>FWPU01005821.1_pt1 | contig 21369 bp, 19 predicted proteins | sample 2228361 | NCBI WGS metagenome assembly FWPU01 (sample SAMEA103939777, study PRJEB20133) | metagenome
CACCCCCACCCCGCACCTGACCGCCGAGCAGGTGGTGCCCCGCTACAGCGAGACGCTGGAAGGCTGGCTCTCCGAGCAACTGGCCTCGTTCCGCGCCCAGTTTGGCGACTTCTGGCGGCGCACGTTCGGCAGGCCACCGGGCGCGGATGAGACGCCGGGTGAAGACAGTGAGCCAACGGTCACACCCCAACCAGCGGAGGAGGTACCGCCCGATGCATGATGTTCTGGGCCGCCGTCTGGGCGTTGTCGGTGTGATCCTGCTGGCGCTGACCGGACTGATCGCCTACCGCTTGATCTCGCTCCAGTTTGGCATCGACACCGCCTACTTCGCTGAGACGGCGCTGACCGAGTACCGCTATCAGGTCACGCGGCGGCCACCACGCGGCGAGCTGTACGACCGCAACGGCGTGCTGCTCGCCACGAACGCGATTGAGTACGAGATCGGCATCTCGCCCGTCCTGATCCTGGACCGGGAGGGCACTGCCCGGCAGCTCGCCGAGGCCATGGGCCTACCGGCAGAGGAACTGCTGGAGGATATGTCCAGCCCGCAGCCGTATGTGCTGCTGGTGCGGCCCGCTCCGGCCTCGATGGGTCAGCGCGTGCTGGCGCTTGACCTGGATGGTGTGGTGGTGACGCCCATCCCGCGCCGCTTCTACCCGCACGGGTCGATGGCCTCGCATGCGCTGGGCTTCGTTGCGCTGGACGACGTGGGCTACTACGGCATCGAGGGCTTCTATGATGACGTGCTGCAGGGCAAGCTCGAGGTGGACGACCAGAGCCGCATCCCTTTTGAAGCGACGGGCGGCGAGGGCTGGCGCTCCGGGGCAGACCTGTACCTGACGCTCGACAGCGAGATCCAGCATCTGGCTGAGAGCACACTGGCGCGTGCCCTCCAATCGACCGGCGCACAGAGCGGCACGATCATTGTGATGCAGCCGCGCACCGGTGAGGTGCTGGCGATGGCCAGCCTGCCCGCCTTCGACCCCAACCGCTTCGCCTCCGAGGACAGCACGCTGTTTGACAACCCGGCCATCAACCAGCAGTACGAACCGGGCAGCGTCATGAAGGTGCTGACAATGGCCATTGCGCTGGAGCAGGGGATCGTCGAGCCGGAGAGCACCTACAACGACACGGGCGTTATCGAGGTGGGCGGCGTCGAGGTCTACAACTGGGACCGCGCCGCACACGGCGAGACCAACATGGTCGAACTGCTGGCCAAGTCGCTGAACGTCGGGGCGGCCACGCTCAGCCTGCGCATGGGGCCGACCCGCTTCTACGCCGGGCTGGATGCCTTCGGGCTGGGCAGGCCGACGGGTATCGACCTGCAGGGTGAGATCGGGGGCAGCCTGCGGCGGCCCGGCAACGCCAACTGGTTCGAGTCGGATTTGGCGACGAATGCCTTCGGGCAGGGGCTGGCCGTGACGCCCATCCAGCTCGTGGCCGCCGTCGGGGCGGTAGCGAACGACGGGCTGCTGATGCAGCCGCGCATGGTCGCCAGCCGCGTTGATCCCGACGGGACCGTGACCACCTTCGAGCCGACTGTCCTCCAACGCGCCATCTCCCCGCAGACGGCCCGCACGCTCAACCGGATGCTGGCCGCCGCACTGGAGCAGGAAGCGTCGCCTGCGCTGGTGCCGGGCTACACCCTCGCGGGCAAAACAGGCACGGCCGAGATTCCCATCCCAGGCGGCTATGACCCCGAAAAGACCATTGCCAGCTTCATCGGCTACGGGCCGCTGGACGACCCGCAGTTTGTGGTACTCATCAAGCTCGACCAGCCCACCTCGTCGCGCTGGGGGTCGGAGACGGCGGCGCCGGTGTTCGGCGAGTTCGCCTCGCGGCTGGTGGTGCTGATGGAGATCCCACCGGACGACGTGCGGCTGGCAGCCGGAAGCTGAGACCGGCTGAAGCGGCGCGCAGCAGCAGCCAGCCAGGGACGGCGACCCGGCGGGCAGGTTCCCCGAAAGGCCTGCTCGCCTGCCCGGATCGACTAGGGACACGGCCTGATATCGGCTATAATGCACGGCAGGCGGCCCGCCGGAGTCGGTGCGGGCTGCGTGGGCAGGGTATGCCAAAGCTGTAGGATCGCCATGCCGGACCTCACAGTCGAATTCTTCGTCGAGGCCCTGACCGGGCAGCCGCCTGAGGGCGCCCACCCGGTCACGCAGGTTGTGATCGACTCGCGCCAGGCTGGGCCGGGCACGGTCTTTGCCGCGCTGCCCGGTGAGCAGGCCGATGGGCACACGTACGCCGTTGATGCGCTGGAGCGGGGTGCGCTGGCCGCGCTCGTCAGCCGCGAGCTGGACACGCCCTACCCGGTCGTAGACCTGCGCGGCGCGGCGGCGCGGGGGGATATCTCCCTGCCAGAGCCGCCCTTCCTGCTGTGTGTGGACGACGTGCTGAGCGCGCTTCAGGAGGCGGCCCGCCTGTGGACGCGCCGCTGGCTGGACGGCAGCCCCGGACGGCGCATTGTGGGCATCACCGGCAGCGTGGGCAAGACCAGCACCAAGGAGCTGGTCGCCGACGTGCTCGCCACCCGCTTCAGTACGTTACGCAGCGAGAAAAGCTACAACAACGAGATCGGGCTGCCGCTGGCCGTGCTCAGGCTGCGCGACCACCAGCGGGCCGTACTGGAGATGAGCATGTACGTGCCGGGTGAGATCACGCTGCTGACGCACATCGCCCCGCCGCATGTGGGCGTGGTAACGCTGATCGCGCCTGTGCACCTGGAGCGGGCCGGTACGATGGAGGCTATCGTAGACGCCAAATCTGAGCTGGTCCGGGCGCTGCCCCCCGCACCGGAGGGGGTTGCCGTCCTCAATCTGGATGACGACCGGGTGATGACGATGGCAGGCCGTACTCAGGCGCGGGTGGTGACCTACGGCCTTAACCCGCAGGCCGACGTGTGGGCTGACCGGATCGAGGGGTTGGGGCTGGAGGGGGTGCGCTTCTGGCTGCATTCCGCAGGCGAGAGCTACGCAGTCAAGCTACCCATCCTGGGGCGGCATAGCGTCCATACGGCGCTGAGGGCCGCCGCCGTCGGATTTGTGGAGGGGCTTCACTGGGAAGAAGTCATCCAGGGCCTCCAACACAGCCGGAGCCAGCTCCGGCTGCTGGCGGTGGAGGGGCCGTACGGCTCGATCATCCTGGACGACACCTACAACGCCAGCCCGCCCTCGACCATCGCCGCGCTTAACCTGCTGGCTGATCTGGCCGAGGGACGGCGCATCGCCGTGCTGGGCGACATGCTAGAACTGGGGAGCTACGAGGAGCAGGGTCACCGTGACGTGGGCATCCGGGCCGCCGAAGTGGCCGATCTGCTCGTCACGGTGGGCGAGCGCGCCCGCATCATCGCCAGCGAGGCGCGGCGCTTCCGCCTGCCTGAGGATCGCATCCGCGTGTTTGACACGGCGGAAGCGGCGGCCAGCTATCTACTGGCGCACATCCGGTCGGGGGACGTGGTCCTGGTCAAGGGGTCGCGCGCGGTCGGCATGGAGCGCATCGTCAACATCCTGAACAGCGCCGCTCAGCAGTCCGGGTAGGCGGAGGCAGGCAGCACCCATGAGAGATACGGCGTTCGCGCTCGCCATCGGCGGGTTTACTTTTCTGGTAACGGTCATCTGGGGCGACCCGTTTATCGAGGTGCTGCGCCGCCTGGGCATCGGCAAGCAGGTGCGCGTTGAGATCAGCGACGTGCACAGCAGCAAGATCGGCACGCCGACGATGGGTGGGCTGCTGATTGTGATCCCGGTACTGATCGTCACCATTGGGCTGAACGTGGTCAACCTGCTGGTGCGGGACATCACAGGCCGCTCGATCCTAGTGCCGCTGGCCGTGCTTGTGTACTACGGCGGGCTGGGCGCGCTCGACGACTGGGAGGGCATCCGGGGGGCGCGGGCCACCGGTGAGGGCATCCCGGCGCGGGTCAAGTTCGGGCTTCAGCTTGTGGGAGCCATCGGCACGGCGCTGGTGCTCTACTACGGGCTGGGACTGCAGTCGGTGGCGATCCCAGGCATCCCGTTCACCATCAAGCTGGGGCTGCTCTACCTCCCGATTGCCATCCTGATCATCGTGGGCTTCTCCAACGCCGTCAACCTGACCGATGGGTTGGACGGCCTAGCGGGCATCATCACCGCCAGCGCCTTCGCCGTGTACGGCGTGATCGCGCAGCTTCAAGGGCAGGTGTATCTGGTGCAGTTTGCCTTTACGCTGGTTGGGGCGTGCTTTGCTTTCTTGTGGTTCAACGCGCACCCGGCCCAGCTCTTCATGGGCGACACGGGGTCGCTGGCGCTGGGCGCCACGCTGGGCGTCGTGGCGCTGATGACCGGCCAGTGGCTGATCCTGCCCATCATCGCCATTGTGCCGGTGGCCGAGGCGATCTCGGTGATCTTGCAGGTCCTCTCGGCCCAGCTCAGCCGCCGCCTGCTGGGGGAAGACCGGCGGCTGTTCCGCCGGACGCCGCTGCACCATCACTTCGAGCTGGGCGGTTGGAGCGAGACGCAGATCGTCCAGCGCTTCTGGCTGATCGGCCTGCTAGCCGGGATCGTCGGCGTGGCGCTGGCACTGTTGTAGGGAGCAGTTGGCGGCTAGCTGTCAGCGGTCAGGGACCAGCGCGGCCAGCCGCCGAGCGGGTGAATCACATTGCCGAACGGAAAGGAGAAGACAGATGCAAGCGGCAGCACCGCCCATCATGACGGTTGAGGAGGCCATTGAGCGGATCGGCGTGGGGCGCTTCCAGCACAAACTGCTCGCCATCTGCGGCGCGGGTTGGGCCGCCGACGCGATGGAGGTGATCATCATCTCGTTTGTGCTGCCGCGTGTGATCGAGGAGTGGGGGCTGACCCGACCGCAGGCCGGCTGGATCGGCACGGCCATCTTCCTGGGGATGCTGGTCGGGGCGTGGTTCTGGGGGACGATCAGCGACCGCATCGGGCGCAAGGCGGGCTTCCAACTCACGGTGCTGATCGACTCGGTCTTTGGCTTCCTGTCGGCACTGTCGCCCGGCTACTTCTGGTTGATCGGGCTGCGGGCAGTGACGGGCTTCGGCGTGGGCGGCACGCTGCCGGTGGATTACTCCATCTTTGCCGAATACCTGCCCAGGCAGCGGCGCGGACGGTATCTGGTGCTGCTGGAAAGCTTCTGGGCGGTCGGCACCATCATCGCCGCCGCGCTGGCCTGGCTGCTTGTGCCCAACCTGGGCTGGCGCTGGCTGCTGGCTGTCTCCGCCGTGCCGGGGGTGGTGATCTTCTTCATCCGGCGCTATGTGCCCGAGTCGCCGCGCTATCTGCTGCTCGAAGGGCGTGAAGAAGAAGCGCGGGCCGTGCTCCAGCAGGTCGCGCAGGAGAACGGCGTGACGGTCGAGATCGGGCGGCTGATCGCGGAGCGGCGCAAGGCGGCGGTCAGAGCCGCCGCGCTGTGGAGGCCGGCATTCGCCCGGACGACGCTGATGCTGTGGATCGCGTGGTTCACAATTTCGCTGGGCTATTACGGCACGCTGATCTGGCTGCCGGGCATTCTGGCGCAGCGCGGCTTTGACCTGCTGCCCATTTACCAGAGCGTGTTTATCTCGGCCCTGGCGCAGCTCCCCGGCTACTTCTCGGCGGCGTGGCTGGTCGAGGCGTGGGGGCGCAAGCTGACGCTGGGCGTATACCTGGCCCTCAGCGGGATATTCACCTACATCTTTGCAGTTGTCACCGGCACGGCGAGCATCGTCGGGGCGGTGAGCGTGGCCACGTTTTTCACGCTGGGGGCGTGGGGGGTGCTCTACGCTTACACACCCGAACTGTACCCGACCGAGATCCGCGCTACCGGCATGGGCGCCGCCAGCGGCATGACGCGCATCGCCGGAGCCATCGCGCCGACGCTCGGTGGCTACCTGCTGCCCGTGTCGTTTGTGGCCGCGCTGACGCTTTACGCGGCCTCGTTCATCATCGGCGGGCTGGCCGTGCTGACGCTGGGCCGCGAGACAAAGGGCCGCCCCCTGGCCGAGACGGTGGCAGCGCCGGGGGACTGAGCGCCCAGACAGGGGCCTTTATCCTCCCCTGTACCAGGCTATCTTCGGCGTGATCCTGGCGCTCTGAGGCGAGCCTGACGGCGCGGATTGGCGGCGCGGCTAGGGTGGGGCATTCTCGCCCGGCTCATGGGCCATCACGTGCTTGATCAGCCGCTCCATCCGCTCGGCATGCGGGCCGTGCCAGTAGACCTGCCCGCACGCCTGGCAGGCGCAGAAGTCGTCGTAGTGTCTGCGCGTCTCAGGCGGCAGCCGGTCACGGATCCGCTCTTTGGGCACCGGTTCCAGCAGACCGTTGCAGCGCATACAGCGCGTGAAGGGTGCGATCAGGCGGAACAGGTCGAAGTGCTGCACGACCTCGACAAGCTGGCTGTGCGGCTGCGTCTCGCGCACGCAGTAGCCGTGTGTCACGATGCTGCGCTTGAGCAGCCCCCGGTCGCGCGTTAGCAGGATGCGGCGCTCATCGGCTGAGAGGCGGGCCAGTTCGTCGTCCTCATAGTCGCTGCGGTACAGTGCGTCGAACCCCAGCATACGCAGGTAGGCAGCCAGCCGGCCCAGGTGTGCGTCGAGCACGAAGCGCACCGCGCGCAGCGGCTCAGGCCGCACGCGCAGCACGGGCGTGATGTCGAATGCCTCAAAAACCGGGTAGACGCTCACCCGGTCGCCGTCCTCAAGCGGGTGGTCAAAGCCGACCGACTCGCCGTTCACAAGGATCAGGTCAACCTCGGTGTGCGGCACACCCAGCGCCTCGATCTGGTCCTTGACCGCTGGACAGCCCCGGAAGGCGTGTACGAACGTCACGTAGCGCCGCTCCGGGGGTAGGAAGTCGTTTAGCTCGGCGTAGAAGCGGAACTCGGCCCTGTTCACTCTGGAATCCCCTTCATTCCGTTTCATTCCGTTTCATTCCATGTGGCTGCATACTACCCCAACCCCGCCGGGCGTTCAAGCTGGCCCGACAGGGTGTACGCCCCCTCGCTTGTGAAATCGCCGTGAATCAGCCCCGCTATGCTTGCGCTCTCGGCAAATTGCCCACATAATGCGATATCGTTTATCTTATATATCGCCGAGAGGGCTGTTCAATGGATAAGGTGTTGAAGTGGGTAGGTATTGTGCTGGGGGGGCTGATTGGCTTGTTGATTGTGGTCGGATTGGTTATCTACATAGCGGGGGGAGCCAGGTTCAATAAGAAGTATGATATCCAGGCGGAGGAGGTCAGCATCCCGACGGACGCGGAGTCCATCGCGCTGGGTGAGTATCTTGTCACGACGCGCGGCTGCATGGACTGCCACGGCGAGAATCTGGGCGGCACCGTCCTGCTGGACGACCCGGCCCTGGCCACGCTGCCCGCCCCCAACCTGACATCGGGCGCGGGTGGGATAGGCGGGCAGATGAGCGATGAGCAGTGGGTACTCGCCATCCGGCACGGGGTGGGGCGCGATGGGCATGGGTTGATTATTATGCCGTCGGCGGAATACTGGTATCTCAGCGACCGCCACCTGGGGGCGATAATCGCCTACCTCAAGCAGGCTCCGCCGGTCGATAGCTCGCTCCCGGCCCGGCGGCTGGGGCCGATGGGCCGTCTCGGCATTCTAACCGGGATGCTCCCGCCCGCCATGCCCGACCTGATCGATCATACCGGGCCGCGCCCGCCCGCGCCGGAGCCGGGTGTGACGGTTGAGTATGGCGAGTACGTGACGCGGCTGTGCACTGGCTGCCATGGGCCTGATCTGGCCGGTGCGCCGCCGGACCAGCCGGGCGGGCTGCCCTACCCCAACCTGACCCCGGCGGGTGAGCTGGGCAACTGGACGGAGGAGGACTTCATCACGGCCATGCGCACAGGGGTCAAGCCCAGCGGCGCAGAGCTTGCAGAGGCCATGCCCTGGCGGACCATCGGACAGGCAACCGACGAGGAGCTTAAGGCCATCTGGCTGTATCTCGAGTCGCTGCCGCCCATCGAAAGGCCAGGTGAATAACCGACCGGTTATCAGCGGGGCGGCTCAGGTGGGCCGCCCCGATTGGTGGATATCTTGACACAACGGGGAGGGAAAATGAACACACACCATGCCCTATCCTGTTGCGCCGGGCTGCGGGTGGGGCTCAACATGGCCCTCGCGGGGCTGGCAGCGCTGTTGCTCAGCGCATGTAGGGGCACGGCGCAGAAGGAGCTATCCGTCGGCGACCCGGCGCCTGACTTCACGCTGCCAACGGCGGAGGGCGGCACCGTCTCGCTCTCCGACTACGCGGGCCGGCAGCCCGTCCTGCTTTACTTCCACATGGCGTTGGGCTGACCGCCCTGCATGCAGCAGATCGTTGATCTGCACAACGACCCTGCTTTCCAGGCGCTCGATGTGGCGCTCCTCAGCATTGCATTTGACTCGCCCGCCGAACTGGCCCAGGGCCAGCAGGAGTACGGCATCAGCGGTGTGCCGCTGCTGAGCGACACCGACCACACAGTATCAGAGGCGTATGGTGTGCTCCAGTGGGCGGTCGCCAGCGGTGAGCCGGGCCACACCTTTGTCCTGGTCGATGAGGACGGAAGGGTTGCCTGGGTGCGCGACTACGGTTCGCCGCAGAGCGGGGGCGTGATGTATGTGCCGCCCGCCGACCTGGTGGCGCAGATCGAGGCGAGCCTGGAGCGGTGAGGGGCTGGGGCGTTCCCGGCTGCCATGCCGGACTTGAAGGGGCAGGTTCAAGGAGCCTGCCCCTAGGCTATCTCTCCTTGCCCCATTCTTCTGGTATCTGCGTGAGGGTTGAGTTTGAACCGGGCTGGTAAACTGGCTTATTGAGCGGTCGCGTTCGTAATGTGCCGTTCCAAGCCATCTGTAGCCGCTCGCGGGCAATATCAAGATAGCGAGGTTCCAGATCCGCGCCCGCAGACCGACGATTGTGCATCAGGCTAGCAACGGCTGTTGTACCCACCCCTATGTAAGGGTCTACGACCAAATCTCCCTCGTTTGTCAAAGCCAGCACCAATCTCTCAACCAGAGCCACTGGAAACTGACAGGGATGCTCTGTCTTCTCAATGTGGTTGGACTTTACGTTCGGCATATCCCAGACGTCGCTTGGATTCTTTCCCAGCGGATTTCCGGATAGTTCGCCCTTTCTTGGCCCCCTGAAAGCCCGCTTGCCAGGATATTTCTGTGGTACACGTACCGCATCCAGGTTGAACGTATAATGGCTAACCGCTCTTGTAAACCATAATATGGTTTCGTGTCGGCCCGAGAAACGATAATTCTCATGCAATCCGTGTCCAAAATGCCACACTATCCGGTTCCTTAACCGCAACTTGAAGCTCTTGAATATGGGATAAAGAACCAGATCCAAGGGGTATGCTTCCTTATTTTTGCCACTTCCGCTAATATAGTGGCCAACTTGCCAGCAAATACTGCCGGTTGGCGAGAGGATCTCTAGACAAGCTTCAATGGTTTCCCTTTGACCAGCGATATACTCGACGAATGAAGTTGTCTCTTCGTACTCTTTCCCGATGTTGTACGGCGGTGATGTGACAATCAGTTCTGCTTTTGATCCGGCTTCCGCAATTTGGCGCAACAGTTCCAAACGGTCGCCAAGATGCAAGGTAACGAATGCTTCCGGTGAGAATCTCTCTGCAATAGGCAGCTCGCCTTTTTTATGCTCGTCCGTGAAGAGTCTCAAGTGTTCTTCCATCGCGGCTCTCTTGCAATACAGGCTCTCAACCGAGAACAAGTTTAGCACAAGCTTGCGGAGGATGACACCCTTTAGAAGTCCAGTTGGAGAACACCAATGCGAATCAGAGGCGTGTACTCTTTCAACCGAGGCAAAGAAGCGCTGGAAGCGGACTACTACGCTGAGCTATCTGAGATCAAACAGATCATAGAAGCTGTAGATGCTACCAAACTCAAAACGAAAACCAGCGCAGAAAAGACCATGCCGGGGCGAATGCTATACAGCCCCAGGGAATTGAACAAAGCCTTTGGGCGCGAGTTTAAAGATCGGCGATGGAAAAAGCGAAGGGTGTACTGCGATTATTCCGATGAGTTCTACGTGGAATCATATGATCCTTCCTACCCGGCCAGAGGAGCTTTCCGGGAGATGGACTTCATGAAAGGGGGCGTAGGTGTAGAAGTCCAGTTCGGCAAATACGCTTTCATGGTCTACAACGTGGCCGCAAAGATGACTATTTTCCACAATTTGGGCATCATCGACGTGGGTGTTGAGATCGTGCCGCTGAAGGAACTCGCTGACCAGATGTCAACCGGTGTATCATTCTTTGAACAGTTTGTATGAGACCTGGAACAGCGTGGCGTTGCCGATATCGACATCCCCGTTCTGATACTTGGGATCGTCCCCTAATCCACTTCTCTAATCATCAAGAGCATGATTCGGGCACTTTGCCCGATTTTCCATCTCTCAAAAATCGGCTATGATTATCTAAATTAACCCAAAGCTCCCTTTCTCATGCCCACCGTCTATTGGGAAGCTATTTGCCAAAGGAGGATGGTCAGCCATGACAGCCGAGTTGACCCCCGGTCGCGAGCAGGAGATTCTGCAGGCCGAGCACGAGGTCTACCCGCCGCCTGAGGAGGTCGCGCGTGCAGCGCACGTTCGGGAGGACGAATACGAGCGGTGGCGCCAGCAGGGTGCGGCGAATCCGGTCGCCTTCTGGGAGGAGCGCGCGCGGGAGCTGGTCGAGTGGTTCGAGCCGTGGGAGCAGGTGCTCGATGATCGCAACGCGCCGTTCTTCCGATGGTTTGTAGGGGCCAAGACGAACATCGTGTACAATGCCCTCGACCGGCACGCCAAGACATGGCGCCGGAACAAGCTGGCGCTCATCTGGGTGGGCGAGGATGGCCTGCACCGAACATTCTCGTACTTCCGCCTGTGGCGGGAGGTTAACCGCTTCGCCAACATCCTGCGCGGGATGGGCGTGCGCAAGGGCGATCGAGTGACGATCTACATGGGCCGCATCCCTGAGCTGGCCATGGCGATGCTGGCCTGCGCCAAGATCGGCGCCATCCATTCGGTTGTGTACGGCGGCTTCAGCGTCGAGGCGCTGGCCGACCGCATCGAGGACGCACAGAGCCGGATGTTGATCACCGCCGATGGTAGCACCATCCGGGGCAAAATCGTCCCCCTCAAGGACACTGTCGATGAGGCGGTCAAGCGCTCGCCGGTCGTCGAGACGGTGATCGTCGTCCGGCGCACCGGCCACGAGATCAACATGGAAGTCGGGCGCGACTTCTGGTACCACGAGCTGGCCCAGCTTCCGATTGCCAGCGGGCCATGCCAGACCGAGGTGATGGACGCCGAAGACCCGCTGTTCATCCTGTACACGTCGGGCACGACCGGCAAGCCCAAGGGCGCGCTGCACACGCACGGCGGTTACCAGGTCGGCATCGCGGCGACGCTCAAGTACGCCTTTGACATCAAGGAAGAGGATCGCTGGTGGTGCGCCGCCGACCCCGGCTGGATCACGGGGCACTCGTACATCGTGTACGGGCCGCTCATTCTGGGCGCGACAGGCTTCATGTACGAGGGTGCGCCCGACTACCCTTACCCCGACCGCTGGTGGCGGCTCATCGAGCACTACGGGATCACGATCCTGTACACCGCCCCGACCGCCATCCGAGGGCTGATGCGCTTCGGCGACGCCTGGGCGCAGCGGCATGACCTGTCCAGCCTGCGCCTGCTTGGCTCGGTCGGCGAGCCGATCAACCCGGAGGCATGGCGCTGGTACCACCGCGTCATCGGCGGGGGGCGCTGCCCGATCATCGACACCTGGTGGCAGACTGAGACCGGGAATTTCATGATCACCCCCCTGCCCGTCACGCCCCTCAAGCCCGGTTCAGCTACGCATCCCTTCCCCGGCATTCTCGCCGACGTGGTGGACGAGGAGGGCCGCTCGTGCGGGCCGAACGAGGATGGCTATCTGGTCATTCAGCATCCCTGGCCGGGCATGTTGCGCACCGTATACGGCGACCCCGACCGCTACGTCGAGCAGTACTGGAGCAAGTATAAGGCGCAGGGCTGGTATCTGGCAGGCGACTCGGCCCGCAAGGACGAGGACGGCTACTTCTGGATCATCGGGCGCATCGACGATGTGATCAAGGTGGCCGGGTACCGGCTCGGTACGGCGGAGATCGAGAGCGCGCTGGTGAGCCACCACGCCGTAGCCGAAGCAGCGGTCATCGGCGTGCCGGACGAGGTGAAGGGCAATGCCATCTACGCTTACGTGATCCTGAAGGAGGGGCTGGACCTCGACCTCAACCCCGAGGACCCACAGGCTGACCTGATCGGGCGGCTCAAGCAGCACGTCCGGCACGAGATGGGGCCAATTGCCGTGCCCGCCCACATCGAGGTGGTGGACAAGCTGCCCAAGACGCGCAGCGGCAAGATCATGCGGCGCGTGCTGCGCGCCCGTGCATTGGGCCAGGAGGTGGGCGACATCTCGACGCTGGAGGGCTGAGGGGAGTTCACTTCGGATTAAGCTCGCGAGCACAACCCGGATTGACTTGATCGTCGGCTGCGGAACATGCCCGGAGGGGAGTCATGGCGGGCCAGACTCAGAACTTGGAGCAGTACGCTTGGTATTTCGATCCCATTGAGCCAGCCTACGCCAAGCTGAAGCATGGTGAGGCGCTCATACGCTCGTTCTATGTCATCCCCTGCAAGTGGAAGAAGCTCTTTGGCCTGATCTGGGAGACGCCGGAACCGAGCATCTCGATGAACATGCAGGGCCACCTCACCGACCGGCGGTTGATCCTCGAATACCGGCCCGGCAGTGACAACTGGATCAGGCTGTCCCATAACCTGCGCGGGCTGGCCGGGCCAATCGTCGAGTTCGGCCTGACGGTGGCCCTGGGCCGCGTGGGAGAGTTCCTGGGCCATGTGCTGACTTCCTCAGCCGAGCTTGAGGAAGGCGTCGAGGCGGGGGCCATGTCGGTCAAGTACGCCGGGATCGACCGCCTAGTCTACACGCCTTCCTACGACACGGTACATGTGGCCTGGAAGACTGCATCTGACCTCAAAGACCCGGTCTTCCAGGCCGTACCGACCGTCGATCTCAAGCACATCAAGCGCGGGTACCCGGCTGCAGGCGAGGTGCTGGCTTATCTTGCGGGCGAGCTGTTGGGAACGGCGGCTGCTGGCACATGATGAAGGCTGCTCGCATCCCCAGCAGGCGTGCGCTTGTGCCGGGGAGATTGGAGCCTCAGATCACCGCAATCAGCACGATCAGGAAGAACACGACCACGAGGATCTCCAGCCAGGGGCTGGACAGGTAGCGCAGCGGCAGGGCCGTGATCAGCGTGGCGCTGGGCGAGTCGGGGAAGTTCAGGGGGCTGATGATCCAGTCGAACGGATACTGAGCGACGTGCGCATACCACCACAGCGCGCCGATGATCAGGTAGCCGTTCAGCAGGCCGACCAGCAGGCCGAGGATGCCTTCCTGGATCGACTCGCGCGGGCGGCCCGCTTTGGTGCGCCCTGAGGTGGCAAACTGGATCAGCACCGGCCCCTGGTAGCCGAAGAACACCACGATCATCAGGATAGCCGCCTTGAGCATCACCAGACGGCGCAGTGTGCCCAGCGGGTCGGTTGCCAGCATCTCAGCTGAGGTGCGCTCGACGAGCACCGTCCACACCCAGGGGCTGATCTGCTCGATGATAAACATCGCCAGTACGGCGGCGGCGGTCGCCTGAATCTCGCGCACCCAGCCGCGCATCAGGCCGATGATGCCGAAGAGAGCAACCAGGAACCAGAATACGGCTGCAAGCTCGATCACGTTAACCTCGGCTTTCCATCGGCACGCCGGGCGCGGATTCGGCGCGGGCGCCGGGTGAGGGACGGACGACTTGGATCAGGAGCGCCGCGATGCGGGCTGCGGCGTCAGGGCGCTTCAGGGCGTGGGCGGCGGCGGCCATCTGGCGGCGCCGGGCGCTGTCCAGCAGCAATTGCCCGGCGAGCGGTGAGAGGTGGTCGGTGAGTTGGTCGTCGTCCAGGCGCACGGCCGCTCCTCGCGTAACCAGGTAGTCGGCGTTGGTCTTCTGGTACCGCCACGCATGTGGATACGGAACCAGTATAGCAGGCAAGCCAAAGAGGGGAAACTCCCCCAGCGTGCTGGCCCCAGCGCGTGAGACGGCCACATCAGCAGCCGCCAGCGCAAGCGCCATATCCTCGCCATGCAGGTATTCAAAGCAGTGGTAGCGGGCTGCGGCCTCCCCCGGCAGCGCGGCGGCCCGCCTGACGGCCTGCTCGTAGTCCAGGCTGCCGGTGAGGTGGATCACCTGCCCGTACTCCAGAACAGCGGGCAGGGCAGCAGCCAGCGCCTGATTGATGCTGCGCGCGCCCCGGCTGCCGCCCAAGACGAGCAGCGTGGGCCACTCGTCGCGCAGGCCGAAGCGCTCACGCGCCATGACGCGCGCGACGGGCGGTTCGGGCAGTGGCCTGCCCAGCACGTCGAAGCCCGCCGCGTGCAGCAGGTCGGCCCGCACCGGATAGCCGGTCTCGACAGCCTGACCGGAGCGAAAGAAGACCAGCGAGTCGGGCGCGGTCACGGCCACCCGGCGCGCGATGCGTGCCAGCGCCCTGATCGTGCTGCCCGGCTCGACATCCGGCAGGTCGATGACAACCGGTACACCCCGCAGCCAGCAGGCCAGCGCCGCCGGGATGGTCGCCCACCCGCCGGTGATGAGGAGCGCCTGTGGCCTGAAGCGGCCCACGATGCCCAACGCCCTGACTGTGCCCGCCAGGATGCGGAGTGCATGGGGCAGCGCCCTCAGCCCGACGCCCACCAGCGGCCCGGCGGGCACGCCCTCAAACGGCAGCCCGGCCCGTGTGACGAGTTCGCGCTCGACACCGTGCGTGCTGCCCACCCACAGGACTTCGGCCCCGGGCCGCAGGGTTCTAAGCGCGCCCACGACGGCCAGGGCGGGGTAGACTCCCCCACCCGTCCCGCCGCCGGAGATGAGGTAGCGATCAGCCATCAGCCGTTAGCCATGAGTGAGGCGCTGGCAATCTGACCTTCTGGATGAACCCGTCAGGAGGCACGCCGTGAGAATCCCACTCCGCCAACCCACTAATACTCAATCTTCCCCCGCTGGCCAACGCGCGAAAAGCGCCGCGTGCGGGGGCGCTGCCCTATGTTGTAGTCAGTGGGCGGAGTCTGGCCGCGTTCCATTCGATGCCACACACGGCGCGGCCTGCGCCGCGAGATACTCATCAGCAGCCCGACCGCCGCCAGCACCGTGACCAGATTGGAGCCGCCGTAGCTGATGAAGGGCAGCGGCACGCCGGTGAACGGGATCACGGCTGTCATCACCGCCACGTTGAGCAGCGCCTCAAACGCGATCCACGCGCCGATGCCCGCCGCGAGCAGCGCCCCAAACGGATCATGCGCCTCGCCCGCGATCTTGAACGCACGCCACACAAACAGCACAAAGAGCGTCATCACCACCAGACAACCGAACAGCCCCAGTTCCTCCCCGATGATGGCGAAGATGCTGTCCGTGTGGGCGGCAGGCAGGAAGCCAAACTTCTGGCGGCTCTGCCCCAGCCCCACGCCGAACCAGTTGGGCGTGAACGCGCCGCCCGGTCGGCTGCCCGGCGCGGTGAAGGCGATGATCGCCTGCTGGACGTGCCAGGATGCCTGGGTTAGGTCGCGCATCGCCTCGACGTGGGCAGCCAGCCGCTCGCGGGCGTAGTCGAACTGCGTGCTGAGCGTCCAGGCCACGAAGGTCGCGCCGCCCGCCGCCAGCATGATCTGCACGATGTTCGCCCCAGCCAGGAAGAACATCGTCCAGGCGGTCAGCACGATGATGAACGCCGTGCTCAGGTCGGGCTGGAGCACGATCAGCCCGCCCACCAGACCGACCAGCACCGAGAACGGGATCAGGCCGTAGCCGATGCGCTGAAGCTGCCCCTGGCGCGAGGCCAGCCATGCCCCGAAGTAGATGATCACGGCCAGCTTGGCCGCCTCGCCCGGCTGGAAGGAACCCTGATAGTATGAGCGCTGCGCGCCGAGCCGGTTGCTGCTCAGCAGCAGCAGCCCGCCCAACGCCAGGATAACGGCCATCATGATGCCCAGCGCAATGCGCCGGTCGCGCAGGATGCGGTAGTCCATCCGCCACGCGATCAGCATCACCCCCACGCCGATGGCCGCCGAACGCACCTGCCGCAGGAAGATGCGCACCGGCGAGCCATACTCCAGATAGCTCCAGTCGAAGGTGGTGCTGTAGACCATCAGCAGGCCGAAGGCGACGAGCGCGGCGACGACCAGCAGCAGGTACACGTCAAAGTCGAACACGGTCGGCGCGGGCTGCGCGACCGGGCTGCCTTCGTCGGGTTGGGCCTGTTCGGGTGTTGCGATGCTCATGGCACTCCCCCTGGCTGTTGATCGCTGACCGCTGCCCCTACAACCGGCTCACCGCCGCCCGGAACGCCTCGCCCCGCTCCTCAAAATCGCGATAGGCGTCAAAGCTTGTGCCGCCCGGTGAGAGTAGCACCACGTCGCCCTCATCGGCCAGCTGGGCGGCAAGCAGCACCGCCTCGTCCAGCGTCGTCACCTGCTCGATGCGCGTGTTCGCGCTGCGCAGGGCGCGCTCGGCGGCAGCCTTCTCGGCGATCATCCGGCCCGCTTCGCCGAAGGTGATGATCGCATGGCACTGCCGGATGGCCCGCTCCAGCATCTCGCTCCAGGGCAGGTTTTTATCCCGCCCCCCCAGGAGCAGCACAATAGGCCGGTCCTCAAAAGCCTGTAACGCCGCGACGACCCGCTCCGGCGCGGTGGCGATCGAGTCGTTGACGAAGGTGATGCCCATCCACTCGCGCACCACCTCCAGCCGGTGCGCAACCGGTTGGAAGGTCAGGATCGCCTCGCGCATGGCCGGGATGCTGACGCCCGCCGCCCCGGCGATGGCGCACGCGGCCAGCACGTTGAGCACGTTGTGCGCGCCGCGCAGTGGAATCTCGCCCACCGTGCAGACGGTGTCCATCGGCTGGGTGAACTGCGGGCGGCAGACAAGCTTCTCGCTCACCAGCCAGGCCCCCACATCCACCGGGACCGTGCGGCTAAAGTAGGCAACCTCGTGCTGGACGCGGTGGCGCAGGGCGTAGGCATTGGGGTCGTCGCGGCCCAGCACGGCCACGTCACCCACTAGCTGGTTATCCAGAATGCGCGCCTTGATTGCGATGTAGGCTTCCATCGTCTTGTGGCGGTCGAGGTGGTTGGGCGTGATGTTCAGGATGGCGGCGACGTGGGGGCTGGCAGTCATGATCTCAAGCTGGAAGGATGACAGCTCCATCACGGCCACGTCGCGGGGCCGGATGTAGGGCAGGTCGGCGATAAGCGGGTTGCCGATGTTGCCGCCTACCCAGGGTAGCCGCCCATCGGCCTCCATCATTCTGCCGACCAGGGCGGTGGTGGTCGTCTTGCCCGCTGACCCGGTGATGCCGATCACGTGGCACGGGCAGCGCTCCAGGAAAAGCTGGGCGTCGTTGCTCAGGCGGATGCCGCGCTGGATCGCCTCCTGCACGATGGGCGCATCGACCGGCACACCCCCCGACAGGCACACCAGATCGGTGCTGTTGAGCAGGTACAGCGGGTGCTCGCCCAGCACGGTCGTGATGGGCAGGTCTTTGAGGTCGGCCAGCACATCGGCAAGCTGATCCTCGGTGCGCAGGTCGCTGACCGTCACCTTGGCCCCGATGCTGCACAGCCAGCGGGCCAGCGCCGTTCCCTGCCGCGCCAGCCCCAGGATGAGGACTCGTTTGCCGGAGAGCGGGTCGGACATGCGGACTCCTGAGCCAGAATGACGCTGCAACCCCCATTGTATGCGAACTGGCCGCCAGACCAAAATCAGGGAGACTGGGCGGGCCGCGCCGACCGCCCTCAGCGCACCACGAAGCTCTCCACGATCCGGTCGAAGTCAGCCTGAGCCTCATCGAAGCCATCCGGCATCGCCCGGAAGGAGAGGATGTAGACCACGCCGTCCTTCTCCAGCCACACATCGCGCACGCGGTAGAGCGGCTCGCCGCGATACTGCTCATACACCCGCTCCAGTGCCGGGACGCCCGCCGCGGTGAGCGCCTCCTGCGAGATGTCGCGCTCGATGGGCATCCGGGCATAGGTCTGTTCGACCAGCGCCTCGAGGGTCATCCCGGCGGGCAGGTCGCGCCGCAGCACCCTAGCCGACGTGGTGAACTTCTCCCAGGGTGTTGAGGTGGCGGGGTCGGCTACGGCGATCACCTCATCCGCGCCCAGCTCAGGGTTGTGGCCCGGCGTGTAGGCATCAAAGAACGTGTCCAGCGTTCGCCAGCTGTGGGGGTAGTCAAAAGCCACCGCCTCGTCTTCGTAATGGCCGTCGCTGGCCGCGCCACCCCCTGCGCCGCCCCACGCGCCGCAGCCCGACGCGGCCATCAGCAGGCAGGCCAGCGCGAGCGCTACCGCAGCCCGCCCGCCTCGACCGGAACCCTTTCGCTCCATTATGGCATTCACCTCCGCCGACGCGCCCACCGGATGACGAAGGCTCCGGCCAGCGCCGTGCAGCCCGCCGTCATCGGTTCTTGATCGACCAGTCAAAGCCGATCTCAGGGTCATCAAAGGGGATGCGCTGCTCGTCGGGGTCAGCCCGGTTGTAGCTCTGCGTAGTGTGGTAAAGCAGCAGCACCGGCTTGGTGCCGAGCACCTGGTAGCCGTGAGCGACGCCCGCCGGGATCAGGATCAGCACCGGGTTGTCCTCACCCGCGTAGATCACCTGCGTCTGGCCAAAGGTGGGCGAGTCGGGGCGGCGGTCGTAAAGCACCACGCGCGCCATGCCAGCGGCCACGTACCACAGATCATCCTGCCGGTGGTGCCAATGAAAAGCCTTCACCACGCCGGGATAAGTCTTGGTGATCGAGGTCTGGCCGAAGCGGCGCAGCAGGTTATCGTCGTCGCGCAAGATTTCGCGGAAGTAGCCCCGGTCGTCGGCATGGGTGATAAGCGGCTTGATCACAACGTCATGTATCTGGCCCATGTTCTCTTTCCGTCTGTTATCGGTGCGCCGTACCGCTCACCAGGCAGCAGGCAGGGAAGCGCACAAGGACGCGCGATCGGACGCCCCACAGTTTACTCCAGGTCGGCGCGATCTATCAATTCAGGCCCGGAGAGATGAGATGGCAGGGTGTCTTTTCGGCGCGATCGGGCGATAATGGGGGCAACAACTCCTTGCAGCAAGCACAGGTGACTATGAAGATAACCACCCGCTCTCCTGCCCGGTTGCTGTCCCTGATCGCCGTCCTGACCGGCGCCTCCGGCCTGCTCGCGGCGTGCGCACCTCCTCCCCCACCGACAGCGGCCTACACGCCCGCCAGCCCCTCCATCGAGCCGACCCCAGCCCCAACGTCCACCCCTCCGCCGGTGGCCGAGGGGCTTCCGGCGCTGGAAGCCACCACGGCGGACGCGCCCAACCCCGCCGTGCTGGACGCGGAAAACGCCCTTGTCGTGCGCCAGATCAAGCGGCTGGGTCAGGGCACGGCAGAAGACCTCGCCTGGTGGCCGGACGGCCAGTATCTGGTCGTGGCCGGGTCGAAGGGCATCCATCTTTACGACGCCCAGACTCTGGTGCTCTCAGGCAACATCGAGACCGGGGACTGGCTACATCGTGTCGCGTTCAGCCCGGATGGGCTGACACTCGCCCTGTGGGGGCAGGCCAGAGCGGAACTGTGGGACACGGCGGGCGGGCAGGTGCTCAAGACGCTTCAGGAGTACGAGGGCAACATCAACAGCCTGGCCTTCAGCCCTGACGGGCGCACGCTGGCCGTCGGGTACAGCGGCGGCGGGCAGGGCGTGCAGGTTTGGGATTCCTTCACCGGCCAGCTCCTCCAGTCGTTCGAGAGCACGAATGAGGAGGATCGCTTCGTCGTAGCCTACAGCCCCGACTCAGGCATGCTGGCCTGGGGCAGCCTGGCCGATGGCCGCGTGACTCTATGGGACACCCTGCTCGGCAGAGTCGTCGATACGCTCAACGCAGGACCGACGGCCAGCCTAGCCTTCGGCCCACGCGGCGAGCTGCTCGCCACCGGGCAGGCGGCGAGCAGCTCAGGCAGCGACCAGACGGCTGCCCCGCTGATCCAGTTGTGGGACGGCAAGGGCGTGCTGGTGCGCGAGATGGCCGGACACACCGGCACCATTGCCAGCCTGACCTTCAACCCGGACGGACGCATCCTTGCTTCGGGCAGCACGGACGGCACGGTGCGCGTGTGGGACACGGCCACCGGGCAGCCACTCTATACGCTCGAAGGCCACTACGGGGGAATCACGCGCGTGATCTTCAGCCCGGATGGCGAGCGGCTGATCTCGCTGGGCGAGGCTGGGGATGTGCGCGTGTGGGCTATCCGCAGCGGCCAGTTGGTGGGCACGCTGAACGGCCACGTCCAGGCGCTGCGGGGGTTTGCGCTCGCCCCCGACGGCAGCGCGGCAGCCGGGTCAGCGGATGGGCTGGTGAGAATCTGGGACCCGACAACCGCCGAGGTGCGCCGTGTGCTTGAGGCCCACACAGGCCACGTGGAAAGCCTGGCCTTCAGCCCCGACGGGCGCATCCTGGCGACCGGCGGAGAGGACGGCGCGGTGCGGCTGTGGGATGCCGGGGACGGGAGGCTGCTGCGTGCTCTGGACAGGCTGCCCGGCACGGCCTGGAGCCTGGCCTTCAGCCCTGACGGGCGCACGCTGGCGACCGGTGGGGACGACACAGCCGGGGTCGAGCTGTGGGACGCGGCGAGCGGCGAGCGGCTGCGGGCGCTCCCCGCCGGCGACCAGGAGCCGCCTTACGAGGTCTGGAGCCTGGCCTTCAGCCCCGATGGGCGCTATCTGGCCGCCGCCTCCTCCGGCGTGGACAGCCGCATCCGGGTGTGGGATGTGCAGGCCGGGCAGCTTGCGCAGTCGATCCAGGAGACCAGCGGCGTGCTCGATGTGGCACTGAGCGCTGACGGGGCGCTGGCGGCCTCGGCAGGCCGCGACGGCACCGTACGGCTGTGGGATATGCCGGGGGGCCGCCTGCTGGCCGAACTGCGCGGGCACCGCTCGGCAGCGAGCGGGGTGGCATTTTCGCCGGATGGCCGCCTGCTGGCCTCGGCAGGCTGGGAGGGGACGGTGCGGCTGTGGGATGTGGCCGCCCGCCGCTCCGTGCGCACGCTTGAAGGGCACTCGGACGCCGTGCTGGGCGTGGCCTTCACCCCCGACGGCACGCGGCTTGCCTCGGCCAGCGCCGACGGGACCATCGAGGTGTGGGGGCTGCCCTAGCAGCGCGCTGTTGGGGTGGCCCGCCGCCTGACGAGCGCGCTGATCGCCGCCTGCCCCGCGACGGCGGCCAGCGTCAGCACCGAGATTGCCCCGCCAAGCGCAA
>FWPU01007039.1_pt1 | contig 21364 bp, 10 predicted proteins | sample 2228361 | NCBI WGS metagenome assembly FWPU01 (sample SAMEA103939777, study PRJEB20133) | metagenome
TGGGGGTTGGAAGGGGTTGTTGCAGTGGCAGGTGTGGCGCTTGCCGGTGATCGCCGGCGTGACGGCGCTGCTGGTGACGGCGCCCTGGTTTTTGCGCAATCGAGCACTGTATGGCGACTGGATGGGCTGGCCGCTGGTGCTGGCGACCATTGATCGCCGCACGGGTCCATTCGGCCTGGCCGAGCTGATCTGGCTGTTGCGTGGCCTGTTTGTGAGCTTCTGGGGCAAGTTCGGCGGCGCAGGCCACATCGCGCTGCCGTGGCCGTTTTACGCGTTCTGGGCGGCGCTGACAGCAGCGAGCGCAGTCGGTTGGGCGCGGAAAATCAGCAGATCGGCAAATGGGCAAAAGGTGTTTCACGTTTCACGTTTCGCGTTTCACGTTCCGCGTTTCACGTTTGACGTTTCACGTTTCACGTTCCGCGCCCTCCTCATCCTGCTTGCCGCGCCGCTTCTGACTTTTGCCTGGCTGGTCGCTTACAGCCGGGTGGCATTGGGGACGGATCAGGGCCGGCTGTTGTTTCCGGCGCTCGGGCCGCTGACGTTGTTGCTGGTCGGCGGGTTGGCAGGGCTGGAGGGGGCGCAAGACAGCCGGCAGACAGTGGGTGGCGCTTCGTCGGGCGCCGCTCGCCTGGCATCGGTTCAGTGGTTGGCCATCTGGTGCGGGCTGCTGGCATCTATCGCTGTGGCGGCGTGGATTTTCGGCCTGTGGTTGCCCTATGCGCCGCCCCCCGCACCCGCGGCCGCGGAAGTCGCTGCGGCGCAGCCGGTCGGCCGGGTTTTCGGGGAACAGATCGAGCTGGTCGGCTATCGCTGGGAATCGAGCGGGAGGGAAAGCCATCGGCTTGTTCTTTTCTGGCGCGCAGTTCGGCCTGTGACGGCCGACCTCCGCACTGCGCTGCGCCTGGTGGAAGGGCAGGGCGGTGTGATCTGGGAGTGGAAACGATCGCCCGCTGCGGGGCGGTTCAGCACCGATCGCTGGCCGACGGGCCGGCTGATAGCGGACCGCTACGACGTGCCGGCCGCTGCTCTGATGCGCACCGGCCGGGTCGAGATCGGAGTGCGGCCGTTTCCGGAGGGGCCGTGGCTGGCGCTGGAGGATGGGGCGCCGATGTGGGAGCTGGCACGGCCGTAAAGCCATTCTCCGTCAGACAAACGAACTATGAGCCAAAGCACTCTCACTTCCTGGCGTTGGCGCGGCTTGCTTCTGCTGTCGGTTGCGCCCGTGATCCTGACCGCTCTGATTTATGATATCGGAGCGTATGCCTATGACGCAGCGACCGAGCACATTTATCGGGGGGTCGTCTTTTCTCGCGCCATCTCCGAAGGCGTATTCTATCCGCGCTGGGTGCAATTCCTCCACTGGGGCCTCGGCAGCCCGCTCTTCACCTTCCAGCCGCCGCTGCCCTATTACGGCATGGACATCCTCGCCCGTCTCGGGCTCTCGCATCCCATCGGCTGGCGGTTGCTGATGGCGAGCGGTTTTCTGCTGGCTTTCCTGGGCGCATATCTGTTGGGCCGCGAGCTCACCGGACGGCGCTGGCCGGCCCTGGTCGCGGCAACGGCGTTCGTCTACGCGCCCTATGTGATCCGCAACGCGCTGGAGCGCGGCTCCAACGAGGCCTACAGCATGTTCCTCTATCCACTAGTGTTGTGGGGGCTGCTGTGGGTAGCGCGTCGGCCGACCGCCGGCCGCTTCGTGCTGGCGACCCTGGCCTGGGCGGCATGTATTGCTTCGCACGTCCTCGGCCCGCTGATGCTGGCGCCGTTCGCCGGCGGGCTGGCGCTCTTCCTGGCATGGCGCAGGCGCACTCCGGCGCCGCTGGGCGTCTTGCTGGCCGGCGGCCTGCTGACCGCGGTCATCTGGCTGCCGATGGGGCCGGAGCAGGCCTGGGTGCACGTGCAGCGCGATTTCGAACAGCCAGAAGCGATCCCGGCGCGCAATCCGATCCCATTGGACGCGCTGCTGGCCCCCCCTGCCGTGTATGATGTCGGCCGGGATAACAACAACGTCGGCGACCGGATCGGCCTGGCGCAGAGTGTGGTGCTGATCCTGGCGCTGCCCGCCGCAGGAGCGGCATGGCGTCGTCGCCGCGAGGCGGCCGGGCCGCTGATCGTCGCCGCGTTGGCCGGCCTGTTCCTGCTCTGGCTGCTGACGGCGACTTCTGACTGGCTGTGGCGCGCGGCGCCGATCCTGGGCCGCCTGCTCTACCGCACCCGCCTGATGGGCGGCCAGGCGCTCTTTGCCGCGCTCTCCGCCGGCCTGCTCAGCGCGCTTCTGCCGCCTCGCTGGCAGCGTTGGGGCGCACTGGCTGCCTGTGGCCTGTTTGTGGCGTTGGCCCTGCCTTCCCTCTACGTGGAACTCCAGCACCGGTACACCGTCTTTCATTTACCGGCTGACCTGGCGCAGGTGCGCGCCACGGAGATCCGCACGCACGGCACGGCGCTCACCGCGTTCGGTGAGTTCACCCCGCGCTGGCGCACCGCGGGATTCGACGACGCGTTGCTGGCCGAACTCGGCCCCGACTTTGACCCGCAGGCGCGGCCGCTGGCGCATCCACCGGCAGGTGTGAAGCTGCTGGAGAGCCGGGTGCGCAATCAGGCGTGGGATCTCCAGATCGCGGCCACGGAACCGATCACGCTGACCCTCTACTTGCTCTACTATCCGCGCTGGAACGCGACCGTGGATGACCGGCCCGTGCCTCTGGCGCCTGAGCCGGAGACCGGCTATGCGCAGCTCGCTGTGCCGGCCGGAACGCATCGTGTGGCGCTGCGCTACGGTCGTACGGCCGCCGAATGGGCCGGCCTGGCGCTCAGCGCCGTTACGCTGGTGAGCTTGCTGGCGATGGTCGGCCGCGCGCTCTGGCGGCGCAGACAGGCCGAACCGATCGCGGCCCGACCAGAAGCGCCGGCCGCCGCCGAACCGGCCCCGCCGCTCTGGCTCCTGATCGGGCCGACCGCACTCCTGATCTTCAAGTTCGCCTATGTGGACGAACACACAACCTGGCTGCGCTGCGTCTCGACGGCGGAGCGGGTGTGCGGCGCGCAGGCCACGGTGGATGTCGCCTTCGCCGGCGCGCCGCGGCTGCGCGGCTACACCGTGTCGGCGGCGGAGGTGCGCCGCGGGACCGAGGTGCGCGTGGACCTCTACTGGCAGGGCGAGCCGGCGGCAACTCGCAACTCGCAACTCGCAACTCGCAACTCGCAACCCGCAACTCGCAACCCGCAACTCGCAACGCAACTGTCGGTTGGGGCGTTGTCGAGCTTCGTTCATATCCGCCGGAGCAGTCCAAGCCAGCCGGCTTCCCCCGTCACCGGCGGCGACATCTGGGCGCAGGCCGAGCATGGGGCGCCGGCCGGGCTGTTGACCACGGAGTTCCTGCCGGGGAAACTTTACAAGGATGAATTTCGTCTGCGTATTCCGGCCGATATGCCCGCGGGCGCGTACTTCCTGGAGGTCGGCTGGTTCGATCCCGCCACCGGGGAGCAGCTCGAGCCGCTGCCGGAGACGGTGCAGCCGCCGTTGGGCGTCCTGTGGCGGTCGGTGTTGTTGCCTTCGGTGCAAATTCGATGAAACGCGGCATGGAGCAGCGACGTCTGGGGATCCTTGTCGGGCTGTCGAGCCTCGCGGCATTGGCGCTCTACCTGAGAACGCTGGTGCCAGGCGTGTTTGTCTCAGGTTTTGCCGAATTCCAGTACCAACCGCTGCGACTGGGATTGCCTCATCCCAACGGTTTCCCGTTTTATATGCTGCTGGGCTGGCTCTGGTCGCACTTGCCGGTCGGGACGGTCGCCTGGCGCATGAACGTATTGTCGGCTGTGGCCGGCGCGCTGGCCGTGAGCATGACGGTCGGCTTCGCCTATCGCCTGAGCCGGCGAGCAGCGGTGGCATTGTTGGCCGGTGGCCTGCTGATGGTCAGTCCAACTTGAGGCATTTATGCACTCCCGACGTAGCTACCTGGCAGACAGCCTGCTCCTACTAGGCCTGTGCCTGCTTTTCTTCTGGCGCGATCTGACCCCCGTGCAGGCCGACCGCTGGGCTTTTGCAGCTGGCGACTTCACCCAGCAGTTCTACGCGTTCGCTCGCTACGAGGCCAGCCGGCTGCACAGCGGCCAGCTGCCGCTGTGGAACCCCTACACCTTTGCCGGGCATCCCTTTCTGGCCGATATCCAGGCGGCTGTGTTTTATCCCCTCAGCCTGTTGACCATGCTGCTGACGTCGTTCGGCGGCTTTTTCTATCGGGCGCTGGAATGGGAGGCGCTGGCGCACTATCCTCTGGCGGCCATTTTCACCTATCTCCTGGCCCGACGGCTGACGCGCAGTCGCATCGGCGGGCTGACTGCCGCCATCGTCTTCACCTTCAGCGGCTATTTGACCAGCTACCCTCCGCTTCAGCTTGCCATTCTGGAGACCGTGGTCTGGCTGCCGCTGATCTGGCTGCTGCTGGAAACGGCAGCAGACCGACTGGCGGCGGGAGCCCGTATGGCAGCCAGCCGATGGGCTGTGGCGGCCGGTCTGGCGTTGGGTGTCGCACTGTTGGCCGGCCATCCGCAGTCGGGGATGCTGGTGGCGTATGCCGGCCTAGCCTACGGGTTGTATCGCTTCTGGCCGCGGCCGGTCGTCTGGCGCTGGCAGACCTGGCGCTGGCCGCTGGGGCTGCTGGGGCTGTTCGGAGTCGTTGGGCTGGGCCTGGCGGCCGTGCAGATCGTCCCGTCGGCCGAGCTTCTGGCGCATTCCACGCGAAGCAGTTTGAGCTTCGCGGAGGCCGGGAGGGGGTTTACAACTTACGATCTGCTCCAGATCATCTATCCGCAGGTCGGGGGGCAGTTTCCGGCGCTGTACATCGGCATCCTGCCGTTGGGATTGATTGCTCTCACTTTGTTGGCGGCGCGCCGTGATCCCAAAGAGCCAGAGCAGGCACGGCGCGAGGTGATCTTTCTGGGCTGGGGCTTGCTGATCTCGGTGCTGCTCTCCTTCGGCGCGTCGCTGGGGCTCTATTTCCTGGCTTATCTCCTCGTTCCTGGCTGGAAGCTGTTCCGCGGCCAGGAACGCGCCATCGTCTGGGCGGTGTTTGCTGCCGCTTTGCTGTCGGGCTATGGGGCCGCCTGGCTGAATCGCCGTTGGGCCACCCGGAAGACAGGGGCTCCCGAGATGCCGGAAGGCTCACCGGCCGCAAACGCCATTGCTGGAGCGGAGCGGAACCTGGCTGCAGGCTTTGCCCTGGCTGCGCTGGCGGCCCTGGTCATGGCGCTGGCTTTCTGGATCGGCTACCTGGCCGGCCACGATCCGCTCTGGGGGTTCACGGCCGCATCCCTGGCTCTGGCCTTGTTCCTGTTCCTTTCCGCGCTCGCCGTGCACAGCGGCCGCATCGCGCTGGTGCTGGCGGTGATCGCGCTGGATGTGTTCACTTACAACCCGGCGCACCACGCCGGTGCGGTGGGCATGGCCGAGCTGAACGAATATCGTGCTTTTCTGGCTGCGGCCGTGGCCGACACGGACCTATTCCGGGTGGCCAACGAGGACGTGTTGCCACCGAATTACGGTTTGCTCTATCGTCTGGAGGATATCGGGGGTGCCAGCCCGCTGCAACTGGAAGCCTACCATCAGTTTCTGGCGCATGTCCCTGCTTCGCGCGCCTGGGAGCTGCTCAACGTCAAATATGTGCTGACCTGGCGAGATGCTCTCGATGTCCCGGCCGAACGCCTGGCCGAGATGTCCGGACGGGAGAGCAAGCCGATCTACGCCTATCGGCTGGCCAAAACCGGCCCGCGCGCCTGGCTGGCCGGCGAGATCCTCGTGGCGGCCGATCGAGAACAGGCGTGGTTGCGCCTGGCCGCGCCGGAATTCGACCCCTCGCGGCAGGTCGTGTTGCCCTCGCAGCCCGCCGGATTCGGTGCCGCGACCGCGTGCGGCGGCGAGATCTCCTGGCAGGCGCGCGCGGCGGAATATCTGGCCTTGCAGGTCACTGCCGAGCAGCCTTGCATCCTGGTGTTGAGCGAGCTCGATTATCCCGGCTGGCAGGCGCTGGTGGATGGGGTACCGGTTTCTATCCTGCCGGCCAATGTGATCCTGCGAGGTATCGCGCTGGCGGCCGGCTCGCACGAAGTTGTCCTGATCTACCGGCCGGCCTCTGTGCGGTGGGGTGGGCTGCTCAGCCTGGTGACGATCGGTGTCGCCCTGGCCTGGCTGATGACCGGCTTGCGTGCGCGACGCCGATGAAGTCGGCGCGGCGCAAACGCTTCGGCTTCGCGGAGGGTCAGCGGTTTTGGGGACAGCAGGTTCGGTGTGATCGGGATGAAGCCACGGGGGATATGACCGCAGTGCATCGTGTTTTGGGACCGCGGATGCGGTTGCATTGGCCCTACATCCTGCTTTTGTTCGCCGGGATCGCGTATCTGATCGCGTCGGCCTTGCTCCAACATCGCGCCTTCGGCACGGGCTACGACCTGGGCATCTACGACCAGACGATCTGGAACCTGGCGCACGGCCGCATCTGGATGACCACGCTGGTCTACGAGACGAACGGCTACTACGATCATTTCGAGCCGATCCTGGCGCTGATCGTCCCGCTCTACTGGCTCTGGTCCGATGTGCGCGTGCTGTTGATCGTGCAATCCGTGGCGCTGGCGCTGGGGTCGCTGCCGATCTATCTCTACGCCCGCCGCCGTTTCAAGGCGTGGGAGTACGGCAGCGCGCTCGCCGCGGTGATCGCGGCCGCATACCTGGTCTATCCGGCGATGCACAACGCCAACCTGAACGACTTCCACGAGGTGTCGCTGTTGCCGCCGCTGCTCGGCTTTGCGCTGTACGGGCTGCTCACGGGCCGGCACCGCATGACGTGGGTCTTTTTGGCCCTCTGCCTGATGGTGAAGGAGGATTTCAGCGTCACCTTCCTGATGTTCGGCCTGTACATCGTCGCCTTCAGGCCGACGGGCTTCCGGCGCCGCGATGGTGTGTTCGTGGCCGGCGTTGCGTTGATCTGGATGCTGCTCGTGCTGTACGTGCTCTACCCCGCGGCGACGCGCGGGATGCCCTATCCGTTCGTGGCGCGGCGCTATCCCTGGCTGGGCGATTCGCCGGAGAGCGCGGCGACCGTGCTGTTGACCCGGCCATGGATCATGTTGCCCTACCTGGTGCAGACGCCCAAGCTGATGTTCCTGTTGCGGCTCTTTGGGCCGCTGCTTTTCCTGCCGCTGTTGGGCTGGCCGGTCATCCTGCTGGCGATCCCGGTGCTCATCTACCTGATGCTGAGCAACTACGAGCCGCAGTGGTCGGTGCAGTCGTACTACAATCCGCCGTTGTTGCCGACGCTCTTCTTCGGGCTGATCCTGGCGCTGGAACGCATTCGAAGGCTGGCGCAGTCGGCCTGGGCGGCCGGCCAGCGCGCGGCAGAGGTCGGCCGCGAGGGGGAAGCGAGACGGCCGGCGAGATGGTCGCGCGGCGTGCAGGCGGGCATGATCGGGCTGCTGGCGGCGGGGGTCGGCGTCAGCTACTGGCTCGACGCGCCCGGGCCGGGCAGTCGAAATTTCGCCGCCGAACGGTTCAGCGTGACGCCACGGGTCGAGGCGGCGCGACGCATCCTGGCGCCGATCCCGGCCGACGCCTCCGTGAGCGCGATCTGGCCGCTCGTGCCGCACCTGTCGCAGCGCCAGCGCATCTACACGGTGCTGGCCCGGCCCAAGACGCCGACCGATTACATCGTCCTGGAAGACAATCCCACCGCGCAGGGCGCGCCGATCTATCCTTTTGCCGCGGCCGATGGCTTCCCGCCGGTGTACCACGAATACACGCCGGTCGCAGCCGAGGGGCCGTTCCGGCTGTTGGCGCATCGCGCGGCGATCGCCATGACGCCGCTGGCCGAACAGGAACCGCCGGCCCGACCGCTCAGCCTGGCGGCCTACGCGTGGCTGGATCTGGCCGGCGATGTCCCGGCCGTGAAGGCCGGCGAGGCCGCTCGCCTGATGCTGGCCTGGCGGCGCACGGGGCCTCTCGACCGGCGCTATGTGGTCTTCGTGCACCTGCTGAAAGACGGCAGCCCGGCCGCGGCGAACGGCCTGCCCGACGCGGTGACGCAGAGCGGTCACGAGCCGGGCGATGGCCGCTTTCCCACGATCTACTGGGAGACGTGGACGCGACCGCCGGTCGTGCTCGATGAGCAGCGGTTGGAAATTCCGGCAGAGACGCCTCCTGGGGTATACTATGCCTGGGCCGGCGCCTACGACAAGGCGACCGGCGACCGAATTGAGCTGGGCGGGCCAGGGCAGACGTTGCGCCTGATCGGGCCGCTGCGCGTGGTTCGTTGAAGCGGGAGGCGTATTGCAGATGCGCGATGTGAAGCGGGTGTTGTTGATCGGGATGGGGACGTTGTGCGTTGCGTTGGCGGCGGTGGGCATCTTTGTGCCGGTCTTGCCGACGACTCCTTTTCTGCTGCTGGCGGCCGTGTGCTATGGCCGAAGCTCGCAGCGGTTTTTGCATTGGCTGTTGACCAACCGCTGGTTCGGCGCGTACATCCAGGATTACCGCGCCGGCCGCGGCTTGCCGTTGATGCAGAAAATACTGACGATACTCAGCCTGTGGTTGACAATCAGCCTGTCGGTGATCTTTGTGGCGTCGCAGTGGTGGCTGCGGTTGGCGCTGCTGGGGATCGCCGTCGGCGTCACAGTGCATCTGGTGCGCATCAAGACCGCGCCTGCCATGCGCAGTCGGTCGCTCCACGATCACGGGGAAACTGCCCTGGCTTCGTTCGAGCGCCGACCAACGCTCGCCGGGTGCGAGGCCGTGATCGAAGACGAATAAGAACGGTTGGGAGGCCATGTCCCATTCAACCGACCGCCGCGTCGCCATCGGCGTCTTCTTTCTCGCGTTGACGGTGTACATCGTCACCTATAACGGCGCGTTCAAGAGCAACGACGAACGCGCGCTCTTCAGCGGGATTGACAGCTTCGTCAAGCGCGGCGAGTTCACAACGAATCAGATCTACTGGGATTACACCCACGTCGGCGTTTTCACCACGGCCGGCGACATGGCGCCCAACTACGAACCGGCGCAGATGGTCGCCGCGATCCCGTTCTATCTGTGGGGTCGGGCGTTGGGCGCGGGCGTGCAAGGGGTGATGTTCTTCGGCGCGGTGGTCATGGCCGCCTCCGCCAGCCTGATCTATCTGTGCCTGGTGGCGCTCGATTGCCGGCGCCGCGGGAGCCTCCTCGGCGCGTTCGTCTTCGCCTTCGCCACCGCCGCCTGGCCCTACAGCCGCTCCTTCTTCCGCGAGCCGTTGACGATCCTGGCGTACCTGCTGGCCTTCTACGCACTGTTCCGCTACCATGATAGCACATCGCACATCGCACATCGTACATCGTACATCGCACATCGTACATCGTACATCGCACATCGCACATCGTCCATCGCACATCGCACATCGTCCATCATACATCGTACATCGTACATCCCACATCTACCCTGGTTGGCCCTGAGCGGGTTTGCGTTGGGCCTGGCGCTGACGACCAAGCAGATAGGCGTGGCGATCGCGCCGTCGCTGCTGTTGTTACTGGCCGTCTACGCCTGGCGGCTAGATGACGTAGCGTCCATCATACTAGCCCGGTTTACCGGGCGTCGTCCGGTAGCCCGGACATTCATGTCCGGGCGGGCGTCGTTTGCGCTGGCGCCTCGTGCTGACGCCGCGCCGCCCGGCGATCAATCGCCGGGCTACCATGCGGCGCCCGCTGAAGCGGGCTGGCGGGGGCGTATCGCGGCCGCGGCCGCCTTCTTGCTGCCGCTGGCGATCATGCTCCTGCTGAACCGCTGGTATACCGTGACCACCCTGGCCGGCGTCGAGGTCTTTGCTCGCGACGTCGTGGATTACACCACCAACCCGCAGCTCTCCAGTTCGGCGCCGGAGCGGATGCTGCGTGCGGCCATCGGCCTGACCATCAGCCCATACAAAGGGCTGTTCTGGTTCTCGCCCGTGCTGCTCCTCGGCCTGATCGGCGCCGCGCCGTTTATTCGGCGGCGGCCGTGGGAAGGGCTGGCGCTCGCGGCGGCCGCGGCCATTCACCTGCTCGGCTACAGCCGCTACAACTACTGGTCGGGCGGCGTCACCTGGGGCTCCCGCTACATGCTCCAGGTTGCGCCCTTTCTCATCCTCCTCGCCGCGCCGGTGTGGCTTCACCTTTCGCGCGCCGCGTTTCGCGTTTCACGTTTGACGCCTGACGCATCACGCTGGACGCTTCACGCCTCCCGCCTCCTCATCGCCCTGCTCATCCTCCTCAGCCTCCTCATCCAGCTCCTCGGCATGGCCGTGGACTATCGGACGTTCGAGGTGAAGTGGCTGCTCGACAATGCCAAGGTGTGGGGCGGGATCGGCCAGGCGATCGAGGGGCTGTTCATGCGGCCGGCCGAGTCGCCGGTGGTGGGGCACCTGCGGCTGTTGCTTTCGGGGACGCAGCCGCTCGATTTTGCCTGGGTGCAGTTGCGGCCGGAGGGGAAATGGGCGTTCGTCCCGGCAGGGCTGGCCCTGTCGTTGGCGCTGCTGGCCGCCGCGGTCGCCGCGTTCCTCGCGATCTGGCGTCGGCCAGAGCGGGCCGGCCGCGCAGCCGCCGGGATGACGCTGGCGACTGCCGTGGTCTGTTCCGGGCTGCTGCTGATCTATCGCCAGGGAGACGCCCGCTTCGACCCGTACAACGTGGATCGTTTCCTCAAGCCGATGCTAGCGGCTCTGGAGCAGACGCAGTGTCAGCGGCCAGGGCCGTTTGCCCCGGCGGTGTGCGACGATGTGTTGCTCGTGCCCGATCCCGCCCTCACCGACTACTTCCTCAACTACCTGACCGCGCCGCTGGTCTGGTACAGCGTCGAGCCGCGGCCCGTGGATGAGCGCTTGATGGCGCAGTTGCTGACCCGCTATGGCCGGGTGTGGCTGGCGCGCGATCGCAACGCCGGCGCCGACGACGCGGAAGACCGCCGCGGCTGGGAGCGCTATCTGGCCGATCACGCGTTCAAGGTGGACGAGCAGCGCTTCGACGAGTGGGCGCGGCTGCTGCGTTTCTCGGCGGCCGGCTGGCCGGCCGAGGCCCTCACGCCGCGGCTGGCGCTGGGCGAGATGCGGCTGGAGGCGGCGCGGCTGGGGATCGAGCGCCGCGCCGGCCGGGGGCAACCTGTCGCCGAGCCGCTCGACGATGGCCGCGTGCAGGCCCGTTCGGGCGACACGCTGCAGGTCGGCCTGACGTGGCGTGCGGTCGAGCCGCCCGCGGCGAATTACACGGTGTTCGTGCAATTGCTCGACGCCCGCCCGCAGGTGCGGGCGCAGGCGGATCGCTGGCCCGGCGACGGCCTCTACCCCACGGCCGGCCTGGCCGCGGGCCAGACGATCACCGACAACCTGGCGTTGCCGCTGAATGTCCCGGCCGGCCGCTATTGGCTCATCGCGGGCCTTTACCGGGGGGATCAGCCCGGTTTTCCGCGGCTGACCGGGCCAGGGGGCGACCATGCGCTGTTAGCCGAGGTCGAGGTGCGATGAGCGAGGCGGCAAATGGACGTATCGGCAGGACGGCAGAGCCGTGATCGCTGAGAGGTTTTTGCGCCGTTGGGGCGGTTGGCTGGCGGTCCTGCTGCTGACGCTGCCGGCGCTCTGGCCGTTGCTGCGGCCCGGCTTCTTCGTCTCCGACGATGGGCTGTTCCATGTCTACCGCGCAGCGGCGCTGGCCGACGCGTGGCGGCATGGCGTGCTCTACCCGCGGCTCTTCCCTGAATTCGGCTTCGGCTATGGCCAGGCCGTGCTGAACTTCTATGCGCCGCTGACATACGCGCCGGCCGCGCTGCTGGCCATGCTCGGCATCAACCCGGCGACCGCGGTCGAGCTGACCATTGCGCTCGGCTTTCTCCTGGCCGGCCTGGCGATGTACGGTTTTGTCCGTTCGCTGTGGGGGCCGGTCGGCGGCGTGCTGGCGGCCGTAGCTTACACGTACTTCCCCTACCACCTGGCCGACGCATACCTGCGCGGCGCGATCCCGGAGCACTTCGCCTTCGTCTTCCCGCCGCTCATCCTGTGGGCCACGACCGCCATCTTCCGGACAGATGGCCATGCCGTGCGCGGCGCCACGGCCCCTGCGGGTGAAAATGCCCCCCTTACCCCCCAATCCTGGGGGGAACCTGGCTCCCCCCGCAGTCGGGGGGCTGGGGGGGCTATTTTCCGGGCAGAGCCTCTGGTCTGGCCGCTGCTGTGGGCGGCGCTGGCCTGGGCCGGGCTGCTCTACACGCACAACCTGACCGCGTTGCTGATGGCGCCAACCTGGGCGCTCTACGCGCTGCTGCTGGCTATCTGGACGCGGCGGCCGCGGCGGCTGATCACGGCAGCCGCGGCGCTGGCGCTGGCCATGGGCCTCGCCGCGCCGCTATGGCTGCCCTTCCTGGCCGAAAGCCGCTGGGTCGGCATCGCGCTCGGCCCGTCCGACGGCTACAAACGCCACCTGGCGCCGCTCGACCTGCTGATCCAGTGGCAGCCGTTCTATCGCTATCGCGTGCAACACGGCGGCCAGGCCGATCATCCGCTGAGCTGGCTGACGGCCGTGATCTGGCTCGCCGCGCTCGGCTTCTTTGCCTGGCGGCTGATCCGACGACAGCGCATCGAAGCCGCGCCGGTCATCGGTTTCGGGCTGCTGCTGACGGCCGGCGCCGCGTTCATGATCGCGCAGGCCTCGCTCTTCGTGTGGCAGCCGCTGACTGCGCTCCTGGCGCATCTGCAATACCCGTGGCGTTTCCTGGCGATGACCGCGGTCGGATTTGCGGTCGTGGCCGGCGCGTGGCCGGCGCTGGCGCGTCCCCGCGGCCGGCGCTGGGCCGGCGCGGGGCTGGCGCTTGTCGCCGTGTTGCTCGTCCAGCCATTGCCCACCATCGTTGTCCAGCCGTTGCCCTTCCCGGCCGCCGACGCGTGGGCGCCCGACCGCATGTGGCGCGAGGACGCGGCGATGGGCCAGGTGGGCGCGACCTGGACCGGCGAGTTTCTGCCGCTCACCGTGCGGGAGCAACGGTGGGCGCTGGGCCGGCCGGCCGAACAGCCAACCGATGGCCCTGCGATCGCGCCCCGGCCGCGCGTGCGCCTGACCCGGCTCGGCTACGACCAGGTCGAGCTGGCGGTCGAAACGGCCGTCCCCATGAGCGTGCGGCTGCATCAGTTCCATCTGCCCGCGTGGCGCGCCTGGCTGGACGGCCGCCCCCTCGCCACGCGGCCCACCGGCGAGCTCGGCCTGACGACGGCGGACCTGCCCGCGGGCGGCGGACGCGTGCGCTTCTCCTTCGGCCCAACGGCCGCCTGGCTGATCGGCGGCGGGCTGGCGCTGATCGCGGGGTTGATCTGCGCCGCGCTGGCCTGGCGCACCCGCGCGGCCGACCGAAGGCCGGTGTGGGCGACGGCCGCGCTGCTTGCCCTCATCGCGCTGCTAATGGGCAACCGCCTGGGGATCGGCCGCCAGACGTGGACGCCGCGGCCGGCCGACGCGACGCTGGGCGATGCGGCGTTGCTGGTGGGATATGAGGTCGCGCCGGCCCGCGGGGCAGCCGGCCTGGACGTCACCCTCTACTGGTTCGCGCTGCGGGACATCGCTGCGAACTACAAGACATTCGTGCACCTGCTGGGGCCGGACGGCGGCGTGATCGCCCAGCACGACGGCGATCCGGGCGGCGGCTTCACGCCGACCAGCCGCTGGCGCAGCGGCGAGCTGATCGCCGACCGGCATCGCATCCCATTGCCGCCGGGCCTGCCCGCCGGCGCATATGGCCTCAAGGCGGGGATGTACCAGCCGGAGCCACTGCGCAACCTGCCGGTGACGCCGGCCACAGCCGATGGCCGGGTGGATCTCGGCGGGATCCGGCTGCCCCTGCGCTGAGACGGCTACTTGAGCCACAACTCCAGCGGCGTCACGATGATCGCGTCCAGGCCGAGGGCGCCCACACCGGCGTACAGGACGCGAAATTCCAGGTCTGCCAGCGGTCTATCTGTCTCGAACTCCAGTGCAAACCGCTGATACGTGTCGGCCGCCGCGAAATCAGCGCCCATGATGTCGCGCGTCGCGCGCGGCAGGCCGCCGTCGTGATGGGTGAACACATCCACAGTCGCCACACGCGCATCCTGACCGGCGCGGTCGCTCTTGAGCACATACTCGACCCGATACCGGCCTGGGGGCAGGTCGGTGTAGGGGCCGAACGCCAGCGCCGTCTTGCCATCGGGACGGAGCGCCGTCGGCGTGGCGATGCGCGCCCGGCCGTTGCTGGCCTGCGCATCGGCCGCGACGGCCGCGGCGAAGTCGCTGCCGAGCATCTCGGCCTCGTAGCGCGCGGCAAAGAGCGCGCGCAACGCCTCCTCAGTGCGCGGCGGCGTCAGCCCTCGCCGGAGCAGCAGCACGCCGTCTTCGTGGCCGACCAGCCCGAACTGGCCGCCCTGGATGTGCGGCAGCATGTCGGCGATGGCTCTCTCCCTGGCCTTCAGCCCCTCGTGCGGCCAGAAATTGGCTTGCGGCGCCGTGTCGAGCAGCAGGTACTCCGCGTCGGCCACATCGGGAAAGAGGTAGATCGTCCGCCGTGTGGTCAAGTGCGGCACGATGTCGCTCATCGTGCTGACGGATGCATCCGCCGGCAACTGCGCCATGAAGCGTCGGATCACGGCTGCGTGGGCGTCGGGCCTGGGGATCTCCACCCCCTGCCGGGGGATCAGACGACCGTACTGGTAGCTCAATGCCAGGCTGGCGACGCCCAGCGCCAGCGCCAGCCATCGGCCGGCGGCGGCGAACTGCACCCGACCCAACGCGCGCTGCACGCCGAGCGTCGTCAGGAAGAAGACGAACGGAATCAGGTGCGCCGAGTAGTGATACGTGATGTCGTACTGCGTGTGCGCCGATGTCAGCAGCTGCACGGCCAAGGCAGGGAGCGCCGGAATCCACGCCTGCGGCGACGCCAGCAGCGGCAGGAAGAGCACCGGTGCGAAGATCTGGAACAGGAAGCCGAGCTTCTGCGGATTGCCCAGGATCGTCACGGCCGTGTAGACCGGGTTCGTGAGCAGCGTCCAGGCCACCCCGATGGCGCCCTGCGCGCCCGGCGCGATGATCCCGCCGAAGCGCGTGTCAATCTGCGGCTTGCCGCCCAGCGCGGGCATCACCCAGCCGGTCACGACGGCGAAATAGGCCAGGCCGGTCAGCGCCAACCCCGCGCCGAGGCCCCGGCGCCTCTTTGCCAGGAAGACATACGCGCCGAGCGCGGCGACCGTGAGCGACACCTCTTCTTTGACGAGCAGGGCCAGGCCGAGCGCGATCAGGAAGGCGCGCGTGCGGCCGCTCTCCAGAAAATAAAGCGCGGCCAGCAACGGCGCGCACACCAGGGCGATCTGGTGAAAATCGCGCAGGTTGACCCCGTGCAGCGCGGGATAGAGCAGATAACCGGCGGCCAATGCTACACCGAGCAGGACGCTGCGGGTCTTGCGGATGGCCAGCAGATACACCGGAATGGCGCCGGCGGCCAGGACGATGCTCTGCAACGCCAACAGCAGCCGCGCGTCGCCGCCGGCCGCGTAGAGCGGCGCCAACGCATAGAGGATCGGCGAGAAGTGGTCGCCGATGTAGTCAATCGCATACGGCCCGTAGAGCGTAGTGCGCATGTAGCCGCTGTGCAGGACGTTGAAGATCGCCTGATCGTGGATCCCCAGGTCGAAGGCGTGCGTCATAAAGCTGTTGTGCCGCGCCGCCGTGAGCACACTCATGAAGAGCGCATAGCCGAGCGCCAGCAGCAGCGTGAGGATAAGGCCGAGACGGGCGGTCGCCGGGGCGAGATGGACGGACGCCAGAGTCTGTTGCGCGCCTTCGGGAATGGCCGCAGGTCGGGGCGAGGTCAGGACGCCGCGGCCGGCGGCCCAGGCCAACGCCGCGGCTGCGACGATCACGCCGACCGTGAAGAAGGGCGCGGCGGTCTGGATGGCGAGCAGCGGCAGCAGCGGCAACGGCGCGGCGAGAAAGAGAAGCCGCGCCGCGCGCTGGAGGGCCTGGTCGGCCGACCGACGCCGCAAGCGGGCCAGCGCCCAGCCCGCGGCCGCCCACAGGAGCAGCGCCGCGGCCACGCCGGCCAGGAGGAGAAGCGCCAGGCGCATGCGGGCCGCCAGCGGCAGGCTGTTCTCCAGCACGAATGCGGGCAACAGGCTGCGCTGCGTCATCTCCCAGAAGAACATGGCCGCGGCATAGCCGCCGATGGCCGCCCGACCGAGGTCAGGCCAGCGCTCGACATGGCGAAAGTAGGCGATCAGCGCCCGCAAAAAGGCGCCCCGATCAGCGTGCATGGAATGCTCCCAATGGATAGGTGTCCCGATGGCTTTGTAGTGCATTTCACCGCATCTGTCAAGCGCCGCGACATCGCATGTGTGTGGTATAATCGCGCCTGGCTTCTGCGATCAACTCCGACGAATGAGAGACGAGCGTGATTCTTGATCGGCTGCGCCCGCACTGGGCGCGCTGTCGCCTGACCCATCAAGCCATGGCGCGCTTCTTGGGGCGGCGCCTGCCGGCCCGATCCCAATCGGGCGAATCGGACGGCTCCGACGCCCGTCACGACGCGTCCGGCCGACGGTTCTCTCGCCGCTCAGCCGTCTTTGTGGGCTACCTGGCGCTCGCCGCGCTCTTTTATGCGCCGCTGCTGCTGGGGCTGCGCATTTTCCCGCCGGGCGATTTCACCGAGCACTTTCTGCCGTTCAGCCTTTTCCAGCGCGCCGAACTCCTGGCCGGCCGGCTGCCGCTCTGGAATCCCTACACGTTCGCCGGCCACCCCTTCCTGGCCGATGTCCAGGCGGCCGTCTTCTATCCGCTCAGCAACCTGTTCTTGCTCCTGACCCTGCCCTGGAGCGATCCGGCCGGCCGGCTTTACTGGCTGCAGGTCGAGGCCGTCTGTCACATCGCCCTGGCCGGTTTCTTCACCTATCTTCTGGCGCAACGGCTGGTTCGCCAGCGCGTTGCGGCGTTTCTGGCCGGCGCGGTCTTCGCCTTTTCCGGCTACCTGACCGGCTATCCGCCGCTGCAACTGGCGGTCTTGCGCACGGCCATCTGGCTGCCGCTGATCTTGTGGCTGTTGCAGCGGGCGTTCGAGCAGCCCGCGCGCTGGCGCTGGTGGGCTGCCGCGGCCGCGGCCTACGCCAGCGCCTTTCTCGCCGGCCATCCGCAGACCTTCCTGTACATCAGCTATGCGGTCGGCGCCTGGCTGCTCCTGCTCCTCGCGGCCGGTCGGGCCGGCCCGGCCGGATCTGCTTCGCCGTGGTCCGCGGGCCGTTATGCCGTGCGCATCGCGCTCTTCTACGGCCTGGCGTTGGGCCTGAGCGCCGCGCAATGGCTGCCCGGCCTGGAATTCATGAGGCTCAGCGTGCGCGCCAGCACGGACTATGCCTTCGTCAGCGGCGGCTTCCCGCTGCGCGATACCGGCCAGTTCCTGCTGCCAGCCGTCTTCTCGGCCTTCTCGCCGCTGTACGTGGGACTGGCGCCCCTGGGACTGGCCGGCCTGGGCATCGTCCTGGCCACGCGCAAGCCCCGCGGCGCCGAGGTCTCCGAGGCGGGCGATGCGTGGCCGGGCCGGGGGCCGGTGTTGTTCTTCGCCGCGCTGGCGCTGGTCGCGCTGCTGCTGAGCTACGGCGGGAACGCTTTCCTCTATCCGCTCTTCTACCGCTGGGCGCCCGGCTGGAACCTGTTCCGTGATCAGGAGCGGGCGGCCTACCTGGTAGCGTTCAGCCTGAGCGTGCTGGCCGGCTATGGCGCGGCCGGATTGAAGGCGCTCTCTCCGCAGGGAGGCCGGCTGTTCGGCCTGGGCTACGCGGGGCTGGCGGCCGTCGGCGTGATCGGCGTGGCGGCGATCGCGCGGGCTATGGGCGCGGGCGGCGCCGCGTTGGGAGGCAAAGCCGGGCTCGGCCTGGCCATGCTGGCCGCCTGGGCGCTGATCTGGCTGCGGCTGCGCGCGCCGCGAAAGAGGCAGATCGCGCTCCTGGCGCTGGCCCTGGCCGATCTGTTCATCGCCGGCTTCACCCTGAACCTGAGCCCGCCCCGTCCGATCCCGGCCCCGGCCGCCGTCGCGGTGGGCGCCGGCGTGGCCGCGGCCGCGCCGGCCGACGGAAGCGCGCCGCCGCGCGTCCACAATGACGGCGTACTGCCCGAGAACTACGGCATGCTGGTGGGCGTTGAGGAGGTCGGCGGGAGCAGCCCATTGCGCCTGGCGCGCTACGCCGCGCTGCTCGGCGATTTCCCGCGCGACCGGCTCTGGCAGTTGACCGGCGTGCGATACGTCCTGTCGGCCGGCTGCGAGCTGTACGCGGCATCGCGCGTGCTCGTCGAAATCTCGGGGCCGAACGGGCCGGCCTGCTTGCACGAGCTGGCGACGCCCAACCCGCGCGCCTGGGCGGCGACGACCATCGCCACGGCCGACGATGCAGCCGCGCTGCCGCTCCTGGGCGACGCCGGCTTCGATCCCCGCACGACGGCCCTGCTGCCGCCGGCGCCCAACGGCGTGGGCCGACCATTGGGCCTGGAAGATGGATCGGTGGGCGCCGGCGAGAGCGCAGTGCGCCTGGAGCGCGGCGGGCCTGACCGTCTGATCGCGCATGTGCGCAGCGCCGGCGGCGGGCTGCTGGTCGTCAGCGAAAACTGGCTGCCCGGCTGGCGCGCCACGGTGCGGCGGGACAGCGCCCCCGCGGTCGCCGTCCCGGTCGTGCGCGCCGACCTGACGCTGCTCGCCGCGCCGATCGCGGCCGGCGAGAGCACGGTCGAGCTGGTCTACCGGCCCGTCAGTGTGACGATCGGCCTGCTGATCACCGCGTTCAGTGTGCTGCTCCTCGCGCTGGCGGTGCTCTGGCATCGGGGCTGTTTCGGCCTGCGCCGACGCGTCGCCGCGTGCAGGGCGGAGTTCGCGCGCGGCGAAAGGAAGGCAGCGCGGGAGCGCCGCAGCCCAAAGGGGATCCATGTCATCCTGCTCGTAGCCTTTGCGGCCCGTGTTTTCCGCCTCGGCTATCAGGAGCTGCGAGGAGATGAGGCGCTCGGCCGGCTCTTCAGCCTGGAGCCGTTCGGCCAGATCGTGCAGTCAACGCTTGCGCTGCGCGAGCCGCATCCGGTCGCCAGCTATTTTCTCCAGAAGGTCTGGTTCGCCGTGGCCGGACACAGCGAGTTCGCATTGCGCTTCGTCAGCCTGTGGTTCAGCGTGCTGGCCGTGGCGCTGCTCTATCGGCTGGGCCGGCGGCTGCGACTGGGCCATGGGGCCGCGGCGCTCGCCGCCGGCCTGATGGCGCTCAGTCCGTATGCGATCTGGCACAGCCAGGATGCCCGCATGTACAGCATGAGCCTGGCGCTGACCACGGCCAGCGTCTTGCTGATGTGCGAGGCGCTGGCGCGGCGACGCTGGCCGGCCTGGGCCGGCTACGTCGGCGTGACGCTGTTGGCGCTGCACACGCACTATTACGCGGCTTATGTGATCGCGGCGCAAAATCTGTTCGTCCTCGGCCGGGCGCTCTGGACGCCGGCAGCCCGGCGCGAGGTTAGGCCATGGCTGGCGGCCCAGATTGCGACTGGCCTGCTCTACCTGCCGTGGCTGATCGCCGCCCGCGCGGCGCTGACGGGCTATGTGGGCAACGGCGATTCACCGGGCTTCGTGGCGATGTGGATGCGGGCGTTGAGCGTCTTTGCGGCCGGCGAGAGCGTTCCGGCCGGGCAACGGCCGCTCCTGGCCGGCCTGGCGGCCGCGCTGGTCGTCATCGGTCTCGTGCGCATGGCGCTGGCCGGGCCGGCCGGTCGGCGCAGCGCATGGCTGTTGGGCTTCTATCTGTTCACGCCGCTGCTGGCGACATGGCTCGGCGCGCTCAGCCGGCCGATCTTCAACGAGCGCTATCTGGTCGCCGCGCTGCCGGGCTTTTATCTGCTGGTTGCCGCCGCGGTCGGGCCCGCGCCTGCTCCGGAACAGCCGCGTTCGCGCGGCGCAGGGCGACGTCTGGCGCTGCGCGCGCTGCCGGCCGTGTTCCTGGCCGGTCTGACGGCGCTCAGCCTGCTGGCGCTGGCGCGGCATTACGATGATCCGGCCTACAGCAAGACGCGCGGCTGGCGCACGCTGGCGGCCGTGTTGGAGCGACACGCGGCCGGCTATGATGCGGAACGGGTGCGCGTGGCGCAAACCTATCCCGATCCGACCCTGTGGTACTATTACACGGGGTCGGCGCCGCATCTGGTGCTGCCCCCGGCCGCACACGATGCGGCCGGCGCCGACGCCGAGGCAGCCCGGTTGGCCGGTCAGGGGGTCGAGCGGGTGGTAATGGCCGCGCAGACGACCGCTGCCTGGGATGCGAGCGGCGCGGCGGCGGCCGCGCTGGCGAAGCAGTATGAGCTGATCGGGGAAACGCCGGTGGCGGGTTGGCGGGTCCAGGTGTACGAGCGGCCGCCGGCCGAGCTGACGCCGTTCGAGGCATCCTTTGCTGGCGGACTGCGATTGACGGCCATGAGCGTGCCCGCGCGGCGCCTGGCGGCGGGCGATATGATGCGCGTCTATCTGCGCTGGGAGGGCCCGCCGGCCGCCTTGCGCGGCAGCGAGAAGCTCACGTTGCAGTTGCTGGATGCCCAGGGCCGGCTGGCGGCGCAGACCGATCGGCCGTTCGGCGCGGCCGAGCTCGCCGCGCCGCTGACGGCCTACACCCTGGCGTTGCCGCGTTTTCTCCCCCCCGGCGCCTATCGGCTGATTCTGGCGCTCTACGATCCGGGCCAGCCCGCCGCGCCCCGGCTGTTGACTGCGGCCGGCGCCGACCACGTCGAGCTGGCGCGGCTCACAGCCGCAGACATGCCTCTACCGCCAGCCAGAACAGCTTCTCGCGCACCGTGAGGCGCTCACCGAAGCGGCGATGATCCCAGACGTCGCCGCTCACGTCATCGCCGCCGTAGAGGAGCTGGGCGAAGATGACGCCGCGGAATTGGGCTACGGCGAAGAACGCGGCGGCCTCCATCTCCACCGCCAGGCAGCCTTCCGCGCGACGTCGGGCGATTTTGGCCGGCGTCTCCCGGAAAAACGCGTCGGTCGTCCAGGTCTTGCCCAACAAATGAAGAAGCAGACGACGCAGCGTTCCGGCGCGCCGATCGGCTGGATCAGCTTCGCCGGCTCGATGATCGCTTCGGCGGTGGGATCGAATTCGAGAATGGGATAGGGCTGATGGAGCATGTCAGATCGCCAGGTCAAGAGGCAGGTCGCTGATGTCGCGCAGACGGCGGCCCTGGATCATCGCTGTGAGCATCTCTGTCTGCTCGGGGCTGGCCGCCTGTGCCACGGCCGCCTGCAATTCAGGCAGAGCGAAATGATAGACGCAATCCAGGTCGCCCGTGCCCAGCGCCAGCTATG
>FWPU01002075.1_pt1 | contig 21358 bp, 18 predicted proteins | sample 2228361 | NCBI WGS metagenome assembly FWPU01 (sample SAMEA103939777, study PRJEB20133) | metagenome
CGCCGGCGACGAACACGTCGGGACGGTCGGCGAACAGCGCGGCGAGGTTGCCCTGCAGCATAACGATCCAGCGGAACTGCAGCGTATTGTCAGCCATCGGCAGACCATCACTTTCGGGATAGACGATGGCGCGCGTCGGTTCGGTCACTGCGATGCTCATCGACGCCTCCTCTATTCTAAATTGCACACATCATTCTGTCATCCATGCTACCACACTCATTGTGATTTTGATGTACCATATCCAGTGCAACGCAACACTGGCGTGGTGCGTAGATGCAGATGACGGACGCACGCCATCGCGCTCACAAAAGGAGGAGATATGTCAGTTCTGGCAGGAATCGTCTTTGGCTTCATCGCGTGGTTCCTGATGCGCTACCTGGTTGCCGGAATCTACACCGTGGACCAGAACGAACGCGCGGTGAAGACGATATTCGGACGCGCCGAACGTCTGACCGACGCTGCGATCGATGATCCCTACGCCGAATATCTTCGACCGGAGGAGCGTGAACGATACCGCTATCCTCAGGTCGTCGTCATCCCTCCAGGCGGACCGTACTTCAAGTGGCCCTGGGAGCGCATCTACAAAGTCTCGGTTGCCACTCAGACGATGAATATGGCGCTCGATCTGGAAAATCCGATGGCCAATCAGGGCGGCACCAAACTCGAAGCAGTCACCAAGGACCAGCTCAACATCGGGTTGGAAGGGCAGATCCGCTACCGGGTTTACGAACGCAACCTGTATGCCTACCTGTGGGGCGTCAAGAACCCGATCGTTCATGTGATGGGCTACTTCATCTCTATTCTGCGCGAACGGATCGCCAATTTCGAGGCGCCGCAGCGGGTGATGACGATGGACACGGCGCCGATGGACGGCAATGTCGCAACCAGTGTGTCGATCAACGACCTGCGCAAGAACCTGCGCGACCTGAATGAGTTGATGGACCGGGAGTGCCTTTCGGCGGCGGCGCGCTACGGCATTCAGTTCGACGCCTCGCTGATCACCAGCATCGACGCACCGGCGGAAGTCGAGTCGGCGCTGGCAGCCATTAACACCGCCCACAACCAGGTGTCGTCGGACATCAGTCTGGCACAGGCGACGGCCGATCAGAAAATCGTAGAGTCGAAACGTGCCGTTGAGATCGAAACGTTGAAAGCGCAGGCGGAAGTCGAACCGCTGGTGGCGCTCGCGAAGCAGCTGAGCGACCTGAAGCGCATTGGCGGACCCGACGCATTGCAGGCGTATGTCCGGAACGTCCGTTTGAAACTGTATAACCAGGCTGATCGTGTCATTCTGGAGGAACAGGTATGATCGAGTTTGCTACTGCTGCTATTGTGACCTTCATCGTCTGCCTGATTGCCGTACCGACCTTTCTTGGACTTCTGCGCACCTTCGGTCTGTACGCAATCGTGGAAGAAGGCACATGCCATGTCTATGTGCTCTTCGGCAATGTCGTCGGCATTCTGCGCGAACCGGGTTTGTACTTTTTGCCGCTGCAACTCGGGCTTGCCGCGTTTCTCGTCAGATGGCTCGGACGGCGGCATGTCATTGATATGCGGCTCGACCAGAAATATCTGCGCAGCCAGCCGGTCAATTCCGAGGAAGGCGCGCCGATGGGTGTAGGTATCTGGTACGAATACAAAGTCAGTGATCCGATCGCCTATCTGTTCAAGAACGCCGATCCGGACGGTTCACTGGCAGCGAACGTCAGCAACGCGGTGGTGCGCACGTTGAGCAACCTGCCGCTTGCCGATATGCTGGAGAACCGCCACGCGATGAGCCGGACCGTGCGCGACGAGGTATCGCCGAAGTCTGCGGAATGGGGATACCAGCTGGGGTCAGTCTACATTCGCAAAGTGCACTTCCGCGACATCGGCATGATCCGGCAGATCGAAGAAAAAGTGGTCAACCGGCTGCGCCAGGTCACTGCCGCGATCAGGCAGGATGGGGCAAACCAGGTCAGCATTATTACCAGCACTGCCGAGCGCCAGGCGGCGATTGAGTTCGCCAAGGCGCAGGCGATCCGTCCGCAGATTGTCGGTGCGGCGCTTAACCAGATTGCAGCCGACCCGGATGTCGCGTCTGCTCTATTCGAGATACTCGAATTGCAGAATATTATGGATGGACGTGCCACTGTCACGCTCATTCCGCCTGCACGACCGCTGCTGCAGCAGATGATGGCGGCAACGCCTGCCGGGAACAGTCAGCCGTCCCGGCAGATGCGATGATGAGGGATGCGGTTGACAGCGTCAATAGCTCGTCAGTGCTATCCGGTGTCGTAAAGCTGCAGATGTAAAAGCAACTGTTCACGATTGACGGTTCGGGGGATGCCCCCGAGCACAGAAATCGATGGCGGTACGGCTTTTGCAAGCGCCATGGCACGTCGATCCGCCGACGCAAAAAATATGGTTACCGAAAGCGTGGGCAGTGACGCGAAAAAATACTTGACAGTTATTCGACAGAGGTTTACAATGGGTCAAGTCCGTACTTGACAAAGTGCGGACTTGACTGCTTTTATTGTCTCTGGTACAATGATACGAACCTTTGTTCGTATTTAAGAGAGTGATACAACGTACTATATGGTTTGCGTGTATGCTCGTGGCGCTTGCTGGATGTGGACAGCCGTTGCAACTCGATGCTGCACAGCGAACACGGACTCCTCTTGTTACACAATCCGTTGCGCCGGTGGGAACGCCTGATCGAACGGCACTGGCGCCAGCGCCGACCCGTGTGACTCAGACGCTGGCTCAGGCACACTCACCGACGGCAGTGCCTGTCACACGAACGCCGACGGTTCAGATTATTCCAGCCGTGCCGACGCCCCAAACGAATGAGGCGCGGTGGCGCGCACAACAGATCGATCGAGAGGTGCTCGATCCGCCACGGGTCTATCGAGTCGTCCGCCGCACACCATTGTTCTGGTTCGATCCAATGACCGGTCAGACTCTCGAAATTGGCACATTGCTCGGCGACGTTCCGGTTCAGGCCCGCTTTCGCCTGCGTACAACCGGAGAGTCTGCATTTGAGGTGCCATACCGCATCAATCAAGACTTCGGGCTGACGGCGATATCCGAAGCGGTGCGTTCGCGTATGGAAGCCGCCGGTTATACGGTCAGCGTCGAAGCTTTTTTATTGGAGTCCGACGCCGTTCAGGCGCCGTAACGTCGTCGTCGGAGACAGTCTGTGAGTAGTAACTATTTGAACATGATCCGCGGGCAACGCCGTCGTTCGAGCGGCTTTCAGATCACTGCCCGCACGCTGCTGGCAATCCTGGCGTTCGTCGCGATGGCGGGGTCCGCCGCCTACTGGTGGGGGGTGCAGTCGCAACTCACCGACAACCGCGTCGTCGCCATCGCCTTCACCGCCATCCTGGTCCTCGCGCCGCCCAGCCTCGTCTCGTTCCTCATTCCCTGGTCTCCCGCCGGGATGCTGCTCCAGAAGGTCAACGCACGCACGTGGGCGTTTCCCGTCATCATCGGCTGCGCCCTCTACCTCCTCTACTACGCCTTTCAACTGCAGTGGGCTTGGTGGGCGGCGCAACCGGTCGTCGCCGAGACCAATCTGGTCTATCAGCAGGTGCTGATCGGGATGATCGGCTTCATCATCATTCCAGCGCTGCTGTGGACGCCGGTCAGTTCGGACGAACTGGTGGAGCAGGTGCGGCAGGCGCATCTGGTGAAGCGCTATGAGTTGCAGACGCAGGCGGACATTGCGATTCTGCGGGCGACGCTGCTGCGGGCGCAGGAGAAGGCGCTGGTCGGGTTCGCCAATCTGACGGTGCAGGAGCGGGAGGAACTGGCGGCGGTGATGCAGTCGCTGGTGAGCGGGATTGATCGCACGCTGAAGGAGATCGGGCAGACGGTGAAGACGGTCTCCGGCGTGGCGCTGCCGTTCGACAGTATGCTCGACGATAACGAGGATATTCGGGATGTGCTTGAGTATATTGGCGACACATTGGTTAATACATCAATGAGCCCGGAGTTGGATGCGCGATCCGAGCCGACTGCTCTTCAGCCGTCGCGCGCAGATCATGAACCCCGTGGCCGCGCACCGCATACCGACCCGCGTGAAGCCAGTTATTATCAGAGTCGTCTCCGAACCCGTCGCCTTCGGCGCGATGATGAGGATGATGGGTGAGGATGATGTCGTACCATCCTGATGCTGACGAGACGCTCTCTGAGCGGGAATTATACGAGTTCGCCGACCTGCTGGCGCTGCAGCTCTACCATGACCTTGGTCGTCGTTGCTATCTGCTGAGTCGCCAGGATATCATCGAACTCATCCATCCTTACATCGCGCACCTCGACCGCCGTAACCGCCGGGCGCTTTCCTGGCTGGTGTGGAATCTGCTGCAGGAAGGCGCCGAAATCGAGTATGAGATCGATCAGGCATGAGCAGCGGTCGTACTGGCGTCCTCGGCGGCTCGTTCGACCCGATCCACTATGGGCACCTGGCGATTGCCGAAGAGGTTCGCGTCGTTCTTCAGTTGAACCGTGTGCTGATCATTCCTGCAGGGGAACAGCCGCTGAAACCGCGCGGGAGTGTTGCTGCTCCTTTCCATCGCCTTGCGATGGCACGTCTGGCGTGTGTTGGTAATCCCTTCTTCGAAGTCTCCAGTATCGAAATTGACCGACCCGGTCTTTCCTATACGTATATCACACTGCAACTTCTCTACGATCAGGGATTCGACGATCTCTACCTGATTCTCGGCGCCGACTCGGTGGCGGATCTGCCGCGCTGGCGGGAGGTTCGGCGCATTCTGGAACTGGCGCACATTGTCGGTGTTTCCCGCCCCGGCGCGTCATTCGATCTGGCGTATCTGTCGCAGATCGTCCCTGGATTGATGGAGCGCCTGATTGTGATCGACGGTCCGCGCCTCGATATTTCGAGCACCGATCTGCGTCGGCGCGTTGCCCAGGGCCGACCCATCCGCTATCAGACGCCAGACGCCGTTGTTGCCTACATCGAGACGCACGAATTGTACCGATAGTTGTCCGCTGTGACCGCGCTTATGGACGAATTGCTGATGGTTGCCGGGTCGTGGGGGTTACACCTCGATCAACGCCAGATCGAGCAATTTGCGCGCTACAGCGCTGAACTCCGCGCCTGGAACACACGTGTCAATCTGACAGCGATCACCGATGAACGTGAGATCGTGACCCGCCATTTTCTCGACTCGCTGCGTTGCGCGTTGAGCTGGGGCGAGCATCCGTCGTGTCTGATCGATGTTGGCAGTGGAGCAGGCTTTCCCGCCCTGCCGCTCAAGATTCTCGCCCCCGCACTCCACGTCACGCTGGTCGAAAGCGTCGGCAAGAAAGCCGCATTTCTGCGGCATATCATCGCCACCCTTGACCTGCGCAACGTTACAGTGGTGACTGCGCGCGCCGAGGTGGTTGGACGCGATCCGCGTCACCGTGAACAGTACGATGTCGTTACTGCCCGTGCGGTTGCAGAACTTGCAATACTCGCCGAGTACTGTCTCCCGTTTTGTGCTATTGGCGGGCGGGTTCTGGCGCCAAAGGGGAGCGATGTGGACGATGAAGTGGCGCGTGCCCGCGTTGCTATCGCCCGGCTTGGCGGGCAATTGCTCAATGTGGAGCCGGTGGACATTCCCGGTGTCGAACCGCGGACGCTGGTTGTCATTGCCAAAATCGCCCCTACCCCCGCTGCCTATCCGCGCGCCGTCGGCGTTCCTGTCAAACGTCCCCTGCGGTAGACTGCTTATCCTCATCTGCCCGGCATTATCGGATGTGACCGGAAGATACCCTGACATTGCTGGCGCCGGCAGATCCTTCGGCCAGCACCAGTGCGATGCCACCACCCTCCAGTCGGTCATCCTGGGCGGTCACCGTCGCCGAAACGCCATCGGGTCTGCAGACGTCGCCACACAGGTCGTAACCGACCACATGCAGCGTCAACTCGTATCTCTGGTTGTATCCCCATGGAAATGGCGCTTCAGCGAGGATCGTCACACCATCGAGCACTCGCACCAACCGGACGACGCCAGCGCCATCAGCCGCGCGCGCCAGCAGAAGCGCATAGTAGCGTTGCATGCCCTGCGCACGCGCTCCAAGACCGCATGCCTTTGCCAGGTGCGGCGTTATCGTTGCACTGACCCGATAATCACGCCACTCGCGCGAGCCCTGGATCAATAACCCTGTTCCCTCATTCTGAATCAGGCGGTACGTTTCATCATTTCCGGGACTCCATTCATCCATCCCATTGACCCAGGCATGCTGCCACATCACGCCACCGCCCGCCGGTTTGTCGAACGTTGCCTCCGGTCCGCCTTCCCAGGTCAAATAATCGAGATACACTGTTCCATGACCCTGTCCCCGCAGTTCAATACCGACGAGCGCGATGGGTTGCCCGCCGGTATCCGGCACACGCCAGGCAAAGACGTGATCTGTCCCCGCCGTCAGTTGTACGCCAGCACTGTGTACCGGAACCAAGGTATCGCCAGCGCTGTACACCATCAGGTAAAGGCAACACTCTACTACGGCAGGATTGGTTGCATCAGCACACACCCGTGCTTTGAGCGATTGGCCCGGGTAGAGGGCTGGCGAGGCGAGCATCGTATATCCAGGCATCCGGAGCGCTTCCGGCAGAAGAAAGGTGGCAGTTGCAGCGCGCACCGCGCAACCCGGCGCAAGATGACGATAATGCAGCGCCAGGCTGCGACTCCCGCAGATACTGTGTCCGGGTACATGTTCGATGCGCAGGATGCTTCCAGTTCCCCCACTGGTGTCAACGACGAACCCCTGAACGCTCCCGGGCAATTCGAAGTGAAACCGTGCCCCATTCTTGGGAACAAACGGCATCTCCCCCGCCAGCGCCCTGCCGATGTTCACGATCTCGCAGGCTTCACGCGCCGCATCGGTCACTGCCCGTCCCCCATCAGCGGTCGGCAGGTGCATGCGATCCGCTACCGGTCCTCGCCAGTCAGGACCTGCATCGATACCCGCCAGTCCATTCTTGATTCCCAGCAGACAGCCGACGTTCCCGGCATTACAATCAGTATCCCAACCCGCTGTGGCAGTGATCATCAACGACTTCTGAAAGTCATTATCACCGTACAGCAAACCCAGCAGAATGAGGGCGTGATTGGGAACGATGTGGCAGTTGCCGCCATAGCGATCATAGCCATACCTGGCCACAATCTGCTCCCGGGTCATACGCCAATCGGCAAATCGGGCGCGCCACTCGCGCATGTCGGCAATCAGTCGGTAGATCACCGAGTCACGCGGGATGAACCTGACGGCGGTATCGATCAGTGTGTGGAGATCGTGCTCGACAAACGCCATGGACTCCATCGCAGCAATAACCTGTGCGCCATAGATCGCCTCGCCATCATGACTCACCGATGCAGCACGGCGCGCCAGATCGGCAGCCAGTTCCGGGTCGCCGGGGGCGACCATTGCCCAGCCATCGATGAAAATTTGCGCCCCGATCTGCTCGGCAACCACCTGACCGTTCAGCGCTGCCGACCCGCTGCGAGGCGCTGCAATGCCATGTTTCAGGCGAAGAAATGCCGTGTGTTCGGTCGAACGCCCCAGTCCGCCCCACCAGAGAATGGTGCGATTCTCGATGATATAGTTCAGCCAGGTTTGCCCGATGTGCTCCGGGGAGAGATTGTGCATAGTTCCATAATCCGGCAGCGCGCGCAGGAAGGTGAATGTGCCGGAGATATCATCATCGGCCACAATCAGCGGCACACCTCGCCGTTCATGAACGTAGTACCAGATCTCGCCCAACTCCGACATGATCCGGTCATATGTCCACCCCTCGAATGGACGCCCCAGATAGACACCGATGATCTTCCCCAGCACACCGGCGTAGACACGCTCAGGATAGTCGGCAGGGATCGGCATCGCGACAACTCCATCTAGCCATTCCGGCGCATGAAATCGGTCATGAACGCTGCCAGCGCATCGCATCCTTCCTGCCCCATGGCATTGTAGATCGATGCGCGAATACCGCCGACCGACCGATGCCCCGCCAGACCGACCATACCCCGGGCCGTCGCCTCGGCAACAAACAGCTTCTCCAGTGTCTCGTCAGGCAAACGGAACGTCACATTCATCAACGAGCGATGTGCAGGTGCGGCATGCCCGCGATAAAAGCCTTCGCTCGCATCGATAACCTGGTACAACGTCGCCGCCTTGCGCCGGTTGCGCTCCTCGATAGCGGCGAGTCCGCCCTGCTCCTCAATCCACGCAAGCACCAGGTTCACCATGTATACAGCAAACACCGGCGGTGTGTTGTAGAGCGAGCGGTTCTTCACGTGCGTTCCATAGCGCAGCATCACCGGCAGGTTCGGCGATGTGCGCCGAAGGAAGGCATCATGGATGACCACTATTGTGACCCCTGCCGGGCCAAGGTTCTTCTGCGCGCCGGCATAGATGAGCGCAAACCGCTGCGTTTCGAGTGGGTGCGAGAGGATGTCGCTGCTCATATCGGCAACCAGCGGCACGTCCCCGACGTCGGGCCATGCATGCCACTGAACACCCTGGATCGTCTCGTTACTGGTGATGTGGACATACGCTGCGTTGGGGTCGAGCGCAAGATCCGCCTGAGACGGCACGCTGCGGTAGCCATTGTCGGCGGTGCTGGCAGCTACCCGCGCCCGCCCGACCCGCAACGCTTCCTCATATGCCTTTTCCGCCCACGCACCGGTAAGAATATAATCCGCCGATGCATCTGGTGGCAGCGCATTGAGCGGCAGCATGGCAAACTGCATACTGGCGCCGCCTTGCAAAAAGAGCACATGGTATTCCTCGCCGATATCGAGCAGACGCTTGATGCGTTCGGTTGCTTCGGCGTTGATCGTCTCATACTCTGGCGAACGGTGGCTCATTTCGAGGATCGACATCCCGCGACCCTGGTAATCGCGCAATTCGTGCTGTGCACGCTCCAACACGGGTGCGGGGAGGATCGCCGGACCGGCGTTGAAATTGTAGATGGCGCTCATGGCATGCCTCCTGATGATTCTGGAACAGACACAGTGTAGCACACTGGTCTATACACCTGACAATTTTTTGCATAAAACCATACTTGACAACCAGCATAATCGGCGCTATGATTACCTTCGCTATGAATCAGACGCCTGAAAGCCTGCGTACATTGCGTCGCTTCCGTCGTCCGGGTCGCACCGGTCTGGAGGGTTAGCCGCGCGTGCGCAGCACGAGTGCATCGGGCAAGAGAAGCGTCAGCGTGATGATATACCCTTCGGACACTGCAACAGTCCGAAGGGCTTTTCTTTGGAGCGCGTATGATCCGCGTCGGCATTTTTGGTGCAACCGGCTATGCCGGGTACGAACTGCTTCGCTGGCTGCGACGCCATCCGGGAGCGCGCGTGGTGTTCACCGCCTCCGAGTCGTCGGCTGGGGCGTCGCTCGCCGATGTCGTGCCGGGTCCGCTCGATGCGCCGCTGATTGCACCGGATGAAGCGCCGCTCGGTGATGTCGATCTGGTGTTCCTGGCGCTGCCGCACGGTGCAGCAGGAAAGATGGCGCGGCGTGCGCGGGCGGGCGGCGTGCGGGTGATCGATTTCTCTGCCGATTTTCGCTTGACGACGCCTGAAGCCTATCGGCGCTGGTATGGGCACGACCATCCGGCGCCTGAGTTGTTGCCTGCTCCGTATGGCTTGCCGGAACTCAACCGTGAGGCGTTGCGCGGCGCGACGCTGATTGCCAACCCCGGCTGTTACCCGACCGGTGTGCTGCTGGGTGTGGCGCCGCTTCTGATGGCTGGCGCGCTGACGGATCCGCTCATCATTGTCGATGCCAAGTCGGGAGTGTCGGGCGCAGGGCGCGCGCCGAAGCAGAATACGCACTTCGTCGAAGTCAACGAGAACCTCACCCCCTACAGCATCGGGCAGGTTCATCGGCATGTCGGTGAGATGCTCCAGGAAATGCAGCGGATCGCGCGCGGCATGGCGCCGGAGATTGTTTTCACCCCGCAGTTGTTGCCGGTAAGCCGCGGCATCCTGAGCACGATCTATCTGCGCATCCCGGACGATTGGAGCGAAGATCGGGTGCGGTCGCTGTACTGCGAGCAGTATGCGGGGGAACCGTTCGTGCGGGTGTTACCGGCCGGTGCGATGACGACACTGGGGCATACGACGTACACCAATGTCTGCGCCATCTCGCTGACCCTGGCGCGACCAGGGTTGCTCATCGTCGTCTCCAGCGAAGATAACATGGTCAAAGGCGCAGCCGGCCAGGCAATCCAGAATATGAATGTCATGTTTGGACTGAACGAAACAACCGGACTGGTGTAGGAAATTGTGTCGAGGAGAGAGGAGATGACAGACTCCACCCATCACCAGCCAACCCTGGTGATTAAAGTCGGCGGCAACGAACTCGACGACGCAGCGTTCGTTGCCGAACTGGCGCGTACTGTGGCGGCGATGCGTCCGCTTCCTGCTCTGGTGCACGGCGGCGGCAAGGAGATTGGCGTTCTCCAGGAAACACTTGGCAGCACGCCGCGGTTTGTCGGCGGGCTGCGCTACACCGATGCCACTGCGCTTACCGCTGCGGAAATGGTGTTATGCGGCAGCGTCAGCACACGCCTGGTTGCGGCGCTCATCGCAGCCGGCGTTGATGCAATCGGTATCTCTGGCGTCGATCGCGGGCTGATCCGGGTTGTGAAACAAGAGCATCCGGCAGGCGATCTGGGGCGTGTCGGACGGCCGACCGCCGTGCGCAGCGATGTGCTCTATGAGTTGCTCGATCACGGTGTTGTTCCGGTGATCGCGCCGATTGCACTGGGTCCTGATGGACCATACAACGTGAACGCCGATGAGGCGGCTGGCGCCATCGCCGCAGCGCTTGGCGCTGATGAGGTGGTGTTTGTCACCAATGTGCCGGGAGTGCTGGTCAATGGCGATGTGATGCACCGACTGACCCGGAGTGATATTGAACGTCTGATCGCTGATGGAACGATTAGCGGCGGAATGATCCCCAAAGTGCGCGCAGCGCTCACAGCGCTCGACGCTGGTGTGCGCGCAGCGCGCATTACCAATCTGCACAGCATGCTGGAACACGGAACTGTCATCGTTACAGAAAGGGATGCACACGAATGACCATCCACGTTCGCGAGTCACAGGTCTTTGTCGTGTCGCCGCGCACGCCGGACATCATCGTGCGTCGCGCTGAAGAAGATGACGTTGACGCCATCGTCGCCATTGTCGCTGAACATGCCCGTCAGGGTCACCTGTTGCCGCGCAGCGCCGACAATATCCGCGCCACGCTTTCGTCGTGGCTGGTTGCGGAGGTGGATGGCAACGTCGCCGGCATTGGCTCGCTGGTGCAGATGAGCTCGACGCTGGTCGAGGTGCGTTCGCTGGCAGTGCTGCCCGAGTATCGTGGTCTGCACATCGGGCAGGCGATTGTGCGTGGATTGGTGAACGAAGCACGTCACCGCGGGTTCCCAAAAGTATTCGCGTTGACGCGCGCGGTTCCCTTCTTCGAGAAACTGGGTTTCCGCATTACCGCGAAAGAGGATTTTCCGGAAAAAGTCTGGCGCGATTGTGCGATTTGCCCGCTCCAGCACGCATGTGATGAAACGGCGGTCGTGATTGAGTTCGAGGATGAGTCAGCTACCCAATCCTCAACGGATTGGGCTTGTCCTTCCAGATTTCGTAGCATCGGTTGACCCACCGACCTGACGCCAACCTACACGCCTGTCTGCCGACAGGCAGGCGGTTGGAACGGAGGACCATTGGCAGGCTGACAGGCTGCCAGATTGGTACAACCCGTCAAGGTTTTACGTGGCAACGGAACGTTCTTGCCACAACCGCCAACCTTGAGTTGATAAGGTGCGAACCGTTGCTCCGCTGTACCATCGGAGTGTCTTGCACACGAACAAGTGTACCACAAAGAGCGGATGTTGGCAAGCGGAAGCAGCACACCACCGTGGGCTGAAGCCGCTGAAGCGGGGGCGTTCATCCCACCGCTGAAGCGGGTGGGCTTCCCGCCCTGAAGGGTAAACAACCGTGAACAGCGCCCTTGCAGACGTTGTCGTGCACCATCTCCGCGACGGTGCATTGCAATGTTGCTACGGGGCGCCCCCTGTGTCTCCGCGAGGCTGGTATGACAACACGTACACGTGCGATGCTGGCGCTGGAAGATGGAACGATCTGGCATGGGTATGCGCTGGGGGCGATCGGCGAACGTACCGGTGAGGTGGTGTTCAACACTTCGATGACCGGCTACCAGGAAGTGCTGACCGATCCTTCCTACTATGGTCAGATTGTGGTGATGACAGCGCCGCACATCGGCAATACTGGCATCAACTATGAAGATGAAGAGAGCCGTCATCCCTGGGTTGCCGGTTTTGTGGTGCGCGCCGCCAGTCCATACGTTTCCAGCTGGCGCGCCGCACAGTCGCTCCATGCATACCTGGCGGAGCACGGCATTGTGGCGATGACCGGGGTCGATACTCGTGCGCTGGTGCGTCATATTCGCACCCAGGGCGCGATGCGCGCCGTGATCTCGTCGCAGCGCCTGGAACCGGATCGCCTGATTGCCGCCGCGCGCGCTGCGCCGTCGATGAACGGTCTCGATCTGGTGCCGTATGTGACCTGCGCCGAGCCGTACTATTGGGTCGAAGGCAATCCTGGGGAGTGGGGGTCGGGCGAAACGCCTGCGCAGCGCGGCGAACCGACGTTCCATGTCGTTGCTTACGACTTTGGGATCAAGCGCAACATTCTACGCCTGCTGGCAGAGCACGGCTGTCGTGTCACGGTTGTGCCTGCTACCACTCCGGCCGCCGAGGTTCTGGCGCTTGAGCCCGATGGCGTGTTTCTCTCGAATGGACCGGGCGATCCGGCAGCGGTGACGTATGGCGTCGAAGCAGTACGCGATCTGCTCGGCAAAACGCCGGTGTTCGGCATCTGTCTGGGGCATCAGATTCTGGGTCTGGCGCTCGGCGGCACAACCTATAAACTGCACTTCGGTCATCGCGGCGGCAATCAGCCGGTGCGTTTCAGTGACACGATGCGGGTGGAGATTTCGAGCCATAACCACGGCTTTGCGGTTGATGAAGCATCATTGCCGGCAGGGGTCGAAATCACGCACATCAACCTGAACGATGGGTGTGTCGAGGGGTTGCGTGCGCCGGATATGCGCGCCTTCAGCGTGCAATACCATCCCGAAGCTGCGCCAGGACCGCACGACGCGCGCTATCTGTTTCGTCAGTTTGTCGAACTGATGGCGCAGGCGCGAAACCAGCGTTCAACGTCGAACGGTTGAAAGAGTGAATGCTCTGAATAACACCTGACAATACCTGACAGGAAGGCAGACCATTCATTGACGTTGACAGGCGGTGGATGCGCTCTCTGCAGGAGCGCGAATTCGCCGTAAAGGAGAAGCGCCATGTCTCTCTATCAGCGCCTGCGCCCGTTCTACCATCGTTCGCCGGAAGAACGCGTTCAGATGATGCAGGCGGAACTTGCGGCGCCGCTCGATGTTCTGCGACGCGCCATTGGTGATTTGAGCCAGATGGGGGCGGATCAGACAGCATCGCTCATGGGCGGGCGATTTCAGGAATTGATCGATGTGCTGTGCGACTCGATGGCGCATCTCGATACGCTGGTTGCTGAAGGGGGCGCGCGGTGCGAACGCGCGCGTGCAGTTGGCGGACTCGACGATCACGAATTGCACGTCTACCGACATGATCTGCTGACGCCGCTCAACAATCTGCGGGGCGTCGCCCGATTGGCGCTTCGTATCAGCGATTCCAGCCTGCCGGCGAGTTTTGGGCAGATAACCCGCGATCTGGACAACGCTTCCCGCGATGTGCTCGACGTGATTGATGCACTTACCGCGTCGCAGGAGCGACACGTGTGATTGGTAACAGGTGATGCGCTGCTTCATCAGCGCCTGGGGGCACGGTTTGTTTTGCCGCTCAGCGTGGTATTCTCACCTGGGGTGGCGACGACTTCTGGGTTTTCGAAGAGAGAGACAGGCTATCCATGCCGCGACGAACTGATATTCATACGATTCTGATTATCGGCTCCGGTCCGATTGTCATCGGTCAGGCGTGCGAATTCGACTATTCCGGCGTCCAGGCGTGCAAGGTGCTGCGCCGCGAGGGGTTTCGCGTCGTGCTGGTCAATTCCAACCCGGCGACGATCATGACCGATCCACAGATGGCCGATGCGACCTACATTGAACCGCTGACACCGGAGATCGTCGAAAAAATTATCGAGCGTGAACGACCTGACGCGCTGCTCCCGACTGTCGGCGGGCAGACAGGGCTCAACCTGGCGATGAAACTGGCGGAGAACGGCGTGCTCGACCGGTATGGCGTCCAGCTGATTGGCGCTTCGCCAAAAGCGATTGCGCTCGCCGAGGATCGTGAACTGTTCAAGCGCGCGATGCTCGATGCCGGGTTGCGCGTGCCGCTCGGCGAAACGGTTTCAACGGTCGATCAGGCGCTGGATGTGGCAGCGCAGATTGGGTATCCGGTGCTGGTGCGTCCGTCGTTTACCCTTGGCGGCAGCGGCGGCGGTGTGGCATATAATGAGGAGCAACTGCGTGAGGTTGCGGATCGCGGTTTGCGCGCCTCGCCGGTGACGCAGGTGCTCATCGAACAATCGGTGCTCGGCTGGAAAGAGTACGAACTCGAGGTGATGCGCGATCGGATGGATAACTTTGTCGTGGTCTGCTCGATCGAAAACCTCGATCCGATGGGCGTCCATACCGGCGACTCAATCACCGTTGCCCCGGCGATGACCCTGACCGACCGTGAGTATCAGCGGTTGCGCGAAATGGCGAAGGTTGTCATCCGCACCGTAGGTGTGGAAACCGGCGGTTCGAACATTCAGTTCGCCGTCAACCCGCGCGATGGCACACCGCTCGTGATCGAGATGAACCCGCGCGTCAGCCGTTCATCGGCGCTGGCATCCAAAGCGACCGGTTTCCCGATTGCCAAGATCGCTGCGCTGCTTGCCGTCGGCTACACTCTCGACGAAATTCCAAATGATATTACCCGCGTGACTCCAGCGTCGTTCGAGCCAAGCCTGGACTATGTCGTGGTCAAAATCCCGCGCTGGGCATTCGAGAAGTTTCCCGGCGTCGATCCGACTCTCGGACCGCAGATGAAGAGCGTCGGCGAGGTTATGGCGATTGGCGCAACGTTCAATGAGGCGCTGCAAAAGGCGATCCGCGGGCTGGAGATCGGCGCCGTCGGATTTGGCGCGTTTGCCAGGAAGCGTCTGAGTGCCGAGACATTGTCGGAACCGTCGAACGAAGACCTGCGCGTTCCGACGGCGCAGCGCATCTTCCACGTCGCCAATGCCCTGCGCGCCGGATGGGACATCGAGCGGATCGCGACGCTCACCGGCTATGATCCGTGGTTCGTGGCGCAGATGCGCGCGATCATCGACCTGGAGACGGCGCTTGCGTCGCACACCATCGAAACGCTTCCCGCCAGTCTGCTGCGTGAGGCGAAGGAAAATGGCTTTTCGGACGCGCAGATTGCGCTCGTTTTGCAACCGACCATCTGTGATGGCGTGCCCCACGTTCCATCTGAAATGGACGTTCGCGCATACCGCAAGGCGCTCGGCATCCTGCCGGTCTACCATCGGATTGATACCTGCGCCGCTGAGTTCGAAGCCTATACCCCCTATCTGTATAGCACGTATGCGACATCTGACGAATCGGCGGTGACCGACCGTCCCAAAGTGATTATTCTTGGTGGCGGGCCAAATCGCATCGGTCAGGGGATCGAGTTTGATTACTGCTGTGTCCACGCCAGTTTTGCGCTGCGCGATCTTGGCTACGAGACGATTATGGTGAACTGCAACCCGGAAACCGTCTCGACCGACTACGACACCAGCGACCGTCTCTACTTCGAGCCGCTGACCCTCGAGGATGTGCTCAACGTCTGGGAGAATGAGTCGGGTATGCGGAATGGCGGGACGGCAACGCCTGTACCGATGCTTGTGCAGTTCGGCGGGCAGACGCCGCTCAACCTGGCGAAAGGACTTGCGGCGGCTGGCGTGCCGATCTGGGGAACATCACAGGACTCGATCGACCTGGCGGAGGATCGTGGGCGCTTCAGTAAACTGCTCCGGGATCTCGACATCATGCAGCCAGAAAGCGGCATGGCTGCCGACCTTCAGGCGGCTCGCAAGGTGGCGCAGCGGATCGGTTACCCGGTGCTTGTGCGCCCCAGTTATGTGCTCGGCGGGCGCGCCATGGCAATCGCCTACGATGACGAAGGGCTGGCGCAATACATCCACGAAGCGACGCAGATCAGCGCCGGTCAACCGGTGTTGATCGACCGCTACCTGGAGGATGCCTTCGAACTCGATGTCGATGCTGTCGGCGACGGTGAGCGCGTGGTCATTGGCGGCATCATGGAGCATGTTGAGGAGGCCGGCGTCCATTCCGGCGACTCGGCGATGGTTATGCCGCCGTATAAAGTCAGCGCGTACCACCTCGCCATCATCCGCGACGAAACGATCCGCATTGGCGAAGCGCTGCGCGTCAAAGGATTGATGAACATTCAGTTTGCGATCAAGGACGATGAAGTCTATGTGATCGAGGTCAATCCGCGCGCCTCGCGCACGGCGCCGTTCGTCGCCAAAGCTACCGGCGTTCCACTCGCACGGATTGCAGCTCAGGCGGCTGCCGGCAAAAAACTGAGCGATCTTGGGTTCACACGTGAGCCGCCCCTCAACGGTTTTTTCGTCAAAGAAGCCGTCCTTCCATTCGACAAGTTCCCCGGTGCGGCAGTCTTCCTCAGTCCCGAAATGCGCTCGACCGGCGAGGTCATGGGGCACGCTTCGACGTTCGGGCATGCCTTCGCCAAAGCTGAGATGGGCGCCAACCAACGTATTCCTACCAGCGGCGGCGCGTTGCTGACGGTCAATGACTACGACAAGGGCGCTATTGGACGCATTGCGCGCGACCTGGTGAAACTCGGTTTTACGATCTATGCCACGCGCGGCACGGCGGCATGGCTGCATCAGCTTGGTCTGCCGGCGATCACAGTCAACAAAGTCTCCGAAGGTTCACCCCACACTGTCGATCTGATCGCATCCGGCAAGGTCGGACTGGTGATCAGCACTCCACTGGGCTCACGCGCCTATGCCGACGGTCAGGCATTGCGTCTGGCAGCCATCCGCTACGGAGTTATGCTGGTGACGACCCTCACCGGCGCTGCGGCGACGGTGAGTGCAATCAAGGCGCTGCGCCAGAAGGAACTGCGCGTCCGTTCATTGCAGGAACACCATCGTCTGACACTGACGGCGGCAAACAATACAGCGAGGACATTCCTGAACATCGATGAGGAACAATCATGAGCACCAGAGTCAAGAAGGTCGTTCTGGCGTATTCCGGTGGTCTCGACACCAGCATTATCGTCCCGTGGCTCAAACAGAACTACGGCAATCCCGACGTCATCTGCTACTGCGCCAATATCGGTCAGGATGATGAGTTGAGCGGGCTCGAGGAAAAAGCGATTGCAACCGGCGCTTCGAAGTGTTACGTCGAAGATCTGCGCGAGGAGTTCGTGCGTGATTTTCTCTTTCCGCTGCTTCAATCCGGCGCCGTCTACGAACGTACCTACCTGCTCGGCACGTCGGTGGCGCGCCCGCTGATCGCCCGCCGTCAGGCGGAAATTGCGCTTCAGGAAGGCGCTGATGCCCTGGCGCACGGTTGCACCGGCAAAGGGAATGATCAGGTGCGCTTCGAACTGACGTATATGGCATTTGCGCCCCATCTCAAGGTTATTGCCCCCTGGCGCGAGTGGAACATCCGCAGCCGTGAAGATGCGCTCGATTACGCCGCTGAACACAACGTGCCGGTGACCGCAACGCTCACATCAATCTACAGCCGCGACCGCAACATCTGGCACATGTCGCACGAAGGCGGCATCCTCGAAGACCCCTGGCAGGAACCGGAAGAAGCGATGTATACCCTGACGACTGCTCCCGAAGCAGCGCCGGACGAACCGGAGTATGTGACGGTTGGCTTCGAACAGGGTGTACCGGTGAGCGTCAATGGCGAGCGTCTGGGTCCGGTTGATCTGCTGTTGACGCTGAATGACATTGGCGCGAAGCACGGTGTCGGGCGCATCGATCTGGTCGAAAATCGTCTCGTCGGCATGAAGAGCCACGGCGTGTATGAGACTCCCGGCGGCACGATATTGCGAGTGGCGCACCAGGGTCTCGAACAACTGACGCTCGACCGCGATACGTTGCACTACAAGGATGTGATCGCCCATCGCTACGCGGAACTGGTCTACTATGGACAGTGGTATACGCCGCTGCGCGAAGCGCTCGATGCATTTGTGCGTGTCACTCAGCGCAATGTCACCGGCGAGGCGCGCCTGAAACTCTACAAGGGGAACGCCATCCTGGTCGGGCGACGCGCCGCAAAGAGCCTCTACAATCCCGACATCGCCAGTTTCACGATGAGCGACAGCTACAACCAGAAGGATGCTGAAGGATTCATCAAGATCTTCGGTTTGCCGATGAAAGTTCAGGCAGTGCTTGAGGAGTGAACGGTGAACGTTGAACGTTCGCACGTTCGCACGTTCGCACATTCGCACGTTCGCACGTTCAACGTTCAACGTAACAGTGCCAGGACGACCATGCAGATCCCGATTGATAGTTTCGCGCTTGCGCGTGGTTTTGCAGCAACTGCAACCGCCTGCGGCTTGAAGCCGAACGGCGCGCTCGATATGGCGCTGATCGCAGCCGATGCTCCATGCAGCGCTGCCGGTCTCTTTACGACCAATCGCGTCAAAGCGGCGCCGGTGGTCTATGATCAGCATGTGCTGGCGGTAAACGCTGGCGCTATCCAGGCGGTTGTCGTCAATGCTGGCAACGCCAATGCCTGCACCGGACCGCAGGGCGCCGCCAACTGCCGCGCAATGGCGGAAATGACCGCCGAACGCCTTGGATGCCGCACCGATCAGGTGCTGGTGCTCTCGACCGGCGTTATTGGCAGGCAGCTCGACATGGCAAAAGTTGCGCAGGGGATCGCTGCCCTGAACGAACCGACTGCATACCACGGGGCAGGCGCCGCTGCACGCGCCATAATGACCACCGACACCCACCCGAAAGTCGCCGCGCGCACCATCCTGGTCGGCGAAAAGGTGGTTACCATTGCGGGAATGTGCAAAGGCGCCGGGATGATCCACCCCAACATGGCGACCATGCTGGCGATTGTGACGACCGATGCACAGGCGTCACCTGCGATCCTCGACCGCGCCCTGCGCCGCGCTGCTGACCACAGTTTCAACCGGGTCAGCGTCGATGGCGACACCAGCACCAATGATACGCTCCTCCTGCTGGCATCTGGCGCGTCGGGCGTTGCGGTGAGTGAGATCGCAGTGCCAGACGGGCTGGCATATGATGATTTTACGGCAGCGCTCACTGAGGTATGCATCGACCTGGCAAAACAGATCGCGCGTGATGGCGAGGGCGCGACACGACTGGTGGAAATCACGGTCAGCGGCGCGCACGATGAGCAACAGGCGCACCAGGTGGCAAACGCCATTGCCCGCTCACCACTGGTGAAAACCGCCATCCATGGCGGCGATCCGAACTGGGGGCGCATCGTGTGCGCTGCCGGGTACAGCGGCGCTGCTATCGATCCCGACCGGCTGGCGCTCTGGTTCGGTCCGGCATCATCGCCGATCCAGCTGGTTGCGAATGGATTGCCACTCGATGCCGATCTGGCGGCGGCTTCAGCGCTGCTGCGGCAAGACCCGGTCTTCATCACGCTCGACCTGGGGTTGGGCGCTGCGCGCACGACGGTCTGGACGTGCGATTTCAGCAAAGAGTACGTTGAGATCAATGCGCACTATACCACGTAGGGGCGTGGCGATTGTCGTCATCTGCCTGAGTGCAGTGATCTTTCTCTGGCGCCCGCTCCTTGGCGGCGAGGTCTTTTTGCCGCTCGACGCCCTGCTGCATCTGCATCCGTGGCGTTATTCATATGAGCGCGTCCCTGTCAACAACCATATTTCGACCGACTCGATACGCCAGATCTATCCCCGGCGCCTGCTGACAAACGACATTGTTCGCCAGGGCGCGTGGCCCCTGTGGAATCCGACGATTCTGAGCGGTGTGCCGTTGCTCGATGATGGGCAGATCGCCTTCTTTTACCCGCCCAATCTCATCTTTCTCATTGTGCCGCTCGATAAGGCGTTCGGTGTCTACGCCTGCGTGCAACTGATCCTGGCTGGTCTGGGCGCATATGCATTTGCACGGTGCATCGGGCTGGACGAAGGACCGGCGACGCTGGCAGGCGTTGCATATATGTTCACCGGGCACATGCTCACCTATCTGCCGTTCCCGGAATTGTCGGGCGCGACCGCGATGCTGCCCTGGTGCTTTTGGGGCATCGAACGCGCGATATGCAGCGGCGCCTGGCGGCGTTGGGCAGTCGCAGCTGTCATGTTGGGGCTCGTGGTGCTGGCGCAGATCCAGCTGGCGTTCTATACATATGCGGCGACCGGATGTTACGCGCTGTTTCGCATTGTACAGCCCGATACACGGCGCACGATGCCACGCTGGCGCCTGCTGGTCGGGCTGGCGCTGGCATATGCGCTGGGACTTGGGTTGAGCGCCGTGCAACTGTTGCCCGCAATGGCGCTGTCGGCGCAGGGGCAGCGGAGTGATATCGGTTTCGCACTGGCGCCGCCAGAAGAGTATTTCGGCAGTATGCTGCGGCTTATCTTTCCTGCACTCGGCGGTTTCGAGCGGATCGGACCGCCGCCGACGTGGGGACCACCGACGTTTCAGGTTCCTTACCCCTATGTCGGGCTGGCACCGCTGGCGCTGGCAATCATCGGTCTGGCACTGGCGCGTCATCGTCTGGCGGCGTTCTTTGGCGTCATGGCAGCGGCATCATTCGCACTGGCAGTGCGCACGCCGTTGCTCCAGGTTTTCATTGCTCTAATCCCGCCGTATCGCCAGTTCGAGGATCACACCCGCTGGTATATGGTATGGGGCTTCACTGTGGCTATTCTGGCAGCTATCGCAGCACAGCGGCTGTCTGCACCTGCCGGCGCCAGCGCGCGGGAAAGGGCGCCTGCCGGAACAGGCTGGCGCGCGCGCCTGTCGGCTGCCCGACTCCTGCTCCTCATTGTTGGGGTGTTCATCGCAGGATGGTCACTCCACCATCTGGCGCTCTTCACAGATGCTTGCCTTTAGGCGCGGAAGCCCACCCCATCCCCCCGCTCTGCGGGGGGATTGAGGGGCTCTCAGGTGTAGGGTTTTGGGGTCGTGAGCGCCCAGGTGGAAAGGTTTATTGAAGGCGAGGCATCCGTCTGGTACGATGCGGGTTACCACGACCACCGCCGTACCAGGAGCAACTGATGACTCGCCTCTCC
>FWPU01007043.1_pt1 | contig 21352 bp, 30 predicted proteins | sample 2228361 | NCBI WGS metagenome assembly FWPU01 (sample SAMEA103939777, study PRJEB20133) | metagenome
GAAAAAAAAAAAAATTGTTGGGGTGGTGGGAGTGAAACTGGTTTACGTTGTTGGAGCAGTGGTCGCCGCATTGGCGGCTATTCTTGGTTATGCACTTTACTCGGCGGGCCAGCCAGAGGTTTTCTGGGACAACGCATCGCCGGTCATGTATTTTTACAGCGAGGCATGCCATTACTGCAGGCTCCAGAAACCCATACTCCGGGAACTTGCCGGAGAGGGGTTCAGGGTGAAACCAATGGATGTCGGCACAAACCCAGGATTCTTGAGGGAATACGGAATCCAGGGGACGCCGACGTTTCTCGCGGGCAACGGGGACAGGAAAGTCGGGTATACCCAGAAAGAGGAGTTGTGGATCTGGCTGGAAGCACACGGCGCTAGAATAAAATGAATCGCGAGTGAGGCAATGCGGGGAAAAGCGGGCGGTGAAGAAAGCGAGAAGATTTTTTTCGCCGGAGCTGCAGTGGCTGCGCTTGTGTTGCTGGTTTTTTCCCTTTACTCCCTTCTTTCGGCGCCGGGCGAGAAAAACGAGGACAGCGACGAAGGCCTTCCCAGAATAAGAATCGTGCAAATCAAGAACCTTTCCTGCAGCGAATGCAACGACCTGGGCGCGCTCATCGTTTCCCTGACGAGGTCTCCTTCGAGGGTGGAAAACGAGGTGGTTGAACACAATTCGTCGAAGGGAGCAGGGCTCGTCGCCAAGTACGGCATAACAAAACTTCCCTCGATGGTTGTGACCGGCGACGTGGGCGGCGTGGTTTCGCTCATCAGCGCGTGGAACACCCTCGGCACAAGGGAGGCCGACGGCGCCCTCGTGCTCCGAAACCCGCCTCCTCCGTTTTTTGACTTGAGCCAGGGAAGGATTGTGGGACTGATTGAATTGATTCAACTAATTGATTCGTCGTGCGTTCAGTGTTCTTACGTGCTTTCCAAGCGCGACTTCGAGGCGAACGGCGTGGTCATGGGAAAAGCGCGGGAAGTGGAGTTTAATTCCAGAGAGGGAATCGAGCTTGTTGTGAAGTATAACGTGACGAAAGTGCCTGTTTTTCTTTTGTCCCCGGACATCTCCCTTTACCCAAAAATCCTTCCGTACCTCCGGGGCATTGGTTCGTTTGAGGGCGACGGGTGGTTCGTGCAGAGAAGAGTGAACCCCGTGTACAGGGACTTGAGGGAAGGCAGGCTCCGCGGACTGTTTTCAATGCTGTATGTTTACGACAAGCGGTGCGCCGAGTGTCCCGGCCCCGGGTCCGCAGAGGATTTTCTGAAAAATAATTTCGGGATGAAACCCGCGGGCGTCGAATTGATTGAGGCAGACGAGGAAAGGGGAATGGAAACGGTTTCGGCGTTCAACCTCTCCCTCCTGCCAGCCTTTGTTTTATCAGGGGACCTGGAGCCGTACGAGATATTCTGGAACGCGCTGCCGTTTGTCGGGTTTGAAGGAAACGGCTCGGTTGTTTTGACAAATTACTCCGCGGTGTTCGCCCGAACAACTGGAAGCGTTTACTTGTTCGACGCAGAGAAAAACGAGTCAACGAGGTTGAAGTAAAGATGTCTTCCTTCCATTCCCTTCCGTTGCTGCAGGCGGTTGTCCCGGAAGCCATTCAGCGCGCGCTCGAGCAGACGATTCAGCAGGCTCTTGGAATATCGTTTGGAGTGGCCTTCGTGGGAGGACTGTTGTCCATCCTCTCCCCGTGCATTCTTCCATTCATCCCAGCCATCGCCGCCCTGGGCGTGAGGGGAAAAGCCAGGCCGTTGGAGTCCACGCTCCTCTTCTTCGCCGGGTTCGCCACAGTATTCGTTTTGTTGGGCGCAGGGGCTGGACTGGCTGGCGAGGCGCTCTCAGCCAGCAGGCAGTGGCTCGTCCTTGTTTCTGGAATCGTTCTCGTCGCGTTAGGAGTGATGGCTTTTTTTGAAAAAGGCTTCCGCGGACCGCACGTGAAGACAAGGCCAGAGGGGCGGGCGGGGGTTTTCTTGTTCGGCAGCGCGTTCGCAGTCGGGTGGGCGCCCTGCATTGGACCAATTCTTTCCGGAATCCTGGTGCTCGCAGCGAACTATTCGGTCCTCTACGGCGCCGCGCTCCTGCTGGTGTACTCTCTTGGCATCGGCGTGATTCTGTTCGTGTTCGCGCTCGGAATCGCAAAAGTGCCTGCCGGAATCGTGTCAAGGAGGATGCCGTTACAGCTCGGGGCCAGGCGGGCCGAGACCAGTTTGGGCGCCGTGATTTCTGGTTTTCTCCTGGTTTTCCTTGGCCTCGTATTCATCTTCGCCGGCGGCACTGCTTTGTTCAACACGTTCGACATGTTCGGGCTAAAACAGTACTTCTATTCGCTTCAGAGGCAGCTCATCGGCGGCGGCTGATTCCTGATTCACGCCGTCCTGCACTCGCTGCGCCCGAGCACCACGCTCCTCGGCGTCAGGCCGCGGAAGACCGTTTCGTTGACTACTATCGTGGGCGTCGAGTTCACGGAGTACTGGCGCTTGATGACCTCGACTATGCCTATGTCCATGTCCGTTGGAAAGGCGAAGATGCGGATGTTCTTGCACTCGTCCCTGACTGCGTTCAGGACGTCGGCCTGTGCGCGGCACTCCAGGCAGTCCTGTCTGTCCGGATAGAAGTAGAGTATTGGAAAAATGCCGGTGGCGCCGCACAGCTTGTTCAGCTGCGCCACGTAGAGCCACAGCTCGCTGTTCATGAGGACGTAGCGCCTCTTTATCTTCTCTATGTCCGAGAGCACGTTCGCCGCGCTCGCCTGCTGCATGCGCGCCAGCACGTCGTAGATGCGGTTTATCTGGTCCCTTGTCCTCGCCTCGAGGGCCGGACATAGGTTCTGCGCGGAAGAGGAGTTGACGGTCTGCGCGTAGAGCAAAAGCGTGCGCTCGTTCTGCATTTCGTATTCGATCTCGTCGAGCTTCGACGCGATGTCGGCCGCGCGCGATTCGTCGATGTACTTCACGAGGAAAAAGTTTCCCACGAAAAGCACGAGCGTGATGACGGCCGCCTTCACGTAGACGCTGACCATCCATTCACCACCTTCTCTTCGTGCCCACCGCCTCGTGGACCATGCTCGAAAAGTATACGAGTGAAATGAATATCGAGTAGACGGTCATGAAAATGGCCACGGGAACCACGTGCAGGGGGTTGATTTTCTGCCTGGCCAGGCCGAAGCTTATCCACACAATGTACCCCCACACCACGAGAGTGAAGACGAAGAAAAACATGGAGGAGTTGAGCATCGCCTGCGTGTACAGGCCGACGTTGGCCAGCAGGCCGACGTCAACCGCCGCTACGCCGATGGAGGAGAACAGGGTGTTCAGGAAGTTCCCTGCGTGGAGGGCGAGCACCCTGAGCACCACCACGACGCCAAGCAGCTCGACCAAGGAGGACACGGGGTAAACGAACCTGCCGAAGTCGCCGTACTTCGTGTTGAACAGCATGTGCGAGTATTTGAAGCCGTTGAATATCTTTCCCCTCAACCACCTCAGACGCTGGCGGTAGAGCTTGGGCAGCGTGTCTGGAACCTCGGTGTATATTTTCGCGTCGGTCGTGCACTTTATCCGGTAGCCCGCCTCCTGCAGGTGAAGCGCTATCTCCATGTCCTCGGTGATGTTGTCCTCGTCAAAGCCCCCGACGTCCTCGAGCGCCTTCTTCGTGTAGAGCGACATGGGGCCCGGCGTCACGAGCAGGCCGTCCATCTTCGACAGCGCGGTGTGCCAGAACCCGAAGGCCGCGTAATACTCTATTTCCTGGATTTTCTGAATCAGGTTCCTTGGCTCGTGCACGCACACGAGCGCGATGACCGCGCCAACGCCGTCGGTGAAGTGCCTCACCATCTTCCTCAGCGCGCCCCGCTCCGGGTAAGTGTCCGCGTCGATGCACGCTACCACCTCGCCCTCGGCCCGCTTGAGCGCCATGTTTATCGACCGCCCCTTGCCCTGGTTGGTCCGGTGGCGAATGATTTCGACCCTGCCCGCGAATTTCCTCACCTTATCCCACGTGCGGTCAGTGCTCGCGTCCTCCACGACAATGACCTGCACGGGCTTCGGGTAATCCATTGCCAGAACCGAGTTGAGGCACTTTTCGATGGTGTCCTCCTTGTTGTACGCGGAGACGATGACGGAAACGCTTGGCACGCGCTTCGTGGTCTCTTCCTTTTCGGACTCCCAGAACTTCAGCAAGTAAACGACCGCCACGTAGATGAAGAAAAAGTTGGTTACGACGAAAATCACGATGTACGGCACCAGCGCGAAGGCCGCGTAAAAGGCGGCCGCAAACAACGCTAGCACGATGGCGATGGAGAGCAGGGTATTGTCACGGATGGAGTCAAACACGCTGGACACCACTGGTTGCTTCGATTCCACTGACTGCCTGAATTATTTCTTCACCCTCACGAACTGCTCTTTCTTCGTCCTGTCAATAGCCTCCTTTCTTCTATGGGCTTCAGCAGCTTCTTCGGGCTTGTGGCGAGGCGTGGTGAGCCAGACCCATACTCCTTTGAGGATGTCGTCCTTGATTGTTCTCCACAACCCGTGGGGCCTCAAGTGAATAACGCCGATGCTCGGGTCGAATTTGGCCTTGAATCCCGCTGTCTGCGCCTTTTTCAAAAAGATGAGGTCCTCGTAACGATCCCTAACGAACCCGCCGACTTTTTCCCAAACGATTCGCTTGTATCCCATGTTTCCTCCAAGCGGGGCGATTCCGATTGAGATGAGGAAATTCGAGAAAAAATAGCCCTTGGTCTTGTAAACGCCGTAAACCAAGTCGTATTGAATTAGTTCCTTCAAATACTTTTCAACCCAGTTGGGGGCTGGAATGCAGTCCGAGTCCAGATTCAATATGATGTCCCTGTCCTTTGCGAATCGGACCCCGCGGTCCCTCGCCTCTCCAATTGTTCCTGGATAGCGGATAATGAATATTTTGGGGTCCGCGAACACGCCGTACTTTTTGTAATCAATTGGTTTCGGCGACGAGTCGGTGATGATGACCTTCGCATCCAAGCCCTCGAGCTGGCGCATGAGCACAGTCACGCAGTTGACGATGTTCGGGTCATTGTACAGTGGTATGACTACTCCGACCTTCACTCCGCCCCCGATTATTTTTGGCTTTGCCATGAACGGACTACGCTGGCCAGTTATTTAAAATATGCCGCCGAAACCATTTTTGGGCAATTCCGTGCGCGAACTAACTATCGTGGAAAGGGACCGGGTCGGGCTGCTTGCTGACGTGAGCGAAGCCCTGGGAAAAAAGAAAGTGAACATTGACTCGGTTTCCGTCGAAGTAACCCCCCAGAAGACGGCAATCATACGCATCCTCACCAACGCGTACATCAGGGCGAAGCGCGTGCTCCGCAAAACCGGGTTCAAGGTAATGGACACCGACGTGCTCGTGGTGCGCCTCAGGAACAGGCCCGGCGAGCTCGCTGCCATGAGCCGCTCCCTAGCGGACGAGGGGATTAACATAGAGAACGTCTACATGCTCAGCAAGGAACGAGGAGAGTCTATTTTCGCGCTCAAGATAAGCGACTACAGGTACGCGAGGCAGTTGTTGAAAAAATATCTATAACTATCAAACGGCTGAAGCAGCGCAGTCCGCCGGCAAGTGAGGCGGATGCACGAGTGCTGCTGGAACAATTCTCGCGCGCCCGCGCCCTTGAGCAAGCCCAACGGCGCGAGCCGAACACGCGTCAGGCTTTGGGACAACGACAACGCGCACGCGGCAACCCAGCACCGTCATTCAAGCAATTCAATTCCGTGCTGCGCGGCCGCCCACGACAAACAAATAGAAAACAAGGGCCTGGATTCATCCGCGTGCCTGAAGGCAAAGAACTTCCCCAAGCCAAATCATGTTAAAGAAAAACAGGGCCTTAAGCGCCTTTTCTGCACTCTGCTGACAGAGAAAACAAGCAGTCTCGTAAACCTCGTTCTTCGCCAGCAACTTCGCGGTCTTCAAGTCTCGCTTGGCTTTGGCGAACCGGCGGCTAGCTTCTTCAACGTTTTTATTCATGACCGCCACCCACTAATGAATGCCTGCGCTTAATAAAAATGTGGTTCAATGACTCCACTGATTCCTCTGAAAATCCGCCCCATGCTCGCCGAGGCAGGGAAGCCTTTTGACTCGCCGAGGCATTTTTTTGAACCGAAACTGGATGGTACAAGATGCATTTGTTTTCTGGACAGGGCCGGGGGCACGCGCCTCCAGAACCGGCGCCTCGCGGACATTACTTACCGTTACCCGGAACTCCAGAGCCTCCATTTAGGCATTAATGCGCAGCGCGTTATTTTGGACGGCGAAATCGTGGTTTTCCGCGGCGGCCGCCCGGATTTTCAAAAACTGCAGGAGAGGGAGCACGTCGAAGATCCTTTTAAGACAAGGCTGTTGAGCGAGCGCGTGCCGGCGACGTACGTGGTTTTCGATATCCTTTACTTGAATGGCGCGGACTTGACGAAAAAACCGCTGGGCGAGAGGAAAAAAATCCTTGCGGGCGCGGTGAAGCAAAGCGCTTACCTCATGCTCTGTCCTTTTGTGGAAGGAAGGGGAAAAAAGTTTTTTCGCGAGGCGCTGCGCCGCGGGTTCGAAGGAATCATGGCAAAGGAAAGGAAAAGTCCCTACCTGGCTGGCGAGAGGTCAAAGTTTTGGTTGAAGATAAAGAAGGAGGAGACCGTGGACGCGGTTGTGTGCGGGTGGCTCGAAGGCAAAGGGAGAAGGAAAAAATATTTTGCTTCCCTGGTGCTGGGGGCGTACAAGAAAAGGCGCTTGGTTCATTTGGGAAACGTTGGCACCGGGTTCGACGAAAAGAGCCTGGAGTGGGTAATGGAGGCGTTGAAAAAAATTTCGGCGGACAAGAGTCCTTTCGCTGGGCGCGTTAGTTTCACCAAGCCCGTCCACTGGGTCAAACCGTTTCTGGTGTGCGTGGTTTCATTCATGGACTGGACAAGGGACGAAAAACTCAGGGCGCCGCGGTTCAAGGGCCTGCGGTTCGACAAGCCGGCTAAAGAGTGCGTCGTGTAATAAAGTGGTTGCAGGGGGCGCTGGCTCCCTGCAGGCGCGGATGGAGTTAAACGGGTTGTGGCGGTTGCCGGGGTCGCAGGGGGCGCTGGCTCCCTGCGTGAAATGTTTATTAAAATAACAGCGCTGGTTGTTGGGGTGAAGGGTTTTGGTGATGAATGAGTCGGTGAAGGTGACGAAACTGGTTTTGTTTGCTTTCGCGCTCCTAGTGTTTTCAGCCGCGCCCGCCGCCGGAGTCGAGGGCGGGACCCTGGGGATAGACGCGAGTGCCCTAAAGTACTTCCCTTATCCGGCAGTGGCTGGAGGATACGTGGAGGTCTGGATTACTGTAATCAACCAGCATCCGACTATTACTGCGACGAACGCGAGTTGCGTGTTGAAACCAAAATACCCTTTTTCTCTTGACGAGCCGCCCGAGTACTTGATTGGAGCAATCGCTCCGAGCCTGACTGCTCTAGTGAAGTACAGGGTGAGGGTTGACCAGGCGGCGGTTGAGGGCTCCAACGAGTTGGTTGTTGAATGCGGTTCCAAAGAGTTTCCAGCTGCCGAGGTGAAACTGTATATTGACGTCAAAGGCGAGCCGCATATTGCGCTTAATCCAAGTATCGTTGTAGTCCCCGAGGTTCCTGCGGCCGGCGAGGCGTTCCGCGTGTTGTTGAATGTGTCTAATGTTGGAAGTGGTTTGGCGAAAAGAATCGAGGCCAGAGTCGCCACCGACGGGGAACTCGTGGTCGCGCGCCAGCCCGTGTACGTGAGCGAACTCGGCGTGGGAGAAAGCGCGGTGCTCGACTTTAGCCTAGCAGCTTCCAGGAACGCCAGGGCCACTACTCATGAAAACACGCTCACGATTTCCTACGAGGACAAGCAGGGGAAAGCCGGCGCCGCAGTGTTTTACTTCGGAGTCAAGACCAGGGAAGCCGGAGCGCGCCTGGCTGTGTCGAGGATAAGGACCACGCCGGAAGTGCTTGTGCAGGGCGAGAAAGTGTCCTTGGAGGTCAGGATAGAAAACTACGGCGACGGAAAAGCAGACAACGTCCGGGCGGTTCTCGGCATGGACGGAGAAGAGTACTCCGCTGTCGTGGGCAGAATAGTGGGCGGGGACCGGGCGAACGCGAATTTCTTCATTCCTGTTGTGCGCGAGGCAGGAGTGGTGTACAAGAAAATTCGGATAACCTACGAGGACTCGGAGGGCTTGCACGCGGTCGAGGAACCACTCCAGCTCGTCATACAGGAAAAAACTGACCTGGTAGTCCCGATCATTATTGCGGTGATTGTGGCGACCGTCATTTTCCTTTACAGGAACCGTTTGAAGGAATTCATTGGATGGCGAAGGCGATGAACTGGGCCGCCGCAATCTATCTCGCGGTGCGGGACGCTGTAAGGCACAAAACACTTGTCCTCATCGTGGCCCTGGCGCTCACAATCAGCATATCCAACATAGTCATCACAGTCGGGTACATGAGGGGTTTTGAAAAAGTCATTGTGGAAGATATTGTTGAAGTGTCTGCTGGCCACGTCATTGTTTCCCCGGTTGGAAACGAGGATTACATCCGGGACCCGTTGCTCGTGGTCGACAAGGCGGAGAGGCTTCCCGAAGTCAGGTATGCTACGCTCCAGAACCGAGTGAGTGCTGAAATAAAGAAAACCACTGGAGAAATGGGTCTGGTGGGACAGATTGCTATCCGGGGCATTCGCGCGACGCTCTTGCTTGCAGTCGACCCCGAGAAGGAGGAACTTGTCGGCACGTGGCCCAGGAAAATCGTTAAAGGAGAGTTTCTTTCAGGAGAGCGGGGCGAAATACTGCTTGGCTATTCCCTGGCGCACGATTATCTGAACGCAGACGTGGGCGACTTGGTTGATGTCAGGTTTCCAAACGGCGTGACTGAAACAATGAAGGTCAAGGGCATTTTCCGAACCGGGTTCCAACTCTTCGACCTCACGTATGCCTTGATTAATCTCGGCGACGCCCAACGGGTCCTCGGAGCGCCCGGAAAATACAATGTGATCGCAATCAAGCTCACCGACCGCGGCCTCGCGGAGCAAGTGAAGACCAAGTTGCTGGCCGAGGGAATAAACGCGAAGGCCGAGACATGGGAGGAATCACTCGAGTACGCCAAGCAACTGTTGTCGCTGTGGGCCGCGATTCTGCTCGTCGTGTCAGTGGTTTCAATAGTCGCGGCAAGCGCCAGCGTGGCGGTGCTCATGTTCCTCAACGTGCTTGGAAGGACGCGGCAGATAGGCACCTTGAAGGCGATGGGCGCGTCCAACGAATTCATCGCATTCACTTTCGTGGCAGAAGCAATGGTCATAGGCGTTTTCGGAGTCATTGTCGGGGACGCGGTAGCGACCGGGCTTGTCAACGCCCTTGCCGCGCGTCCAGTGATGATAGCGGGCCAGCTGCTCCAGTTCGTGCCAGACCCAGCGGCGGTGGCGTGGGTTTCAGTGATTGCGCTGGTCATGGTTTTTTTCGCGGCGCTTTATCCTGCTTACCGAGCAGCCCGCCTTGAAGTAGTGGAGGCGCTGAGGTATGAGTAAAGTGGTGCTGGAAATCAAGGACGTCTGGAGGACGTTCAACGGAATTCACGCGCTGCGCGGAGCGAGCCTTGTCGTGAGGCGCGGGGATTTTATGGCGGTCGTGGGCAGAAGCGGGTCCGGAAAGAGCACGCTTTTGCACATCATGGGACTCATGGATTCGCCAACCCGCGGAAGAGTCCGGTTGCTTGGAAAAGACGTTTCGCGCCTGACCGAGGAGGAAAAAACCTCTCGCAGGGCCGAAAACCTTGGATTCGTGTTCCAGACACCCAACTTGCTTCCGGAACTCGATTCGTCGGAAAATGTTGCGATAGCAGGCCAACTGGTTGGAATGCCTCGGCAGAAGGCGTTGGAAAAAGCTGACGCGTTGCTGAAAAAAATCGGGCTGGGCCACAGGCTGCGCCACGACGTGACAAAACTCAGCGCAGGAGAAAAACAAAGGGTTGCTGTCGCGCGCGCGGTGTTCAACGACCCAGTTCTTTTGTTGGCGGACGAGCCGACTGGAAACCTTGATACGCGCACTAGGGACGAGATAATCGGCCTGTTCAGCGAGCTGAATAAAGAGGGAAGGACGATCGTCATCGTCACCCACGACCCTGGAGTGGCTGGGCAGGCCAAAAAAGTGGTTGAACTGCGGGACGGCCGGATACGCTAATATAATGGTGACTCGATGCCGCTTGTTGCAATGGATTACTGGACTTACCTGCTCCTGCTGATGGTGGGTGCAACCGGCTCGCTGGCCGCGTGCTTGAAGCAGTTTTCGTGGAAAAAAGGCGCGGCAAAAAAAGCGGTCAAAAGAGGCGTTGTCCTCGGCGTTTCGCTCGCTGTCTTCGACTGGGTGTTTGAAACATGGGGCGCTGGGGCCGGGTACTGGTCCACTGCGGGAAGCGCTTTTTTCATCGGCGCGGTGCCCTTCGAGGTGTCTCTGATTGCCTTGTGCACTGGAATGACTTACCACTGGATTTTTCCGAAAAAATTCTCGTGGCTCCTCGCGGTATCTTCCAGCGTCGTAATCGCGGTCGTGGGCGCCGGAGTCGAGGCATCCCTTAATGAACAAAAGCTCCTCGTTTACGCCGGCGGGTGGACTTCGGTCCACGCGTTCGCATCGTATTTCCTCGCGTTTCTCGGAATGTATCTGGTGAACGCTTGGCTGAATTCAAGGCGGTCCTTGACTCCGCGACCTTGACTCAATATACTTTCTTATTTTCTTAACCCATTCTTCGACCGGCGCTCGTTCGCCGGGCCGCATGCCCCACTTTTTTACCTGCACGAGGAACGGCTTGGCCGCGTTCTCGGGGCAGTTCAGAGTCGCTTTCGGGAAACGCTTGCTTAAATGCCTGAGGACCAGGAGGGTCATGCGGCTGGCTGCGCCTGTTCCAACGAGCTTTGGGATGCGCTCAAGCGGATAATAATCAGAGAATTCGAAGTGATTGCCCGAGTGTTCTTCGAAGGAAATCTCCGCTCCTGGCTCTTTTCGAGGGTGTTTTGCGAACGCGGTTGCAAGGCGCTCGTCCGCCAAGTAGCGTCCGGGCACCAGTGAATATCCTTCGGGTAGTTCGTGAAGCGGTTTCGCCCTGCCTTTTTCGTCAACCGCTGCAGGAGCGAAGTAAAACCTTTTGTGCGTCATGGACGCTCGCTCGACCAAATGGAGCACGTTCAAACCAGTCCCTCCTTCACTTCCTCGACGAGCTTGACCACGTTGGTTTTTCCAAAGCGCTCTGATGCAATGATTCCTTTGGCGAGTAGTCTTTTCAGCGCCCGGTGGGCCCTCACCTTGCTCATTCCCGGGAGTCGGGTTATTTCCGCCTGGAGCACCCTTCCCTTGCCTTCAATGATTTTGTTCACCGCCTTTCTCTCGTCCTCGCCCAAGAACTTGAGGATTATTCCGACATTCTTTTTCAAGGACTCTTCCCTGGACTCAATTCTCTGGGACATCAAGTAATACGTTGCGGCGCCGACCACGATTCCGATGGTGACGAGGAGGGTGAGGAGGTCAAACCCGGATGCGGCCCACGCATACGCCGGACAAGTCGGGGACACTTCAGCCGGCCGCGTGCTCTTAAAATAGGAAACTGCCGCGAACACGACGAACAAGAAAGCTGCTACGAAACCAATGCCCAGCACGAGCCTCTTGTCGGCAATGACTGCCATAAAGGGTTTCATTCCAAGGTAACTTAAAAACTTGTGTTTTCCACGGTTTCAGTAAAGCCTAAATATGGTTTCATTCAAGGGAAATCAAAAGGTGAAGCGAAAAATGGTTGAAGAGCACGAAAAAGTGTATGAGCATGGAAAACCGAGGGAAAAAACCGTGGCTGTACAGGGCTCGGTCGTAATTGCCACTGCCATGCTAGTGGGCGCCCTCATCGTCGCGGGCGCGGTCCTGGTCGCGTCGAACTCGATTACATCAAGTCTCACGAGTTGCTTCGTCGCGGGCGGGACCAAAATCCAGCCAACGCAGCCAATGGCCACCGCGCAACCAACTGCCCAGCCAACAGAAGTCGCAGGAAAAATAAGCGTGGAGGGCAGGCCCGTGCGCGGGGACCCGAACGCGCAGGTGACGATTATCGAGTTCAGCGACTTCCAGTGCCCGTACTGCGGCAGCGTCGCGCCGACCATAAAACAGGTCCTCCAGGAGTACGAAGGAAAAGTAAAACTTTATTACAAGCACTTTCCGCTCTCGTTCCACGAATTCGCCCAAAAAGCCGCCGAGGCATCCGAGTGCGCTGCTGACCAGGGAAGGTTCTGGGAATACCACGACAAGCTTTTTGAAAACCAGGAGGCGCTCGACGAGGCGAGCCTCAAGCAGTACGCAAAAGACCTTGGCTTGGATTCAGCGAGGTTTGACTCGTGCCTGGACTCAGGACAAAAGGCTTCCCTTGTGCAGTCGGATTTCGACGAGGGACAAGCAAACGGAGTGAGTGGAACCCCGGCGTTTTTCATCAACGGCAGAATGCTTGTGGGAGCCCAGCCGTATTCGGCGTTCAAGCAGGCGATTGACGCGGCCCTGGCTGGTTGAAGAAAATGATTTGCCTCATAGCATTAATTACTTTCGCTGCACTGGCCTTGTTTTCAGTGCGGTACAGGCCCCTGGCGCGCGAGGCCTTCGAGTGCGTGACCAGGAGAATGATGTTCAGGCCGTGCGAAACCAGGTTCGACCAGAGAATGAAGGCAAAAATAGTGGCGAAAGTCCTTTCAAAATCGCCTGGCGCGGCCCGGTTCGTCAACAAGAACTTTGAGGCACTGTCGTGGGCGTTCACCCTATTGTTTTTCGCCACCCTGGTCTACACGATTTACGCCGCGTACAATCTTTTTGTTTTCGGAACATGCACTCCCGAGGCGCCGTGGAACTGTCCGTTCGCAGTGGATGCGGCGAGGAACGTCACCAACGCCACTTGCCCCGGCTACCCTCTTCCGCCGGCTTGACTCGAAATCAGTGAACGTGCTTCACCAAGAGTTCTTTCCTGCGCTTGTCCTGGAAGGCCTGCCTCGCGCGCCTCACCTGCTCCCGCGTCAACAGACCGCGTTGCACGGATTCAAAAATCGTTTCATTCCTTGGGTGGAGCACGCCTGACTCAACCTGCCTCAGCAGAGCCTCGGCCGGCACCGCCGGGCCTGCCTCTGGCTTCGCTCGTTCCTTGAGCTTCACCGAACCGCCTCCGCCATTATTATTGCGCGAAATGAATAAGAAACTTTTGAATGGGCCCGCGGAGATTTTCCTACGCCGAAAACGTCGGGGGGCGTTTTCCAGCATTATTGAACTCCGGATCTCCAGTGTGTGAGACTGGCGTCTTAACCAGTGCCGAACCCTTTCCTTTGGTGAATTTTTTCTTTCCAAAAGAAAAGGTTCCTCGACTACGGGCCCAGAAAAAAAGGGTTGCAGGGGATTTAAATCATTTTCATGAACTCGAGCGCGTTTAAATAGCACTCGGAGTTGTTGAACAACACGTACACTTCGCGGCATTTTTTCGCGGCTTCAAGGGTTTTTTGCTTTATTTCCTCCAACTCTCTTTTCGAAAAATCGTAAACGTACACGCTGGGTTTTCCGAAACCGTGGAGCCGGAAGTAAGCGATTCCGGCGCTGCCGAACCACTGCGGATCGTTCCTGAGCGGGTCCACGCAGTTCACGAGGTTGGATTTTTTGCACAGCTCCTTTATTTCGCTTGGGTCGCTCCACCATTTCCCGCGCGGTTCCCATGCGAGCACGAGGTTGCCGCGGTTGATTTTTTTAACGAAGGAAGCGAGGGCTTTTTTGTTTTCGGCGGAGGGGGCGAACCCTGCTGGTGACTGGAGAAGAAGGATTTTGGCGTTCAGCGCTTTACAGATTTCCTTCATTCTTTTAAACGCCCAGAACGCTTGGCCCTTGAAGCGCGCGGCATGGGTGATGATTTGAGAGGCTTTGACCGTGAACAAAAAATTTTTTCTCACGCCAGTGGCTTCGGCGAGCCATTTTTCTGCAGTCTGGGTTTTTGGCATCCTGTAAAAAGTGCTGTTGACTTCCACCGAGGGAAAGAGGGACGCATAGGCTTGGAGGACTGACTTGAACCTGTTTTTCCACTCGCCGCCGAAGAAGTCCGCTGGCCTGAAGTACGCGTAACCACAGTTTCCCACAATTATTTTTGCTTTCATTTCCTTAACACAACGATTCCCTTGTTCGTTATCTCGAACCGGGTGCGGCCCATTGGAGCCGGGAGTCCCCGGATTTTGGGCACTTCGAGGAACCTTTTTTCTCCGAGGCGCTTGAGCGCCATCGACCCGTCCGCGATTGCTTCGAGCGAGGCCATTACCTGGGGCGCGTGGGGCCCCTCTTCCACGACGAACAAGGAAGTGAAGCCCTCGGCGTCGAGCCTGCCCTTGAGGATTTCGAAGAACTTTATTATATTCTCTGAAGGATTGTGAAAGAGAAGAGTGGTGAAGTTATCGAACGCGAGGCGCTTTACAGGATGGTTCCTGTACTCGCTCACCGCGTTGCTTATCGCGAGCGAGATGTCGTTCAAGTCTGTGGGGGTGCCGCACATGATGACTCCTTTTTCCTCCCTGCCCGTGCCTGCTGTCCACGAATACACGTCGATGAGCTTGAAAAGGTTTTTTTCAAAAAACTGGGATGCGTTCATTCCGAGCCCGCGCATGCTGGCAACGAGTTCCTCCTTGTTCTCGTTGGTCAACACCATGATGGCTGGCTGGCCGTCGCGCAGGCCCTGGAAAAGGAACTGTTTGCACAAAGTGGTTTTACCGGTTCCTGGCGCGCCCGCCACGATAATTGTCGTCTTCGCCGGAAGACCCGCCAGCACCGACTCGAGTCCGGGCACGCCGGGGTTCAGAAGCGTTTCTTGAACGTACATTTTTTCACCCAACTATTTGAACAAACGGCTTGAGCACTGAATGAAACTCGCGACACGACTCGTAAAAGAAAGCCAGCGAACCACAGAGCAGCAGGGCCCTGACGCCTGAAAGCGGCAGGGCGTATTCTGCAAGAATTGTTTCCGACAAGGCCAGAATAGTGCCTGCGGCCATTGCAAAAAGCACCGCGTCCACGAGCGAGGTCCTGTAATCCTTCGTCATGAGCACCGCCCCCACTCTCCGGATGTCGAAGTAAAGAATCGCGACAGCCGCGGCCATGAAGCCGAGGTAAACGAACTTGGTTCCCACGAGGACTGCCTTCAGTAATTCTCCGCCGGAGAACACGATTATCGCCCAGCTCAGGGGAGGGAGGACGAGGGCGGCTCTGATGAAGAAAGTGGACTTGAAGCGCCGGGCAAAAGAGAATATGGCGTCGCAGAACAGGGCGCTGGCGAAAACAATCACGAAAACAGCCAAATACTGCACTTCGGGCAGCACGGTGTTGTATATCGTCACGAGAATGAATGAAACAAAAGCAAGCACGTATCCAATGGCCATTTTCCAGTACTCGTCCTTGGCTGCCCGCATCGAAGCCTTGCCAACTGCAAAAGAGATGGACAACGCGCTCGGCAGAGCCAGCGCGCCGAGCACTGCTGCAAAACTTGTTTCAAGAACCCAGGCGACATTCACCAAACCAGGCAGCGCAGGCTGGGCCATGCCAGGGTTGACTGCAAGCACGGCCGCGAAGAGGAAGAGCGAAGCCATCACCGCGTACTGGGCCTGGAGCATGCGCAAATAAACGATGGCTGGAATTAAAAACTTGGGTTAATTAGTTTGCCAAACCCGGCCGGGGTTTTCAACAACAGCCACCTGATTCCAAAACGCCGCGCCGCGCCAAGCGCTTTCTTGTCATCGTCCACCAGAACCGTTTTTTCCCTGTCGAAGCCCAGCCTTCTCTGAAGCCGCGCCCAGAAACCACTCCTTGTCTTTTCCACGCCCACGTCGAACGCGGACACGACTCCGTCAAAATACTTTTCGATGCCCGTTTTGCGGATTTTGACGCGCAGCATCGCGCGATGCGAGTTCGTGACCAGGAAAACGCGTTTTCGCTTTCTCTTCAGCCGCCCGAGGAACCTCGCGGCGTCGGGATGGAGCTTGACCAAGTGTCTGGCCTGGTAGTTGAGGCCGGCGACGTCGACGCCGAGCCTCCTGGACCAGTAACCCAGGTCGTACCACTTGAGCCCGCCACGCGCCGAACGGTATTTTTTGAAAACAATTTCCCTCGCTCTCGCCGGCGCGATTTTTTTCAGCTCCGCGTACTTTTTTGGAACGAGCTCGTTCCAGAAGTAGTGGTCAAAGTGCTTGTCCAGCAGCGTGCCGTCCAAGTCAACGAGCACCCAGTCCACTAGCCCCCAGTCAAAACCCTTGGCCATCGCCGAGTCACCGCCTTTTTACCCTGGCTGGCTTTTCTTGCGCTTCAAAGGCCTTCCTCAGCTTCATCACGCCTGCAAGGACGCTGAGGACCGCCAGTAGTTTTGTGACGTCGGAAGCGTAGGCCAGTTCCAGGGTGAGTCCTGCCACGGAGGCTAACAAGTCGATTCCGAAACTGATTCCGAAGAACACGAGGCCCGCCAGGAAGAAAGCGTATTTTTTTATCCTCGGCCCGAGCGCGCTCAACGCTATCCAGGCTATCGCGGTCAGGCCGACGAGGGAAACGAAGTCGGTGAGCAACCGGGCGTCGTAAACCATAAAATTTTCAACCAAGCGCGGTTTAAAAAACATGGCCAAGTGATAAGGTGGGTGGGGGCGTTGGTTGAGCGCGTGAGTTCGGGCATCGACGGCTTGGACAACATGCTCAAGGGAGGGTTCATCAGGCGGCGCCACGTCCTCATCGGAGGAGGGCCGGGCACCGGGAAGACGATGCTGGGAACGCAGTTCCTTTACAAGGGCGCGAAACAGGGGGAGAAGGGAGTTTTCATCTCGCTCGAGGAACCCGCCAAAAAATCGTTGAAAACCTGAAGACAACCTTCCCAGGCTGGACCGACCTGGACTCCCTGATTCAGCGCGGACTCGTCGAGTTCGTGAAAATAGAGAAACACAAGTTCTACAACCTCGTGGACCTCATCCAAGCCTATGTCACGCAGCACAACGCGAAGCGCGTGGTCATCGATTCAGCTACCGTGTTGAAGCTTTATTTCGAGAGCTCGCTCGAGTACAGGAAAAACATTTTCGACCTCCTCGACTTCCTGTCGAACCTGTACTGCACGACGCTCGTCACCGAAGAAATTCCAGGACAGAGCAGGGAGGAGATGACTTTTGGAATCGAGGTGTTCGTGGCCGACGGCGCAGTCCTGTTATACAACATCCCGCGCGAGGAGAAACGGGTGCGGGCCGTCGAGGTGCTGAAAATGCGTGGAACCGACCACGCGAGGAACATTGCCCCGCTCAAGTTCACTCCGAACGGCATCGCAGTGTATCCTGAAGAAAAAGTGTATTGAAAAAAAATTATTGAACGGGGCGCTGGCGCATGGATTCCAACAGCATCGCGCTGGATTTCAAGAAACCGCTTGACCTCAAAAAAATCGCTTCAAAAGTCGCTTCCCTCAAGTTCGTGGACGGCTCGGATGTGTTGGCGGCCGACGTGGGCGCGCTGAAAATAATCATTTTTCCAAACGGGCTGGCGAGAATAACCATGCCCGGCGGCGACTACAAGGCGCTCGGCACCGAAATGTCCAAAGCCGGGTTTCAGGTCGGAAAACTCCTTGAGGAAGTGAATTCAGCGGCCGGCGTCGGCGCGGACGTGGGGGCACTGATGCGCGGAATGACTCAGGAGGACGTGGGCTACGATTACCTCCAGGGCATGCCTTTCAAGAGCATTAGAAAAAGCCTTGGAGAAAAAGTGGACCTGAGGATTCTCCTCGCTTCCCTGGCGGGCGCGGCCCAAGTGACCGGGGATTTCCAGGTGGCGAGAATAAATTCCCAGGCAGGCGAACTCATGGGAAGGGCGCTCGTGAGGACCGCGAAACCAAAGTCGCAGGCTGAACTCGTTCAGATGGTTGCAAAGTCACTGGAGGACACTGGCTTGGGCAAACCATTGTCCAGCAGGCAAAGGGGATAAAAGGGAGAGGAGTTCCTCGCGTTCTCCGTCAGAGAATGTTACTGCATCGGCTCGCCCGTGACCGCAAAGCCCTCCTGCCACATCATCCGCGGCCTCCTCAGGGGCGCTTTCGCCCAGTTCCTCCACCAGGAAAACGTCTCAGCAGAGGAAACAAAGTGCTGGCAGGCCGGCTACTCCGAATGCGAGTTCAGGGTCAGGATAACAAGCGTCTAACCGCAAGCCTAGAAAAACGCGTAAAACAGCGCCGCGGAAACCAGTCCGCCGACAAGCGAACTCGCGAGGTTGACGACGTCGTTGTCGAACCACTTGAATCCGCGCGCGTGCCTGGTCGCAGAACCGCATTTGTGAATCGTCCTCTCGGTTTCCTTCCTGCACTTCGGGCACCAGTACATTGTTTGAACCGTGGCGCCAAGCAAACTGTCGGCCAGCGAGCCCACCAGTCCGCCCACTGCGACCGCCCCGACCATTCCAGTCAAAACACCGGCTTCCAGGCCCTTGTCGACAAAAAGCAGGCCACTCGCCCACGCGCCAATGAACAACGCGCCCGCGAAGGCATAACCGGTTCCAATACCAGACACCGCGCCCGAAGTGCCCACCTCCACGATCCTCCACCCCATCAAGAGCCTGGGCTTGGACTTTGAAAGAATTCCGAGCTCGGTGGCCCACGTGTCCGCGTTGACTGAAGCAATTATTCCAGCAAACAACACGAACAATTCATTCGCGGGCTGGAAATAATTCACCACAGCCACCAGCGAAGCGAGCGCGCCGTTGGCGAGCACTTGGAAAACGTCGCGCGGCCCCGCTTTTGCGAATTCCTTTGAAACCACCTCCTTTTCCTTTTCCCTGTACCTCGTGAACCAGCTCGCGGAGAGGAAGAAGACGGCGAGGAGACCGAACCAGACCCATCCCCCGCACCAGTAAACCACTGCGCCGAGAAAAACAGCCGCAACGGTTCCGCTGATGGAAAGCGCGCCTCCCTTGAAGGCAACCAGCGCAAGCGCCAGGGAAAAAACCGTTCCCAACAACAACTCGAAAGCGCCCAGCATGAATGAGTTTAAAGAACATTTATTTAATAAATCACAACAAATCCTTCAATGCCCCAGTAGCTCAGCGGCACCGGCCGGGCGAAGGCAGGGCCTTTTTCCGGTGTAGGCGCTCGAGAGCGCTCGCCTCGTAAACGATTGGGCGATGCTTCGCATCGCCGGTGTAGCGGTCGGGAGAGCGAGAAGTCGGGGGTTCAAATCCCTCCTGGGGCTTGGCCGACCAACAGCACGACGTCGCCGGGTCTTGTGGCGAGAAGTCGGGGGTTCAAATCCCTCCTGGGGCTTGGGAGTTTTGCATGGCGCCCGCTTGGAGAATAAGGAGGATTGGTGAACGCGACCTTGAGGCAGTGAAGTCCCTTGCCGCCGAAGGCGTACTAGGAGCCTGGTTTTGAAAAGGCGAAGGAGTTCGCGGACGCTTTTGGAGAACAGCGTGGCGGGCGGGAAGTGAGTCGGAAAAAGTTTATCAAGCTGCTGAAAAATGCTCCTCTTACCCGCTGACGCTACACTTGTTTTCGGCGCTAGGGACGAGAGATTCAACAACGCGGTCGCGCTCAAAGAACACCTGCAAAGTTAATAAAACCCAAGGGCCAATCATTTTACCCGGTGTTTTGGAATGCGTTGCGTATTCTCTGTTTCTTCAGCCGACTACGCCAAACTCAAGAAGGTCGTTGAAGAAAACCCTTACTCTGACCGCTCGTTCGCGCACGTCGGGTACACGATCAGGGAATCAAAGTCCGTGGGGCTGGAGCCGGGCAATTACATCCTCACATACGAGTGCGAGGACGACTTGGCGAAGGAACTGGCGGAAAAACTCAAGGCAATAGAAAGCGCGAAGGAACTCCAGGAGCCGGAGAAAAGCAACGTGGTGAAAAAAATAAGGGAAGAAGAGGAAGCGGCTGCGGCTGGGTTCGGCTCCATTTTTGGGTAAAGGCCGGGAGGTGGGGTTTTGGAACTTGTCTACAAGGGAGTCCGCCTCGCCGTGGTCCAAGGCGATTTGACTGTTCAGAAAACCGACGCGATAGTGAACCCCGCGAACTCGAAGGCCGTGATGGGCGGCGGCGTGGCCCTGGCAATCAAGCAAGCTGGCGGGGAACAGGTTGAAAAGGACGCGGTGGCAGCAGCGCCGATAGCCGTGGGAAAAGCCGCAGCAACCACCGCCGGAAAACTGGCGTGCCGTTACGTCATCCACGCGCCGACAATGGTTTTGCCAGGCGAAAAAACAAACGCAAAAGCCGTTGACCTTGCGGTGACTGCCGCGCTCAGGCTCGCTAACCAAATGGGGTTGAAGTCACTTGCTTTTCCTGGCATGGGCACCGGAACCGGAAGAGTCCCTGTCGACGAAGCGGCGGCCGCGATGGCCAACGCGGTCAAGTTTTTCCTCGACCAAAACAGCGGCAGGACCAGTTTGAGGGAAATCGTTTTCGTCGCCTTCGACGACGCGCTCGAAGCCGCGTTTTCCGCGCAGATCCAGCGGCTCGGGCGCTGAATGGAAAAACAAACGTTTTTTAACCACTGCCTGCGTGACTGAAGTTCAGGGAAAAACATTCAGCCACAAGTCATCAAGTGCGAAGCACGCGGCACCGCGTTCGCTGAGTCGACCATGATAATGCCCATGGAAAAGGCGTTTTAAAAAGGCGTTGAAGGCGGCAAAAAAAATAGCTGGTGGAATCGTGCCTGAACCAGGGTGGGGACGTGAAGACGCGGAAGAAATTGTTTAAGGAACTGGAGTGCGACGAGCTCGAATTCATTGAAAAAAAGTGCGAAAGAGAGCTGGACGAGAAGTGCGTCGAAACCGTGGAGAAGGAGAAGAAGGCGAAGCGCTGCAAGCCCTAGGACACAGCTACGCCGAAAACGACGAGCCCAATGCCGGAAGGAGAAGAAGGCGAAGCGCTGCAAGCCCTAGGACTCAGCCCACGCTCAGCCGCCCCTCCATGCCAGCTGGCCTGTGACCGGGTATCGAGCAGTAAAAAGCGAATGTTCCGGGCTCGCCTGCCACGAATTCAACCGAGTCACTCGAACCCGGCGCCACGAGCTTCGTGGACACGCCCAGGCCGTCGATGACGAGGTCGTGGGTCGTTCTTCCGACGTTTTTGAAGGTTATTCTGACGCGGTCTCCCTTGTCCACCGCGATGGCCGCGGGACTGAACCTGAACTCGGAGCCTTCCACAACAAATTCCTTTAACCCTCCTTGAACAGGCGGAGTCGGCGTTGGCGCGGGGGTCGATTCCACGGTTGCCGCTTGCGCCGGCGCCGGGGTCGCTGGCCCGGCTGGCTGCCCGTATCCAACGCACCCAGCCAAGAAAATGATTCCAGCCACCAGCG
>FWPU01007044.1_pt1 | contig 21350 bp, 18 predicted proteins | sample 2228361 | NCBI WGS metagenome assembly FWPU01 (sample SAMEA103939777, study PRJEB20133) | metagenome
CGCAGGGCCTTGCGAAAAACCGAGACGTCGGCGTTGCGGAAGGCGTAGATGGACTGCTTGGGGTCGCCCACAATCTCGATGGGCAGCTCGGCCTGCTCGAGGGCCGCAAAAAAAGCTCCTTGCAGAGGGTTCACATCCTGGTACTCGTCCACCAGGAGCATCTTTACCCGATCCCGAACCCGCTTTAGGGCCAGGGGGTGGCGGGTTAGTTCCAGCGCCTTGCGCTCGAGCTCGGAGGGCGAGAGCAGGTTGGCCCCCAGGCGGGCCTCGTAGGCGGCGTACACGGTCTGGTACACCTGGAGCAGGTGCTGGTTGGCCTCCCCCGCCGCCGGCTCGAAAACCTCGGCCAGGGAGCGCTTAGAAAATAGGTGCAAAAGGGGCTCGGTGAGCTCGTCGGAGACCCGGCCAAACAGCGGGTGGTGGGGATCCTGGGCCAAATAGCGCAGGGTCTGCCACTCCTCCTCGAAGATAGCCTGGGCCTCCCAGTCGCCCAGCATGGAAAAGTCGGGGTCGAGGTGCAGGAGCGGGGCCGAGAGCCGCAGGCACTGGGCCATAAAGCCGTGAATGGTGCTGAGGGTGGCCCCGGCAATCTCACGGGCCGCCTCCTGAAAAGCGGCCCGGCTCCCCCCCGAAGCCACAAAGCTCAGGTGCCGCCCGGTCTGCAACACCTCCTCGATGGCCGCCGCCACCCGCACCCGCAGCTCGTCGGCGGCCTTGCGGGTAAAGGTGACGCCGGCAATGCGGCGCAACGGCGTACCCTTAGCGATGAGCTCGAGGTAGCGCAAGACCAGGCTGGCGGTCTTGCCGGTTCCGGCGGAGGCGACACGGACTTTCACGTCTAAAGGCTATCGTCAGCGGTATCCAGGTCGCAACCGTGGAGCAGAGCGAAGCGTAAACCGGAGATCTCAAGATGACCAGCGGCCAGCAGGGGCATTATGAGCGTAGCCGTGGACACTTCCCACTGAAGATAGTAACCGTTCTTTTCCAGTACATCGGCCATCACCGCGAAGGAGGTTCGCTTGTTCCCGTCAGCAAAAGGATGGTTTCTGGCAATGAAATACCCCAGGGCTGCTACTTTTGCGAAGAAAGTCGGGTAGATCTTCGCCACCTACAGCGCGCACAGGCGCATGCATCGCGCTATCGAGCAGCCCCTGATCCTTGATACCGGGCAGTCCTCCAGCCTTTTTGATCACCGCGTCGTGGAGGATCTCGACGTAGGCAATCGTCGGGTATTGGTGACCACGGTAGCGATACCAGTACTTTTCTTTAGAGTTTGGAGAGGGCATGAATAATTTTCGAATGCTTCTTGACGATTGTACGCGCGGAATTCTGGGCCTCAGCCAATGTCATATCGAGAATCTGTTCTGTGCTTGCACGACCGCCCCTGGTTACAAGGGCAGGCTTGGGGCTCTTTCCGGCTTTGATCTGCTTAGTGGCCATTGCACTCCTATCAACGGATAGGATATCAGACTTTGCTAGAATATCGAGCTATAGAGGGCTTTTGTGAAATACGCTAGCATCAACGGAACCATCATCGAACACGACAAGGCCAGCCTGCACATCTCCGACCTGGGCCTGCGGCGGGGGTATGCGGTATTCGAGTTTTTTCGCATTTTGCGGGGCGTTCCGGTGTTTCTGGAGGATCACCTCGAGCGCTTCGAGCGCTCGGCCCGGCTGCTGGAGCTTACCCCGCCCTTTGGACGGGAAAAGCTCGAGGGCCTGATTCGGGAACTGATAGAGCTCAACAACCTGCGGGAGGCCGGTATCCAGATGCTGCTCACCGGGGGCTACTCCCCCGATGCCTTTACCCCCGGCCAGCCCAACCTGGTTATTGCGCCCATGGCGGTCACCCCACCCCCAGCCCACCTCTACCAGCAGGGGGGCAAGGTCATCCTGCACCAGAACCTGCGCGAGCTACCCGAGGCCAAAACCACCGACTACCTGGTCGCGGTGAGACTCGCCAGGCGGGTGCGGGCGGAGGGGGCCACCGAGGTGATCTACCACGATGGCGAAACCGTGTACGAGGGCGGGCGCAGCAGCCTGTTGATCATCCAGAAGGGCACCCTGATCACCGCCCAGGCGGGCGTGCTACCGGGCATTACCCGCAAGCACCTGCTGGAGGTAGCCCGCCCGATTTTGCCCATCCAGGAGCGGCCCATCACCCTGAGCGAGCTCTACTCCGCCGACGAGGTGCTGCTGACCGGGGCCACCCGGCAGGTTATGCCCATCACCCAGATTGAAGATCGACGGGTGGGCGATGGGCAGGTAGGGCCTTACAGCCAGCAGTTGATTAAAGCCTTCCAGGAGCACCTCGAGGCCTACCTGAACCAGCATGCGGTGCTGCGCTGAGCGCAGGGGGGCTTGGGAGGGTTGCATACTTTCAGTGCTCTCACGGGCATTTGGGCTTGCGGGAGCAAAAACCTAACTTAGAATGTGGGTGTATGAAAACCCATCCCATTCTGTTCGCAGCATTGGCGCTGCTATTCTCGGCCTGCGCGCCCTCCAACGTGGCACCGCCGGGGGCCATCGGCTATAGCAGCAGTTTTGCTCCCTTTTTATCGGCCCCACTGGCTGCTCGGGTTCAGTCCGCCGACGGCACCGCCGCCTTGGGCTTGCGCAGCGGGCCGGAGGGCTTCGGGTTCCAGTACACGGTAGGGCCCTGGGGGGCCGACCTGTTGCTGCCCCCGCGCCCGGGGGCCTCGGCTTTTGCCCGGGGTTCGTATGTGCAAGATGGTCTGGCTGCTGCCTTGAGCGTAACCTGGGAAACCTATATCGCTTACCGCTACGACGGTTCAAACTACGTGGCCTACACCCTCAATGGCGGCGGTATAGGGTTGGACGCGGGGTATTACTGGCCCATCGCCCTCGAGACCGGCCAGGGGTACATCGGGCCCCGCCTATACAGCTACGTGCAGTGCCAGAGCACCAACAACGCTCCCGTGCAGTGCAGTGGGCTGCGTCTGAACCCCGGCTTTAGCATCGGGGTCAACCTCAACCTGGGGCGGTTCGTGGCCGCACCGGAAATCTCGCTGTTTTTACTGCCCCCAGACGAGATATATGCCACGCCCCGCCTGTCCACACCGCTCAGTTTTTCGCTGTCCTTCCGCTTCTGAATTAGCCGTACTGCGCCTCGCGGCAGGCATCTCGAACGCCACAGCTACGGCAGCGGAAACCGGGGCTGGGTTCCACCACCCCGGTTTTGTACTGGGCGTAGGTCTCCTGCGCTTTGGCCAGTAGGTTCTCGAGCGCCCCCCAGAGCCGTTCGATGGGCTTGCCATACACCAGTAGCGGGTCGCCTAGCACCGGCCAGGCCCACAGGTAAACGCGCTGGATGCGCTTCGGAAAAGCCGAGAGCAGATAACCGGCGGCCCAGCGCTCGCTCCAGCGCTCGCGCACCTGCTGGTCGGCCTTTTCTGCGGGGGTCTCGGGGGCTACAAAGCGGTAGATGTGCACCTCGCCGCCTTTGCGCAAAACCCCGTCCAGCCGCGCTTCCAGGCCCGCACCATTCAGTCTGAAACCCAGGCTGAGATTGCTCAAAAGAGCGTAGTGGTGGCGCATCCAGCCCTCGGTCTGGGGGAACTGCCGGGCCAGGGCCTCGAGCCGGGCGGGTACCAGTTTTTCGGCCTCGCGCAGCTCGTGTGCCCACTGCTGCCACCACTCCAAAGAACCCTCCTGGATGAACTGCCGGGCCCAGAACTGAAAGCCGCACTCGCGGTAGCGCCGCAAACTTTCCACACTGGGTGCTTTCAGGTTCACCCGGCCAAAGGGGGCCCGGTAGCCCCCGTTCTGGGCCAGCTCGAGCCGGCTGGCCGGGGGCAGCTTTGGCAGGTAAGGCGGTACGCTGCCCACCAGCATGGGCTCGGGTTCCAGGGGCCCCTCCTGACTGGCCTCGGGGTAGGTGATGATTACCTCGTCGGCGCGGGTTTTGAGCTCCTGCAAGAGCAGGCGGTCGCGTCCCAAAAAGCGTTTGGGTAGCCCTGCAGCTTCAAAGGCTTGCTCGAGGCCCACCCGCGACTCCTCGGGGACGAAATAGTCCTCCTGCTCCCCGGTGCTGTAGGCCCCTTCCACCGCATAGGTCAGGTAGAGCTTCTTCCAGCGCTGCCCCGAGGCCAGGTTGGGCGTGAGCACCGCCACCCCCCCCGGCGGGCGCTGGGCTTCGTAGGTCTCGGCCAGCAAGGCCGCCCACCAGTGGCGGAAATCGGGGCCCAGGGCAATGCGGTGGGCTTCGTAGGCCCGTTCCAGCAGACTGGCCCGGCGGGGGCTGTGGCGCACCTCGGGCAGCGAGTCCAGCAGCTCCTCGGCCCAGACCAGCGCCGGGTGGGTACCGGCATCCAACCCACGGCCTTCGAAGAGCGAACCCGCCTCACCAGGAGCCTTCAGGCGCGAGAGCCAGGCCGCCCACAGGTCTTGCATCCCCAGCTCGGCGGCCAGGCGGGTGGTGGCCTCGAGGCCCACCAGGCCGCGCTCGAGCGCCGCCCGGCCCAGAGGAGCCAGGTCGGGCACGGCCATCAGGCGGGTGGGCGTGGGGTAGTCGGGCAGCTCGAGGAGCTCGAGCAACAGCCGCCCCTCGGGGGTGTCGGCAGCGGTACGGGGCCGGTAATCCACCAGGGGCAGACCGTACTCGTCGGCCAGGGTGAGCAGGGCAGGAATCCGCGACTCCGGCGCCACCACCGCGACATCCAGGGCCGCCAGGCCCTGCGCCAGCTCGCGCTTGATGGCGCGCAGCACCCAGCGGGCCTCGCTCACCGGGTTCTGGGCGCGGTAAACCTGGGTGGGAATGAGGCGCGGGGGCAGCACCTCATCGGGGGCGAGTCCGGGCGGGGCTTCGGGCAGGCCGACCCAGACCGGAACATGGCGGGACAGCGCCTGCAACAGCCGCAACTCCTGCACCCCCAGTTCGCGGAAGCCGTCCACCACCACCAGGTCGGGCTCGAGCCGCACCGGCCCCTGCGCCAGCAGTTCCAGCGCCCCTTGGCGAAAGTCGTCGTAGTCCCAGCGGCCCCAGTCGTTTTTACGCTTTTCGTAGCGCTGGTAGACCTCCCGCAAGCGCTCTGCTTCTTCTTTTTCGCCCTGGGCGGGAATCTCCTCCGGTTTTACCCCGTTGCGCTTGGCCTCGGCGATGGCGCGGGCAAACAGGCGGGCCTCACCGGGCTTGGGGATTGGATTTTCTGAATTCTGCAGAGCCTCCCCCGCCAGCGCCACCCGGCCCGGCCCGGTCAGGATGGGCTTCAGGCCATAGCTGGCCGCCAGCAAGCGGTAGTAGAGCTGCTGCGAGGAGAGCACCTCGAGGCCCAGCACCGCGCCCTGCTGGGTGGCCCGGCGGTAGACGTAGGCTTTTTGCGCGGGCAGGCACACCCACCAGACCCGTTTGCGGGCTGCCAGATAGGTTTGGGCCAGCTCGAGCAGGCGGGTGGTTTTGCCGGAAGCCGGGGGGCCAACCAGGAGGTGCACAGCCTCACTATAGCGAGCCGCCCCTGGCCTCGAGAAGTACTAGCGAAGCTCGGGCGGAAACCGCACCGCCGAGCGCTGGTAGACCGCCCGCCAGCGGGGGTTGGGGATGGGCTCGAGGTTCTGCCCCAGCAGCAACACCCCTACCACCCGGCCCTGGTAGGTCAAAAAGCAGCGGTAGCCGGTGGGAGCGGCCACGTACCAGTTGCCCAGGCTCAGGCTTTGCGGCACGCCCTCCAGGCGCTGGGCCAGCCGGTTGCGCAACCGCACGGCGTCCTGCACCGGACGCTCGAGCGCCACCACCGCAATGTCCTCCAGGCCCAGCGGAACCGGCCGCAGGTCGATGTTGACGGTTAACCGGGTCAGGGAAGCTTCCCCAGTGCCCAATACCACCCGCAGCAAGAAGCGTTGGGGGGCTACCCGCTCAGCGTAGGCGAACTGAAGGTGCAGGGCCTGAAAAACCCCCTGGCAGCGCTCGAGCACACCCGGCTCGCCCGGCTGCGCCCAGCCCCAAGCCCCCAACAGCAGCAGAAAAAAACAGCGCCTCAAGCCGCCTCCACCCGCAGCACCAATGTACCGCCCCCAATGCTTCGCTCTATCAATCGCCCCTCTGCCCCTCCCCAGCGGACGCTCGAGCCCCCAACAAGCTCCGGGCTTCATGCCACTTTATGCGGTGTAGCTTAAACCCACCTGAAAAGGCATCGGCCCCATCGAGCGGCCACAGCGGGTACCCGGCCAGGCGGAGCTGCTCCCTCAGGCCCGCCACCACCTCAAAGCTGCTGAGGAAGGTTCCGGGGTAGTAATAGCCCAGAATCTGACGGAAGTCCCAGCCCTGTAATGCCAGCCCTCGAGCCCCCCACTGGCTCATGCCCACCCCGTGGCCGCTGCCCTGCCCAAACACCTGCCAGCCATCGAAGCGCACACGGGTAGAAGGCAGCCCCAAACCCCGCAGCAGACGGGTGGATTGCGGTGCATCTAGCTCCACGCTACCGCTGCTTCCCACGATGCGCAGGCGCAGGGGGCGGCCGCTCTCGCTTATAAATAACGGGGTAATGGACTGCACCGCCCCAATCTGCATACCCAGCCCGGCCAGGCCCCGCGCCACGGCTTCGGGCGTCAGGGTGCGGCTCCAGCTACTGCTTGGGCTTACCGCTAGGGGATCGGGCCGCGCAACCAGATAGGGCACATTGTTGCCCCATACTTCGACGGAGGCCGCCGTGTAGCCGCCCGAGTCGGCGTGGTATACGGCGGTAATTGGCTTTTGGTTGTAGCTTACGATAAGAGAGCGGGTGGCATACACTGCCTGGGTATGACGGGGGGTCTCCGCCGAACGCCCCAGGTATACCTGGCAGCGTTCGGTTGCACATAGATCGTAGAGGCCCTTGGGGTTCAGGCGATACAGCGCAAAAGTGCGGGCCAGAATGGCCTGGGCCTGGAGCACAGGGTCGGGAAAGGAGGCCGGAACCTCGCCGGGCACAACCCCCAGCAGGTAGTCCTCGAGCCAGACTCGATTGATAAACAAGGCCCGGCCAGCCTGCCAGACCACCAGCAGGTTGCCTCGATAGCTTCGCCCTCCGAAGGTAAAACCATCCGCGGGCACGAACTCTACCCAGGGGCCTGCACTTTGGCCGTCTACCAACACCTCACCCGAGCCTACTGTAATACGGAAAGCGCCCGAACCAGAATCGCGCATACCGTAGGCGCCTTGCCGCTGATGAGGGCCCAGCTGAACCGTGCCGTTGGTAGCCTCGGCAAGCAAAACCCGCAGCAATAAGTCCTGCTGGGCCTGGGCGAGCCCCAGCAAAAAAAAGCACACTAATACGATACGCACCATGTCCGTAACCTTAGCTAAGTATATGTCCACGCCTGGAATACCCTTGTTCATCTGGCCGTGACTTGCTGGATGCTCGGGTGCCCAATGTCCTGACTTGTTAGGGTTACAATTGCCGTGTGTAACAGAAATAGTTTGCACAAGGCTGCTCTGGATTGGGGTTGTGGGTTCTTGCAAGTTATGGAATACTCTTATTAGTAATGATTACTATTTGCAGAATAACCGGCTTGCTTGAAAGGAAGATTCGATGAGTACAACCATCACACCTCCTATACCTGCTCGAGCCCCCTGGCAGTTGCTTTGGAGTCACGAAGTCAAACGCGGTTTTCTACTGTCCGGAATTACCCTGCTGGGATTGGTGGGGGGCTATGCCGCTGGACACTATGAGCTGATCGGGCTACAAAATGCCCTTTGGGCACTGGCCTTTTTAGCAGGCGGGGTTCCATCGGCCATCAAGGCTACCCGCAGCCTAATTCAAGAGCGCAAACTTGACGTAGATCTGCTGATGGTGGTCGCCGCCCTGGGGGCAGCCTCAGTAGGTCAGGCGGGGGATGGCGCCATCCTGCTTTTTTTGTTCAGCCTTTCCAATGCTCTACAAAGCTGGGCCATGAACCGTACCCGACGGGCCATCGAGGCCCTCATGACCCTGCACCCCGAAGGGGCCAATGTATTACTCCCCGACGGAAGCGAGCAGTGGAAGCCATTGGATGCTCTATCGCCCGGCGACATCCTGGTCGTGCGCCCCGGTGAGCGTTTCGCCGCCGACGGCCTGGTGGTGGATGGGTACACCGACGTCGACGAAAGCGCCCTTACCGGCGAGAGCGTTCCGGTAGACAAAAAACCCGGTGATCCTGTAAGAAGCGGTACCCTCAACGGACACGGGGTGGTGCGGGTGCGGGTTGAGCGTCCGGCCAGTGAAAGCACCCTGGCTAAACTAATAAAACTGGTCGAAAGCGCCCAGGCCAGCAAAAGCCGTACGGAGCGCTTTGCCGAGCGTTTCGAAGGCCCCTATACCATTGCGGTGCTGTTGTCGGCTCCGGTAGTTTTTGCAGTGGCTCACTTTGTATTTGACCTCGAGGCTGCCCAGGCCTGGTACCGCGCCATGACTTTCCTGGTTGTAGCCAGCCCTTGTGCGGTGGTCATTGCCACGCCAGCCGCGGTGCTGTCGGCTATGGCTGCCGGCGCCCGGGCCGGGGCACTATTCAAAAGCGGAGCGGCTTTGGAAGCCCTGGCCAAAGCCAACATCTTTGTCTTTGATAAAACTGGCACCCTCACCGAAGGGCGCATGAAGCTGGTGCAGGTCGTCGTGCTGCAAGGTAGCGAGGCTGAGGCCCGAGCCCTGGCTGCCGGAATTGAGCGCTATAGCGAGCACCCCATCGCCCAGGCCATCGCTCAAAGCTGGGATGGCCCTACTCCAGAGGTTAGCAAGATACAGGCCGTGCGAGGCCATGGGGTGGTTGGGGTTCTGGCCGACGGAACGCAGGTCTGGGTAGGTAACCGTCGCCTATTGGGCAGCCTCGGGGTAACCCTTCCACCTCAGGTAGAGCGCCGATTGCAGGCCATGGAGCAAAAGGGCCTAACTACTGCCGTGCTGGGAAGTGACCATCAACCTATCGCTTTGCTGGGTGTGGCCGATACTGCGCGCCCAGAAGCCGCTCAAGCCATCACCAAGCTCCGGCGGCAGGGCGCGCGGGTCATCATGCTCACCGGCGACCGCAAGGCGGTCGCCGAACGCATCGCCGCAAAGGTGGGCAGTTCAGAGGTTTATGCCGAGCTGCTGCCCGAGGACAAGCTCGAGCGCATCAAGCAACTCCGCCAAGAGGGCACAGTGGTAATGGTGGGTGACGGCCTTAACGATGCCCCTGCCCTCAACGCCGCCGATGTAGGGGTCTCGATGGCTGCAGGCTCCGATGTCTCGCTCGAGAGCGCCGATTTAGTGCTCATGAAAAACGACCTCAATCGCCTGGTAGGGGCCCAGCAGCTAGCCCGCGCTACCGCCCGCACGGTGTACTTCAACCTGAGCTTTGCCCTTGGTGTAATCGTTGTGGTGGGTGCTTTTGCCCTGGCCGGTCAGGTACCCCTGCCGCTGGGAGTGGTTGCCCACGAAGGCGGTACGGTTTTTGTGGTGCTGGTTGGCCTGCGCCTTCTGGCACATCGGGTAGGAAGCTAGCGGCTGGGGCGGTTGCACCATAAACAGGAATCCGGGGGTTTGGTTCCCCCGGATTTTGCGTCCCTGACTTGGTGGAGCTGAGGGGATTCGAACCCCTGACCTTCTGAATGCCATTCAGACGCGCTCCCAACTGCGCCACAGCCCCGCAAACAGCAATGGAAAGTATAGGGGGCAGGCGCAAACTAGTCAAGCCTTTGCCGGATAGGGCTTTGCAAAAAAGCTGGCAGTGCTCTCCAGTCCCTGGGTTTGATGGTAGATCGCTTCGGTACGAATGACATACAAATACATTGGTAAGATACATGCGCTATGGCAGACAACACGCGGGCTTTGATGGAAGAGCTTTTGGCCGAGATGGAGGAGCGGCGCAAACGTATCGCCGCCGGTGGAGGGCCAGAGCGAATCAAAAAACAGCATGAAGCGGGTAAGCTGACCGCCCGTGAGCGTATCGAATACCTGCTCGACCCGGACACTTTTGTTGAGCTACAGCCCTTCGCCGAGCACCCCGAAAGTGAGCTGATGCGCGGAATCCAGGCCCCTGCCGATGGGGTGGTTACCGGCTATGGTCAGATTGGAGGCCGCACGGTTTTCGTTTTTAGCCAGGACTTTACCGTGCTGGGCGGGAGTCTGGGCAAAACCCACGGGCAAAAAATTGCACGCATGATGGATATGGCCGCCAAGGTGGGGGCACCCATCATCGGTCTCAACGACTCGGCAGGGGCACGCATCCAGGAGGGTGTAGACAGCCTCTCGGGCTATGGCGAGGTGTTCTACCGCAACGCCATCTACTCGGGCGTGGTACCGCAAATCTCGGCTATTCTCGGCCCCTGTGCCGGGGGGGCCGTATACAGCCCGGCCATCACCGACTTTGTACTGATGAGCAAGGGCAGTAGCTACATGTTCATCACCGGGCCGGAGGTGATCAAGAGTGTGACCCGCGAGGAGGTCACTTTCGAACAACTAGGAGGCTCGGAGATTCACACTACCAGGTCGGGCGTAGCCCACCTCGAGTGCGAGGGCGACCAGGGGGTGCTGGACACCATCAAAAAACTCCTGGTGTACCTGCCGCAAAACGCCAGAGAAAAACCCCCGCTACGGGAAAACAACGACCCCAAGCAGCGCAAAACCCCCGAGCTTCTGGATATGGTGCATCCCGACCCCCGCCGCCCCTACAACATGCACCAGATCATCGAGACCATCGTGGACGAAGGGGTGTTTTTGGAGCTGCACCCCCAGTTCGCCAGAAACATCATCGTGGGGTTTGCCCACCTGGGGGGTCAGAGTGTGGGGATTGTCGCCAACAACCCCCGCTTCATGGCCGGCGCGCTGGACATCAACGCCTCGGACAAGGCGGCCCGTTTTATTCGCACCTGCGATAGTTTCAATATTCCCATCCTGACCCTGGTGGACGTCACCGGCTTTCTGCCGGGGGTGGCCCAGGAGCACCAGGGCATCATCCGCCACGGGGCCAAGATGCTCTACGCCTACGCCGAGGCTACCGTGCCCAAGATCACCCTGATTACCCGCAAGAGCTATGGCGGGGCTTACCTGGCCATGAACTCCCGCGACATGGGGGCCGATGTGGTGCTGGCCTGGCCCACCGGGGCGGTGGCGGTGATGGGGGCAGAGGGGGCCGCCAACATCATCTACCGCAAGGAAATCCAGTCCTCACCCGACCCCGCAGCGACACGACAGGCCAAAATTGCCGAGTACAAGAAAGCCTTCGACAACCCCTACGTGGCGGCCAGCCGGGGCTATATTGACGATGTGATTGACCCCGCCGAGACCCGCCGGCTCCTGATACGGCACCTCGAGATGCTCTCCGGTAAGCAAGAGCAGCGGCCCTACAAGAAGCACGGGAACATCCCGCTGTAGCCCTACCTCGAGCGCTGCATCCGCCCCTGGGGGCGGCCCGACAGAACCTGGTCGAAGCTGCTACGGGCACGGGCCTTCATGGCCTCGATGGCAGCCCAGTTGGGCTGGCGCTGGGTGAGCACCGCCGAGGCCAGCAGATCGGGGTCGCCGGGCATATCTACGTACACGGCCCCGGCGTCGCGGCAGAAGCCGGCCACCTTGGGGTCGTAGGCGATGCCGGCAAAGGGTGTTCCGGCCGCCGCCGCCAGGATGGCCCCGTGCAGGCGCACCGAGATCACGTAGCCAGCCTGGGCCAGCAGGTAGCTCACCCGGCGCGGGTCCCAGGCCAGCTCGCGGGTGAAGCTGCTGAACTTTTCCAGCACCGGTTCATCGAAGCCCGGTTGCAGGGCCAGAACCACCACCTCGAGGCCCTCCACCCGCAGCCGGTCGGCCAGCTTGTGCAGGTTGGTGTTGGCCTCCTCGGTGCCGTACTTGGGCACCAGCACCACCATGTTGGGCTCGCGCTCCACCGGCGGCACCGGGAGCAGCAGGGCCGGGTCGGCCCCCAGGTGCACCTCCAGACCCAGGCCACGCCCGTACTCGAGCGAGCCCTCGTCGCGAAAGTAACAGGGCACCCCCCGCAAGGCCCGCCGCACCCGTCCTTCGCCGCGCTTGCTCAGGGGGCCCAGCGACTGGTTGAACACGTACACCGCCTTACCCCGCCGCCGGGCCAGGCCCATCACGGTCAGGTAGTACCACAGGCTCAGGCCAGAGGTTTTGTCCTGCAACAGACCCCCGCCGCCCGATAAAAGCAGGTCGATCTGGCCCAGGGCCTTCCAGACCTCGAGGGGATGGGTGCGTTTGACGGCTTCTACCCCGTAGCGCTGCGCGGTTTCGGCGGGGTTGTTGGAAAACACCACGGCCTGGTGTCCACGGGCCCGGATCTCTTGCACGATGGCCTCGAGGATGGCCTCGTCGCCCGCATTCTGAAAGCCGTAATAGCCGCTAACCCCGACGCGCATAAACCCTCCTTTCCATCTTGGCATGGCCGGGCATTAGATGCTTCTACCTGAGCCACCATTCGCGCAGGCGGCGGAAGACCCAGACCCCCACCAGGCCCAGCAACAGGCCGATGAGAATTCCATTCAACACCCGGAAAAAAGAGATGCTCAAAGGGGTATGGTAGTGGGAAAAAGTGTTCAGTATGGAACCCATACCCACCGCCACCAGCACCAGCAACGCATTCCTCATCCAGGTCGGCCAGGGCAGCAGCAGGGCCATGGGGGCCAGGGCATGGGCAAAAATCTCTTTGAAACGAGGGCGTACCATTACGTCCTGCAAAAAGGCCCTGAGCTGCAATTCCCATTCCGGCACGATGGAGGGGGCAGCGTCGTTGCCGCGCCGCAAGACGGCCAGGGCCACCACCGCCAGCCCCACCAGGACGATCGCGACCTCGCCAAGTTTGAACTGATAGTTATATAAGAAGTTGAGGGCCGGCTTGTAGTCGGTGGGCAAGAACGAGAGGGCCACCAAGAGGGGCGGCACCACCAGCGTAAGCGATACCCCCCGGAAAGGATCCAGGCCCAGCACGCTCTGGGGGGTGCTGCCCAGCGCAGCCAGAAAGACCACCCCGGCCAGCGAGTAGAGAACCGCGGCCAGCCACAGGCGCAAACCGGACAGTTGGCGCTCGAGAAAACCAAGAGCCGGGAACACCATCGCCGCCAGCAAGGGCGCCGCATCCCCGCGGGCCACCCCCAGGGCAAAGAGCACCAGCAGCACGGCTACCGGAATACCAAAGGGCGCTGGTAGCCCAATGGCCAGCAGCGCCAACCCCGCCGCAATGCCCAGAAAGGCCATGTAGCGCAGCGGTGAAGGGTCAAAGTCGCGGGCCGTGGGTTCGCCGATAGGAACGCCCGAACGCTCCAGGTCGCGCTTTAGGATGGTCAGGAATTGCTGGGTGTCACCAGGCTGTCGGTAGGGTCGTAGGTAAAGCAACTGGTGGCCGCGCTCGCGGGCCGCCAGCACAAACTTGTCGGCGGTCTCGGCAGGGGTGAGCTTGTCCTGCCATTCCGGGCGGATACTAAAAAGCCGCTTGACCGGCAGGGTTTGGGCGAGCTGGGCAAAGCCCCGCTGGGGGGTGCCCTCGATCCAGGCGATTGGTTTGCCCTCCAGACCGACTGCGACGGCCTCGAGGTTGTCCTTGTACCCCAGCACATCCAGCCCCGCAAACACCACCACATCGGCCTCGGGAGGAATCAGTTCTACATCGTACTTGCGGTAGGGATGGTCGAAGGGCGGGCCAGGGCCCGGTCGTAGCCAGCCGGAAAAAACTCCACGTTTACTGGGGTTGCCAGCCAGGGCTGGGTTCCAATCACAACTTTTTCGATGGGGATGCTCCAGCGGGCGACTATAGCCTCCAGGAATGCCTGGGGGCCAGTCAGGTAGAACCACCCCGGCCTGATCTGGGCATTGGGATAGACCAGCTGCAGGGTGTTGGCCGGGTGGTAGGTCAGAAGCCCCCGGTTCACCCAGTTGCGCACCGACTGCTCATAGAGCGCCACCCCCTCTACCCCCAGGGATCGGTACTCTTGCATCGCTTGCAGGAAGGTTCTGTCGGTAAAGCGGGCCTGATCGGCCACTTCTTCGCCGTCCATGATCAGCACCACCGGCCCCGGGTGCTCGGCCTGCATCCGGGGCCAGAGCGCAGGCAGGCTCAGCACGGCCGCCAGTAACACCGTTATCCGCAAAAGGCTACCCAGCCTCACAGTCACCCCCCCTGCCCCACTCTCCTGTCCTGCACCAGGCTGCGTACCCGCGCGGTGAGCATGGCCAGGGCCTCCTGGTTATGGCCTCCGTGGGGAATAATCACGTCGGCATAGCGTTTGGACGGTTCCACAAAGGACAGGTGCATGGGGCGAACCTGCTCGAGGTACTGCGCTATAACGCTCTCCACAGTGCGTCCGCGCTCGACAATATCGCGCTGCAAACGCCGGATGAAGCGCACATCGGCATCGGTATCCACAAAGACCTTAAGGTTCATCTGGGCTCGAAGGGTAGCGTCTACCAGCAGCATGATACCCTCGAGCACCACCACCGGGGCTGGCTTTACCAAAATGGTTTCGCGCGAACGCGTGTATTCCTTGAACGAGTAGACCGGAACCGCTACCGGCTGGCCCGCCACGATCTGCCGGATGTGGGCAAGGTAGAGCTCGAGGTCGAAGGCGTCGGGATGATCGTAGCTTTGTTTGAGGCGCTCCTCAAAAGATAGATGTGCGTTGTCTTTGTAGTAGTTGTCCATCGGCAGCAGGGCCACATGCTCCGACCCTACCGCATTAATCACCGCCTCGGTTACGGTAGTTTTTCCACTACCGGTTCCACCGGCAATTCCAATCACAAAAGCCCGACTCACAAAGCCAATCATACGCTCTGGGGCCGGGCCTGGGTAGGCTCGAGCGGGCCAGAACCGGCCCCACAATCCGTACAACCGGAGGACTTTTGCCGGCCCAGGGATTTGCTAGAGTGTACGACGAACATGGTGGTGCTCACCGGCGAAATTCTGGTCGACCTCATCGGGCGCAATGCTCTTTCGCGGCCTACATTGTCTTACAACGGGACGCTGGGCGGATCAGCCCTCAACACTGCCGCCATATTGGCCCGCCTTGGAGTGCCCACGCGGTTTGTGGGCGAACTCGGGCAGGATTTTTTGGGTGACTGGGCCCTGGCCCGCATTAGCGAGCGAAAGATCGAAACTCGCTTCATTCAGCAGTTACCGGGGATACCCACCCCTTTGAGTCTGGCCGAGATAGACACAAAGGGTGAGGCGCAGTTCAGCTTCTACCGGGCCTTTGGCGATACCCAGTTTCGTCCGGATAGCGCAGCTATGGCCCGGGCTAAGTGGTTCCACTTTGGCTCCCTCTCGGCCTTTGCCCCCCGCAACATCCCAGGCATCGAAAGCCTACTGGAGATCGCCCTCGAGTTCGACGTGCTGGTCAGCTTCGACCCCAATCTGCACGCAAGCCCCGATGAAGCCTACTGGGAGCAGCTCCTGCGCTACATGCCCTTCATTTCGGTGTTCAAAGCCAGCCTGGATGATGCCCGGTACTTATTCCCCAAGACCCCAAACGACCCCCAGGTCTTGCTCGAGCACCTGGTCGAGCTGGGCGCGCCAGTCACAATCCTGACCCTGGGCGCCGCCGGGGCCATAGGCGCTTTCCGTACCCGAATGATGCGGGTTCCAGGGGTCAAGGTAGCGGTATTAGACACCATTGGAGCCGGGGATGCTTTCACAGCTGGCCTGATCTACGGGATGATGAAGCAAGAGATTGGCTCGAGGATGGAGTTACTCACCTGGGATGGAACCCAGCTCCCGGTTATCCTGGCCTCCTCCTGCCACCTGGCCGCCATCACCTGCACGGTGGAGGGAGCCAGCCCGCCCGAACAACCGTTACACGCCTGGTGGGAGCGGTTCGGCTAACACCTCCTGACCGAAGTTATCCCCGTACCAGAAAGTGGTGTTTCTTGAAAGAAAGCGCTTCTTCGCCCAGCGCAGCAACCATGGGATTCAAAAAAAGCAGCCTTTTGGAGAGTTTTTGGTAGCAGGCGCAGTAACCACAAGGGCTTATCCCATGCTACGCTGGGCGGTGCTCTGAACAAGCAATACCACATAGGCCACATACAGCCCCAGGAAAACCCCGCCCTCCCTCCGTCCCAAACGGGATCCAGTCGCCAGAAACGGCCACAGCAACACACTGGCCAGCAACATTACCCACATATCGCGCTGGATGCCCTCCCAGGGCAGGCCCACCGGCTGCACCAGGGCAGTAAGGCCCAGGATCCCCAGGATGTTGAATACGTTGGAACCCACTATGTTGCCCAGCGCAATGTCTGGCTCGCGGCGCAGGGCAGCGGTGATGGAGGCGGCCACTTCCGGCAGGCTGGTGCCCAGCGCCACAATGGTCAGGCCAATGATTAGCTCAGGCACTCCAAAAGCCCGAGCCAGCTCCACCGCCCCGATGGTGAGCAGGCGAGCCCCCACCCCCAGGAGCGCCAGCCCCAGCACCAAACCCACGTAGGTCTGCCAGCCAGTCTTGGCGGGCTGGCCGTACTCCTGATCGAACTCCTCGAGCACGTCGGCGCTCTCGCTGATGCTGCTGCGGTATAAAAACCAGATATACAGACCCAGCAAGGCCATCGAAAACAACCCCTCCCAGCGGGTTATCTGCTGGTCGAAGTACAAAAACACAAAAAGCAGCAAGGCCGCCCCAATCATGATGGGCACCTCGCGCTTGATGAACTGGGCCTGGGCGCGGATGGGTGCCAGCAGGGCGGTAACCCCCAGGATGAGCAGGATATTCAGGATATTTGAGCCCACCACATTGCCAATGGCGATGGCCGGGCTACCGGTGAGCGCAGCGGCCAGGCTGGCGGCCAGCTCGGGGCTGCTGGTGCCAAAGGCCACCACCGTCAGGCCCACCACCATGGTGCTGATGCCCCAACTGCGGGCCAGCACCACCGCGTTTTTTACCAGCGCCTCGCCTCCAAAGTACAACAGCACGATGCCGCTAGCAATGAGCAGCAAGTTCAGTACAAACTCCATGCCGAGTAGGGTAACAAAAACCCACCGATGCTTCTATAACTATGTGATTCGAGTTCAGATTCTCTAACCGTCGAAAACAACCAGTATCCCGCAAGAATCGGCTTCAACGGACACAGCCGCCCACTGCACACCGGAAAATGCCATGGGTTGCCTGGTATGGAGCCTAACTTGGAACCGCTGCAGGCAGTTCCCTCCCATACCACAAGAACCGCTAGCGTGCGCTACCGCGAAACTCCCGGCGAATTTGTGCCTCCAGGATAGTAGCCAGCTCGCTGGCTCCAGCCGCCAGCAGGTAGCTATAGGCAGCAGGGGCGTAGCCGATCTCGCTGGTGAGCCACAGGGCCAGCGCGGCCTCGAGGGGGGCATTGGCCGCGATCTCACTGGCAAAACTCACCCAGTAAACCGGGGCTGCATATACCACCAGCCCAGAGCGGCTCTGTACTTCGAGGCGCCCGGTCTTCCGCAGCAATTCGGTTGCAATGGTAAAAACCCCCACTCCTTGGGCCTCTACTTTTTGTAACTCGCTGGCCCCATTCAACAAGCGCAGGGTCTGTCCATCGGCGACCGTGAGGGTCAGGGTGTCCAGGCTATAGTCGGTAGGCAGGTAGAGGATCGGGGCGCTGCCCGCCAGGTTGCGGCTTTTGGCCTCCTTGATAAAGGCGACCTCGGCTTGTTTTTTGCATACCCCGATGTCCTGGCAGCTGGCTACCAGGTTTTGCCAGAACGACCTGGGCCGGGCCGCCTCGAAGCAGGCAGTGCCTCTGGCCTCGAGGGCAAAGGCCCGCACCCCGTACAGGAGACGTCCTTTGCCTTCCGTAAGGCACAGACGGTCACCGGCCTCGAGGTTGAGCAGCAAAGCAGGGCCACCGTTGCGGGTGTAGGTTTGCACACTCTGGTCGGTGCGAAGGAGGCGGGCTTTTCCACTGAGCTCGAGGCGGGCCGGCCCGGCCAGGGCCAGCGAACAAAAGACCAGGACGATCCCCACAAACAAATGCTTCCAGGGCGTGGGTGCTGCTTTCCTCGGCTCGCCCTGTACCGAAGCATCAAGCCTCCCAGCCAGTAGTCTGACCATTCGGCCAGCAGGGTTTACCGCGCTCAGTACGGCCTGCCACACGCTACCGATCCCCTCCGGTTCCCTCCACGATTTCCTTGAGTTTATCCGCCACTTCCTGCCCTGAATCGCCGGTTTTGCTCTCATTCTTCTTCCCTCCAGCAAACAGCTTGAGAAGCAAGGCTCCCATCTGAAAGGCCACAATGGGATACAGGTAATCCAGAAAATGCCCGGTGTACTGCAAAATGAGCACCCCAGCGAAAAACAAAAACCAGGCCGCCACCGCTGTCTCGATAAGGGCCTGCACAAAGCCTTGGAAGTGGCTGGCCCTCAGCCAGCCGTCGGTGATGGAGTAGGTCAGCCAGAGGGCCAAAAAAACCACCAGCGGCACCAACAACAACACCGGCCCCCAGCCCAGGGTTTCGGAAAAACTGCGGTAGGTTGCCAGGGTTAGGAGGGCGTTTACGTGAATATCAATGCCCTGTACTGCCCCAATCGCCGTGAAATGTACATCGTCGGCCCTGGGGTAGGTGCGCCCCACCAGGAACAAAGCCCCCTGGGTTTTCCGATTTCACCAGGCCATCGTTCAAGAATTGCAGCCCTCCCATCACCACCAGATTGGGCCAGAGCTGCCGCCCTTCGGTGTGGGCTCCATAGCGCCGTATCTCGCGGTAGACGATACGCTTCCCATCGGACTGGGGATTGCCAAGCGCAACCGATTGCGGACAGCGAAGGCCATCCTGCAAGTCTATGCCCAGTCCTAAGCAGTACAGCCCCAGCGAGGCAGCTACAGGCTGCCCAGGAAGGGGCCGGGGAATCTTGCGGGTTAGCCCGTCGCCGTCATAGAGCACCTGGGCTTGCACAGCAAACAACTTGGGGTTGAGGCTGCTGAGGGGTTGACCCAAAATCTGTTTATCGGGTAGCAGGATGGGAACCTGGGCATGACCCAACACCTCCAGTAACCGCCCGTCCCCTTCCGAGAGTATCCCACCCTCGTTGCTGGGGTAGCGCAAATCGAAGTCGAGGAACAGACCTTTGGGCTGGTAACTGAGAATTTTCTGGGTGATGCGGGCAAGCTGACCCCGGTGAAAGACATTGCTGTTGGGGCTGAGTTCTTGGATGCTACTCTGCTCGAGCTCCACCAGCACTACCAGTGGAAAATCGCGCACAGGCACCGGCGAACCCCAGCGGTGCACCACTTTGGTCAGCCGATCCAGTGAGACTCCTTGCGGACCCTTGATAAAAGCGCCAAATGGCCCCAGCAGGTTGTTGCTCAAAATATAGGAAGAGGCCACCATCACCAGCACCACCAGTCCAGTGCGCCATAGGGCTTTACGCGCGTGGGGTGAAAAGGTTCGCTGACGGGGTAGTTTATCCACTGCGCACCCACCTATCCCGGCCCGGATTCAGGAATCTCTGAGCAAGCCAAATAGGGTAATTTCCACGAATGCCCAGAATGGGTAAATCACCCTGCCCCGCGTACAGAGTCAGTGTGGGAGCTGCGGTGGGGACGGTCATAGCTCTACATAACTTTGAATGTGAGGGGTACTGAATAGGCTTTTCCCTTTTTTGTGGATATTAAAACCGTGTTTTAGCAAACCTAGCATCTCAAATACACAACATCTAGTAGAAACTTTCATCAATTGCACTACGAGTTGTACTCCTCTAGACAGCAAAAAGCGAGTGAAAAAAGGGTTTGTACCGTGATATACTACAAATCTACCTTTTCCATTGGGTTAACGCTGCCTCCCGCATTGCTTAGTCTGCTTTCATCTCTGTCTAACTTTAGGGAATGGAGGGTGGGGGCCTGGGCTGATGGTGTTTTATGCAACGTTGCTGGGGCCGGCCAATCGCCTGGCTTGTTGGGCTGGGCGTTGGGTGCTGGTTTGGGTTGGGTCAGCCCATACCCAAGCCCGAAACCTACGCCCTGGTCATTGGCGTCAACAACTATCGCCCCTATCCCGAAACCCCCACATTGCCGCCTCTTAGCTACGCCGAGAGTGACGCTCGCAAAATGGCCCAGGCCCTGCGCGACTCCGACAAGGGTCAGGTAAGCAAGGTGCGGGTGCTGCTGGATACCGAGGCCAGCAAGACCGCCATCGAGGCCGAGTTGCGCGATCTGGCCCGGCGCATGCGGGTGAGCGATACCCTGATCGTTTACTACTCCGGCCACGGGATGCTGAACCACCTGGGGCAGGCTACCCTGATGCCCAGCGACGCCAAAATCAACGACGAGGAAACCTGGCTGCCCCTGGATGGGTTGCGAGAACAAGTACGCAAGGCCAGCCAGGGCAGGGGCCGCCTGATTCTGATACTGGATGCCTGTTTTAGTGGGCAGTCTCAAGCGGGCTCGCGCAGCTTCACCATGCCGGGCCGCAAGGACTTTCCCAAGCCGCAAAAGCTCGACATGAGCGGGGTCGATGTGTTGCTGGCTTCTTCTGCCGACTCCGAGCCGAGTTGGGAGGACGCTGAGCTGGGGGGTGGAATTTTTACTGCCTATTTGCTGGAAGCCATCTCGGGTAAAGCCGATGAGAACGGGGATGGCTATGTAACCATTGGGGAGGCTTACCGTTATGCTGCAGTTCGCGTTGAAGCGTTCAGCTCGCGCAAAGGCACCCCCCAGACCCCCAAGCTCTATGGCCCCGACGACTACACCCTGGCCCTCAACCCTGTTGCGGTGGCCTTAAGCCGTCTGGCCAACTTGAAGCTCTCGGGCCATATCAATGGCGAGCAGTTTGATGCGCTGGCCGATTGGCTCGAGGTCAAAAGGCAGCCCGATGACCTGAAACTGTATCTGGCGGGAGCCCTGACCGGTGGACAGCTTGTGAATCTGGTTCGGGCTGGAGCCATTCCGAGGGTTCCGGCGCAGACCTCCATTGATAGGCGTCTGCAAAAAATCGGCTCATTGCGGCGCGAGGGCAAGATTCGGTTGGAACAGTTCTGGGTGCTAAGCCAGATGATTCAGACCGGCAAGGCGGCCCCCGATGTAAGCGACTACCTGGCTGGGCGGTTGTCTGAGGCTAAGTTCTTGCAACGGTTGCGGTCGGGCGCTGTGCGGGGCGTGCCGAGATAGGCACTTTGGTGTACGGGATGGGTCGCTACAGTAATGTTCTTCCGGTCGGGATAGATCCTCTTTTTCCAGACTGCCCACCTAAACCTATTACGTACTCAGAGCGGTTATCTGGGCAGCCGCTTCCATACCCATCCCATGCGTCGTTCGTTGCAGCGCAGAGCATCGAAGGCGGCTACTCGAGCGGCTGGTCGTTTTCCAGGTACTCCAGCACCCCCCTGGCGATGCCGTAGGCAATGCGGTCGAGGTAGCTAGCCTCGCGCAGGTTCTGGCCCTCGATGGGGTGGCTCAGGTAGCCCATCTCCACCAGGATGGCCGGGACGCTGGAATACC
>FWPU01006145.1_pt1 | contig 21346 bp, 17 predicted proteins | sample 2228361 | NCBI WGS metagenome assembly FWPU01 (sample SAMEA103939777, study PRJEB20133) | metagenome
CCGTCGCGTCCGTCTTTTGGGGCGGCGGGGCATCCGCTTCCTGTCTTGAGCGTTCGTCTTGAGCTTGACAGGAGCCCGAGGCTTCTATACATGTTTTAACCTTTTACGGCGGTCGAGGAGACAGGGATGGCCGAAACGGTCCCGGCAGGCCGGATGAAAATGAAACAGCTCATGAAGGCTGCCGGCGTGACCAAGGCGACCGTGCAGTTCTACGTTCGGGAAGGCCTGATCCCGAAGCCGGTCAAGACCAGCCCGAACATGGCCTACTACGATGAAAGGCATCTGAACGCGATCCGGCTTGTCAGGGAGCTTCAGGCCAAGCGTTTCCTGCCTCTTTCCATCATCAAGCGGCTCATGGAAGGGGGTCAGGGGGATCTGAGCGTTCATGAAATCCGCACCCTGGTGGAGATGGACGGCAAGCTTTTCCGGAACCTTCGGGAAAACCCGGACGTTCAGCCCGTGGACGCCGAGGAGCTGGCCAGGAGAACCGGCGTCACGGAAGAAGAGATCCGGGCCTTTGAACGGATCCGGATTCTTCACCCGATTCGCCGGGGCAGCAAGAAGCTCTACGATGCGGACGACATTCTTTTCGTCGAGTGTTACGGCAGGCTCCGGAAGATCGGTTACACGAAAAATCTCGGGTTCCGCCCTGAGATCTTCGCCCTTCACCGTCAATGCCTCGAGGTGCTGGTCGCCGAGGAGGGACGGATTCTGGCGGGAAAGGTAGCCGGCCGTATGGATCCGCACGATGTCCTTCGGATGGTGGAGGAGGGGGCGACGATCAGCAACGTGATGCTCGGACTCATCCGCAAGAGGTTGATCGTGGAAACGGTGCGGAAGTACGCGGAGGAGTTCCGCACGAAAACCGGCGCCCGGTCCCGCGGCGCCCGGCGCCGGACAGGCGCGGCGGCCCGCGAGGAGCCGGTCGGCTCTTGAACTACTTTTGGGCCCTTCCATTTCTTTCCCTTCGGCCCCCGGTCCGGTCCACGGGAAACATTCTCCAAAAAGGAATCATTTTTTCCCCTCTGCCTGCCGATAGGGTAAGTGGGCGGAACATTTCCGCCGCCTGCGGACCCGGCCGAGAGGGAAAAAATGTTCTCTCTGCGCAAAGGCCGCCCCACGATCATCCTGGTCAACAACGACGAGGTGCTTTTCGTAAGCCAGGATCGAGAGGGAGGTGGCCGGATTTCTGATCCTGTGCCGCTCGACGCGTTCCTGGCCGAAAGCGTTGGGCCGGACCTTGTCCCGAAGGAGGCCAGGCAGTCCAGGACCCATCCTGTCATGGTGGTGCCGGACTACTGGTTCGGAAGTGCTTCCTTTCGGTTCCCCTCCCAGAAACACGCTCTGGCCGAGTCCTTCCTGGAGAGAAAGCTGCGCGAGGATCTTCCGGATCTGCCCGATGCCGCTCGTTTCTTCGGATACTTCTTTTATCGGACCGCCCGGGATGACAGAATGCTGCACGCCTTCTACCCCCGGGAGCCGCTCTTCTTCCGGCTTCACGACGCCCTGGCCCGGCTGCGCTTCGCTCCCCGGTGGACGACCACGCCCGCCTTCCTATGGCAGGAAAAGCTCCGCAGGCGGATTCCGGGCTTCTCCCAGGGGGGAAAAGCCTTTGTCCACATGCTCACCGAGGACTGTTTCCTGTGCTTCTTTTACGAAGGAAACATCTTCTTCACCAGGCAGATCAGCCTTTCATCCCCTTCGGAAGAAGCGCCGGATCCTTTGGAAACCCTCGTGTACGAGACGCGCCAGTCCCTGTACCACTTTTCCCAGAAGACCAACGCGGAGGTCGACCAGGTCTACCTTTCCTCCTTCGGCACCCTGAGCGCGGAAGACTACGCCCGACGACTCGGCATCGCTGTCCGGGAGTTTTCGGAGATCGAGGAAGAGATCATGCAGGAAGGCGTGCTCATCGGCCTTCCGGGTCTCCTGAGCGGCATCTGCCTGCCGGATCTGACCCGGCCGCAGAGCTTCCTGAGCGTCTCGGACCGCCGGGTGGAGAAGCAGAAGGAATGGAAGCCCGTACGCGTCGCAGGCCTTGTGATTGGGCTGCTCCTTTTGGCGTTCTTCCTGGCGGAAAACAGGCTGCTCGAAAACTGGGGTCAGCCCGCCATCGCCTTGAGTGAGGGAAAGGGCAAGAGCGCCCAGCTCGAGGCCATGGACATGATCCGCAAGTACCGGCTCGCTCTCGAAGACTTTCTTGCCGAAAGCCGCCGCCCCTCTCCGCGGGACGTGATCCTCGACGTGGCCAGGGCCTTGCCGGAAAACGTCCAGGTCCTGGAGGTGGTGGTGGAAACAGAGCCAGACCCTGCGGTCAGGATCCAGGGCACCGTACAGGCTCCGGATCCTGAGCAAATGGGCCAGGCCCTTTCGGCCTTCCTGGTTCGTCTGAACGAGTTCTTTCAGGGCAGCCGGTCTCTTACCGTGGAGGACATCGAGCTCGACAAGGACCAGTGCAGAACCGAGCAGGGACAGCAGGCCTGTCCCATCGGATTGAGGTTTTCGCTGCCATGAAACGGGCATTCGACCGCACCGCGTGGGCGTGGGCTTTCATCGGGCTTCTCTGGGCACTCGTGCTGGGAGTCCATTTCTGGAATCTCGAAACCATCGACCGCATTCGTGAAGCCCGGGAAAGAAGCGAACTCGTGCGGATGGATGAACAGTTCCTGCAAAGTCACCGGCAGGAAATCGAGAGGCGCCTTGCGGAACGGGAGGCGCTCCGGCACGAAACCGAGGCCTTGAGTCTGGGGCTCCTCAAGGTGGAAAGCGAACTCAGAGGTCTGGCGGCCCGCTACGGGTTCACGGAAGTGGAGGTGACCCACGAGCCTTCCCGGGGCATGGAGGACACGGTTCCGGTCCTGTTCGCCTTTCAGGGGCCGCTGCGGGAGGTCATGAATTTTCTGGAATCCCTTCGAAAGGAGTATGCGTACCTGCCCGTGGCCCGCCTGGCCATCAAGGTCGAACCCGGGCAGAGGCGGGTGCGCTGTCAGGCGTTGCTGAACTACCGGTACCGAGTGGTAGCCGCAGGGAGCCGGACATGAACCTGAAGATCCCGGTCGGAACCCCCCAGCGTCTTTCTCTGGGCGCCTGGGTCCTTGGGGCCCTTCTGCTTTTGGTTCACAACGGCTTGAGCCTGACCGAGGTTCTGGATCCTCCTCTGCCCGGGTACCCGAACGACATCCGGGGAATCCGGCAGCAATGGGGACTCCTGGAGCAGGTTCCGTCTCTCGGGCCCGCGAAGGCCCAGGCCGATTTCCAGCCCGACGTGGACGAACTTCTCTCTCGGATCCTGAGAAGCGAGGCGCCGCGGCCGGAACCGACGGCTCCTCCGGCGATGGGGGCCGCGGACAGGGACTGGGTATACCTCCCGCGGCTGACCGGAATCCTCGCCACGACGGACGGCCAAGGCGCGGCCAAGTTCTTCGCGACCATCGAGGGGATCTTGACGGTGGAAGGCCAGAGGATTTGGGGGTTCACGGTCCGCAAGATCACCGAGGAGGGCGTTGTCCTGGCCCGAGGAAAATCGAGTTGGTTCCTGGAGGCACCGGCCACGGGATATTCGGTGGTGCGGCCGGACCGCCAGGCAGGGGCTGTCTCGCAGGAAAGGATCGCTGCACCCTTGATCGAGCAAACCGGAACAGGATCCGCGGCGGGCGAGCCGAGATCACCGGAAGAAGCAGAGAGAGTCAATGGCGATGGGGAAAAACGTTCGGCACCGACGGAAGGCAGTTAGTCTCTCCGTCCTGGCCCTCTTGACATGGGCGTGCGCGCACTCGGAGCCGCGTCCGGTCAAGCTGGACCAGATCGAAGAGACTCCTGGGAACCTCCTGCAGCAGGAGACCGACCAGGTCGTTCGCTCCTACAAGGGGGCTCTGACGCCGGAAGAGGCCGAGGCGCCGCCACCGGTCATCGAGGAGAAGAAAAAACTCTATTCTCTCAATTTCGAGGCGGCGCCCCTCGGGGAAATTCTGCGGGCTCTCATCCACGACACGGACCTGAACCTTTCCGTGGAGGCGGGCGTGGACCTCACCCTGCCGGTCACGGTGCGCCTCAAGGCCGTGACGTTCAGCGAAGCCCTGAACATGGTCGTGGTCAAGGGCGCCGACTACGCGTGGAAGATGGAAGACGGCTGTCTGAGCATCAAGCGCTTCGAGGAGCGGATCTATCACCTGGATTACCTGGACGTGGTCGGCGAGACCGAGATCGACGTCGGCGGAGACATGCTTTCTTCGGGCACCGAGACTTCCAGCGTGACCGCCAAGTACCAGCTCAAGGGAAAGCGCTCGACCGAAAACAGCGACGTCTGGACAGGCATGGAGAAAGTGCTCGAGGGCATGAAGTCCGAGACAGGCACGATCCGGGTCAACCGAAGCGCCGGCCTCATCTGGCTTCTCGACACGCCCAGACGCGTCGCGGCCATGGTGGAATTCCTGGACCGGCTTTCCGAGTCCCTGCACCGGCAGGTGTTTATCCAGGCCAAGATCTTCGAGGTGAAGCTGAACGACCAGCACCAGCTGGGCGTGGACTGGTCGAGCCTCGAAGTGGGATTCAAATCGGACGCCAGGCAGCTGCCGGACGTGCTCAACGTGTTCTTCAACGGAGGCGGGCGGATCTTCCTCTCCGACGCTTCCCAGGTCACTGCATACCTGGACTTCCTCAGGACCCAGGGAGATCTCACCGTCCTGTCCAACCCGCACCTTTCGGTCATGAACGGCCAGACCGCGGTCATGACCGTGGGCACCCAATACCCCTATGGAGACATTGACGGCGTGGACCGGGACGTGGAGACCGGCCTCATCACGTTCGGGGCCTCGATCAAACGGGCCGTGCTGGGCCTTCAGTTGGGGCTCACGCCCCAGGTCTCGGGCGACGGCCAGATCATGCTCCACATCGTCCCCTCGATCACCAAGATCCAGGGCACGCAGGAAGTGGACCTGCCGCTGACGCCCAACGTCAAGCAATCCATCTCCAACCCCGTGATCTCCCTTCAGGAATTCGCCACGACCGTGCGGGTCCGCTCCGGGCAGTCCGTGGTCCTTGCGGGCCTCATCAGCCAGGACCGGGAGAAGACGCACGAGGGCCTTCCCGTGCTGGCGAGCCTGCCGGGAATCGGCAGCCTTTTCCGCCACAGGGACGACAAGAGCGAAAACCGGGAGCTTGTGGTGGTCATCACGCCGTATGTCCGGGAGGCACCCTGAAGCGAGGAAAAAGAGAATCGTGTTCTTTTTCTCAAGTTTTTTCTCTTCCGGGCCGAAACAGAACGGCAAGGGCCCGGAAGGGGGCCTGAAATCGTCCAAGTCAAACAAGGAGGGAAAGACATGTACAGGGTCAGGAACAAAGGGGCCAGGGCAGGGTTCACCCTGGTCGAGATCGCCATCGTGCTGGTGATCATCGGGCTTCTGATCGGCGGGGTCCTCAAGGGCCAGGCCATGATCGAGAACGCCAAGGTCAAGCGGGTGATCAAGGACGCCGACGAGATCCGGGCCGCCGTCATGACGTTCTACGACAAGTACGGCATGTACCCCGGCGACGAGAACAGCGATTCCATCCCGCCCGGAACCGACTGGGAAGGGGACGGTGACGGAATGGTCGAGAACAACCAGGAGCGGTACGAGGTCTTTCAGGACCTCCGTCTGGCAGGGCTCATCGGCGGCAATTACAACGGCACGAGCGATCTTCCCAGAAATCCCTACGGAGGCACGATGTCTCTGTACTGGGTGGACCCCGGGCCGGGCAACGCGAAGCACTACCTCATGTACACGAACCTGCCGGCCGAAGTGTGCCGCGAGATCGATTCGAAATACGACGACGGCGTCTACAACACCGGGTCGATTTCGGCCAGTGCGGACTACACGGACGGCACCACGATCACGAACTTCTACATGCTCTTCTAGCCGGCCGTTGCCGGGGATCGTGCCAAGACCGCTCGAGGTCGTCCGCCGCCTGAAGTCGCGGACAACCCCTGAGAGGGATCCGCCGCGGCAGTCTTTCTGCGCCATGCCGGAGGCGGTTTCCGCCGTCCGCGCTGCCTGCCGGGGATTGCACCGAGAGCGCAGGTCAGCAAGAGGGGATTTTGGGTTGGGACCTGGAACCGGGAGCCTGGCACCTGCCGTTGTGCGTTCCGGCCGTTGCGGCCGCGCCCGGAGAGCGCGCCGCCTCGTTGGCCGAGGGCGGGCAGCACCCGGCCCGGGCGGCCGAAAGGACGGCTTCACGCTGATCGAGATCGCCATCGTGCTCGTCATCATCGGCCTGCTGGCGGGCGGCGGGGCGGCCGTGCTCGCGATGCTGACGGCCCGAAAGGCCAGGACCGAAAGCCTGGACTATCTCCAGGCCTGCAAGGAGGCCGTGATCAGCTTCGCATCCATCAACGGCAGACTCCCCCTGGCCTCGGCGGACACGGACGGGACCGTCTCGGACGGCGACGGACAGGCGAGCGGCTATTTTCCGTATCTGGATCTCAAGACGGTGCCCACGGACGCATACAAGCGGTTTCTGCGGTACCACGTGAACGGGAACCTCACCACGGACCTGTCTGCGACCTGCGCCGCACTCCGGACCGGACTTGCCGGCGCGCCAAGCGTGGTGGACGCGGACGGGGCGGCGTCCGCCTTTTCCGCGGCTGCGGTCCTGGTCGGGGCAGGCCCGGCCGACGCGGACGGGGACGGAAATGTCTTCGACCGGATTTCTTCCGGCACCTACCAGGGCGACAACACGGACGGCAACCCCAACTATCTGAGGCATCCTCCGACCGACACCTTCGACGATCTCGTCCTTTACATCGGCGAGAACGAACTCTACGGCAGGATCTGCGAATACCTCGTGCTGGCCGTGAACAACAACAGCGCCTCCACCGTATACGTGTACAACCAGACGGCAGGAACCGATCTGGGCAGCGTCTCCGGCGGCGGGCCTCCGGGACGCTTCGACGTGCTCACCGGAACCCGCATCGAGCTGCGTACAGCCCCTCACGGCGGCGGGTCCATCGTATCCAGCGTGCCTCCCACGCCCATTCTCCTGGCCGGCCGCGGCTATACCCTCGAAGTCCCTTAGGGGTCAGTCCTTCATTTTACGGACACGCTTCCGGCCGACGTTTGCTGTGCGTTGCCCCGGGACCACCCGCCGCGGGCACGACAGAGCGTGCCCCTCCAGGGAATGCCAGTATCTTTTGGAGGGACGCGCTCCGTCGCGTCCGTCTTCATGGACGGCGTCGGGCTATGACCGGTCATCTTGCACGGAGGCTATGAATTCCCGGATTTCTTCGGCAAACGTCCCGAAATCGCCATGGCCGTTTCGAATGTTCTGGATGAGCAAGCCATCGTCCACGGCCCAGTAACGGTGAACCAGGCTGTTTCGGAACTCCAGGAAGGGTTTCAGACGTTCGCAGAGTTGCGGGGAGAGCATCCCTTCGTCGCGTGCCCGGGTGATCGTGTCGAGATACCCGCTGGCGGCGATTCCCCTTGTCCGGGCCAGCAGATGCTGAAGAGTGCCGGAGATGGCCTCCGCCGCCACGACCAGGATGTACTTCGCCGCCTTGATTTCCAGCGTGTCGGGTGCCAGCCTCTGGGACTCGACAAGCGTCTGAAGCTCCTGCCGGCAGCGTTCCAGCTCGACGAGATAGGCGGATATCCGGGCTCGATCGATCTTCACAGAAGCACCTCCCGGAAGAGCCCTGCGTTCTCTCGATACCTGCCTCCGAACTGTTCGATGAACCCGGCGCGTCGGTCGAAGTCGTTGTCCACACAAAGAATCCCGTTCTCCAGGATTTCCCGGAGGAACAGAAGGGCGAACAGATCTCCACGCTCCAGCAGGCCGTTGATCACCCGGATGTCGAAAAGATCCGCCGGGAGACCGGTCTCCACCGCCAGGCGCTCTTTGGTCTCTGCCGCAAACAAGAGGGGATCAACCGGTGATCGGGTGTACACGGCGACGTCGACGTCGCGAAAGTCTGGGCCCCGCGCGCAGGAGCCGTAAAGGTAGGCAAAGCACACCCTGTTGTCCTGGGTGAGGGCTTGCTGGATTTTCCAGAGGATTTCCTCCCGGTTCAAGGGCTTCTCCTCGTGTCGACGGCCTTGCTGCGGGTTTCCTTCCTGCGTCATTCCGGGGGATGCCGAATACGCCGAACTGAACAGAGGCTTGCCTTCCGGATCGCGCCCCGCGCACCGGAACGCTTTGCGCAACCCTCTCCCCCTCGCTTCGAGATGGCCCTCTCGCCCAGGAGGCGCCATCGGCGGGATAGTCTCAATGTCAGTATAGGTAAGCCGCTTCCGGGGAGTCAACGGACTCACCTGATTCTTTGGAGGGACGCGCTCCGTCGCGTCCGTCTTTGGGCCTGATCGTGTCTTTGGGCCTGAGCGTGGGGCCGTGAGGCCTTTCATCGATTGCGAATGTTCCCCCGCATCACCTGCCCCGGGCACGACAGAGCGTGCCCCTCCAGGGAATGCCCGTATCTTCTGGAGGGACGCGCTCCGTCGCGTCCGTCACCTGATCCTTTGGAGGGACTCGGTCGTCCGCATCCGCCTTCTTGGGCCGCTTGCGGCCATACCCGATGCCTGACCCCTGAAACCCGGCACCCGCGCTAATACGCTTGCGTGTATCCGGACAGCACGTCGTAGAGGGGGAGGAGGATGGAGAGAACGATGAGGCCGAAGACGCCGCCCATCACCAGGATCATGATGGGCTCGAAGGCGTTGATCATGGCCTGGACTCTGCGCTTGGCCTCGGTGTCGTAGAAAGCGCCCATTCTTCGGAACGCGTCTTCGAGCTTGCCGGTAATTTCCCCGTGACGGATTCCCTCCACGAGCAGCGATGGGAAGGCGCCCGTGTTCTGGAAGCTTTCGGACAGGGACTGGCCGAGTTGAAGTTCCTGATAGGCCTGGCTCACCTTGTGCTCCATGTAGGCGTTGCCGAGCAAGTGATCGCTCAGCGTGGCGAAGATCCTCGAGACAGGCATGCCGGCCCGGTGCATGATCGCGAAGTTGTGACAAAGCCGGCTGTAGGCCGTGGCCCTCACGACCTCGCCGACCAGAGGAAGCCTGAGCTGGAGCATGGATGCGATCCAGCCGCCTTTTCGGGTCTTGCCGAACGCAAAGACCAGAATGCCGACGACCAAGGCCGAGACAAGCAGCACCGGCCCGTTTTCTTTCAGGAAACCGCTGGAGACCAGAATGGCCCTCGTTACGGCCGGAAGCTCGACACCGAGTTCCATGAGAAGCTTTCCCACCTGGGGAAGCACGTACCCGACCCACACCCCGATCACGGCCCCGATGGCCAGCAGAAGAAAACAGGGGTAAATCAGGGCCCTTCGGATCACGGAGCGGTTTTCCTCCTTCCACTCGAGAAACCGGGCCAGATCTTCCAGGGCCTGGGGAAGAACGCCCGTCTGCTCCCCCATGCGCACAAGGGCCAGGTCCAGCTTGCCGAAGATCTTGGGATGGCGGCCCATGGCCTCGGCCAGAGATCCGCCCTCCTCCAGGCTGTTCTTGATCTCCTCGAGGGCGTTGCGGAAATCCGCCGACGGGATGATCCGGCTGTTTTCTTCGAGGACCGTGAACAGGGGCAGGCCCATGTCGAGGGTCTGAGAGAAACGGCGGTAGAACTCGATGAGGAGCCGCGCATCCGCTTTTCGGCGGCCCAAGCGGGCCGGCTTCCGGGCAACCGCAACCGGCCGGCTCGCAACCAGCACAAGCCCTTGATGGCCGAGCCGCTTTTCGAGATCCGCCTGATCGAGAGCGATGGCGGTCCCGGATCGAACCTTGCCGGTCTGATCGATGGCCTTGTACCGGTGCCTAGCCATGGGCGACCACCCTGACGGCCTCCTCCAGGGAAGTCACCTGCGCGGCCACCTTGAGGAGAGACTGTTTCTGAAGGAGCGAGGTCCCTGCCCGGACAGCCGCCTCTTCGATCTTGCTCCGGGAGGCGCTCGAGGCGATGAGGTCTTCGATCTCCTGGTTCACCCGAAGGACTTCAAAAATGCCGATCCTTCCCCGATAGCCGGTCTTGTAGCAGTGGCTGCAGCCCACGGGCCGCGCGAGATGGCTGGGAGGCTCCACGCCTGCCCGGAGGAACCGTTCCCTCTCGTGGGGCTCGATGGGTGTCCGCGTGGAGCATTTCGGACAGATCTTTCTCATGAGCCGCTGGGCCACGATCATCGTCAGCGACGAGGAGAGGATTCCGGGCGGCACGCCCAGGTCCAGAAGCCTGCTGACGGCCGAGGCCGCTTCGTTCGTATGCAGAGTGGAAAGGACGAGGTGGCCCGTGTTCGTGGCCCGAAGGGCCAGCTCCGCCGTCTCCTGATCCCGGATCTCGCCCACGAGGATGATGTCCGGGTCCTGCCGCAGGGTCGCCCTCAAGGCCGTGGCGAACGTGAGCCCGGCCTTGGGGTTGACCGCGGTCTGCCGGATCGTGGGAATCACGTACTCGATCGGATCCTCGATGGTCATGACGTTCACGCTCTGGCTGCGGATCTGCATGAGAGCGCTGTAAAGCGTCGTGGTCTTCCCGGACCCGGTGGGCCCGGTGACCAGAATGAGCCCGTAGGGCCGCCGGAGGGCCTGCAGGAACCGCTCCAGGTCGTCCGGCTCCAGTCCCAGGCGGTCCAGCTCGCCCACCACGCTGCCGAAGTTCAGGAGCCTGAGAACCGTGGTCTCTCCCATGTGCGTGGGGAACGTGGAGACCCGGATGTCCATCTCTCCCGAGCTGCCCTGGAACTTCATTCGGCCGTCATGCGGGATGTTGGGGTTGGAAATGTCGATATCGGCCAGCAGCTTGTAGCGGGTCGTCAGAGCCTGGTGAAAACGCATGGGGAAGAGGCTCTTCTGCTGCAGAACGCCGTCGATCCGGTAGTGGACCCTGAGCAGGTTCCGGTCCGGCACGAGATGGATGTCGCTCGCGCCCAGGAGGCGGCCTCTTTCGATGAGAAGGTCTCCCAGGCGAATGATCTGGTTTTCTTCGAAGGCCCCCCGGGCCACAGCGGCCTGGGTGATCTTCTCGATGTCCTCCTCGATGGTCGCCGCGGTCTTGTAATAGAGCTCGATGGCGCTGGAGACCGTACTCCTGGGAGCCACGTAGATCGCGATCCTGCAGCCCGTCATGCGGGCCAGTTCGTCTCGAGTGACCACGTCGAGGGGGTTGGCCGTGGCCACGTGAAGGGTCCCGTCCTCGCAGAGGAAGGGAAAGATGCCGCGGCTGACGATGAAATTCTGCGGGATCCTGCGGATGCGCTCGTCGTCGATGACCACGTCCGACAGAGGCCGGTCCAGGATTCGGGCGCCGCTTTGGACCGCCAGAGCCATCTGGAGGTGCTCCTCGGTCACCCACCCGAGCCGGAGCAGCACGTCGCCGATGAGCGACGAGGTCTTGCGGGCCTCGACCGCGGCCGCGTCGAGCTGGTCGCGGCCGATAAAGCCCATCTTGACGAGAATATCCCCGATGCGCTCGTTCATGAGAGACCTCGACGTCCTTGCGGAGCAGGGCCCGCTTCTAGTCTTATCGGTATTTCAGGGGAATTTTTGTAGAGGAAAGATGTGCCTCTTCCGGCGGTCCCTCAAAAGCTGAAGTTGAACTCGCCGTAGGGCCAGAACAGGGTCTCGTACTTCGAGCTTCCGAGAATGGAAAAGCCCGCGTCGTTGGTGTGTTCGGCGTGCTTGTCGTAGTCAAGGTGCAGGAAGCCGGCGCGGAACCTCACGTTCGGCCGGAAGAGATAGTCGTAGTAGACATCCCAGACGCCCGCGTTGAAGGGATAGAACCCCACAACCGCCGCGCCTTCGTAGTAGGCATTGTCGGCCGCCGACAGCACGGTTCCCTTGCGCCTGTATCCGCGGTAGTTGAACGGATTGATCCACGCGTCGCTTCCCTTGGCGTACTCGGCCGTGAACTGATGCTTAGCGCCGAGCAGGTCTCCGGTGTTGAACCCCACATACCAGATCTGTCCCGGGAAGTCGGCCCCCTCAAAGGACCCCGAGGCCTTGCTCGTGCTCCAGGTGTGTTTCGGGATTCGGAAGTGGCTGTGGTAGTAGGCGCCGTACACCTGACATCCCAAAAGCTGTGTGTCCACGTAGACGCCGGCAAGGGTATAGGTGGTGGCAAGGTCGGGCTTGCCGTGGGCCGAGGCCTTCACGCTGCTTCCGTACGGCATGTGCCAGTCGTCCAGGTACAGACCGTTCGCGATGACGGATGTGCTCTTTCCCACCTTGAGCAGGCCCTGCGCGAGGAACGCGTCGGCATCGTCCGGCAGGGACTCCTTCCTTTCATCGTACTTGAGGTAGCCGACGATGAGGCCGGTCTTTTCCTTGGCCTTTGCCTCGAATGCCTTGCGGGTCGGGAATTCCTTTTGCGGGGCCCCCTCCGCTGGCGGCGCCGGCGCCTCCTGCGACCCGCCCCAGAGCCTTGTGCGAGTCCACGGCAGTTCCCGCTCGTCCAGGCGGGTCCGCGGCGCCTCCCACTTGAGCAGCGTGCCGTCGATCTCGGAGTCGATGAAGAGCCTGGGGAACAGGCTTCCGGTCTGGCGCGCCGGCGGGCCGTCCAGACCCGGCAGGCGCCCGACATACCAGGTGGACCGGATTGCGGGAATCTTGAGAGTCCCGTAAGCCTGCTCCGCTCGGAGCGTCACGTCACGGCCGATGCTCGATTCAAAGGAATTGGGCTTGTCGAAGGGGTTGGACGAGCTGCCGAGGCTCGGATCCCAGGCTCCCCAGCGCTTGTTCATCGTGAGACGGCCGTAGAAATCGACGAGATCGGGCACCGCCTCGGCCCAGAGGTTGAGCCGGACCCGCACCGGAAAGGAGGTCTCGTCGCGCCATTCCTGGTTCTGCTCGGGCAGGCCGCCCTCGGGCCCGTGGCCGCCGTAGAACCCGGCGGACGTGTCCATCCATGTGCTCATGACGCGGAACCTCGCCTCCCCGCTCAGATGCACCCGGTCCTTGAGCGCTTTCTTCTCGCCTTTTTCGGCTTTCTCCTCTACCTCCGCGACCTTCCTTTGGGTCTCTAGCGCTTTTTCCTCGCTTTCGGCCTGCTTCTTTTCCAGCTCCTCGATCCGCCTGAGGAGTCTGTTCACCTCCTGCTTCAACTGTTCCAGCTCGCTTGCGGCTTCGTCCGCCCGAGCAGGACCCTGAACCCACAGGAACGCGCAGAGGCAAGGGACCACAAACGCGGGAACCCTTTTCATGAATCCTTTCCTTCCCCAGGGCTTGAGCGCAGGTCAGCTCCGGCCGCCGCCGGGCCGAAGGGTCCATCGGAGGATGCGGCTCAAGGCGAACACGGCATCCTGAAGGGTGTTGTAAAGAGGAAGTCCCCTTCCCCGAAAGGCCGCAAGAGCCGCCCGGCGGATCTCTCCCAGCCGCGGGTTGTCGTCCGCGTTCCTGGCCACCACGACCGCAACAGGCTTTTCGGTCCTGCTCGCGGCCGAGGCGATGGCCTCCAGGCCCGAGTCGATCTCCTCGCTGCGAAACATGAGGAGAAAGTCCAGGCAGAGATAGATCACGATCACGTCGATGTTCCGGTCCCGGTCCAGGGCTTCCATGCCGTGGGCCATGATGCGGTAGTCGAACCCGAATGCGCCGAGGTCCACGGGGTTGCGGACGCTCGTGTTGACCGCCGGGATCTTGCGCGCGATCGTCTCCTGGGTCGCAATGTCCAGCTCGGGCACGGCCAGGCCCGAAAGAACAGCCAGGTCCGTGAACAGGACCGACGTGCCCCCGCCGGCGGCCAGGAAGCCCAGCCTGGGGCCTCTGGGCAGCCTTTCGGCGGTGGCGAGCACGGCCAGGTCCACGAGCTGCTCCTGCGTTTCCACCTCGATGCAGCCGGTCTGTCTGAGCAGGCCGGACCAGACGGTCCGGTTCCCGGCCAGAGCGCCTGTGTGGCTGGAGGCCGCCAGCGAGCCGGCTTCCGTCCGGCCCCCCTTGAGAACGATGAAGGGCCTGTCTCGGGTCAGGCGGCCGGCGACCTCGAAAAACCTGCGGCCGTCCTTGACGTCTTCGATATAGGCCGCCGCAACCCGGATGCCGCGGTCTCCGGCGAAATATTCGAGGTAGTCCTCGACTCTCAGGTCGATCTGGTTTCCGTAGGAAACCACCTTGTTCAGACCGAGCCGGCGCGCTCTGGCCATGCGGGTGAAATTGTTGGCGACCCCGCCGGACTGGGAGAGAAACGCGACCGGGCCGGGCCGGTCTTCCAGGATGAACGGATCGAAGGTGACGCGGCTTGCCGTGCAGTGAACGCCCAGGCAGTTCGGGCCCACGATCCGGGTCCCCCCGGACCGGGCCGCCTTGACGAGCGCCTCCTCCAGGTCGCGGTCGCCCCGTTCGGAAAATCCCGACGTGAAAAAATGGACAAAGGGGATCCCTTTTTTCACGGCCCGCTCGAGCGTCTCAATCGCCGCCCGCGCCGGAATCGTGCAGATCGCAAGATCCACGGTCTCCGGCACCGATTCCAGGTCGGGGTAGACTTTCTCGCCGAGGATTTCCTTGTGTGCCGGGTTGACCGGATAAACCGGGCCTGGGTAACCGGCGGCTTTGAGGATCTGAAAGAAGGGAAGCTTCCCTTCGCCCAGGCTCAGGGACGCCCCCACGACGGCGATGCTCCTCGGATGAAACAGGCGGTGAAGATCCATGTGGGGAACGTGTCGGGTGTCGGGTTTGGATCTGGCTCAATGGGAGGCCTGAAGACCGCCGTCCACGGCCAGCACCTGGCCGGTCACGTATTCGGAAGCGTCCGAGGCCAGAAAGACAGCCACTGCCTTGAGATCGTCCGGCTCGCCCGGTCTTCCCGCAGGGGTGCCGGACAGGACCCGGTGCGGTCTTTGCTCTGTCCGGCCGACCGGTCCCCTGGATGCGAACCACCCCGGAACGATCGCGTTCACCCGGATGCCGTGCCGTGCCCACTTTCTGGCCAGATCCCGGGTCAGGGCGATGACCGCTCCCCCTCCGGCACTCGCCGGCGCAGCCTCTTCGGGATCGGCATCCGGAGGCCCGAGCCGGCCCGCGGGCGCGAGATTCACGATCCTGCCCGCCCCCTGGTGGATCATCTGCCGGCCCGCGGCCTGGCAGCAGAGCAGGGTGCCGGTTGCATGAACGGCGAGCATGCGGTTCCACTGCTCCAGGGAGACCTTGTCCGTAGGCTCTTCCCAGCCGCACCCGGCTCCGTTCGCCAGGATGTCCACGCGTCCGAACCTGGACAGGGTTCTTTCCACCAGGACCCGCACATCGTTCGGATTCGTCACGTCGCAGCGGACCGCCAGGAGCTGGACGCCCAGGCCCGCCATGGACATGGCCGCGCGCTCGCAGGCGTCCAGGTTTCGGCTGGAGAGCACCACGTGGGCCCCGGCCTCGGCAAACCCCTGGGCCATGGCGAGGCCGAACCCTCTCGAGCTTCCGGTCACGACCGCCACTTTTCCGCTCAGCTTGAACAGGTCCAGGACCGGCATGGCGACGGTCTCCTTGAAGCCGGGAATATAAAGAAGAGTCAGCGGGGAGTCAAACGGGCCGCACGCGAGGCCGCACGCGAACCGGCCGCTGGCGAAAGGAGCGACAGCGGCGTTCTCAAGTTTCCCCCTGGTTCTACCGATGGATACCGTCAAGGGGAAAACGCGGATTCTTGCAACCCCTGTGCCCCTGGGCCGCCAAGAGGTGGTGGCGCGGGGCCTTGCCCTCAAGCGGCGAAGGGAAGGTCGCCATGCCGAGCGAGCCTGAGCAAGGGCAGAGGAGTTATTGCGGAAGCTTTCTCGCAGACAGGGAGCTTACGGAGACCGACCCTCCACGGTCGGAGGAACTTGCCCTTCTCAAAGCCGTGATCGAGTCGATCCCGAACCCGGTCGTGTACAAGGACCGCAGCGGAAGATACCTGGGCTGCAACCGGGCTTTCGCGCTTCTCGCGGGCCGGCCGAGGCAGGGCCTGGTCGGAGAGACGGCCGAGCATGTCCTGGACAAGAACGCGGCGGAAATGTTCAGCCGGATCGAGCGGGAGGTCCTCGAAAGCGGAGGCATCGGCAGTTGCGAGGTCCGCATTCCGGGCCCTGACGGGACCGTGCGGCACCTGCTGGTGCAGAAAGCGGCTCTTACGGCCGGAAACGGCTGCGCCCTGGGAACCGTGGGCATTGCCACGGATATTACGGACCGCAAGCGGGCAGAAGAAGCGCTGGAAGTCGAGCGCTGCCGCTTCTACTCGATCCTCGAGGATCTGCCCGCCGTGGTTTCCCTGAGAAACAGGGATCTCAGGGTGGCCTACGCCAACCGCCGGTTCCGGGAAGTCTTCGGAGACCCCGCGGGCAGGCGCTGTCACGAGGCCCTGAAAGGCCTTGCCTCCCCGTGCGAAAACTGCCGTCTCCTCGAGGTGTTCGAGGCGGGCTCGGTTCAAACCTGGGAGTATGTCGACGACTCCAGGGGCATGACCTTCAGGATGTACGGGTATCCGTTCGTCGACGTGGACGGGACCGAAATGGTGCTGGCCCTGGGGATCGACATCTCCGACTACAAGCGGGCCAGGGAGGAGCTGGAGCGTTCGCAGGAACGATACCGCGTGCTGGTCGAGCATGCCAACGAGGCAATCGTCGTGGTGCAGGACGGGCTGCTGCGCTTCGCCAACTCCAAGGCAGTTGAGTTGGGCGGCTACCGGACCCTGGACGAGGTGCCGGGTCGGCAGTTCGCCCGCCTGATCCATCCTGAGGATCTGCAAAAGGTCCTTCGCACGCATCGGGAAAGGATGAAGGGCAGCAGGGAGCCGGCCGTCTATCCGTTGCGTGTTCTCCGCAAGGACGGAAGCGTGCGATGGGTCAAGATGAGTGCGGCCTATCTCACCTGGGACGGAAGGCCCGCAGGCCTCTGCTGCCTGACCGACATCACCGAGCAGAAGCAGGCCCAGGAAGCCCTTGAAGCCGAGCGCGCCTGGTTCTTCAAGGTTCTCGAAGACCTGCCCGGCTTCGTGTACGTCCGGGGAGCCGATTTTTCCATCCGGTTCGCGAACCGGTATTTCCGGGAAACCTTCGGGGATCCCCGGGGGAAGCGCTGCTACGAGCTCACGACAGGCCGGCCGAGTCCCTGCAAGATTTGCTACGCCATCGAAAGGGGAGAGGACCGGAGAGTTCGGGACTGGGAGTTTTATCACAAGCCCAAGGGCCTCACGTTCCAGATGCACGCCTACCCCTTCCGGGACGTGGATGGCTCCGAGGCGGTCCTCGTGCTCGGAATCGACATCACGGCGCGCAAGAAGGCGGAAGAGCATCTCAAGATCTCGGAAGAGCGGTACCACACCCTTGTCAAGAACGCCAACGAAGGCATTTTCGTGGTCCAGGACGGGTTGTTCAAGTTCGGCAACCGGCGGTCCGCGGAGATGGCCGGCTACACCCGGGCCGAGCTGAGCGGGGTCTCCTTCTTGGATCTCGTCTATCCGGAAGATCGCGATTTCGTGACCCGCAAATATCTGGAGAGCCTTCAGGGCGCCTCAGAGTCCCAGACCTATGCCTTCCGTGTCCTGCACAAGTCCGGAGCTTTGCGATGGTTCGAGATGAAGACGACTTCCATTCTCTGGGAGGGGAGGCCGGCCTCGCTGTGCTTTATCAGCGATGTTACGGAACGCAGGGAAGCCGAGGAACGGGCCTTCCGCCAGAGCGCGCTCCTTGAGGGTATGAACAGGGTCTTTCGGGAAGCCCTCTCCTGCGACACCGAGGAAGAGGTGGCCCGCAAGTGCCTGGACGTCGCGCTGGAACTCACCCGGAGCGAGTTCGGTTTTCTTGGAGACGTGGACACGGAAGGGAGACTCACGGTCATCGCCATGAGTGAAATGGGCTGGGAGGCTTGCCGGATGCCCAGGGCCGCCGCGGTAAACCTGCTCCATAACCGCAAGCCCCGAGGGATCTGGGGGGAAGTCTTGCGGACCGGAGAGTCAGTCATCGCCAACGAGCCGGCTCGGCACCCCGCGCGGGTCGGGCCTCCGGCGGGTCATCCCGAGCTGCGTGCGTTCCTTGGCGTGCCCATGAAGGAGAGAGGCCGCCTGGTCGGCATGCTCGGGCTGGCGAACAAGGCCTCCGGCTACAGTGCCGAGGACCGGGAAGTGGCCGAAAGCCTCTGCGCTGCGTTTCTGGAGGCCTTGCGGGGCAAGAGGGCCGAGGTCGAGCTGAGGAAGCACAAGGAACACCTCGAGGCCGTTGTGGACGTTCGCACCCGGGAGCTTCGCACGGCCAACGAGGAGCTTCGCAGGGGAATCGAAAAACAGCGCCTGGCCGAACAGGAAGTCCGAAAGCTCAACGAGGAACTCGAAGAGCGGGTGAGAGAGCGGACCCGGGACCTGGAGGAGGCCTATGAGCGGCTCAAGGAACTCGACAAGCTGAAGGACGCCTTCCTTTCTTCGGTCTCCCACGAATTGAGGACGCCTCTCACCTCGATCCGGTCGTTCTCCGAGATCCTGCTGAACTACGGCGACCTCGACCCGGACAACTCCCGGGAGTTTCTCGGCATCATCAACGCCGAGGCCGAAAGGCTCACGCGCCTCATCAACGACCTGCTGGATCTCAGCCGAATCGAGGCGGGCGGCATGGTCTGGCATGACAGCCTGTTCAACCTGGAGGAGGTGATCCGGGACGCGGCCAGAGCCTCGGGCGGCCTGCTGGAGGAGAAATCCCTGAGCCTGGTCCTGGAAATCGAGCCGAAATTGCCGCCCCTTTTTGCGGACCGGGACCGGATTCAGCAGGTCCTGACGAATCTGCTGAGCAACGCCGTGAAATTCTCCTGGAAGGGCGGGGAGATACGGGTGCGCGCCGAGAGTTTTGCGGGCAGGCGGGAGGGCGATCCGGGCCACTGGCTCAAGGTGAGCGTTTCGGACAGCGGCGTCGGGATCGACGAGAAAGACCAGCAGATCATCTTCGACAAGTTCCGCCAGGCCTCTCATGCCGATCTCGGGGAAAAGCCCAAAGGCACGGGGCTGGGCCTTCCCATCTGCAAGGAAATCATCACCCATTATGGCGGCAGGCTCTCTGTGGAGAGCCGAAAGGGCGAGGGAAGCACCTTCACATTCCTGCTTCCGGCCGCAGGGGCCCCAAAGGCCGATCCGGCAGTGCCGGCCGACCCCGCCGCACCCTAGGGGTCAGTCCTTCCTTTTACGGATAGGGGTCTGGAGGGACGCGCTCCGTCGCGTCCGTCCCGCTTTCGGAACCCCTGGAGGGACGCGCTCCGTCGCGCCCGTCTTTGGGCCTCGCCGTGGGTCCTTGAAGGGCTTTCATCGATTGCGGATGTTCCCCCCCCGCGGGCACGACAGAGCGTGCCCCTCCAAAGAAGGCAACGACCCTGGAGGGACGCGCTCCGTCGCGTCCGTCCCGGTTTCGGAACCCCTGGAGGGACGCGCTCCGTCGCGTCCGTCTTTGGGCCTCGCCGTGGGTCCTTGAAGGCATTCAATCGATTGCGGATGTTCCCCCCCGCGGGCACGACAGAGCGTGCCCCTCCAAAGAATTCGGAATGACCTGCCTTCTGGAGGGACGCGCTCCGTCGCGCCCGTCTTCTGGGGTGCCGGGATCTTCAGGTGCGACTGCTGTAGGCAGCCGTTTGCCTCCAGATTTCGCCTGAGAGGCACAGGAGGCCCACCAGGTTCGGCAAGGCCATGAGGGCATTCATGGCGTCCGCCAGGAGCCACACGAGATCGAGCTTGATCACGGCTCCCACGCCGACGAACAGGCAATAGGCCACTCGGTAGGGGAAGACAGCCTTGTCGCCGAACAGAAATTCGATGGCTTTCTCTCCGTAATAGCACCAGCCCAGAATGGTCGAATAGGCGAAGAGAGCAAGACTGGCCGCGACCACGATCCCTCCGGCGCCGTGCGGCAGGATCCGGTCAAAGGCCAAGGTGGTGAGCCGGGCTCCGGTTTCACCGGACGTCCACGCGCCTGTCGTGAGAATCACCAGACCGGTCATGGTGCACACAACGATCGTGTCGATGAAGGTCTGGGTCATGGAAACCAGAGCCTGTGTGGCAGGGTCCCGGGTCTGGGCTGCCGCGGCTGCGATGGGCGAGGAACCCAGGCCGGACTCGTTCGAGAAGATGCCTCTGGCCACACCCCAGCGCATGGCTGAGCGTATCGTCGCCCCGGCAAATCAGCCCGCCGCGGCGGCGGGCGTGAAGGCGTGCCGCAGGATCAACTGAACGGCGTCGGGGAGCAGGCCGCGGGTCAGAACGAGCACGACGCATCCCGCGGCCATGTAAAACAAAATCATGAACGGAACCAGGAACGATGTGACCCGCGCGATGGAGCGTATGCCGCCGAGCACCACCGCAGCAGTCAGGATGCTGAGAATAACGCCGGTCCGGACGTGCGGGACGTGGAGGACCGTGTCCAGGGAATCGGCCACGGAATTGGACTGGACCATGTTGCCGATTCCGAAAGCCGCGACGCTGGCGAAGACCGCGAACAGGGTCCCCAGGAGCCGTGAGCGGACTCCTTCGGACAGGTAGTACATGGGGCCGCCGCACATGGAGCCCCTGCGGTCCTTGCGGCGGTATCGGACGGCGAGGACCGCTTCCGCGTACTTGGTCGCCATGCCGAAAAGACCGGTCATCCACATCCAGAACAGGGCGCCGGGCCCGCCGGCGGCCAGGGCCGTTGCCACGCCTGCGATGTTGCCTGTGCCCACCGTGGCTGAAAGGGCGGTCATCAGGGCCTGGAAATGGGTGATGTCGCCTTCCTGGGCTGTTGCCTCTTTTCGCTTGATGAGGGCCAGGTACAGGGCGTGAAAGAGCAGGCGGAACTGCACGCCCCTGAGATACACGGTGAGGTAGATACCGGTGCCCACGAGGAGCACGAGCATGGGCGGGCCCCAGAGAACCTGGTTCACCTGGCCGAGAAGGGCGAGGATCCTTTCCTGCATCTTCGTGATCCCTATTCTTGATGCCGCTCCGGATCGCTTCGAAACCTCTCCGTAACATCCGGCAGTCGATTTTGCAAGCCGCGCAACGCGAACGGACGCGCTCCGTAGCGTCTCCGAGGTCGTGCCTGCGATTTTCTGGAGGGACGCGCTCCGTCGCGTCCGGGTTCTGTGGGCGGCGGGGCATCCGCCTCCGGTCTGCTCGGGCTCCGAACGCTCCGGCCTTTTCGTCGCTCGTCCCGGGCCGGCCGCACGGGGCGTCCATGCCCCGCGGCCGGTGCGGAACGTCCTGTTCCGCACCCTGGCGGGCCTTGTTGGGACTCGCTCCTGGCCTCCGCGAGTCGCCCTGCGCGGACCTCCGGCGAATCGCCCCGCCGCCGGCCGCGCAACCCCTGGAGGGACGCGCTCCGTCGCGTCCGTCTTCTTGGGTGAGAGAGGTGTGTGCCCTGATGCCTTGCTCGTGAAGACAAGGCCCTGCCACCCCCCCGCGGGCACGACAGAGCGTGCCT
>FWPU01007048.1_pt1 | contig 21335 bp, 18 predicted proteins | sample 2228361 | NCBI WGS metagenome assembly FWPU01 (sample SAMEA103939777, study PRJEB20133) | metagenome
AGACCTTGCCGGGCCTCATCGCAAAGACGAATAATCCCCGCTTTGGTTACGACGCATACCGCCGACTACTCACAATGTACGCCGATGTCGTGATGGAGAAAGCGGCAGGTATCGAACCGGGCGAGCACGGCGGGATTCGCGAGATACTTGAACATGCTATGGACGAAATGAAGAAGAAGCGGGGGGTAACTCAGGATACCGAGTTGACGGCGGACGATCTTAAGGAACTGTGTGAACAATATCATTACTTGATCGAAAAGCATTTAGGCAAAAAGTTTCCCGACGACCCTGAGGAACAGTTGTGGGGAGGCATTCGCGCCGTCTTCCAATCCTGGATGGGAAAACGCGCTGTGGCTTATCGTCGCATTGAGGGTTTACCCGATGATTGGGGTACGGCGGTAAATGTACAAGCGATGGTCTTTGGAAATCGCGGAGAGACCTCGGCCACCGGTGTGGCGTTCACGCGGAATCCCGCCACAGGTGAGAACGTTTTCTACGGCGAGTGGTTGGTGAATGCACAAGGCGAGGACGTCGTGGCCGGGATACGCACGCCGAATCCCATTAATAAAGCCATGAAGGGGGACAGCGCTCTCATTTCGCTCGAGGAAGCTATGCCGAAAACCTACAAGACACTGTTGGCGATTCGGAATAAACTCGAGCGCCATTACCGTGACATGCAAGATATTGAATTCACCATCGAGGAAGGCAAGCTATGGATGCTGCAAACGCGTACCGGTAAGCGTACGGGAACTGCGGCCGTTCGCATGGCCGTCGAAATGGCGGAAGAAAAGCTGATTGATAAAAAGACGGCGGTTTTGCGCGTGAAGCCTAACCAGCTCGATGAGTTACTGCATCCGATGCTCGACCCGGCGGCGGAGAGCAAAGCCCACGTGATCGCAAAAGGCCTTCCTGCAGGACCGGGCGGCGCCGTGGGCCAAATTGTCTTCACCGCGGATGATGCGGAGGCGTGGGCCAAAGAGGGTAAGGCCGTTATTCTTGTTCGTAACGAAACGTCTCCGGAAGATGTGCACGGTATGCATGCCGCTAAGGCCATATTAACGGCGCGCGGCGGCATGACGAGCCATGCGGCATTAGTGGCGCGTGGATGGGGGAAATGTTGCATTGTCGGTTGTAGCGCCCTCGAAATTGATGCACGCAAGAAAACGGTTACCGTTCAAGGTGTGGTATATCATGAGGGGGATTGGTTTTCGCTCAATGGTACGGCGGGTAAAGTCTACGCCGAAAAAATTCCGGTCTTACCCGCTCAACCCGAGCGGAATCCTTGGTACAAGAAGCTCATGCAGTGGGCGGACCAAGTGCGGCGGCTGCGTGTGCGAACGAATGCGGAACGTCCGGAAGATGCCCAGCAGGCGGTGGCGTTCGGGGCGGAAGGCATCGGTTTAGCCCGTACGGAACACATGTTCTTCGAACCGGACCGAATCCTCCACGTTCGTGAAATGATTCTTGCCGAAACGGAGGAACAGCGCCGCACCGCTGTGATGAAGCTCCTGCCGTTTCAGAAAAAAGACTTTGTGGGCATTTTTGAGGCCATGGACGGGAAACCGGTCACCATTCGGTTACTGGACCCGCCGCTGCACGAGTTCATCGGCGGACTCGATGACACGCAGATCGCCGAACTTTCCCAGCAAACAGGCTTTCCGGTAGAAAGGATTCGCGCGCGCATCCATCAGTTGCACGAGTTCAACCCCATGCTCGGCCATCGAGGTTGTCGCTTGGGCATCGCCTATCCGGAAATAACCGAGATGCAGGCACGCGCGATATTTGAAGCTGCATGCGAGCTTGCGAAGAAAAAGGTCAAGGTGCTACCGGAAATCATGATCCCTCTCGTCGGGAACGAACGTGAATTTTTGCACCAAGCGGCGATTATTCGACGCGTTGCGGACGAAATCATCAGTAAAAACAAGGTGAAGCTGCAGTACCTCGTCGGGACGATGATCGAAATCCCGCGGGCTTGTGTCGTGGCTGACCGGATCGCTCAGCACGCCGAATTCTTTAGCTTCGGAACCAACGACCTGACGCAAATGGGCTTTGGATTTTCCCGCGACGACATCGGCGGATTCCTCCCGCTCTATCTAGAGCAGAAAATTTTGCCGGAAGACCCCTTCCAGAGCCTTGACCAAGAAGGTATCGGCCAGCTCATTGCTATCGGCATCCAGAAAGGACGCTCCACACGTCCGAATCTGAAGGTCGGTATCTGCGGAGAACACGGCGGTGACCCGAAATCCATCGAGTTCTGCCATCGGGTAGGTATGGATTACGTGAGTTGCAGCCCCTTCCGGGTGCCTATTGCGCGGTTAGCGGCGGCTCATGCTGCATTGAAGGACTCGGACAAATCGGGTTCAACGGCGTCCTCCAAAAAGGCTGCGGCGAAAGCAAAGTCGAAACGCAAGTGAGGACGTTTCCGGTTCCTCGCTACGCCGTCGGTTTTAAAAACCGGACGGTGGAACGAGGACTGCAGCGGGATGGATGTATACGAATTACGCGGCGCGGTGTAGCGTCGGCTCCGACGCTGACACACCACGCCGCCTGTTTTTTGTAAGAAATCGCGCAGCGCGCAGGTGCTATTTTTTGTCGGCGGCTTTCAGCTCCTCGACAAGCGCAATGTATTGCTCCATTGACGCCTCTTTAGTCGTACCTTCCAAGGCTTTCCATGCGTCATACTTTGCGCGGCCTACCATGTCGAGCAAGCCTGGGCGTGGGCCTGTGCAATCTCCCTGGGTCGCTTGTTTAAACAGGGCGTACAGGCGAAGCTTGGTTAGATTGTCGGGGGCCTCCGACAACTGGGTTACCTCTTGGGAGGCGCGTTGAAATCGTTGTTCGAGCGTTTCGGCCATGATAAGTCTCCTTCTATGTGTTTGAATTTACCTAACGGTAGGTCTGTACTACTATACGCCATGATGAACCCACCGTGCACCTCGTACCAACTCACCAACCCTATCTCAGGCACTCACAGCTAGAACCGTATACCCGTGTCCACATACACATAATCGGCGTCTTTGCTGTCAGTTCCGCCGCTATACTCCATGCCGTTTTTGTGCAGGAAATTCCCGTCCTCCAGGGCTTGGCCGGAGAAAAGATGCTCCCATCCCACCGTGATAAACCAATCCTTCGAATAGTCGTACCGAACCCAGACATGCGTAGTGAAGCCGATGTCGTTGCTCGATTCTTTTGTGATAAATGGAAGCACGGCCCGTTGCGGTCGGCCTCCTACAAACCGTCGGTTCAAGCGGTAACGCGGCCCTTCCCACGGGTCGAACACCCAGAATTGAGCGAGGCGCAATCCCACTTCGATTTTTTCGGTAGGCTTAGCCGTAACTTGTGCGCGAACCTGATAAAAATTGCTCATGTCTTGGAGAATGTCCAACACCCCGCTGTACGCACGCCCCGTGAACATGCGATTGAATGCGGTAGGGGCTTCAGGTCTCGCAAAAGGATTGATCCATTCGCCGAACGACACCGTCCGATTATCTTCTGCGCTGAAAACGGCTCCACCCAGGGCGACTCTTGGGTGAGCCTTTACGGCGAAGGTGTAGCCAACCTCAGCATCCGCTGCGTATGCGTCAAAGTGCGCGCCGCTATCTCCATAGACCCAAGGCGCACGCCGAAATTCGACGCCTAGGGCGTCGGCCGGCCCGAATTGGTAAGCGAGTTCGAGGTCGTAGTCCCACGTCGTGGTTTTACCGAAAGCACGAAGGCCGACGGTGTTCAAGCGCGTCACGCCGTACTGGTCTATGTCGAGAAGATCTTCGAGGAACTCGGTAATGACATCCGCTCGCGTCTGTTCGCGGCTGAGCGCATCACGCAAGAGGAAATAGTACGCGGAAACGTTCAGGGCATCGTTTACTTTGTACGTTGCATAAAGGCCGTAGAGGTCGGTATCACCGTCTTTTTCCTGAGGTGATCGTTCCACCAATTTTGCAGCGAACGCGTCAACCGTGAGCCGTTCCGTGGTGTACGTGGCGCGTACCGCATCCATGGGAAACGCCAGCGTAGGCGTAATACTATCGTCTATCAACCACCCTTTACCGAGCTTGATGAGTTGCCTTCCTACCCTTAATTGCAAGGGAATGTTCCACGCATGGTCTATTTCAATGTAGGATTGCAGCAGGGACACTTCGGCCTCGCCGGGCGTATCAGCACCCGTGAAGACATCGGAGCGAAAGTGCCGCCCCCAGAGACAAAAATACTCAAATTCCACTCGCGCGGAAACATCCTCGCTGAAGTGTGCTTCGGCGTATACCCGCGTGCCTTGTTCGACGTAGGCCAGCTCCCGATTATCAAAGGCATACCGACTCGCTGCGCCGAAGGGTCCCAGAGCCAAACGTGAGACGCTCCCCGGGGTAATGCGCACCTCGGGTGGTGCGCCGACTGTGCGGTTGTACGTATTTTCCCAAAGGCGTGCGCGTAGACGGATGGAGCCGCCCACTTGTACCTCTTGAAGCTCCGCCCAGACGTTCAGCGATGAAAAAACGCAGGCAACGACGAGAGCCCCGCCTAGCACGGCAAGGGCAAAGCGGTAAGTTATCCCCCTAAGCATTGTAAGATCCCCCGTTTTACCCAAGGCTTACCGATTTTCCCCCCGGCATGCCCTGGGTGATCTATTCAAAGCGCCTTACGCAATGTAGCGTATGTTGCTGCGTCGCCGTCGTTGCGAACGGCCACGCGCTATGCGTCACCCCGTTCCTGCGCCTCGCGCCGCACCCGCAGGCAGAGGCACCCAATTCGTTAACAAATCCTCGGCAATTGTTCACCGCTCGGCATATCTAGTATCCGCGTTAGCCCGAGCGTTGTTTGTAGCAACACTTGACCCCCTTTCGTAGCGCGGATTTTTCCAATGATTTTGGGCTCGGTGTCAGCCTCCGCGGCGTATTTCCGTAAGATTTCCAACGTTCGTTCAGCCTGGGAGGCCGGCACGACGGCTAGGAACCGTCCTTCGTTCGCAACATGCAGCGGGTCCAGTCCGAGCAGTTCACATGCGCCGCGCACTTCGTCGCGAACCGGCACCTGCGTTTCCTCGATCTCGAAGTCATACCCACTGTCGCGTGCCAGTTCGTTCAGCGCAGCCGCTAACCCGCCGCGCGTGAGATCCCGTAGACAATGCACTTCGATGCCCTGTTCCAGCAAAGCAAGCACCGGCTTTACCAGGCTTGCACTGTCGCTCCGAATATCCGACTCGAATTCCAAACCCTCACGCACCGCCATGACGGCGATACCATGCCGTCCGACGTCGCCGTTAATAACCAAAACATCACCGCTCTGAACCGACTGCGGCCCTATATTCAGCGAATGCCGAAGTATTCCTACACCCGTAGTACAGATAAAGCAGCCGTCGCCGCGGCTGTGTTGTACTACTTTTGTGTCCCCCGTGACTACCGCCACGCCCGCCTCGTCTGCGGCGCGCCGCATAGAATCTACAATGCGCTCCAGTACGGTTGTGTCCAAGCCCTCCTCAAGAATAAACGCGGCGGAGAGGTATAGCGGTTGCGCGCCGGCCATAGCCAGGTCGTTGACGGTACCGTAGACCGAGAGGGAGCCGAGGTCACCGCCCGGGAAAAACAGCGGCTGCACCACAAACGCGTCTGTGGTCATCGCAACACGATGCTCACCGACGTTGACCACAGCGCTGTCGTGCCGTTGTAACAGGGTTGGATTTTGAAAAGCATGAAGGAACGTCTTTTCGATGAGGGCATGCATCATTTTCCCGCCACCGCCGTGCGCCAATGTAATTTTGTCACGGACGTCCCGCGGAAGAGGACACGTCAAGCTATAGCCGCCATCGTTCATGATACGACCTCCGTTCCGTGCTGCGCCGCCTGTTGCGTTTTCTTGTGTAACCGGTAGCGATAATATGCGGCGCAAGCCCCCTCGCTGGACACCATGGGGGCGCCGAGGGGATGTTCGGGTGTACAACGAGTCCCGAACGCAGGGCATTCGTGCGGGGTACGAATACCCTGGAGCACGAGACCCGCGATGCAGTCGGGCGATTCTTTTCCCCCTATTTTTTCAAGGCAAAACCTTTGTTCTGCATCGAATTCGATAAATTCTTTGCGCACACGCAAGCCGCTTTGTGGGATCATGCCTATTCCGCGCCATGTGCGGTCGCAGCGCTCAAACACGCGGTGCATAAGCCTTTGCGCCGCTTGGTTGCCCTCGCGTGTTACCGCTCGCGCGTACTGGTTCTCCACTTCAGCGCGGCCCTGTTCGCGTTGGAGGATACAGCGATATACGCCTTGCAAGATGTCTACGGGTTCGAAACCGGTTACCACGATTGGAACATGGTATTTCGCCGCGATCGGCGGGTATTCGTGCCAACCCATCACCGTACACACATGCCCGGCGGCGAGAAAACCCTGGATTTTACATCCGTCGGCGGTAAGGATGGCTTCAATAGCGGGCGGTACCAATACATGGGCGGACAGGATCGAGTAATTCTTGATGCCCTTTTCGCGCGCGGCGAAGACACTGAGGGCATTGGCGGGCGCGGTAGTTTCAAAGCCCACAGCAAAGAAGATTACCTGTTTATCGGGGTGTTGCTGGGCCAAACGTAGCGCATCAAGAGGGGAGTACACCATGCGCACGTCTCCCCCGTGTGCGCGCGCGGTAAACAGGTCCCATTGCGAGCCGGGTACGCGCAGCATATCGCCGAACGAACAGAGGATAATGCCGCGCTGCTGGGCGAGCGCCACCGCTTTGTCTATCAATTCCACCGGTGTTACACACACGGGACACCCCGGCCCATGGATCAATTGAACACCGTCCGGAAGGAGTTCGTCTATACCGTATTTCAAAATCGCATGCGTTTGCCCGCCGCACACTTCCATCAGCGTATGGGGTTGCGTCGTGATTCGCCGTATAGCAGCGGCAAGCCGATGTACCTTTTCTGCATCTCGGTATTCGTCGAGGTATTTCATGGCGCTGCGGCATTCTCCTCGAGAGTGCGCAATTCGTCGGTTGCCTCAATCTGCTCCAAATAGTCGAAGACGCGTGCGGCCTCGGCGGCATTCAACGTATTAATAGCTATACCCGCATGCACCAAAACATACTCGCCCATCTGCGCCTCCGGTACGAACGCAAGGGATACCTCTTTTACAATACCGCCGAAGCGCACTTTGCCTTTTCGCAACAGCGGGTCCGAGTCGTCTATCTCCAAAATCTCACCGGGAATGGCTAGACACATACGGAAAATCCTCCGTGGGGCGTTGCGTAACATCTTGCGTGGCGGCGTGAGGGCTTGAAGATACCTCTGTCGCTGCACGGGCAATACCGTAATACACTTGGCCTAGCGCGATACCGCCGTCGTTCGGGGGGACGCCCTTGGGGTAGTGTACCGTAACGCCGTGTTCTCGCAGCCTACGCACCGACTCTTCAAGCAACCGCGCATTCTGAAAACACCCGCCGGACAAGACAACGGGTAATGTCGGCGCGTGTTGAACCGCCTCTTGAATCACCTGGACAAGCGTCGCGTGAAACCGGGCCGCAATTAGGGACGCTGACGCTCCGCTTACCTGTTCCTGTAGCAACGCTTTGACCATGGGTTCCCAATCCCACACGAACATGTCCGCGTCTTTCCCCCAGCGAATCGGATACGGAAGGACGGTAGCGTTGTAGGTTTGCGCCGCTTGCTCTAACAGCATCGCCGCTTGCCCCTCGAAGTGGTTCACGGAGGCTATTCCGACTAAACAAGCTACCGCGTCAAACAACCGTCCCACGCTTGAGGTGGTGGGTGCGTTCGTTTGTCGAGTGAGGAGTCGGCACAGCACATTCCTCTCACGCGCGGTGAAAACGCGTTGCACTGCGGCTATCTCTACGGCGTGCTCCCCGTAAATTTCGTAAAGGAGACCTAAAAGACTGCGGCGTGGTTCACGTACGGCTGCTTCTCCCCCCGGTAGGCGAAAGGTTCGCAGATGTCCCAAGCGCCTCGCTTCGCAGGGCGATACGTGCAGAAATTCGCCGCCCCACACCGTGCCGTCCTCTCCGTATCCCGTCCCATCCCAAACCACGGCGAACACCGGGCCCGAGATTCCGTGCTCCGCCATACACGCCAGGGCATGCGCCGCATGATGCTGCACGAACTCGGTGGTTAGCCCAAGGCTTTGGGCGTAGACCGCGGTGGGGTAGTCCGGGTGTTTATCCGCGACGACGCGGCTGGGACGGCACGCAAAAAGCTCTTCTGTCTTCTGCACGGTTTCAATAAACAAAGAATAAGCGCGGGCGTTTTCCATGTCCCCGATGTGTTGGGACAGAAAGACGTAGGAATCTTTGTTGACAGCAACGGTGTTCTTAAGATGCCCACCTACACCCAGCACGGAACTCGTACTCGTCGCGTTCAGCGAAATGGGTTGGGGCGCATATCCTCGCGCGCGTCGGAGTACCATGACATCCCCGTTGACGATGCGCACGACGGAGTCATCCACGGGGCGCACGATTGGGCGATTATGAACCAAAAAGAAGTCGGCTATATTTCGTAGCCGTTGCAACGCTTCGTGTTCATCGGTGCAGATAGGTTCCTCACTTATATTTCCACTGGTCGCCACCACAGGCGCACCGATTTCTTCCATTAACAATACGTGTAGGGGGGTGTACGGGAGCATGACTCCCAAAGTTGTCATCCCGGGTGCGACGTTTTCGGCGATACGCCCGCCGGCGCTTTTGCGACGCACTAACACGATAGGCGCGACATACGATTGCAGGATCTCGCGCTCTGTAGGGCAAATTTCACAATCCGCCTCAATCTCCGCCATGCCGGGATACATCAGGGCGAAGGGTTTTGCCTCTCGGTGCTTGCGTTGCCGTAGGCGTTGAACGGCTGCCGGATCGCTCGCGTTTACGATGAGATGAAAACCGCCCAGGCCTTTCACCGCTACAATAGCGCCGCTCTTAATTGCATCTGCGGCTTGCGTTAAAGCCTCCTCCCGCTCCGTTAGAGGCGTACCGGCGGCATCCCAGAGCACTAAATGGGGACCGCACGTTGGGCAGGCGATGGGTTCAGCATGGAAACGCCGATCGAGTGGGTTTTCATACTCTGCGCGGCACGCTTCACAGAGGGGAAAAGCATGCATGCTGGTATTTACGCGGTCGTAGGGTAGCCTATGAACAATCGTATAACGAGGACCGCAGTGGGTACAGTTGGTGAATGGGTACCGAAACCGCCGCGCGGCTGGATCATGAAGTTCTTTCTTACATTCTTCGCACACAGCCAGGTCGGGCGGTATCCAAGTGACCACGTCTCCCTGGGACATACTTTCGCGAATGTAGAATCCCGAATAAGACGTTGATAAGTCGGTCGTGTACTGCACATCCAATCGATGAATTTCAGCGAGTGGCGGGTGACTATGACGCAAGTGGTTGGACGGCTTGCTCTGAACCATCTAGGACAATACGTACGCCTTGCTTTGTATTTTCAACTTCACCGCAAAGCCCGAGGGCTATTGCCGTCCGGTACACCCAGGGACGAAATCCAATACCTTGAACGCGACCGCGTACACGCACCTCCGCTCGGCAATGCTCCGAACGGCGGGAGTACGTTCTTTGCGCCGCGAGGCGTAGCCTATCCCTGGAAGAAGCCTTCATACCGGCTGCGGCGCCTGAAGCCCGGTTTTTGCCCGCAGTCGTAGCCACGTTACCCATGCGTCCACTCCTTCACCCGTTTTACAGGAGACTCGCAGTACCTGGAGGCCGGGTTTTACGCGTACCAAGTATTCATGGAAGCGGGCAGCGTTGAAATCCACGTGTGGAAGTAGGTCTATTTTGTTTAACACCACCACATCCGCGGTACGGAATAGTTTAGGGTACTTTGCCGGCTTGTCATCCCCCTCCGCCACACTGACTACGGCCACACGCCCCATTTCACCTAAATCAAACTCCACCGGGCACACCATATTGCCTACATTTTCGATAAGCAACAGGTCGAGGTCCTTAAGGGGAAGCTGAGATAAGGCCTGCTTCACCAGATTGGCCTCAAGGTGGCAGCCGCCGGCGGTTTCGATTTGAATCACCGGCACTCCGAAACGGTTGATCCGCTCAGCATCCAACGTTGTTTCCGGGTCACCTTCAATCACCCCGACGCGCAACGTGTCGCCAATCTGGGACAACGAGGCTTCAATCAGCGAGGTTTTTCCGCTACCGGGCGCACCGATGAAGTTCAATGCGACAACGCCGGCTTCAAGCAGCTGTTGCCTATTCGCAGCGGCAAGTTCGTCGTTGACCTTCATCACTTTTTGTACTACTGGGATGTGCATGGCACTTCCTCCTCATTGTCTGCGATCTCGAGACTATCCAACATAAATTCGTCGCCGCTCAGCAAGTTTCCGCCGTATGCCCCGCACTTCGGACAGGGAGTGAGCAGGTCGTATGATTCAAATTCTGTAGAACATTCGCTGCATGCAATGCGCATGGGTACCATTTCGTAATGCAATACAGCATCTTCCGCTACGGTTCCCACCTTTGCGGTATCAAAAGCAAATTGAAAAACCTCCGGAACAATTTGTCTCAGCGCGCCCCAACGGACATGTACCGCGCTGACTTTATGCACATTTACACGGCGGCACTCCGCATCTATCTGTTCCAGTAAAAGCTGTACCATGCGCAGTTCATGCATGTGTGATGCCTCCGCGTTCGGCAGTCTGCACCACTTCATTCGCCGCCATCTCCTTAACTTGCTCAAGGACAATAGGGAAGTAATAGTCCACGGCGCGATCCACCTCCGGACTTAATCCGAAGCCGAAGGAAAAATCTTTGCCTTGAATACCGAAAACCAAAAAGCGCTGGGGTAAGATTTCCAGCGCGCGGGATAACTCTATCGCCTCGGCGAGGCCGAAGGCATGGGACGAATAGCGGAAGAAGTCGCTGGGTACTTTTTCCATACCGGCGTCAAACCGGTAAAGTGTGCCCGGTTCTCCGCCCAATGCCACAGCATCAATTACTGCGGCACGAGAAAAGCCGCGCCACAGATCCATGAGCGACGTACCCTCCCCGCTATGTTCATGAATCCGAAACGATGCTGACCGCAGATGCTGGGCTAGTTTTCGAGCGAAGATAATACCCACGCCGTCATCCCGTCGTAGCATGTTCCCGATACCGATAATCAGCAAGGGCTGTACGGTTGCCATGGCTCAGGACCCCTCAGCGGGTAGGCGCTCAATGCGCCCCCGCAGGAAATGACACGAGCAGGATATGCACGGATCATAGTTACGCACGGCTTGCTCGCATTTCCAAATCAATTCGTCGTCGGATAGCGTGGCATGACGCGGCACGAAATCCCATAGGTCTTCCTCTATCGTAGACTGATTTTGCGCCGTCGGTGGTGCAATGCGCGCGCTCCGAATCACGCCTTGGTCATCAATTTCATAGGTGTGGTAACAAATCCCGCGGGGCGCCTCACTGCAGCCGTGTCCTCGTCCCGCGCGCGGCTCGAGGGGTACGTAGGGAGCGGCCGGCGGTTCATAGTCACGAATTAGCCGTATGGCTTCCTCCACCGCGTAGAGCGTTTCCATGCATCGCACGACAATACTCTTGAATGGGTTTCGTACCGGCGGTAAGAGCCCGACCTCTTCCGCTATTTGCTGACAACGCGGCGTTAACTGACAGAAATTGAGATTGTAGCGAGCCAGTGGACCGACGAGGTACGCGCCGCGTCCCTTAATTTTGCTGTGCAACGAGGTACTGCGTGGGACGTGAATCTCCTCAATGTGTTCGTAGAAGGCGGATAACGGAATGTCCAAGCCTTTGTTGCTGATTAAGCGCCCACCGATCATCGCATATTCTTCCGGATGCCGTAGCGCTACGAATTCGTAATCGCGTTCAAGCGGTGGGAAAGTAAACCCGGCGGTAAGCCGAGTGAGCTCGGCGGCAGATTCGATCCCCCATTCCAGTTCAGGCAATAAAGCCTCGAGTGCCGCACGTTCCGGCAATCGGTAGAAGCCGCCTACGCGGAAATTGATGGGATGGATCTCGCGCCCGCCGATCACCGCCATGATCTCGTTGCCCAATTTTTTCAGGCGTAGGGCATTCTTCACCACATCGGGGTATTGGCGCGCCATTTCAATGGCATCCTGGAAACCCAGAAAATCGGGTGCGTGCAGCATCGCCACGTGCAGAACATGGCTCTCGATCCATTCCCCGCAGTACGCCAGGCGGCGGAGTTGGTGAATGCCCCGGGGTAGTGCGGCATCCACGATGGATTCCATGGCCATTTGTGCACTGCTGATGTACGCCATGGGGCAAATTCCGCAGATGCGCGCGGTAATATCCGGGGCCTCCGTCCAACGGCGCCCCCGCAAAAACGCCTCAAAGAATCGCGGAGGCTCAAAAATCTGCAACTCCAGCGCCTCCACCGTTGTACCCTTGAGGCGTATAAACAATGCCCCTTCGCCTTCTACCCGAGCTAGATAATCTACTTTGAGGGTTCGTGTCCCTGCAGATTGTTTTCCTTTAGACGGTTTCATGGCGCATGCTTTCCTTCTTAAATGCCTCCGCGGCGGCGTTAAAGGTGCGCAAGGCACGCACTACGTCTGAATCCGCCACGCCCAGATGCTTCCACCACTGGGTTAGCGAAGATGGATTTGGGGTTTCCATGGGGCCGAAACAGCCGTAGCAGCCGCGGTGATACCCCGGGCACAAGGCTCCGCAGCCGCCCTGAGTGATGGGACCTAAACACGGGGTCCCATGGGCGACCATCACGCAGATATACCCGCGGCGCTTGCATTCCATGCATACGCTCGACGTGGGGATATTCGGACGCCGCCTATGCACAAAGGCGTTGATGACCTCCACCAAATGCAATTTATTGATCGGGCAACCCCTGAGCTCGAAATCCACTTTCACATGCGCGGAAATTGGGGTGCTTGTCTTTAGAGTTTTCAAGTATTCCGGGTGGGGATACACGACCGCGGCATACTCCTCCACATCCGCAAAGTTGCGTAAGGCTTGGATACCGCCCGCGGTGGCACATGCCCCGATAGTGATCAAGTAACGGCTTTGCTTGCGTATATCCAAAATCCGGGTCGCATCGTGCGGCGTGGTAATGGAACCTTCGACTAGGCTGATGTCGTATGGTCCTTTAATGACTTTGCGGGTTGCCTCCGGAAAATAAGCAAGTTCGATAGAACCGACTACATCCAGTAGCTCCTCCTCGCAATCCAGCAGCGACAGCTGACACCCGTCGCACGAGGCGAATTTCCAAACCGCTACCTTAGGTTTCTTGGGTGTACTCATTTTGCTAGATCTCCCGAGTGTTAAATAAATCGGCAACCTCGGAGAAGCGAAATACCGGTCCATCCTTACAAATAAACTTCGGGCCGTACTGACAGTGGCCGCACAGCCCTACGGCGCATTTCATATTGCGCTCCATGCTGATAAAAATGTTTTGCGGCGAGACCCGGCGCTTCTGCAATTCCTGTACCGTATAGCGCATCATTACTTCAGGACCGCAGACGCACGCCGTGGTTGCATACGGGTCAAAGGGCGTATCCGTGATAAGCCGCGTAACAACACCGACGTTCCCGCGCCACGTAGCATTTCCCCGGTCCACGGTGACACGTACCCGCAAGTCGAAACGACTTCGCCACGCTTGCAACTCTTTGGCATACAGAATTTCTTCCGGCGTCCGTGCACCATACAGGATGACCACGCGGCCCAGGCGGTGTCGCATGCGTAGTGCGTGGTAGATCAAAGGGCGCAATGGCGCGAGGCCTATACCCCCCGCGATAATGACCAGGTCTCGACCGTCTAGTTCATCCACGGGCCATGCGGAACCGAAAGGCCCTCGCACACCCACCACGTGCCCGGGCTTCAGTTGCGTCAGCGCCCGTGTAACCGAGCCCAAGGCACGTAGGGTGTGCACCCACTCGTCGGTTCGTGCTGGGTCACCGCTAATGGAGATGGCACTTTCTCCTACACCGAAGGCGTAGAGCATGTTGAATTGCCCCGGCTTAAAACGTCGGGAAGTAGCACCCTCCGGCATGGATAAGGTCATCGTAAATGTATCGGGCGTTTCCCGCTGAATTTTCGTGATCCGGCACAGTTCCGGTATTACGCTTTCCGTCTCATCTCGTGTCATTGTGTACATATATCATTTCCTCATTCTTCGGAGCCGAGCACGAAAAGCAACCGCCTCAGCCGCGGGATCCATACAGGTCAAGCAACTGCATTCGTGCGTGTTGAAGACGGTCCGCGACCACGGCAATAAACCGCTTGTAAAATTCGCATGCAGATTCCGGCGATGCCTCCAAGACGCTGAGTAACGAGGGGGCCGGCAGGGCGATCACGCGCGAGGTTTCGTAGGCCCGGGCGTCAAAGGTCCACCGATGCGGAGGGACAAGCCATGACCAACCGAGCACCTTATTCGGCCCTATCGTTTCGAGAGTAACCGAACCTCGCGAAGGGTCATGAATTTCTATGCCTAGATGCCCGGAACGCACCAAGTAGCACGCGGTAGCGGGCGAACCGGTGTGGAACAGATAATCATTGGGGAAATACGTCTGAGGTACGGCGATTTCCGCCAATTGTTCGATAAACGCATCGGACATGCCTTTGAGAAACTCATGTTCTTTGAGCATTCCCAGAATGTCGTCTTTGGTTGTCATGAGGTTTTTCCTCCGCAAAGTTGAGCCCTATACTGTTCTTGGAAGTATCGCGCTTCTTCCGTCAGATCAATCCCCACCGGACACCAGGTGATGCAGCGGCCGCAGCCGACGCACCCCACGGTTCCGAACTGGTCTTGCCACGACCCAAGTTTGTGGGTAAGCCATTGGCGGTACCGCGCCGCGCCGCTTTTCCGCGTACTGCCGCCGTGGACGTAGGAAAACTCGAGGCTGTAGCACGAGTCCCAACGGCGCCAACGTTCCGCCGCCGTACCATCCAGCGAGATAGTGTCCTCTACGGTAGAGCAAAAGCATGTAGGGCAGACGAGTGTACAATTGCCGCAGGCTAAACAGCGTTGGCTTACCTCTTCCCAATGCGGGTGCTGCGCCATCGCATAGAGGGCCTCTTTGAGTTCGCGTTTATCCAATGCCCGCTGCATCATTGCGCGCGCGGCATCCACGCCTTTTGCCGCCGCGTGGATTTCATCCACAGTGGCGGCGCGCAACCCTAAACTTTGCAATAAACTTTGGCCGGCGGGCGATACCGACCTCGCTGTGAAGAAATGTTCCTCTTTGGTATATACCTCGGTAAGGATGATATCTCCGCCGGCATCCGCCTCGGGTCCCGTACCCAGAGATGCGCAGAAGCAGGTGGCCGCCGGGTGTGTACAGTTCACCGTGACAAAAAAAGCCTTTCGCCGACGTGCCGCGTATTCGCTTTCGACCGCCGTCCCATACATGAACACCGTATCTTGTATTGCCATAGCCGCCAGTTCACACGGGCGTACGCCGACAAATGCATAGGCGGGTATGTCCGATTCCGGTATTTCTACGTGGAACTCCCCGCGGGTTCCTTCCACGCGGAATAGAAGGCGCCGCGAAGGGTACAAATAGTTCTTTAATGACCGTGGCCCTACGGCATAGCCGAAATACAGCGGTGCTCCCAGTGGGGCGACACGATACTTGCCCCCTTCCTGGACGTCTGTAAGGCCCACGGGCAAGTCGGAACGTCGTGCCACTTTGCCCCAGGTAATGGCTCCGTCTTGCACGGTAGGACCTAAGACTTCGTAGCCGAGCCCCTCCAGCTCCGCCAGCAGTTCATCAAAGCCGTCAAGTTCCATCCGATATACAACTCCGGACGAGCCGGTACTGGCGGAGGGTTCCATGGCTTCGGCGGTTTTTTCGGGATGGGTACTCATTTTTGAGTTCTCCCTAAGTCACTGTTGCTTTTACAGATTTCCACTTTTAGTTAGGCAAAGATAGTGCCAGAGTGGGTAGTAAAGTAATCCAACCACACGTCGCAGCGCCTCTTTCTTTAACTATTGCGATTACGCCACTTAAAAACATGCCGGGGTTAGGATATAACGGTGGAAGTTCCCTGCAGATTAACCTTGCCGTTCGTTTTGAACATTTATGTTCAATTTTTAGGACGAGGGTGAAACAATCGGCCGGTTCGCTTGCCCGGGTTGTTCCGCACGCGCTAACCCCCACGTTACCACAGCGGTGCCCGCGGCCACAAAGCATAGAATCCCTGCAAAGAGGAAGGCGAGTATATACTGCTTAGTGATGTCGTAGAGAATGCCTCCCGCAACGGGCCCGATAATCCCCGCCACGCCGTAGGCGGTAAAAATCCATCCATAGTTGGCCCCTAAGTACTTGGTACCGAAGTAATCGTATGTGGCGGCAGGAAACAAGGCGAAGTTACCGCCGAAGTTTAGGCCCACGAGCGCGGACACTAAGAACACCGCCGCCGGTGAAGAAACGTTGAGCAGCAGCATACACGTCAGCCCTTGCATAAGAAACATCAGCATCATCGCACGGGGCCGGTCTATATAATCGCTGACCTTACCCCAGAAAATACGCCCGAAGGCGTTAAATAGAGAGAGGATGCCCACCGGTTCAACGAATCGCCCAAACCCTTTTAACCACGAGGGAGCGAAGGAGGCACCCTTGAGCACTTCCGCCACCATGGGTGTCCATTGTCCGATAGCCATTAGGCCCGACGTTGCGCCAAAAATGAAGGTCAACCAGAGCATGGTGGCGAGCGGTGTGTTCAACATCTCTGCGGGCGGAACATCCCGCTTCATGTCTTGCGCGGAGGCTTGTGGAGGCATAATCGGCGGTGTCCAGCCTGCGGGCGGATTACTCAACAACGAAGCGCCCTGGAAGACAAGCAAAAAGCAGACTATGCCGTGAATCAGAAAGAAGGATTGCCAGCCGATACCGAACCCAGTGCCCTCGGCCGCCCCGATACCGATCAAAATAATGTCCACGAGTCCCAACGTTTCCCCCTGCGGCGACGGAGGTTTCATTAACTCACCGGCAGGTCCGGCAAAAAACAGGGCACCGGCGCCGAAGCCCGCAACGGCTATACCGGTAATCAAGCCTTTCTTGTCAGGATACCATTTGACCAGAGCGGCGATGGGGCAGACATAGCCGAAACCGATTCCCGCTCCGCCCAAAACGCCGTAGGTAAGGTATAACACCCAGGGACTTTGTACGAGGGGAAGCAACAGAGCACTCATTACAAAAGAGAAACCGAGCAGTACGGCGCTTACGTACGCCACCTTTCTCGGCCCAATGCGGTCCTGGAGGCGACCGGCGGGAATCATGGCAATAGCAAAGCAAGCCAAGGCGATGCTAAACGCCCATTGCGTAGTTGCGCGGTTCCATCCGAAGGTGCTCTCCAACGGTTTGACGAACACGCTGAATGCGTACACCGTGCCCAGTACTACCTGAACAAACAAGGCGCCGATTACGACGACAACACGGTTAATACGTTGGGACATGGTCTTTTCCCCCTTAATAGAAGGGGCACAGCCTCGGCATTGCCCGAAGCTGTGCCCCACGTGTACACGTCGGTGTGGCTGACAGGATAGCGTTTACGAAGACGTTCCTTTCAGTTGCTTGTAGCCTTCTACAATGGCTTGCACCACGCTCGGGTCCGCCAGAGTCGTTGTGTCGCCCAACTTATCCAGTTCATTCTCGCAGATTTTTCGCAGTATACGGCGCATAATCTTACCGCTCCGCGTCTTCGGCAGGCCGGGAACGAATTGGATTACATCCGGTACCGCGATGGGGCCGATTTCTTTGCGGACGTGCTGCTTGAGCTCATTCCGAAGCGCTTCGTCTCCTTGGACACCGCCGCGTAAGATCACGTACGCGTACAGGGCCTGGCCCTTAATCGGATGCGGCATCGGCGCCACCGCCGCTTCGGCCACTTGCGGATGACTTACGAGGGCGCTTTCAACCTCTGCGGTCCCGATCCGATGCCCGGAGACATTTACTACGTCGTCAATGCGTCCCATCAGCCAGAAATAGCCGTCTTCGTCGCGACGGCAGCCGTCGCCCGTGAAGTACAAGTTTTTGTACATCGTGAAGTACACGTCTATGAAGCGGTCGTGATCGCCCCACATCGTGCGGGCCATGCCGGGCCAGGGCTTCTTTATGCAGAGTTTGCCGCCTTCGTTTACGTCACACTCTGTGCCGTCATCGCGAAGGATTACCGGTTCCACGCCGAAGAACGGCAAGGTGGCGCTACCCGGTTTTAAGGCGAAGGCACCCGGCAGCGGCGAAATGAGGATGCCGCCGGTTTCGGTTTGCCACCACGTATCTACAATGGGGCAGCGCCCTCGGCCGATTTTGTCGTAGTACCACACCCACGCTTCCGGATTGATAGGTTCGCCGACGGTACCGAGGAGGCGCAGGCTCTGCAACGAATATTTGGCCGGCCACACATCACCCATTTGTATCAGCATGCGTTTGGCGGTCGGGGCTGTGTAGAAAATGGTTACTTTGAATTTGTCCACTACATGCCAAAAGCGGCCGGCATCGGGGTAGGTGGGTACGCCTTCAAACATCACTGACGTGGCCCCGTTAGCCAGCGGTCCGTACACAATGTAGCTATGACCTGTGACCCAGCCGATGTCCGCGGTGCACCAATAAATGTCATCCTCATGCACATCGAAGATGTACTTGTGCGTCAACGCTACGTGCAACAGGTATCCCCCGGTCGTATGAAGAACACCCTTGGGCTTACCCGTAGAGCCGCTGGTGTACAGAATGAACAAAGGATCCTCGGCTTGAATGGGCTCAGCGGGGCAATCGGCGGATGCATTTTCCATGAGGTCGTGGTACCACAGGTCACGGCCGGCGGTCATCGGACACGCAGTAGCATCACGCGCCACGACCACCACATGCTCAATGCTGGGTGCTTGGGCAATCGCCTCGTCGGCTATTTGCTTTAGATGAATATGCTTACCAGCGCGGTGGCCGACGTTCGCGGTAATCAGCAGTTTACAGGTCGAGTCATTAATGCGGTCCCGCAGCGATTCTGCGCTGAATCCGCCGAAGACTACACTGTGTATTGCGCCGATACGTGCACATGCCAGCATGACGATCGGCAATTCCAGAATCATGGGCATATAAATCGCCACACGGTCACCTTTGGTCACGCCCAGCGACTTAAGCACATTAGCGAATTTACAGACCTCCGCGTGTAGTTCTCGGTAGGTTAATGTTTTTACATCTTCTTCAGGTTCCCCTTGCCACAAGAGCGCAACTTTGTCGGCCGTGGGTGTGTTCAGATGTCGGTCAAGACAGTTGTAGGAAACGTTTAACACCCCGTCTTCGAACCACTTATGCCAAATCGTGCGCGACTCCGTGTCCCATACATATTCTCGTGCCTTGGTGGGGAAACGGAACCAATCCAGGCACTTTGCCTGTTCGAGCCAAAAGGCATCCGGTTGCTCCACCGACCGACGATACAGAGCCTCATACTCTTCACGGCTCTTAATATAAGCGCGTGAACGAAACTCCGCCGGTGGCTCAAACGTGCGTTGTTCGCTCAACAGGGAAGCGATGGATTTATCCTGCGGTGCACCCATAGTCCGTTCTCCTCACATTTTCGGGTTGTGGGGGCATTTGACCTGTACATATCGTTCGCATTCGGCCTTAGGACCGCGCTTTAGGCATGGGTCGCATGACGAGCTATTTTTCCGCTTTGGAATAGGCAAAATTTATACCAGCAAAAATAACGATTTTGGGCGTTGATAATTCTTGAAAATGGCGACTTGCCCACTACTCTGAGCACAATTGTTCAAGACACCTTGTGATCTTGCACACTCTATCCAACACCGACCCCAAGATACGGCGCTAAAACAAAAAAGGTTGCCCTTCCGAGGATTCCCCCCGGGACGGCGTTCGTGCTTTCTCTTTCTTTGGCTTATTTTCCCTATGGCAGCGTGTTTTGTGAACAGGCTTTTCTTTCATCGTTGCTGTGGGTTTCGGGTAAGACGCCTCGACCTCTTTTATCGAGGCCGGAGACTCGCTCGGAGCCGTAGTTTTCTCATCGGCTTTGCCTGTTGCCGTAGACTGCTCCAATCGTTCCAAGTCTTGCTCAAAAAGTTCTTCACTCGTACGCCACGCTTTGCCGATTTTAAACCCGCGAAGCCGCCCTTCCCGAAACATGGCGCGCACGGTCAGCGGCTTTACTTTCAGAATATCGGCAATTTCTTCCACGGTCAGCAGGCGCTTCATCACAGAGCCCAAAGAGGTTGTAATCTCCCACGATTTGATTATACGATTATGCAGAAACGGTGGCAAGTACAGGCATACGATCTGCGTGTGGGTAACCGATGCGACTATGGTCACACCTAGAAGGGGCGGAAGGGGATATATGTTTCCCCGGCGATAGGGGCGGTCTAGGCAAAACAAATCCTGAGCGGGGAGGTTGGCTTCTTGGAATCACGAACGTCGGCTGATAGATACTTCTCAAACCTTGCGCGAGTTGTCCTTGATGTCTTGCTGCTGCTTTTCCTAACGTTCTTTGCAGTGGTGTACTGCTATGGCAAGACGTCGTTGGCGCAAAGGCCGATGCGCGGGGGCACGGTATCGAACGATCTCTATATACCTGCAGTTGCGTTTGCGGTAGGGTGGGGCTTTCAAAATTTTGACTCAAACGAAGTGCCGCAGGTACGCGAGTTTTTAAATAGTGGGCTTGGAGTACTGGAAACGCCGCTAGCCCCCCCCAAAGAATTCCGAGATTGGGAACCGTACGAGAAGTATAACCGCTACCTTATTTACACCGTTGGCGTGCTTTGGCGCATATTCGGCATTTCGTGGGAAGTGGCGCGAGCATTACATGTTGTTTTTTGTGCCTGGGCGGTGGGTGCGTTCTATCTATTGTCCCGGTTGTTGCTACGACCTGTCTTTGCAGTACTCGTCACCATGGTGGGGGTGCTGATCCTCGCGAATGTGGCGGAGATGAATGACTTGCGTGATTTTTCTAAGGTGCCGTTTCTATTTACGGCGTTTTTATTGTTGGGCCTGTGCCTGCGCGGCCTTTCCTCCCGCAAGGCTTTGTTCGTCGTGGCGCTTGGATTGGGTGCCACGGTGGGAATCGGGTTGGGTTTCCGGCATGACCTTACGTTGGTTATCCCTGCAGCTGCGCTCGTTTTTTTTCTTATGCCTCCGTCGCTGTCTTTGCGCACGATCTTCTTACGTGGCGGCGTCTTTCTGACGTGCCTAGCTACTTTCCTCATTGCGGCGTGGCCCATACTATACGCCTTTTCGAAACATGGTTCTTTATTTGCTCATCATTTTCTGATGGGACAAGCGACGGAATGCGATCTTCGGATGAACCTCGAGCCGGCGTCTTATGACCGAATTTATCGTCTTCATGATGTTTTGGTCAGTTTTTCCGCGCATGCCGTCTACCCTTACCCGATAACGGAG
>FWPU01007053.1_pt1 | contig 21324 bp, 11 predicted proteins | sample 2228361 | NCBI WGS metagenome assembly FWPU01 (sample SAMEA103939777, study PRJEB20133) | metagenome
ACCCTCACCAACACCGCCACGATCACGGGGGCCGACCAGCCCGACCCCAACCCCGCCAACAACACCGCCAACGTGGACATCACCGTCCAGTCGCCCCCCAGCGCCGACCTGGGCCTGAGCAAGGGCGTGGATAACCCCACACCCAACGAGGGCGACACCGTCACTTTCACCCTCACCCTGACCAACAGCGGCCCCGACGGGGCGACCGGCGTCGCCGCCTCCGACCCCCTGCCCGCCGGGTTGACCTACGCCGCCCACACCGCCAGCCAGGGAGCCTACGACCCCGCCAGCGGGGCCTGGTCCGTCGGCCCGCTCGCCAGCGGCTCCTCCGCCACCCTCTCCCTCTCCGCCACGGTGGACCCAGGCACAGGCGGCAGCACCCTCACCAACACCGCCACGATCACGGGGGCCGACCAGCCCGACCCCAACCCCGCCAACAACACCGCCAACGTGGACATCACCGTCCAGTAAACACCATCCAGCACCCTGTCAAAACGGCAAAGCGCACATAACCCGCGCCCGCCAGCCGCCCGCCACGGCCTCGCTTTAGCCATTTGCCACAAACAGGCCCCGCCTTTGTCGTGCGAATTGCCATATTTTCGGTGAACTTGCACTGTTATCTTCTCATAACCTACAACATGACATCCACACCGATATTTCCTAGGATGAGACTACATCGTTTCTATCGCCACCGACGCCTTTATCGCCGAGGAGGACGAACATGGTCGCACGACGTTGGGCAACGCGCTTCCTGGTCATCAGTTGTTGTGTGGCGCTGATCACCCTGTTGTTTCCGGGCGTGGCCTTCGCCCAGGGAGAAGGGGAAGGGCTGGACTACGCCCTCGCCATCAACACCGTCTGGGTGCTGATAGCCGGTTTCCTCGTCTTTGTGATGCAGGCTGGCTTCGGCTTTTTGGAGGCAGGGTTTGTCCGCTCCAGGAACGTGGGCAACATCCTGATGGAAAACTTCGTGGATACGGGCATCACCGGCATCACCTTTTGGGCCATCGGCTTCGCCCTCATGTTCGGGGCGGGCAGCGGCCTGGTGGGGACCACCTACTTCTTCCTGGAGAACCTGCCGGAGACGATGGCCGGTGTGCCCACCCTGGCTTTCTTCTTCTTTCAATTTGCCTTCTCCGCCGCCGCCTCGACTATCGCCTCCGGGGCCATGGCGGAGCGCACCAGCTTCAAGGCCGACCTGGTCTACAGCGCCATCGTCAGTGGCGTGATCTACCCCATCGTCGGCCACTGGATCTGGAGCAGCGACGGCTGGCTGGCCGCGCTGGGCTTTGGGGACTTCGCCGGTTCCACGGTGGTGCACTCACTGGGCGCGTACATCGGCCTGATGGGCGCCATCACGCTTGGCCCACGGCGTGGCAAGTCCTTCAACGGGAGCAGCATCCCCGGCCACAGCATGGCGCTGGCCGGGATCGGAACCTTCATCCTGTGGTTCGGCTGGTTCGGCTTCAACCCCGGCAGCACGCTCTCCGGCATGGCCGTGCAGGACATCTCCCTGATCGTGGTCAACACCAACCTGGCCGCCTGCGCAGGGACCTTTGTGGCCGTGGCCCTGGGCTGGTGGCAATCCGGCGTGCCGCAGCTTCCCTGGGCCTATAACGGCGCGCTGGCCGGGCTGGTGGCGGTCACCGCGCCCTGCGCCTGGGTGACCCCTGCCGAGAGCGTGATCATCGGCGGCATCGGCGGCGGCGTGATGTACCTGGGCGTGCTCCTGCTGGAGAAGCTCAGGGTGGACGACCCGGTCGGGGCAGTAGGCGTGCATGGCTTCGGCGGTGTGTGGGGAACCCTGGCGGTCGGCCTCTTCGCCAACGGCGGCGGGCGTGTCGGGCTGTTCCACGGCGGCGGCTTTGAGCCGGTGGGCGTGCAGATCGTCGGCATTGTGGCTGTGGCGGCCTTTGTGCTGGGCAGCGGTTGGGTGATGTTCAACGCCCTCAAGGCCACCATCGGGCTGCGCGTCCCGGTTCAGGCGGAGATTACCGGGCTGGACATCTACGAGCACGGCCTGGTGAGCTACCCCGAATTCACCAACGCCTTCAGCGTCCCGGCGGAACCCAAGCCGGGCAGCCCGCATGCGCTGGCCGAGAGCGAGCCGCTGGCGGCACGCTCCTCGCCCGCCGCTGGGGACTGACCATAACCAACCGAGTTCAACCTGCCCGCTCGCTCGCATCCAAGAACATTGAGGGGAAAGCCCATGACCAAAAAGATCGAAGCCATCGTGCGCGAGGAAAGGTTGGAGGCCGTCAAGGACGCCCTGACCGAGATCGGCATCATCGGACTGAACGTAACCCAGGTGCGCGGGCGTGGCCGCCAGGGCGGCATCCGGCTGAGCTGGCGCAACGGCACCTACATCGTGGACCTGCTGCCACGGGTGCAGATCAACATCATCCTCAGCGATGACAACGTGGAGGCAACCGTCGAGGCGATCTGCCAGGCGGCCCGCACCGGCTCGGAGGGCGACGGCATGATCTTCATCTATCCCGTCGAGGACGTGATTCGCATCAGCACCGGCGAGCGAGGCCGCCCGGCCATCACCTACCAGGGCGACATCGACACCCGGCGCAAGGTCCAGGCCACCTGAGCGCGCCGTCCCACCCAAGACCAACCCGTTCCCGGAGGCGGCGGCAAGCTCCCCGCCGCTCTTCGGCTCTCTATCACACGCTGGAGCCATCGTAGCTGGCCGAGGAGAAGACCCAAGGAGCAACCCCATGAAGGACATTCCCCATATCCGGACGGATACACGCCCGCACGAGCCTTACGGGCCGGAGCGCGACGCCTGCGCCCTGTTCGTCAGCGTCCGCAAGCGTGGGGAGAGCACCCACGGCACGCTCAAGCGGGCGCTGATGGCCCTGGCCAACATGGGCCACCGGACGGGCCTGGTCAACGGCGAAGGAGACGGCGCGGGCGTGCAGACCGACATCCCGCGCCAGTTGTGGGCCAAGGCCCTGAGCGAGGCTGGCCTGCGTTCATCCCTGGCGACCGATCCGCGTTTTTGGGTCGGTCACTGCTTTATCCGCCCAGGGGCAGACCTGCCCACCCTGCGCAACCAGTTGAGCCAGGCTTTCAACCAGGCCGGGCTGAACCTGCTGCTGGAGGGGACAGGCCGCGTGCGCCCGGAGGTGCTGGGCAAACAGGCCAGAAAGCACATGCCCACCTTCTGGCAGGTGGCAGGCTGCGCGGAGGGCGGCGATGTTGAGGCACGCCTGCTGGCGGCGCAGACCCGGCTGGAAGCCGAGCTGCCGATCTTCTTCGCCTCGCTCAGCTCCTACAGCGTGGTGTACAAGGTGCACGGTTCGGTGGAAGTGCTGCCCCGTTTTTATCCAGACCTGCAAGACCGCAACTTCGATACCGCCATCGCCCTGTGCCACGCCCGCTATTCCACCAACACGGCCTCCAACTTCGAGCGCGTGCAGCCCTTCGCCCTGCTCGGCCACAACGGCGAGATCAACACCATCCAGCGCTTCCGGCAGGAGGCCTGCCAGCTCGGCGCAGCGCTGGACCCCGGCAACTCCGACTCGCAGGATGTCGACCGCCTGCTGCACACGCTGTGTGTCCGCTACGGCCTGGACCTCGTCGAGGGGCTGGAGCTGATCTTTCCGCCGGTGCCACACGAGCTGGATAACCTGCCCCCCGGCCTGCAGGGGGTCTACAACCGGCTGCGCCAGGCCTTCGGGCCGTATGCGCAAGGCCCGGCGGCCATCATCTCGCGCTACGGCGACCGGGTGGTGTGCAGCGTGGACGCGCTGGGGCTGCGCCCGCTGTGGTTCATCGAGACCGAAAAGGAGTACGTCTTCAGCTCGGAGCGCGGCGTGGTGCCGCTGGACCACGTGGTGCGGGACCCCCGCCCGCTGGCCCCCGGCGAGAAGGTGGCGCTGCACGTGATACGCGGGCGTCATGTGGAGGTGCTGGAGCACGCGGAGATCCGCCAGCACGTCATGGAGCGCGCCTTCCGGCGGGAGGCCCCGCGCCTGGCTGAGCGTTACTGGTCCCAATGGGACGCCGGTCACTGGGCAGGCAGGGGGCCAGCGCCGGGCAGGGAGCGCGGCGGAGGCAGCCCGCAGCGCGCCGCGCAACAGGCCGCGACCGCCGTCGAGATGGCCGAGAAGCATCCCCGCCTGGAGGTGGCCCTGGTGGCCGCCCCGGAGCCTCCCTGGGACCGGGCGGACCTGCGCCCCGTGGACACCGCCGTGCTGGCTGCGACGGGCTGGAACCGCGAGCACCTGCAAGAGGTCGAATCGCTGGCCACGGAAGGCAGGGACCTGGTCGGCTCCCTGGGGCACGACGGCCCGCTGGCCGCCCTCAGCCGCAACCGCGTCAACCTGGCCGACTTCTACAAGGAAACGGTCGCCGTGGTGACCAACCCCTCCATCGACCATGAGCGCGAGTCGGAGGCCTTCTCCACCCGCGTCCTGGTGGGGATGCGCCCCCCCGTGGACGCCCCGCCCGACCCGGACGCCCTGCTGGTGGAGCTGGAGACGCCGCTGCTCCCCGGCGGCCATCCTGCGCTGGGCGGCGCGGAGGTCGCCGACCGGGTTGCCGAAGCGCTGGGGGCGCTGAGCGTGGAGGCGCTGGTGAGCCAGTTCGGGCCGCGCGTGGCCTTCCTGGCGCTGGGCGTGCTGCCCAAAGAAAACACCCAGGCGGCGCTGCTCAGACTGGCGGAAGGGGCTGTCCAGGCCGTGCAGAACGGCGCGCAGTGCATCGTGCTGGACGACACGCAAACCCTGGAGGAAGGCCTGGGCTGGCTGGACCCCCACCTGGCGACGGCGCACGTGGACAGCAGCCTGCGCCAGGCCGGGGGGGAGCCGAACCTGCGGCGGCGCGCCGGGCTGGTGGTGCGCAGCGCAAGCCTGCGCACCCTGCACGACCTGGCCCTGCTCTACGGCCTGGGCGCGGACGCCATCAACCCCTACGCCATGCTGGCCGTGGCCATCGGGGCGGACAGGCCGCGCAATGCCCTTACCGACGCGGAGGAGATTGTCGCGGCGCAGACGCGCCTGCTGCACACGCTGACGCACGGCCTGGAAAAGGTGACCTCCACCATCGGCTGCCACGAGCTGCGCGGCTACGGGCGGGTGTTCAGCGCCGTTGGGCTTTCCCCCCAGGTAGCAGAAGTGATGCAGACCCCCAACTACTTCGGCAGCCCCAAAGTCGGCCTCACCTGGAAGCGGCTGGACGCCGAGGCGGCAGCCCGCGCCGCCGACCTGCGCGGCGAGGGCAAACCCCGCCTGGCGCAGGTGGACCACCTGTACCCCAAGTTCTACAAAAAGGTGCAGGCCGTGGCCTCCGGCGAGATGTGCACGGAGGAGTTTCTGGAGTACTACCGCACGCTGACGGAGGAGATTCCCGTGGCGCTGCGGCATACGCTGGACTTCAAGCGGGCGGAAAAACCGCTGAACCCGGCGGAGGTGGATATCCGCATCGGCCAGCACGACATGCCGGTGCTGATCAGCGCCATGTCCTTCGGCTCGCAGGGTGAGCTGGCCTACCGGGCCTACGCCGAGGCAGCCAAGCGGCTCAACATCGTGTGCGTCAACGGGGAAGGCGGCGAGCTGCCGGATATGCTGAGCCGCTACACGCCCAATCGCGGCCAGCAGGTGGCCTCCGCCCGTTTCGGCGTCAACGCCCAGTTCCTCAACTCGGCCTGGGTCATCGAGATCAAGATCGGGCAGGGGGCCAAGCCGGGCGAGGGCGGCATGTTGCCCGCCGCCAAGGTGACCCCCCAGGTTGCAGAAGCGCGCCACACCAACCCTTACGTCCCCCTGATCTCCCCCTCCAACAACCACGACCTGTACTCCATCGAGGACCTGGCCCAGCTCATCGAGGAGCTGAAGACGGTCAACCCACACGCCCGCGTCTCGGTCAAGATACCGGTGGTGCCGGGGGTCGGCGTGATCGCGGTCGGCGTGGCCAAGGCCGGCGCGGACATCATCGACATCACCGGCTACGACGGCGGGACCGGCGCGGCGCGGCGACATGCCCTGCAGTACGTGGGGCTGCCCACGGAGATCGGCCTCATCCAGTCGCACCGCGCCCTGATCGAGGCCGGGCTGCGCCACCGCGTCGAGCTGTGGTGCGACGGCGGCATGAAGACCGGCGCAGACGCCCTCAAGATGATCCTGCTGGGCGCGGACCGCGTCGGCTTTGCCACCATGGCCATGGTGGCTGTGGGCTGTACCATCTGCCGCAAGTGCCACGAGGGGACCTGCCACGTGGGCATCACCACACACATCAAGACGGTGGAGGAGGCGCAGGAGCGCGGCCTGAAAAGCTTTGTGCCCCGCGATTATGAGCGCTCGGTGGAGTCCATCGTGCGCGTCTTCACCATCATCGGCGACGAGTTGCGCCGCCTCACTGCCCAGCTTGGGGCCAGGCGGCTGCGGGACCTGGTGGGACGCGCCGACCTGCTGGAGCAGGTTTACTGCACAGACCTGATCGATCTTTCCTCCGCGCTGCACCACGTGCCCTGCCAGTCCTGGCCTGAAGCGGAGCCGGGCATCGGGCGTCGCCTGACCCGCCCGCGCAACAACCTGACCAAGGCCATCACGGATCAGATCATGGAAGCCGTGCAGGATGGCGAGGCGGAGGTCACCTACCAGGACGAGGTGCGGGCCTACGACCGGGCGCTGGGGGCACACCTGGCCGGGGCGCTGGTGCGCAACCCGGTCTTCGCCGCCCAGGTGCGCGCCCTGCACCTCAGCTTCGGCCCCTCATCCACCGGCGGCAACGGCTTTGCCGCCTGGATCACGGACAGGATGGACATCCTGATCGAGGGCGGCGCGCAGGACGGCGCGGCCAAAAGCGCCAACGGCGGGCGCGTGGCCATCATGAAGGGGTTGAACCACGACGGCATCCGGCTGGACGGCAGCGTGGGCAAGAGCTTTGCTTACGGCGCGCAGCGCGGCGTGCTCATCGTGCAGGGCGACGCCGACTCGCGGGCCTGCATCCGCCTGTCAGGGGCCGACGTGATCTTCGGTGGCGAAATCCGCGAGCCGGTGGACGACTCGGCGGGCGTGACTGGCACACGGGCCAACCTGAAGGGCTTCGCCTGCGAATACATGACCTCAGGCCGCGTGCTGATCATGGGCGATCCGGGGCCTTATGCCTTCGCCGGGATGACGGGCGGCGTCGTCTACCAGCACCTGACGCCGGAGCTGGGCTTCACCGAGGACGCCCTGCGCCGCCGCATCGCGCTGGGGGCCAAGGTGGCCATCCAGCCCCTTGAGGACGACGACGTGGGCCAGGTCCAGGAGCTGCTGAGCCATTACATCGAGGCGCTGGAGCAGACCGACCAGTACGACACGGCGGAGCGCATCCGCTCCCTGGCCGAAGAAAAAGTGCTGCGCAACCGCTTCGTCAAGGTGGTGGCGGCTTACGTGCCCGCCAGGCCCGCCGAGGAAGCAGCCGCCCTGGACTGAGGCAGGCAGCGCTCAAAGGCGCGGCTCCGGCCCGCTTACACGCCGCCAGATGCCGCGCTTTCCGTGGTATCATTGCGCCGGGTTGAGCGGATGGGCGCGGCGGGCAGCCCTGCCGCGCCACAGCCAGGATGGGGGGAGCATGACAGCGGACCACAACCGGCTCTACCAGGCCGTCTATGAGCAGGGCCAGCTCTTCGCCGTGGACCGCAGGCTGGCCCACAACCCCCTTTGCCAGACAGAGAACGGCGCACGGCCCAACAGCATCGCCATCCAGGGCGGGGCCTTTGGCGACGAGGGCAAGGGCCGCATCGTGGACGAGGTCTGCGCCCTGTTCACGCGGCAGCACGGCGAGGCAGTCGTCTACCGCTGGAACGGCGGGGCCAACGCCGGGCACACCGTCGTAGTGGAGGGCAGGCGTCTGGCCCTGCACCAGTTGCCCTCCGGCGTGCTCTTCGAAGGGGCAACGGTCGTCCTGGGCAAGGGCATGGTCATCCACACCGGCGACCTGCTGGCGGAGATCAAGGAGGTGCGGCGGCTGGCGGGGGGCATCCCGGCCACACTGCGCGTGGACCGGATGGCCGTCCTCTCCCTGGATACTCACCGGGCGCTGGAGGCCACGCTCAAGCGCTGGGAGGCGGGCGGGCGCGGCGCTACCGGGCGCGGCATCTCCCCCGCCTATGCCGATGTCCTGCTGCGCCATGCCGTCCGCGCGCGCGACCTGGCCGCCGACGACTGGGAGGACCGCCTGGGCCGGCATTACGACCTCTACGCCGCGCTGGTCAGCGGTCTGGGCGGCGACATGACCACCCAAAGCGTGCCCACCCTGGGCGGCGAGCAAATCCCGGTCGGCAGCAGAGAGGCCTTTCTGCGCCGACTGGGCGCGCAGCGCGCCCGGCTGCTGCCCTACATCCAGGATGTCTACAACCTGCTGCGCGAAAAATGGCAGCAGGGCGCGGTCCCTTTCGTCTTCGAGGGGGCGCAGGCCGTGGGGCTGGACCCGCGCTTCGGCGTCTACCCGGATGTCAGCGCCTCGGACCCCACCTTTGGCGGTATCCTGCACTCCACGGAGGGCATCGTGCGCCCGGCCCAGATCGCGGTGCGCGCGGCGGCCATCAAGGCCACCTATACCTCCAGCGTGGGAACACGGCGGCTGCCCACCCGGATGGACGAGGCGCTGGCGGGGCGCATCCGCGAGGATGCTCACGAGTACGGGGCCACCACCCACCGCCCCCGCGACATCGCCCACATCGACATCCCCTGCCTGCGCTTCTTCGCCACGGTGAGCGGCGCAACGCACCTGGCGCTGACCCACCTGGACATCGCCTACGCGGATGCGCCGATCCGGGTCTGCATCCACTACCTGGACGCAGCGGGCAACACAGTCGATTACCGCCCGGACCAGGCCTACCTGGAGACGGTCAGGCCGCACTACCTGGAACTCCCCTCCTGGGATGGCAAAGCGGTGCAGGGGTGCACGACGATTGAGGCCCTGCCACGCGCCGCGCAGCAATACATCGCCTTCCTGGCCGCCGCGCTGGGCGTGACCCCCCTGCTCGGCACGACCGGACCTCAGCGGGAGGCCGTGGTCTCATGGATACCCTGAAGGGCCAGGTCCCCTCAAGCGACGTCGCCGCCCTGCGCCGCCCCGTGCAGCCCCGCCAACGCCTCCGCCAGCCCAACGTAGGTTTGCGGAGTCAGGCGCAGCAGCTCGTCCCGGACCTGCGGGGAGACATCCAACGCCCGGATAAAGGCCTCAATCTCCCGGCGTCCCAGCGCCCCGCCCCGGCTGAAGTCCTTGAGCCGGTCGTAGGCATCGGGCAGCCCTTCGCGCCGCAGGACGGTCTGGATCGCCTCGGCCAGCACCTCCCAGTGGGCGTCCAGGTCCGCCAGCAGGCGGGCGCGGTCCGCCGCCACCCGCTCCAGCCCCCGCCGGACGTTGTGGCAGGCCAGCAGGCTGTGCCCCAGCGCCACGCCCAGGTTGCGCACAACGGTGCTGTTGGAGAGGTCCCGTTGCAGGCGGGAGACGGGCAGCCGCCGCGCCAGCAGCGTCAGCAGGGCATTGGCGACCTCCAGGTTGCCCTCGGCGTTCTCGAACTGGATGGGGTTGACTTTGTGCGGCATGGTGGAGGAGCCGACCTCGCCCTCCACGGGACGCTGGGCGAAGTAGCCGTCGCTGATGTAGCGCCACATGTCCCGGCACAGGTCCAGCAGGACGGTGTTGAGGCGCGCCAGGCCGTCCAGCACGGCGGCCAGCCTGTCCCCCGGCTCCACCTGGGTGGTCAGCAGATTGGGGACCAGCCCCAGCGAGGAGACAAAGGCGCGGCTGAAGGCGACCCAGTTCACCTGGGGGCAGGCGGCGTGGTGGGCGCTGAAGTTGCCGGTCGCGCCGTTGAGCTTGCCCGTCAGGCCCGCCAGCAGGGTGTCGAGCGCGGCGCGCTGGTCGGCCAGGCGGGCGGCAAAGACGGCCAGCTCCTTGCCCAGCGTGGTGGGGGAAGCAGGCTGCCCGTGCGTGCGGGCCAGCATGGGCCAGGCCGCGTAAGCCTCCGCCAGCGCGGCCAGCTTCTCCTGCACCGCCGCCAGCGCAGGCAGCAGGGCCTCGCGCAGCCCCTCCCGCAGGCAGAGGGCGTAGACCAGGTTGTTGACATCCTCCGAGGTAAGGCCGAAGTGAAGGCCCTCCCGCAGCCCGTCGAGCGAGGTTCCCGCCAGCCGCTCGCGCAGGAAGTACTCCACCGCCTTCACGTCGTGCCGGGTAAGCGCCTCGATCTGCTTGACGCGCAGGGCGGCAGCCCCGTCGAAGTGGCGGTACTGGCGGCGCAGGAAGTCGGCCTCGGCGTCGGTCAGCGGGCGCAGGAAGGTCACGCCGGGGTGGGCGGCCAGGGCGATGAAATACTCCACCTCCACCCGCACCCGGCAGCGCATCAGCGCGAATTCGGAGAAGTAGACCCTCAGCGCCTCTACGTCCTCGCGGTAGCGCCCGTCGAGGGGAGAAAGGGCATATAAGGGTTCGAAGGGATCGCTGCTCATGGATAACCCCCGTGGTCTTCGCCGGAAAGCCCGTCGCTGCCCGTGCAGCCCCCACCTCAGCGGGGGCAATCATCGCCATTATCCCAGAACGCCCGCCAACATCCAAGCCATACCCGCCCAGGAGGGCCTATGATCCACCCCTTTCTCCCTGCGCGCCTGGCGCTGGCAGACGGCAGCCTGTGGCATGGCCGGGCCTGCGGCGCGCCCGGCACACGGTTCGGCGAGGTCGTCTTCAACACCAGCCTGACCGGCTACCAGGAGATTCTGACCGACCCCAGCTACGCCGGGCAGATCGTCGTGATGACCGCCCCCCAGATCGGCAATACCGGCGTCAACCCCGAAGATAACGAGTCGCGGCGGGCCTTTCTGAGCGGCTTCATCGTCCGCGAGGTCAGCCCCCGCGCCTCCAACTGGCGGGCCAGCCAGCCGCTGGGAGACTGGCTGGCCGCGCAGGGCGTGGTCGGCCTGGCCGAAGTCGACACACGCGCCCTCACGCGCCGCCTGCGGGACGGCGGCAGCATGAAGGGCGTGCTGACCACCGAGGCAGCGCCGTCGGATGAGGAGCTGGTCCGGCAGGCGCGCGCCTGGCCGGGCCTGGACGGCGTGGACCTGGTGCAGACGGTGACCTGCGAGGAGCCGTACCCCTGGGTGGCGGCGACGGACGCGGCCTGGGAATTCCGGCGCTGGCACTCCGGCGAGGGCCTGGCCGGGGCGGCAGCCGACCTGCACGTGGTGGCCTACGACTTCGGCATCAAGCACAACATCTTGCGCCGCCTGGCGGCCCATGGCTGCCGCATCACCGTGGTCCCGGCCCGGGCTCCCGCCGAGGAGGCCCTGGCCTACAGGCCGGACGGCGTGCTGCTGAGCAACGGCCCCGGCGACCCGGCGGCGGTCCATTACGGCGTGGAGGCGGCCCGCCATCTGCTGGGCCGGGTCCCGCTGCTGGGCATCTGCCTGGGTCACCAGCTTCTGGGGCTGGCGCTCGGCGGGCGCACCTACCGGCTCAAATTCGGGCATCACGGCGGCAACCAGCCGGTCAAGCACCTGCCCAGCGGGCGCGTGGAGATCAGCGCGCACAACCACAACTTCGCCGTGGACCCCGACACGCTGCCGCCGGAGGTCGAGGTGACGCACGTCAACCTCAACGACGGCTGCTGCGAGGGGCTGCGCCACCGGGAATTGCCCGCCCTCAGCCTCCAGTATCACCCGGAAGCCGCGCCCGGCCCGCACGACGCCGACCCGCTCTTCGCCGAATTCGTGCGGATGATGATCGCGCTGCGCCGGGGCGGGTGAAGCCTGGCCGCTGCCCTGCTGTCCGGGACCCATCCAGGTGGCCGGGACCAGGCGCGGCCAGCGCAGGCGGGCTTGAACGCAGCACAAACAGATTAAGGAAGACAGTCTTTCCATGCCCAAACGAACCGACCTGGAGACGATCCTGATCATCGGGGCCGGACCCATCGTCATCGGCCAGGCTGCCGAGTTCGACTACAGCGGCACGCAGGCGGTCAAGGCGCTGAGGGCAGAGGGCTACCGCGTGATCCTGGTCAACAGCAACCCGGCCACCATCATGACCGACCCCGAACTGGCCGACGCCACCTACATCGAGCCGCTGACGCCGGACCTGCTGGAGGCCATCATCGCCCAGGAGCGGCCCGATGCCCTGCTGCCCACCGTCGGCGGGCAGACGGCGCTCAACGCTGCGGTGGCGCTGGCGGAGGGGGGCGTGCTGGACCGTTACGGCGTGGAATTGATCGGGGCGGGCCTGCAAACCATGAAGCTGGCCGAGGATCGGCTGCTCTTCAACGAGGCCATGGCCAGGGCCGGGCTGCGCGTGCCCAGGGGCGGCCTGGCCGGATCATTGCAGGAGGCGCGCGCCATCGTGGAGCACATCGGCGGCTTCCCGGTGCTCATCCGCCCCTCCTTCACGCTGGGCGGCAGCGGCGGCGGCGTGGCCTGGGACACGGCGGACTTTGCCGCCAAGGTGGAGTTCGGGCTGCGCGAAAGCCCGGTGGGCAGCGTGCTCATCGACCAGAGCGTGCTGGGCTGGAAAGAATACGAGCTGGAGGTGATGCGCGACCGCGCCGACAACTTCGTGGTGGTCTGCTCCATCGAGAACCTGGACCCCATGGGCGTCCACACCGGCGACTCGATCACGGTGGCCCCGGCCATGACCCTCACCGACCGCGAGTACCAACGCCTGCGGGATATGGCCCGCGCCGTGATGCACGCGGTAGGGGTGGAGACGGGCGGCTCCAACGTGCAGTTCGCCGTCAACCCGCAGGATGGCGAGGTGTTGGTCATCGAGATGAACCCGCGCGTCAGCCGCTCCTCCGCCCTGGCCAGCAAGGCCACCGGCTTCCCCATTGCCAAGCTGGCCGCCCTGCTTGCCGTGGGCTACACGCTGGACGAACTGCGCAACGACATCACCCGCACCACGGTGGCCGCCTTCGAGCCGAGCATCGACTACGTGGTGGTCAAGCTGCCGCGCTGGGCCTTCGAGAAATTCCCCGGCGTGGACCCCACGCTCGGCCCGCAGATGAAGTCGGTGGGCGAGGCCATGGCTATCGGGCGCACCTTCAAAGCAGCGCTGCTCAAGGGCCTGGCGTCGCTGGAGCTGCCCCACCCACCCTACCCGACCCCCGACCACGCGGCATGGGACGGGCAGCTGGAAAGCCTGGCCACGCCCCACGCCCGGCGCATCTGGGCCGTGTGGGAGGCGCTGCGCGCCGGCTGCTCCCCGGACGACATCGCCAGGGTCTCGCACATTGACCCCTGGTTCGTCGCCCAACTGGCGGAGGTTGTGGCCCTGGAGCGCGAGATCGCCTGCCACACGTCGCCAGAGGCGCTGCCGGTGGCGCTGCTCCGGGCGGCCAAGCGGATGGGCTTCAGCGACGACCATATCGCCTGGCTGCTGCGGCAGGCAGCGTTCCCCCCACAGGCCGGGGCAGAGCACAGCCGGGCCACCGCCCTGGAGGTCCGCCGGAGCCGCGCAGCCCACGGCCTGCTGCCCACCTTCCACGTGGTGGACACCTGCGCGGCAGAGTTCGAGTCCTACACGCCCTACCTGTACAGCGCCTACGAGCGCGAGAGCGAGGCCCCGCCAACCACGCGGCCCAAGGTGATCATCCTGGGCAGCGGGCCGAACCGCATCGGCCAGGGCATCGAGTTCGATTACTGCTGTGTGCACGCCGCGCTGGCCGCGCGCGAGGCGGGCTACGAGGCGGTGATGGTCAACTGCAACCCGGAGACGGTTAGCACCGACTACGACACCTCCGACCGGCTGTACTTCGAGCCGCTGACGGCAGAGCACGTCCTCAACATTGCGGAGCGGGAGCAACCGCTGGCCGGGGTCGTCGTCCAGTTCGGCGGGCAGACGCCGCTCAATCTGGCGCGGGACCTGGCCCAGGCGGGCATTCCCATCCTGGGCACGTCCCCGGAGGCCATCGACATCGCCGAGGACCGGGGGCGCTTCGGCGCGCTGCTCGGCACGCTGGGCATCCCTGGCCCGGCCTTCGGAACCGCCGCCACCCTGCGGGAGGCGCGGCAGGTGGCCGCCGAAGTCGGCTACCCGGTCATCGTGCGCCCCTCCTACGTGCTGGGCGGGCGGGCCATGGCCATCGTCTACGACGAGGCCGCCTTGCAGCAATACGTCCAGGCGGCGCTGGAGGCTGCGCCGGGCCAGCGCATCCTGATCGACCACTACATCGAGGACGCCTACGAGGTGGACGTGGACGCCATCGCCGATGGGGAGCGGGTGGTCATCGGCGGCGTGATGCAGCACATCGAGGAGGCGGGCGTGCACAGCGGCGATTCGGCCTGCGTGCTGCCCCCCTACAAAATCTCCGCCTATCACCTGGGCCACATCCGCGACTACGTGGAACAGATCGGGCTGGCGCTGGGCGTGCGCGGCCTGATGAACGCTCAGTTCGCCGTCAAGGACGACGTGGCCTACGTGCTGGAGGTCAACCCACGGGCCAGCCGCACCGTGCCCTACGTGAGCAAGGCGACCGGGGTGCCGCTGGCCAGGCTGGCCGCCCACGTCCTGCTTGGCGGCACGCTGCAAAACCTGAACTTCACCGAAGAAGCGCGGGTAGACGGCTTCTTCGTCAAGGAGGCCGTAATGCCCTTCAAGAAATTCCTGGGCACGGACGCCCTGCTCGGCCCGGAGATGCGCAGCACAGGCGAGGTGATGGGCCACGCCGCGCACTTCGGCCACGCCTTCGCCAAGGCTCAACTGGCAGCCGGGATGCAACTGCCGCTCTGCGGAACGGTGCTCTTCAGCGTCAACGACTTCGACAAGAGCACGGCGCTCAAGCTGGCCCGCGACCTGCACCGGATGGGCTTCCGCCTGCTGGCCACGCGGGGCACGGCATCCTTCTTCGCCGGGGCGGGCCTGCCGGTGGAGCCGGTGCTCAAGGTCAGCGAGGGCAGCCCGCACGTGGTGGACCTCATCCGCGACGGCGTGATCGACTGCATCGTCATCACGCCGCTGGGGCCGGTTGCCCACAGCGACGGCATGCAGATCCGCACCGCTGCCGTGCGCTACGATGTCCCCCTGCTTACCACCCTCAGCGCCGCGCAGGCCGCCGTCAACGGCATCCAGGCCCTGCGGGCAGGCGCGCTGCGAGTCCGCAGCCTGCAAGCGCACCACCGCACAGGCAAGGCTTGAAGCGCGGCGCGACCGGCCCATGGCCGGGGCAGGCGCTCCGACCTCGGCGGAGGCAATGCCCGTCCTCCGGGAGCCGGCTCCCTGCCAGGTGGTTTACGTCCGTCTCCCCTGAACCGGCCATCTTCACAAAAAATTTAGCTCCCGTTCGTTGACTGAGCTTAAACAATCGGCTATCCTATTTATGGAAGCACAATGCAACGTCAACGGTAGGCAGATGCCCACTCAGGACTGCCCTCCCACCCAAAAATGGACTGGTTCTTGTTGACGTTGCAGGCCCCATACCCCTGCCGAAGTCCCTCGTCCTGAGGCCAGGTGAGACCCTCACCGGGGCCTTGGGGCGGGGGACCGGGGTGATAGACAGCGCGCCACTACCAGGCAAGCGTCCTGTGCCCGCAACGGAGCAAGCCCGCAGGCAGTGGCGCTTTTCATCAATGTCTCTGCGGTTCAACCGGCACATGCGCGGGGCACCACCAGGGATGGACCACCCCAATGACCTCCACTGACATAGAAACAGCAACCGCCCAGCTTTCCACCAATACCTACCAGCACCTGTACGATCTCATCGAGACCCGCACCGGGCTGCTGCTCAACGAGCAGCGCCGCGCCGAAGTCGCCCGCGTGGTGGAAGACATGCTGGCCAAGGGAAAGCTGAAGGGGCCAGACAGTCTGGCGTCTGCCCTCGCCACACAGCGCACCTCTCATCCGCTATGGCAGGAGCTGGTGCGGGCCATCACGGTGGGGGAAACCTACTTCTTCCGCAACCAGGCCCATTTCAACGCGCTGCGCAACCACGTGCTGCCCGAACTCATCGCCCGGCGGCGCGAGAGCGGGTACAAACATCTGCGCCTGTGGAGCGCCGGATGCGCTACCGGAGAGGAGCCGTATTCCCTGGCTATGCTCCTGCGCGAGCTGCTGCCGGATATCGAGAGCTGGCAGATCACCCTGCTGGCCACGGACGTGAACGTCACCAGCCTGGAGATCGCCCGGCGCGGCGTCTACCGCCCTCTCTCCTTCCGTAACGAAACACCGGAATACATCCGCGAGCGCTGGTTCACCTCGACCCCTGCGGGCTACGTGCTGGACCCCACCATCCGCAACATGGTGACCTTCGCCCCGCTGAACCTGGTGGCGGACGCCTATCCCTCCTACGAGAACGGCACCATGGGCATCGATCTGCTCATCTGCCGCAACGTGACCATCTACTTTGACGCCGAGGTCACCCGTGAGGTGGTGGGCCGCTTCTACCGGGCGTTGGTGGAGGGGGGCTGGCTGGTGGTGGGCCACGCCGAGCCGCTATCGACCACCTACCAGGGCCAGGGCTTTGCGCCGCGCAACTTCCCTAACGCGGTGCTCTACCAGAAGGATACCCGCCAGGAAAAACCATCTGCCTCCCTGCTGTCCTGGTTAGTCCCGTCCGCCGGCCAATCTGTGCCGCTGGCCGACCAACCCGCTCCCGCCCCCAGCCCATCCGTCCCGCCCACCGAGCCTGCCGCGCTCATCAGCACGTCCCGGCCTCGCCCGGAGCAGCCAGCGCCCTCTGCGGCTCAGCCTCCACCGGAAGCGCCGCAAATGGATAGCTGGATGAAGGCCAGACTGGCCGCCGACCAGGGCGATTGGGAGCGGGCGCTGGCGTGGCTGGAAAAAGCCGAGCAGGAGAACGTGCTGCAACCGCAGGTGCACTACCTGCGCGCCCTCATCCAAATGCAGTATAACGATGTGGAGGGGGCGCTGCTCTCGCTACGACAGTCGCTCTATTGCGATCCGAACTTTGCCCTGGCGCACTATACCCTGGGTGACCTGTACGCCCGACGTCAGGAATACAAGCGGGCAGCCCGCCACTGGCGGCAGACTTTGCGGGCGGTTGCGGACCGGGAACCGCAGGACCTCCTGCCCTTCGCCGAAGACCTGACCGTAGAAATGCTGCGCGCCCTGCTGGCCCACCGCCTGGAGACCCTGGGCACGCGAAACGGAGGATGACAATGTCCTTTTACCAGCACTTTTCAGAGGACGAGCTGGAGATACTGCGCGCGCGTGCGGAGCGCGTCGCCATCATAAGCCAGGAGGACGGGGGAGAAATCATCCTGGACGCGCTGCTGGTCTCCATCCGCCAGGAGACTTACGCCATGCCCATCGACGCGATCACCAATGTCTACCAGGGGATACCTGTGATCCCGGTGCCGTGCGTGCCGCCCCACGTAGCAGGGATCGCCAACGTGCGCGGCCACATCCTGCCTGTGCTGGACCTGGCTGTCCTGTTGAATGTGCCCGGCGAAGCGGCCTCCAGCGCCACCCATCTCATCGTAGCCAGCAAAGGCCAGCAGCACGTCGCCTTTGCCGTGGAGCGAATCGGCGAGGTCGTTACGCTGCCCATGGACAAGCTCAACCCCGTCCCCGCCACGTCCAGCATCGAACGGCCTGCCTACCTGCAGGGGGTGTTCCCCGATGGCGTCGTGCTGCTGGATGTGGAGGCCGTGCTTAGCGACCCCACCCTGACGGTGGACGAGCTGGTAGCGTGAAGGTGTGAGCCGAGCCAGCACGGGGAGAGCGCCGCATTCCACTTAGATGCACCAGATTATGACGGGCTGTCGCCCTGCTCTATCGGGCCTAAACTGACAATCTATTCATCAGGGGGAACCATGAATCACAAACTTCATCGCTCGATAGTTGTCGCCTTAACTGTCATTCTGGCCGCCGCCTGTAGCGGAGTGGGCGGCAGCGGGAGTAACCAGCAATCCACAACCCCGCCCACTGAGATCAGCGTCCAATTTTCGTGGACACATTCCATTCCATTTTCTGGATTTTACGTAGCTGAAGAGCAAGGCTACTACGACGAGGAAAACCTCTCTGTGGAATTGGTTGCCGGCGGTCTGAATGCGGAAGGGGAATTCATTTCCCCCGTCGACGAGATTGTCGCAGGCAATGCGGATTTTGGCGTCGTCGATAGTATCATCCTGCTGCAGGCCAGGGCAGAAGGCGCACCTGTCGTAGCCATAGCAGCCATCTACCAGCGCCATCCATTGGCATTGATGTCACTGGCCGAAAATGGAATCGTTCGCCCTCAAGACCTAGTCGGCACCACAGTTCATATCACCTACAACAGCCGGCAGATCTATTATGCTTTGCTAAACGCCCAAGGCATTGATCCCTCCCAAATCAACGAACTCGAACGCACAGACATGACACTGGGGCCAATCATCAGGGGGGAGGCAGATGTTATCGATGCCTGGATTGTGAATGAGGTCCCCCGTGCGATACTGGATGGAATCGATTTCAACCTCATTTTGCCCTCCGACTACGGCATCGACTTCTATCCCAACGTGATCTTCACCACAGAAGATATGATTGCCAACAACCCTGATCTCGTTGAGCGTTTTCTGCGCGCAACCTTGCGTGGCATGCAAAGTGCCGTTGATGACCCGGAGGAGGCAGCGGCCCTGGCTGTCGCTCGTAACGATACGCTCTCACTGGAATCGGAGACCGAAGCAATGCGTCAATCTCTGCCATTGCTCAAGCCGGGAGGGAGCAGTGTGGGCATGATGGATGAAGAAACATGGCAGCAGGCCTATGAAATGCTTGTTCAGCAAAACCTGCTGGAAGAGGGGGATTTGGAGGTAAACAACGCCTACACGCTCGTTTTCCTCAATCGCGTCTACACGCAGTGAGCGCCAATCAGGGATCCAGCCTGATCATACGGAAAGTGAACGAGACAAAAGATGAGGAATCTGATCAGGAACATACGGCGTCAGACCCCCGCCCCACACTTTGGCAGGCAGCAACACTTCAGGTTTGGTCTGCGTCGCGTTCTTACAGCCAGTCTTATGCTCCTGACTACTCTGCCGGTTGCCATCGCGGTCTGCATTGCTGTGGCACTTGCCAGTGCACAGATTGAGCGACTTGAGTTTGACCGGTTGAGTTCCATCGCTCAAACGAAGGCAGAAGCCATCCGCAGGGAGCTGCAGGACGACCAGGCCTACCTCCGTGCAATTTTCGCCGATAACTTCAACCGCACGAATGCCATCACCTTGCTCAGAGCCCCTGAGAATGCCGCCAACGCAATGCGTTCCACGGTCACAAATTATCTGGAAGCCCTGTTGCAGGCGCAGAATAACTTCACCGAGTATTTCCTCTACGACACTGATGGCAGAATCGTGGCTTCAACACAAGCACACCACGTTGGCATGATTGTGCGTCGCCAACCCTATTTTTCGTCCAGCCTCACTGACGAGCGCGTCCACCCGCCTTTCTACGAGCTGGGTACTGCCAACCTGGCCATTATCATCAGCCGTCCACTCCAGAACAGCCAGCGGGAGACTCTCGGTGTGGTTGCCGGACGCCTAAATCCAGAACGACTATCCACCTTGATGACTCAGCACGTTGGTCTGGGAGAGACGGGCGAAACTTACCTGGTTTCGCTGGAAAACAACTACCTGGTTACACCCAGCCGGTTCGAAGGGTACATTCAAACACGCAGCTACCACAGCGAGGGAATTGACAATGCGCTGGCCGGCCTCGACGGCACAGACATCTACACTGACTACAGGGGAGCCACAGTAATAGGGGCCTACCGCTGGCTACCGGAGCTACAGGTAGGGCTTATCGCAGAATTCGATCGAGACGAGGCACTGGCTGCTTCCCATCAGGCAATCCAAGTCAGCGCGGTCGTCGCCATCCTGACAGCGCTGACTGCAATCGGCTTTGGCTTGGCGCTGGCCTTCCGCGTCACCTCGCCAATCATCCAACTGACTCAGGTGACACGCCAGCTTACCCAGGGCGACCTGAAAGCCCGTGCTCACATTTGGCGGGAAAACGAAGTTGGTGAGTTGGCTAACGCCTTCAACCAGATGGCGGATTCGCTGCAGAGCACCCTGGAAAGAGAAATGGCAATCCGCCAGGCGCTGGAAACCGCAGTCAGGGAGTACATGGACTTTGTCAAGCGTGTGGCAGCAGGCGACCTCACTGTTTTCTTACAGCTCGATGACAGCACGAGCAGTGGTGAGGCCGAAAATGATCTCTACCAGTTGGGGGAAAACCTCAATGCGATGGTAGAGAGCCTGAGCGACATAACCCGCCAGGTGCGCGAGGCGGTCTCCGGCATCTCTGCCGCTGCTGCCGAGATTCTGGCGGCCACGACGCAGCAGATGTCCAGCGCCACCGAGCAGGACGCCGCCGTCACCCAGACCATGACCACCGTCGAAGAGGTCGTCACCACCGTCCGCCAGACCGCCGAGCGCGCCCAGGCCGTCGCCGATGCCGCCCGCCAGTCCCTCGATGTCTCCCGCACCGGCCAGGACGCTGTCGCCGCCACCATCCAGGGCATGCACGCCCTCCGCCAGCGCGTCCAGGACATCGCCCAGACCATCCTCGCCCTCGCCGAGCGCACCCAGCAGATCGGCGAGATCATCGACACTGTCAACGACATCGCCGACCAGTCCAAGCTCCTGGCCCTCAACGCCTCCATCGAGGCCGCCCGCGCCGGCGAGGAGGGCAAGGGCTTCGCCGTCGTCGCCATGGAGGTCCGCCAGCTCGCCGAGCAGTCCCGCCAGGCCACCGCCCGCGTCCGCGACATCCTCTCCGAAATCCAGCAGGCCACCAACACCGCCGTCATGGTCACCGAGGAGGGCACCAAGGGCGCAGAAAGCGGCATGACCCTCGTCGAGCGCGCTGGCCAGGCCATCCGCGACCTGGCCGCCACCCTGGAAGAAGCCGCCCAGGCCGCCGCCCAGATCGCCGCCTCCACCCACCAGCAGACCAATGGCATGGACCAGCTCGCCGCCGCCATGGCTTCCATCAAGCAGGCCACCACCCAGACCGCCGCCTCCACCCGCCAGGCCGAGCGCTCCGCCCAGGACCTCAACACCATGGCCCGCCAGATGCAGCAGACCGTGGCCCGCTACCACCTGGCCGAGACGCCGGGGGCCGCCACCGCCCAGGACCGGCCACAGCCCGGCAACGGCGACGGCGCCCGGCAGCCAGCAGGCCAGGCTGAGCAGCCCGGCTTGCTCATAAACAGCTTGTGATTTATAAAGAGAGGACAAGCCCGGTGCATGGAAGCCCAAACTCGGCAAGGATTACCCAACCAACATCCAGGTGGATGCGCAGATAGAATCCCGCCGGTCAGCGGCCAGCCATCTTAGCCCCCGGACGGGAAGGGAAGCAAACACATGCCAGCGTCAGAAGACGAACTGCTACGGGAACTGCTGG
>FWPU01007055.1_pt1 | contig 21319 bp, 14 predicted proteins | sample 2228361 | NCBI WGS metagenome assembly FWPU01 (sample SAMEA103939777, study PRJEB20133) | metagenome
CCGCGGTGGCTTGCGCCGTGCGGCTCTTCCTTTGGCGGCCGGGGGCTTGCGCCGTGTGGCTCCTTTTTTGGCGGCCGGGGGCTTGCGCCGTAGGGCTCCTTTTTTGGCGGCCGCGGGCTAGTGCCGTAGGGCTCCTTTTTTGGCGACCGGGGGCTTGGGCCGTGCGGCTCTTCCTTTGGCGGCCGGGGGCTTGCGCCGTGGGCGCTTCCTTTGGCGACCGGGGGCTTGGGCCGTGCGGCTCTTCCTTTGGCGGCCGGGGGCTTGCGCCGTAGGGCTTTAGGGCACCACCCGGTAGCACACCACCCACTGATTCCCGCGGAGGTATAACCGGCCGTTGGCAATGGTCGGCTGCTGCGGCCGCCCCAGGGCGATCCCCGGCCGCACGCGCCCAAGTTCCTTGTACCCCTCGCGGCTGGCTTCGGCCAGCACCAATTCGTCGTTCTTGGTTACTGCAAAGATCAACCCGTCGGCAACCACCAGGTTCTGGTCCTTGGTCCAGTCGCGGCTTTGGTGCTTCCATAGCAGCCGCCCGGTCTCCAGGTCGGTAGCGTGAAGAAAGCCTGCCTTGGCCCCGCCGCCGAACCCGAATACGGTCCCCTGGTAGATGGCCGGGGTGTTAAACATATTCGTCTGGAACTCGGTGCTGGTATACAGTTCGCGGACCGCGACGTCCTGGCCTTGGGCTTTCAGTTCCAATAGGGCCGAGAAGTTTCGATTGGGCCCTTCGCCTCCGCTGAGGAACAGGCGGTGGCCGACGGCGACCGGCGTGCTCACCAGGCCGATGATGATATCGGCGGGATAGGGGTAGCGCCACAGGAGGCGGCCGGTTTGGGCGTGCACGCCCAGCACCTCGCGAGTGCCGTAGGTGGCGACGATGACTTGCGGGATGCCATCGACGACCTGGTAGGTCAGCGAAGCCGGGGCCGCCAGTTCCCGCGGGTGTTCCGAAGGCACTTTAAGCGACCAGCGCACGGCCCCGGTCCGTTTATCCAGGGCCACCAGCACGGCACGTTCGGGATTATCGGCGCCGACGTAGAGGGTATCGCCCACGACCAGCGGTGTGGATGCCTCGGTGGCCCAAACCCCCTGGTCCACGCGCCATAGCTCGGTGCCGTCGGTCCGCAGGCACACGATGGGGCAGCGCATTTCCCAAACGTCGCCTTGATGGTTGGCATAGGGGATGAAGTACACGCGGTCCTCGTCGACCACTGGCGAGGTGACCGGCCCGCGCTCGAAGTGCCGGTTCTCTTTGGGCAAGAGGAGGCGTTTCCAGCGGACTTGGCCGGTGTGGGGGTCCAGGGCCAAGGCCCACTGCTTGCCGTCGGTCTCGGCGGCCGTATAGGCAGTGCCGGCCACCTCGACGACGGCGCTTTTTCCCCAGCCGACTTCGACCCGCCACAACTCCTTGGGGCCGCCGGGAGGCCATGTCCGCAGGAGGCCGTGGGCCGGATACACGCTGTTGCCGTCGTTGGGCAAAAAGCGGGGGAGATTCGGATTGGCCGCTTTCTCCGCGGCGGCCGGGGCATGGGACGCCGCACCCGCCACCAGGACAAGGACAAGCACCTGGAGCAATTGGGAAGCGAACTGGGGTGGTCGAATCATCGGGGTTCTCCACGGAGGTCCGATCGTGCGTGGGCCCGGCTTACGCCCCGGGAGGCCGACGCCCCGCGGCTTGGGCTTGCGCGGTTGCCGCCGGGGGCAGAGGGTGTGGGGCTCGCGGTTGCGTCGTTACTTACGGGGGGCTTGCGCCCGGCGGCGCTTGGTTGGGGCAATGGCGCGCTATTTCGGCATGGGCAGAAGGATGGTGGCGTTTTCGGTAAACGTGGCTTCGCCTGGCTTGCCGTTGATGCGGTACTGGACCCGCAGTTGTTTGACGACATTAGGTACCGGGTCGCCGCCGAAGCTGGCGTTGTAGCTCTCCGAGGGGAGCAGCACCAGGGGCAGGTCCCGCGCATATCGGCGCAGAATGGCGGTCACGTCCACGTATTTGCCGTGGGCGCCGTATTCGGCCTTGAGGATTTCCAGCCGGATTGGTTCCCGGCCGAGCTGGGCCAACAGGGCCTGCACCTCGGGGCCGCGGGCACCGAGTTTTTGCGCGATGAACTGGGCGGCCTCGGAGGCCTCGTCTTGGAGCGGGGCGGATTTTCCCGCTTCGACCGCCAGCCGAAGCCCCTCCAGGCTCGGATAGCGCTGGAGCACCTCGAAAACGAGCTTCTTTTCGGCGTCGCGGCGGGCAAGTTCCAGGGCGGTGCGGCACATGGCCAGACGCTCCGCCTCGGGCATGTTGAACTGCCGGGCCAGACGGATGTAGGCGCGGACGGCCCGCACCTGGAAGCGTTCGTCGGTGGCCGAGCGGGCCAACTCGGCCAGCACCGGTGCGGCGTCCAGGCTCATCCATTCGCCCAGGAGGCGGGTGGCGGTGTCTTGCACCTCGGGGATCTCTTGGGTGGCCGCAGCCGAAACGGCCTTGAGGGCCCTCGTGCCGCCGACCTCGGCAAGGACCTCCAGGAGGCGACAACGGGCCGGCACCGGCGCGCTGGCCAGGGCCTCGATCAACCGTTCGGCACAGGCCTGGCGATCGGGCATCCGCTGGCAGGCGATGCGCAGGGCGTCGAAGGCCGCCTTGGCTTCTTCGGCATCGCTGGGGGGACGGGCCACCCGGGCGACCAGCACGGGCAGGTCGGCAAACTGTACGCAATGGCCCAGGGCGGCCAGGGCGGCCACACGCACTGCTTTGTCGGGGTCTTCGGCAGCCTTGAGAACGGCGGGCACGGCGGCGGCGATGTTGCGCCGGCCCACCAGCTCGATGAGCACCTGGCGGGCTTTGCCTTGGGCGCGCTGGAGCTGCGAAGCCAGAAGGGCATCCAGCCCGGGGCACTCCAGGTCGCCGAGCACATCGAGGGCCGACTGGGCCAGCTCGGAATCCGGATCGACTGCGGCGGCAAGCAGGGTGGGCACGGCCTCGGCCGTGGCGGCCTGGCGCAAGCCCTCGAGGGCCGCCAGTCGGACCTCGCGCGGCCCGGCCGCCGCCGCCTTCATCAACGGGCCAAGCGATCGCGGGTCGCGGCGGTCGGCCAACGCCAGCACCAGCAGCACCTGGCGTTCGGCCGGGGCTTGCGCCATGGCCGCCAGAAGGACCTCGCTGGCTTCCGCGGCCGGCATCTCCCGCGCCACCCGCAACCCCAGTGCAAAGGAGTCCCGATCGGGCGAGCGGACGAGTTCGGCCAGCAGGGCGGCTCCCCCCGCCTGGCGCACCAGGATGGCTCCCCGCGTGGCCTCCAGCACCCGCTGCTTGGGGACCTGAGCCGCACGCACCTGATCGTAGAGCGTTTGGGCATCTGTCTGCCGGCCCTCTTTCCAAGCCTGTTCGGCCAGGAGGATGCACCCCTCGGCTGCGGCGTTGCGAAGCGCTGGCCGGCCCGCGGCCAAAGCAGCCTGAAGCGCCCGGCCGGCCTGCGGGCCCCCAATGCGCCCTAATGTGACTGCCGCGGCCGAGGCCACTTCCGCATCGGCGTCGTCCAACAGGCCAACGAGCAGCTCCACCGCTTCCCGATCCCGCCGCACGCCGAGCGAGTGGATCACGCCAATCAGCAGTCGGCCCTGAAGCTTTCCAGCGGCTTCGCGCAGGGCTTTGCTGGCGGCCGGGTCCGGGATGGCCTCCAAGGCGATCCGCGCCCAGGAAGCCAGTTGCGGGTCGAACAGCAGCGGTGCCAAGGCCGGTACGGCCTCTTTGCTGCCGCAGCGGGCCAGGTGCTTGCAGGTGATGGCCTTTTCCGCCGGGGGCGCATCGGACCGGAGCACCGCGATGTACTTCCGCTCTTTTTCGCGCCGGAGCTGTTCGGCGTTGTCGGCGCCCAGGCCGGTTCCAAACGCGACGGCCATCGCGATGGCCACCGCGGCAGCCGCGGCAGAAAAGCGATATTCGGCTCTCATGGTCGTATTCCTCGTGCTGCTGGTGGTCGTGGATCGGTTACGCTGCGGGGCCAATGCCGGCTCGGCGCTGCGGTTTTGCCAGCCGGGAAAACGCCAAACCAGCGGTCCTATATCCGCCAGGGGTCGCGGATCGCTTCGCCCCGCAGCCGGTTGGCCTCGTCATCGCCCAAGAACTCGTTCTTCTTGGGGTCGTAGCGGAGTCTGCGGCCCAGGAAGATGGCGATGTTGGCCGCATGGCAGGCAATGTGCGACTGGCACGCCACGTCGGCGTTGGCCCGCGGCTGCTTGCGCGACTTGACGCAGTTCAGGAAATCGCGGACGTGGAAGGTGGCGGGGTAGCCGGGGATTTCGGCCACCTTGCGTCCGGCCAGGAGGGCCGGCGAGCTGAGCGCCAGCTTGCCGCTGTCGCCGGTCTCGACCCAGCCGGCATCCCCCTCGAAGCGTACGGGGCAGGAGCCCAGGGGGAGCCAGCCATCGTTGCGCATCACCAGCTTCACGCCGTTGGCATAGACGGCCGTGGCCTGGTCGTTGACGACCGGATGGTATTCTACCGGGGCGGTGTCGTCAGCCGAGTTGGCCCACTGGCACAGGTCCACGCAGTGGGAACCCCATTCCAGCACGCCGCCCCCGACCAGGCCGCCCCCTTTCTCAAAGCCGGAATGGAGCAGCCCGCGGTTGAACGGCCGCCACGCCGCCGGGCCGAGATACATATCCCAGTCCACCTGCTCCGGAGGCGGCTCGGGTTCCGCGGGAGCCCAGCCGCTGGTGCCGGTGCCCAGGCCCCCAGGATGGGCGTGGACGGCCTGGAGCTTTCCGAGTTTGCCCTGGCGGGCCAGTTGCACCGCGAACTCGAAGTGGGGCAGGTTCCGCCGCTGCATCCCGCCCTGGAAGATCCGGCCGGTGCGGCGGAAGGTTTCGGCCAGGGCCAGGCTTTCGGCAATCGTCTTGGTGCACGGCTTCTCGCAGTACACATCCTTGCCCGCCTTGGCCGAGTAGATCGACAGCAGGGCGTGCCAGTTCGAGCCCGTGGTGATGAGCACCGCGTCGATATCGTTGCGGTCTAGCAGCTCGCGGAAGTCGCGATACACGGCGCACTGGTCGTTGCCGTAGTGGCTATCGACCTGCCGTTTGGTCCGTTGGCGGCGGTCGGCCCGGACGTCGCACACGGCGACGACCTGCACGTCGGGTTCCTTCAGAAAGCATCCCAGGACATACGAGCCCCGCCCCCCAATGCCCAGCCCGCCCAGGATAACGCGCTGGCTGGGGGCCACGATCCCACCGCGGCCCAGCGCCGAGGCCGGCAGCAGATACGGCGCCGCCACCCCGGCCCCTGCTCCCAGCGCACCTTGCAGCAACTGCCGGCGCGAAAGACGACGTGGTTGCCCATAGAGCGTCACGCTGCACCTCCTCGCAATTAGGGGTGAGTGGGCGGCAACAGCCCGATGCCTCCACCCGCAAGCCGCCATCATGCCAGGAATTGCGGCCAATGCAAAGGGGGAGACGGGCCCAGTGGGGTTCCAACGCCAAGCCCCCCAGGCGCTGTGCCGCGCCGCTCCGGCCCGCCGGGCTGGGCGAAGAAAGGCCCACACGGGTGGCTGGCGCCCACCGCAGGAACTCGCCCAGGGATCGGGCCGGCCTGGCAGGTGCCCGGCCCGATCCCTTCAGCGGGCGTTTGCGCGGCAAAGCATACCGTCCCTGCGCCGCCTCCCCCGTTCCGCGGCCGGGAAAGGCCGCCGGAGGTCAATGGCGTCCATTGGTCCGCTGGACAAGCACCAGCGAGGTGTCGTCGTGGCGGCCGGCGCCCCCGGTGAAGGCGGCCGAGTCGGCAAACAGCTTCTCCATCGCTTCTTCGACCGAAAGGTGGGCCGAGGCCTTCAGGCTGGCGAATATCCCCTTCTCGCCGAATTGGCCGTACTCCTTGGATTCCATGGGGAAGGCCTCGGCCAGTCCGTCGGAATAAAGCACCAGGCGCGAGTTTTCGGGGATGTCGGCCGTGACCACGCGGTAGGTTTCGTCCTCGCTGATGCCCAAGGGGAGGCCCGAATCCTCGTCCGTGCCCAGGGTGATGATCTCGTTGGTGTTGAGATCCTGGAGGAGCGGCATGGGGTGGCCGGCCGAGGTGAACTCCAGCCGGTGCCGGGCGGTGTCCAGGGCGCAATAGAGCAGGGTGATGAAGCCTCCCTCGTCCTGGACGATGGCTTTGCTGGATAGTCCGCGGTTCACTTCGCCCACGAAGGTGGCGGTGTCCTTGTACCGGCGTTCGCGGATCATGCCGATCAGGGTCCGCATGCTCATGATGGACATGCAGGCCTTGATGCCGTGGCCGGCCGCATCGCCCACCAGCAGGACCAGGGTGTTGGCGTCCAGGCTGAAGACGTCGTAATAATCGCCGCCGGCCAGCACCACGGGCTGGCTCCCCAAGACGCGGATTTGGGCGGGTTCGTACCGGGCGGCGATCTGGTAGCCGTTCATCTTCGGCAATTCCTGGGGAATCACCGATTCTTGCAGCCGGCGGACCGACTCGATCTCTTCGCGGAGTCGTTCGGCCAGCTCCCGGGCCCGCTGGGCCAGCACCGCCTCGCGCGCCCCTTCGATCACCGAGTTCAACAGGAAGACGAACTCGCCGTTGGCGTCCCGGGTGATAAACGTATGCAGCCCGTGGGCGACGAACTTGGCCAGGTGCACGACCTCCCCCTGGAAGCACGCCCCCACGATGGGCACATCGCGCTGCAACTGGCGAATCTGCTCGAAGAGGGGATAGGATTCCTCGAGGCTGGGGAAGTTGAGGGCCATCAACACGATGTCCCACATCTCGCTGGCCGCCGCCTCGCGAAACTGCTGGGGAGAGGTGAAAACCTTCGCCTCCGTATCTCCCACATTGAGAAACAACTCGATCGTTTCCGCCTCGCTGGGATTATCCCAGCCGACCAGGACCCTCATTGGTCAAACCCCGCGTAGAACCAGTTTCGCATCGATGCCGTAAGGGTATCCCCCGCGAGGGCTCACCCCCCTCATGTTCAGTGTACGCCGTGTGCGGTTTTTTCGCAACCAACGCGCTCGTCGCTCCTCGGGTGGTTCCCCCCTTCCCACAAAAAGCGGCGGAAGGCAGCGGACCTTCGGCCCTCGCCAGGGGACCGAGCAGGTCGCCCAGCCCCTCTCCCCGGGGCGGAAGCAGCGCGATGCGCCGAGGCGTTTGGCTAGACGCGTCCCGCCAAGAGTTTCCGGCGTGACCGGGTGGCCAGCAACTCGGCCAAACGAATCTCGCCCAACCGGGTGCGGGCTTGCTGGACCACTTGGCGCATCGTTTCTTCCAGCCGCTCACCGGTGCCGGAGGGGAAATGGGCCTTGCCGGGAAGCCCCGCCGCCAGTGGCCCGTCGACGGCCTCGATGACTTCCAAGAGGGATACGTCATCCAGCGGCCTGGCCAGCACAAAACCCCCGCCTCCCCCCCGGGCCGACGCGACAATCCCTTGCCGGGCCAAATGCCGCAAGACCTCCAGGAGGAATCGCTCGGGCATGTGGCCTTGCCGGGCCAGACGGGAGCAGGAAACCGGAGTGCCTTCGGGGTTGTCGGCCAGCCCCATCAAGGCTTGGACCGCATACGTGACGCTTTGAGAGAGCTGCACGGTCGCCCTCCTGCCTGAAGGAGCCAAGGGAGCAGGGCCAGCTTCTCCGTCCGAGCGGCGTCATATATAGCACGGCCTCCGGGAGAATAAAAGACCCCCTGATGGGTATAGCCACTTTGGCCACCCCCCGGCACCTCCGCCAAGAGGGGTTTGTTGCGGAAGGGGTTTATTGAAGGGCCGCCGGGCCCCGTAAACGGCAAAGGCGGAGCGGGCCTTAAAAAGCGACGCTCCGCCGTAAGAGTGCCGGACCGTGGTGGCCCGGTTCCAAGCTATTTGGTTTGGGCCGGCGGCGCCACGGCCATGATCGAACCCTGCCATCGCTGGTCCAATAGCGAGGCCGCTTGGGGCCATTGCGTGCCGGCAGCCGTGTTGCGCGTCGCGCTATCCAACAGCAGAATGTAGCTGGCCGAGTGCACCTTGAACGCCGTGTCGTCGTCCTGAGTGGTCTTGGGCGGAACAGGTGCCGGGGTGGGCTGCTCTTTGCCTTGCAGCGGACGCTCTTTAGGCACCACGGGGGTCTCGGGAACCGGGGTCGTTGGGGCGTGCACGGCCCGGCAGGCGTTCAGGGCATTCAGCGCCGCGGCCCGTACCCGTGCCGATGGCTCGACAAAACACCCTGTCTCGTCGCGCTTGGTGGCCAGCTCGTTGAGCTTGTTCATCACCTCGGCGCTGCAACAGCTCGGCGAGTTGCAGGTCTGGCAGATATTGCCGGCGCACTGGCAGATGGCCACGGCGGCCGCGTAGCGGACCTCTTCGGTACAATCGTCCAGCGAGGCCAACAGCGCTTCCTGGACCTCCTTCTTGTACCCCTTGCAGGCGCAGCACACGGTGGCCAGGTACTTGATGGCCTTGATCTTCTGCGGGGCCAGGTCTTGATCGATCTTGATCTTGGCCGCCGTGGCGATGGCCTGGTTGCTGGAAAGCATGTTGGCCGGGTCGCCAATCCGCTTCAGCGGCATCTTCCATTCCCATTGGGGCCGATTGCCGCGGGCATTGACCACCGCGTCGCGGACCCGGCCGAAGCCCAGCTTCTCCCAAAACGTCACCGGCGTCTCGCGCGGTGGAATGGGGGGCGCCAAGCCGCCACCAGCTTCCGCCCCCAAGCAGGCCGAAGCGGTGATCGCCACGAACACGACCGCTCCGCCAAGCGCCGTGCGCCGCATCTTCCGTGTGGTCATGATCCTGGTCTCCTCCATGTGAAGCCGGATATCCAGCCGGCCATGACGTGCTAGCAGTTTGTGGTTGCGGGACCTTCAATCGGCCCAGGAACAGGCATTTTCGGCGGTCCCCGGGCCACTGCCTATGGCACAATCGCCGGGCTCCCCCAAGACCGCCCGGCATGGCCGCCCCTCCGGCGCTCCCCGCCTCAGCCCCATCCGATTCCCAACACACACCGGTACCGCCGAGCAGCGGGTCGCCATCGGCTTGATCGGAGTAGCGTTTGTGCGGGCTTTAGAAGCAATGCGGCCCCGGGTAGTACTTGCGCAGATTACCCATCCTCTCTGCGGTCCGGCCGAAGCGATCGACCAACGACCGGTTCCCTGCGACCGCGGGGCGAAGGTCCAAGAGAAACTCCAAGCCCCACGTCCCAAATGCCAAGTTCCCGGTCCCGAGGGCCAAATCCCAAGTTCCAAGTCCCAATGGCCTCATCCGAAGTTCGAGGTCCCGAGGGCCAAATCCCAAGTTCCAAGGCCCAATGGCCTGATCCGAAGTTCGAGGTCCCGAGGGCCAAATCCCAAGTTCCAAGTCCCAATGGCCTGATCCGAAGTTCGAGGTCCCGAGGGCCAAATCCCAAGTTCCAAGGCCCGAAAAGCGGGGATTGGTTTCCGATTCCGGTGCTACCCCCCCATCCCCAGTCCTACCACTCTTCGCACAAGACGGATGATCACCAGGATTACCGGCAACAAGGCCAGGCACACGCCCACCACCACCGGAATCCACACGCCGAGCACCAAAAAATAGGGCTCCACCGCCATCCACAGGCGGGCCCAGAAGACTACGGTTCCCGCGGCGGCGAGGCACAGATAGGGCCCGTAGGGGATCTCGGAATCGCGGCGCAGCACCACGATGGGCATCCCGATCGCGATGCCCGCCAGGGGGGCCAGGAAAAACACCATCAGGATTCCTTGCCAACCCAAAAATGCACCCAGGGCAGCCATGAGGGTTACGTCGCCGAAACCCATCGCTTCGCGCCGCAAGGCCAAAGTGCCCAGCACGCGCACAGTCCAGACCAGTGTGGCCCCGCCTGCCATCCCGACCAGGGCACTTAGCAATGCCGCCCAGTGCAGCCCGCCATAGCGCCATACGGCCACGATGCCCAAGGTTCCGAGGGCTCCCATCAGCAGGATCCGGGGTGTGGAGGGACTGCGGGCCAGGCGGGCCAGCATCAGGGCGGCCGCCCGACACCAGCCATGCCGGCTGTACCACGTGCGGTGCAATAGGGCAACACACCACAGCCACCAGCAGGCCAACCCGGCGGCCAAGAGCCGGGGGTGGCCCAGGTCCTGCACCCACCCGTTCCACACATGCGGCGACACCAGCGTCAGAAAGCCGAACTCGATCTGTTGGCCGCCCTGCGGTCCCAGCTCTCTCCAGGGGACGGGCAACAGGGAAAACGGCACTGCGGCAGCCAGGCCGAGGCCGGCCAATGTGCCCGGCACCGTCAGCGCATCGGGAATGGTTTTCTCGTCGATGTCGACCAGCGAGGTGGTAACCACCAGCCACAGGAGCAGGGCATGGGCCAGGAAGGCGGCGTGCAGCCGGTGCAGGTTGACCTGGCCCACCCACGCCGGCGCCTGGGGATGGAGCAATCCCAGGCGGCCGATTTCCCAGGCATACAACCCCACCAGGGCCAGGGCGAAAAAGAGTTCGACGGCCATGGGCCGGATCCAAAAACCGGGGCCGTGCAGTTCGGCTTCGCGCCGCAATCCCCACCAACCGACCACTGGAATGCGGTCCCACCAGCGTCGTGGCGGGGCCTCGGGGGCGGGAGCGAACCAGGGGTCGATGGGGCGCCAATGCCACGCCAGGCGGTAGATGGCCACGTTGGCCAGCGCGCCGGCCACCAGTCCGAGGGCGAACAAGACCGCCAACCGGGCTTCCCAGGGGATGGCCAACCAAACGTTCCAAGGCGCCGGCAGGTTCACGGCAGGTCCTCGGGCTGCGGAGTAAGTCCCAGGCGGGCGAGGATTTCGTCGGCCAGGGCCTCGGGAGCGCGCCCGTCGGTATCGACCACCAGGTCAGCCGTCTGGCGATAGATTGGCTCGCGCACCGCCAGCAGGTGGACGATCTCCTCGAGCTGGCCCCGGCCGGTGAGGCTGGGGCGCCGTCCCGGGGTGGTGGGGTCCGCCGACATGCGGTCCAGGATCGTTTCCGGCCGCGCCACCAGCCACACCACTTTTCCGCCTACGCGCATGGCCTGGCGGGTTTCAGGCCGCAGCGGCGCACCGCCTCCGGCGGCCAGCACCAGCCGGTCACGCCGGCAAAGCTCGCAGGTCACCTGGGCCTCGAGGTCGCGGAAGGCCGGTTCGCCGTCCTCGGCGAAGATCCGGGCAATCGCCTTGCCCGCCCGGCGCTCCACCTCCACATCGCCGTCGATCCACTCCCAGCCCAGGCGCTGGGCCAACAGCCGGGCCAGGGTGCTCTTGCCGGTCGCCCGATAACCAATCAGCACGATGTTCATGATTTGGTGGCCACCCGTTGCAACTCCGAAAGCCAAAGCGGTGTTTGCCGTCCTCCTTTGGCCCAGACCAAGCCTGTCGCTAGTGCCGCTGCACCAGAAAAAGCTGTTCGATCACATGGAGCGGCCGGTTGCGGAAACTCCTCGACCCGCGAAAGGCATTGTACCGCGTTTCGATCACCTCGATCGACCCGAGCCGCCCCAGCATGGCCCGCATCTCGGCCGGCCGGATGAACCCCTCGTTGTTGTACGAAATCAGAAGGAACGGGGCGTCGATGGCTTCTAGCAAGTCGGCCAGGAGCGCCCGGCACCGGCTGCGCACGTTATAGCCCGACCGCCGCCAGGCGGACGGAATCCCCGCCACGCGGCTAATCCGCTGCGGCGCCTGATAGCGGACCAACAGATTGAGCATAAAGTAGTTGGAGCCGTACGGGTGCTGGTTGTAGGGCGGGTCGAGATACGCCAGGTCCAGGCCCGCAAGTTGCCGGGCCGCTCGATTGGCGTCCTCTTGCAACACCCGGCACTCGCACTCGAAACGGCTGAGGACCGGCAGCTCGAGCCGGATCGGGGCCAGAATGCGTGCCAAAGCATCGCGGCCGCTGCCGCCGAACTGCCCTACCCCCGTATGCCGATTCTTGTAAAACCCCTTGAACACGCCGGCCGTGTTGGCGTGGATCGAGGCCTTGCTCAACAGCGGTCCCAGCAACAGGTCGTGCCAGTCGGCGGGCATCTGCGCGATCAGGCGGCGATAATTGTCCAGGCGGCGGGCGTTTTCTCGGGTGTAAAAGACGCGATCCTCGGCGGTGATATGGCTTTCGTCCCGCGGGGCATAAAGCCGTTCGATGAAGCCGGGAGGCAGCGGCTCGGCCAGCACGCGGCGGTTCAGGTCCTCGACGGCAGCCCGCAGCCCCGCCCAATCCACGGTGCTGCGGTTGCGCAAATAGCACCGGCCGATGACCGCCGCGTAGTCCTCGATATCGTTGCTGACCACCAGCGAGGCCTGGGCCTTGAAGAACCGGGCCACGACCCCGGAGCCGCTGAACGCATCGAACACCCGCAGGCGCGACTTGCCCAAGCGCCTTTTGACCTGCTCGACGGCCTGGCCGATCGGGCCCAGCAGGCTCCGCTTGTTGCCCAAATAGGTGATGAGCTGCCGGGTGAGGTATTCGGGATCCTCGCCCGAGGCCCCTGGGGGCGGCGAGCACCTCCGCGGCGGGACGTGAAAGGGCCTTTGGGCCAAAACGGCGCGGACTGCCCCGCCGCGGGCCGCCTGGCCATCCTCGAAATGCCTCGCTTGCCGGCTCATCCCCGGGCCGCCGAAGTGGCCTTCTTGATCACCTCGCGCATCAGGTCGGCTGGCCCCTCCTGGCCGGTAAACAGTTTGAACTGGAGGCACGCCTGGCGCACGAACATATCGACGCCCGTGATCACCGTGCAGTTCCGCGCCCGGGCCTCTTTGACCAACAGGGTGTTCTCCGGATTGTACACGGCGTCGAAGACGATCATCGACGGCCGGAGGTGCGCCTTGGGCATCGGCGTCTGGTCCACATTGGGGTGCATGCCGATGGGCGTGCAGTTGACCAGGACCTCTGCGCTGACTGTCTGCCGGTGCTCCCAGGGCACTTCCTGGCAATCGAACTTTTCGGCGAGTTCGCGGGCCCGCTGCTCGTCGCCATCGGTAACGATCACCTGCGCCCCCCGGCGGACCAAGCCGTAGGCGATGGCTTTGCCCACGCCCCCGGCCCCCAGGATCAGGCAGGTCCGGCCCTCCAGCGAACCGTGCGGCTCGTCAGCCGCCAGCGCGGCCTCCAGGCTCTCCATCGCCGCCTGGTAATCGGTGTTGTAGCCCAGGCGCTCCGAGTCGCGGAAGAGGATCGTATTGGCCGCCCCAATGCCTCCCACCGCATCGTCCCACTCGGTGAGCTTTTGGAGCACCGCTTCCTTGTGCGGAATGGTCACGCTCAGACCGCGGAGATCCAGCTCCTCGGCATGGTCCAGGAAGTCGAACAGGTGTTCGGGCAGCACGCGGAACGGTACGTACACCTTGTTCATCTGCAACTGCCGGAACGCCGCGTTGTGGATCAAGGGGCTCAGGCTGTGCGCAACGGGGTCGGCCACGACGCCGTACACCTCGGTATCGGCCCGGATCTCGTCATAGCGGTACACGTCGCGCATCTGCTCGAACGAGAGCTGGCCCGGCGCCAACACCCGCTCCGACGAAAACGTGGCATAGGTGAACGGCGCCCCGTACTTGCCGCACAAAATCCGCGTGGGCACCCCCATCTCGCCCATGCATAGGCCCACCGTGGGCACCTTGCTCTGCCGCACCAGACGGAGCATGCGGAGATTATCCAGCGGGCTGTTGGCCGTGGTGGCCAGCTTCACGATGTCCGCGTCCAGGTTGCACAACCGGCGGTGGATCGCCTCCAGATCGTCCGGCGTCTTGCGGAAGTCGTGGAAGCTGACGATGCGTTTGGTCTTGCCATAGCGGGGGATGCGGCTTGCGGCGTCCTCCTCCAGGTCCACATACTCCACCCCTTCGGCAATCGCGGTGCGCAGCAGCAACAGCCGCTGCTCTTCGGTCCCCGCCCACTTCCCCCCTTCCTGTTCGCGGCGGCAAGTGACGATCACCGGCCCGGGGCGTTCGGCCAGCAGACGCTTGAGCGACACCTCGCCCCGGATGTAATCGACCCGCAATTCGACCAGTTTGGCCCCTTGCTCCACCAGGTGCCGATGCTCGGCGATCATGTGGCGATGGCGACCACGCCCAATGCTGACGCAAATCATGGTGCAACCGACGGCTGAAGAGGAAACAACCGACCCGGCCAACGCTTGCAAGCGTGCCGCAAGCCAGTATTGTGGGCCATGGCGCGCGAAAAATCAAACCCCTTGCCGTCGGCCCTGGCCGGGCAGTCCAGCGGCCGGGTCCGCACGGCGCAGGCCCTTCGGCCGTCAGCTCCCCCCTGATCTCCGTGACAAAAGCTGGTACATTATGGGGCCAGCCGGGCCCGCCAGGACGTGGGCATCCCCCAAAACGGCGCCCGTGGTGCGGCGATGTGGCGGGGATGCCCTGCCAGGCCCAAGCGTCGGGGCCCAGTGCGGCGGTGGCGCGGCATTCCAGGCCTTTGGAGGAGAACGGTTCGAACATGAAAGCAGTCCTCATTGCTCCGCGGAAGTATATCCAGGGCCGCGGCGTGCTCCGCGAACTCGGCACGTATTTGAAGCTCCTCGGCCAGCGCCCCGTGTTGCTGTGGGACGAGTGCGTGCGCGGCCTGGTCGGCCAGATGGTGCTGGAAAGCGTGCGCTCGGCGGGCCTGGACCCGGTCGACGTGCTCTTCCGGGGCGAGTCCACCAAGGACGAAGCCAACCGCGTCGCGGAACTGGCCCGCCAGCACTCGGCCGACATCGCCGTGGGCATCGGCGGCGGCAAGACCCTCGACACGGCCAAGGCCGCTGCCGTTTACGCCGGCCTGAAAATGGTGACCGTCCCCACCATCGCCTCCAACGACTCCCCCACCAGTGCCGCCAGCGTCTGGTACGATGCCCAGGGCAATTGCATCGGCTGGGACTGCTGGCCCTTCAATCCCGATATCGTCCTGGTCGATAGCCAGGTGATTGCCAACGCCCCGGTGCGGGCGTTCGTGGCGGGCATGGGCGATGCCCTGGCCACCTGGCTGGAAGCCGAGGCCGCCTACAAGACCCGGGCAGTCAACCTGGCCGGCGGCGTGCCGACCATGGCCGCCATGACCCTGGCCCGGCTGTGCTTCGACACGTTGCTCCAGTACGGCATCGAGGCCCGCCAGGCCGTCGAACTCCACGTGGTCACCCCCGCGGTGGAAAAAGTGATCGAAGCCAACGTGCTCCTCTCCGGCCTGGGCTTCGAGAGCGGTGGCCTGGCCACCGCCCACATGATCGCCAACGCCCTCCCCTCCTTCCCCGAGTGTAAATCCTTCATGCACGGCGAGAAGGTGGGCTTCGGCATCATCAGCCAGCTTTGCCTGGACGATGAGATGCCCACCGAGGCCATCCACCGCATCGTGGATTTCGAGATTGCCATCGGCCTGCCCGTCACCTTCGCCGACCTGAACCTCCAGGGCGTCGGGCGCGACCGGCTGAAACAGATTGGCGACATCTGTGCGGGCGAGGGGTCGCTGTGCCGCAATCACCCCTTCCGCGTGACTTCGGAGGATGTGGTCGATGCGATGATCGCCGCCGACGCTCTGGGCCAGCGCCGCAAGCAGTCCTTGGGCAAGTAGCCCGGCCGCCAGGCGCCGCACCCGTTCGGCACCGGACCGGGGTTCCCGGCACGCGGCCCAGTACCCCCCCAAGAACGCTCGTTGCGGGGCGGGGCTTGTGAGGGCCGCACGGCGGCGCGGCCAGCGCGCCCTGAATTCGTGGACCAGACTTTTTTCCATCCCCAGAAGAGGTTGCTGCCATGAAAACCTTTCGTCGGTTCCGTGGTCTGATGGTCGTTATCGCTGCGGTGGCCTTGGCTCTGCCGGCGTTTGCCACCCAGCAGTCTGCCGACAAATCCAGCACCGAAGTGCAGAAGAAAGGGGGGCGCAAGAGGGCCGTGCCGCGCAAGAAAAGACTCGCCCCACCGCTCAAGCAGGCGGAACTCCTCGCCGAACTGCCGGACTGGTGCAATACCCCCGACGGCATGGCCCTGTTGCCCGGCGGCGACATCATCCTGTCCGTACCCAACTTCAACGACAAGAAGGCCCCGCCCTTGCTCATGAAGATCACCCGCGACAACCGCCTGGAGGAGTTCTACCGCCTGCCCAAGAACCCGGATACCGGGCGGATGGGGCCCATGGGGATTGTGGCCGGGCCGACGGGCGACCTCTACCTGGCCGATAACCAGCTCTTCCACGACCCCGACGGCAAGCCGATGCTGTTCGGCAAGTCGCGCCTGGTGCGAATCGTGGTCAAAGACGGCAAACCCGCAGGCGTCGTCCCCGTGGTGACCGGGTTCAACGTTTCCAATGCGGTGGCCATCCGCGGCGACTATGTGTACGTCAGCGAAACGATCCTCGAACCCAACAGCCAGCCGCTGGTCAGTGGCGTGTTCCGCTTCAAGCTGGCCGAAGAGGGGATCCAGCTCCGCCAGCCGCTCAAAAACGACCCGCACCTCATCGCTACGATCCTCACGTACAACAAAGACATTCCCTTTGGGGCTGACGGCATGACCTTCGACGAGGCCGGAAACCTGTACGTGGGCAATTTCGCCGATGGGACGCTGCACCGCATCGAGTTCGACGAGTCGGGCAAGGTGAAGTCCAACCGCATCTTCGCCCGGGCCCCCTTCATGAAGTCGTGCGACGGGATCTGGTTCGATCCCCGGACCCGGAAAATCTACGTGGCCGACTCGCTGGCCAACGCCGTGCAAATGGTCTCGCTGGACGGAACGGTGCAAACCCTGGCCCAGGACCGGGATAACGACGGATCGGGCGGCCGGTTGGACCAGCCCTGCGAGGTCCTGGTCCGCAATGGGGAGGTGGTGGTCGCCAATATGGATTTCCCGGTACCGGGCGGGGTGAACAAGACCTTCGACAAGCCCTATACGTTGTCGCGAATCCGACTCGATTGACGCGGTCGGCGGGGGGCGGAACGTGACAGGGGATAGGTGACAGGCGGCATTGAATAGCGGACAGGTCCCCGGGGGGCAGGCGTTAGTGGCCAGGCGATAGGGGCCAGTGACGGCGGGAGGCGCCGGGGACTGGGCCAGGGCTGCGCTGCCCCTGCCCTCTGCCGGCCTTGCCGGCCTGCGGCCAGCTACTTCTTCTCATGGGCCGGGTTGGGTGGCAACAAGGCCACTTGCTTGCCGTCGGCCGTGTTGTATAGGCGGACTTCGCCGGACCAGTCGCCGGCGGCCACTCGGTTGGCGTCGTGGCTCAGGGCGACTTCCAGCACAGGCTCTTTGAAGGCCTCGAAGGTGCGGACCGGCGCGAGGTCGGGGGACCACAATTTGACCACGCGGTCGCGCCCGGCCGACACCAGCCGGCCGTCGTGTCCGAACTGGATGGCCGTTACCCCCGGGGCGTGGGCCCTCTGGCTTTTCAAGACCTTGCCGTCTTCCAGGTTCCAGAGTTTCACGGTACCGTCCTCGCTGCCGCTGGCCAGCACGTTGGAATCGTCGCGGAAACTGATCGAGGTGACGCCCCCTTTATGGCCTTCGAGGTTCTGGTACTCGCGGCCGGTATCGGCTTCCCACACCACCAGTCCGCCGGAGCGGTCGGCCGTGGCCAGCAGGATGCCGTCCGGGCTGAACTCGACCGCGTAGATCCAGTCGGTGTGCTTGCGGATTTCGTAAAGTTGGGTCCCGTCGGCCACGTTGAATACTCGCACAAGTTTTTCCGGCCCACCCAAGGCTACCCGCGTGTGGTCTGGGCTGATGTCGGCGGCCAGCACCACATCGAGTTCGTCGCCCACGGTAAACAGGCGGCGGCCGGTCTTTACGTCGTAAACCGCCACCAGTCCGCGGCGGGCGTTCTCCCCCCCGCCGGCAAGCAACAGGGCACCAGAGCGGCTGAACCGCAGCACGTAAGGGATTCCTTCGGGAAACGGGAGCACGCCCAGCAACTGGCCGTTGTCGGCGTGGTAAAGGACGATCTGCCGCTGGCCGGCCACGGCCACCAAGGGGGCCCAGGGGCTGGCCGCCAAGGCGCTCACTGCTGCGGCGCGGGGAGTGACCACCACGGGTTGGCGGGAGAGGCCTTCGGGCAGGATGGGCGGGCCGGCCGGCCGCGCCGCTCCCGCCGAGACCGCCAGACTTAGCGCTGGCTTCGGTTTGGCCTCGACCTTAGAACCCGAATCCCGCAACGCCCCGCCAGCAATCCACTGCCGGATGATCTCCAGCTTGGCCGCCGGCAGTTTGTCGGTCTTCGGCGGCATGTGCGGCTCGCTCTCGTGGTTCACCAAAAGCCACAAGTAGGAATCGTCGGGGTTGCCCGGAGTAATCACCTCGCCGCTGGCTCCGCCTTTGCGCAGACGCTCATAGCTGTCCAGGGCCAGGTCGTTCGTGGCCTTGTTCTGGTTGTGGCAGTTGAAACAATGCTCGCGGAAGATGGGACGCACATGGTCCATGTACGTGATCGGCTGGCCAGGTTTGGGCTCCTGGGCGCCCGCCGAAACGGCCCCAATACTGGCCGCCACCACGAACAGCCAGCCCGATAAAATCCTCAACACCGCGCTACCGCACAACATAAAACGATTTTCCCGAAGCTCTCGCATCGTCGGATGCCTTTTGGAGATTTGTAGGGGTGGTTGGCCGTCGCTTGGGGGCTTACGCATAAACCAATAAAGGCTCCTTGTAGCGATCAGGGGTGTGCAATCGGATATCAGCGACCGGAGGGATCCCCCCTGGCGATCGCCGGCCCGCGCTCGGTAAGGACCCACCGGGGCCTTGCGCCGGCTCCGGCGGGGCTGGCTTCAATGGTTGAAGGCAAACTCCCGCGAGTTTAAAAGGGCCCAAAAAATGTCTTCCAGCGGGGCACGGGGGTTGGGTTCCGCGGCCACGAGCTTCTCCAGCCGGTCGAGTTCCTCCGAGGTCGGCTCGCGGCACAGACAGCGGATGAACAGCGAGGTGATGATCTCCCGCGGCGATTTTTTCTCCGCCAGCATCTTGGGCACCACGCCTCCGGCCGCAATCTTCTGCTGGATGGTGTCGCCGTTGAGCAGATGCAGCGCCTGCGAAAGCGTCGGCTCCCGCCGTACCTCCTGGGCGCAAACCGTCTCGCGCGGCGATCGCCCGAAAGTGGTCAGAAAATAAGTGCTGATCGCCCCGTCGGCAATCTGTACGGCCTGGGCCCCCATGGGCAAGCGGGGGAACTTGTTGGGGGCCTCGGTCACCTGGCTGATGCAATCCAGGAGCACTTCGGCTTGCAGCCGGCGGACCGTGGCATGGGCGAAGTTCCGTTCGTCATCGGCATTGGTGGGGTTGCGCTCCGTCGACCGCTGGTAGGTGCGCGCGTTGCAGATGTCGCGAACCAGTTGCTTGAAATCGTAGCGATAGGCGATCAACCGTTGCCCAAGGGCCGCCATCAGTTCCGGGTTGCTGGGCGGATTGCTGACGCGGATATCGTCCACCGGCTCGACAATGCCGATGCCGAAAAAGTGGTGCCATACGCGGTTGGCCAGGTTGGGGGCGAAGTAGGGGTTATCGGGCGAGGTGATCCATTCGGCCAGCACCTCGCGGCGGTCCCTGGCTTGCACATTGGGCTTGGGGCCGCCGAGGAACTTGGGCTCCATGGGCCGGTTGCCCACCGGGTGGCGGACCTCGCCCGCCCCCCGGTTGAAAACGATGGTTTCGCGGTAATCCTCGGCCGGTTTGCGCCCGATCTGGCAGAAGAAGGCCGCAAAGCTGTAATAGTCGTCCATCGTCCAGCGGTCGAACGGGTGGTTGTGGCACTGCGCGCACTGGATGCGAAAGCCGAGGAACACCTGGGCCACGTTCTCGGCGGTCTTCAGGGTATCGGTCTCCACCTGATAGAAGTTCGTGGCCGGGTTGCGGAACGTGCCCCCTGTGGCCGAAAGCAACTCGCGCACCATCTGGTCCACCGGCACGTTGCGCGAGATGCGGTCGGTGAGCCAATTGGCGTACAGCCAGGCCGACTTGTTGCTCACCTCGTTGGTCGTGCGGATCATGAGCAGCTCGCCCCACTTCATCGCCCAGATCTCGGCGAACTCCTTGCGCTCCAAAAGGCGGTCGATCAGCTTGGCCCGCTTGGCCGGGTCCTTGTCGGCCATGAAGGCCCGGTACTCGTCCTCGGTCGGAAGCTTGCCGGTGATGTCCAGCGTCGCGCGGCGCAGGAAAACCGCATCGGAGCACAGAGGGCTGGGCACGATCCGCAACTTTTCCAGCTTGGCTTGGACCAACTGGTCGATGTAATTGGCCGGCGGCTCGCTGGGACGGGTGTAGGGCACCCCCGCCGGCAATACGATGACCTGCGCGCCGGTCGTCTTAGTCTCGAACCGGGCCATGACAAACGCCTCGCCCCGGTTCCCCGCCTTGACCAACCCGTGCTCGTCCACCGCCGCCGCGTTGTCGTTATTGGAGAAGAACACGGCCAGGTCCGTCACGTCGCGTACCGTGCCGTCGGAATATTTTGCCCGGGCGATCATTTGCTGGGTGGTGCCCGCGCCTTCCAGCACGGCGCTGGAGGGATACAGTTCCAAAGCCTCGACGGCGGGGACTTGCCCCGAATCGTTCGGTGCCCCGGACTCCAGCCAGGCCCGCAGCGTGGCATAATATTCGCTCTGCGGGTCGAACCGCTTGCCGCCGGTGTGGGCCACCCCCCCGGTCGCCTTCTGCAGCAACAGGCTTTCCTGGGGTACTGCCAGATTGATGCGGCGGAACCCCAGCTCCCGTGTCAGCCGGTAGTAGTCCCCCTCGGGATCGTAGCCGAAAAGCGACAGGTGGAACCCGTCCTTGCCGCGGGCCGACCCATGGCAGGTGCCCGTGTTGCATCCGGCCCGCATGAAAACCGGCATCACATCCAGGCGGAAACTGATAGGCCGGCCGACACGAGCCGACTTGACCACCACCGGCACCGTGGCCGAACGCCCCTCGAACTGCACACCGAGGGTCGTCTGGCCGTCGCCCACCGGATAAAGCACCTGTTTGTCCACGCGCACGATTTTGCTGTCGGCTGGCACCACCTGGGCACGGGCGGTCACATCTTCGGTGACGCCGTCGGCCCGGGTGGCCACCACAAGATACCGCTGGCGGGCGCGGCTTGTGACCAGTTGAACATCCGGCGGGTAGAAGTCGATCCGTACTGGGGGCGCGCCGGCCGACGCTTCGACCAGCACGGCCGCCATCCCGACCACTGCTTCGAGAACACAGAGCGCGCGAAACATACGGTTTGCACCAGAAAGCGGGTAGTGGTTTTCGGTTCAATCTCCGCAGTAGCCCCAACCGAGCCGGGGCCGTAGGGCGGCTGCTTGCACCCACGCCCTCCAACCGTAGGGTGGGTGCTTGCACCCACGCAAAACAACAACCGCTGGGTGGCTGCTCGCACCCACGCCACCCAGCATCGAGCGACACACCCGTAGGGTCGCTGCTCGCACCCACGCCCCA
>FWPU01006875.1_pt1 | contig 21317 bp, 19 predicted proteins | sample 2228361 | NCBI WGS metagenome assembly FWPU01 (sample SAMEA103939777, study PRJEB20133) | metagenome
AAACCTGCCCGGGTGTTGGTTGTCTTAAGGCATTTAATGACAGACGCGTATATTTTGAACGTTACAAAGGCAAAAAGGTGGAGCTTATCGGATTTTTCACCTGCGGTGGCTGTTCCGGAAGAAGGGTGCACAGACTTGTGCAGACACTTAAAAACTTTGATATTAAGGTTATCCATCTGGCTTCCTGCATGCTTTTTGAGGGTGACTACCCCAAATGTCCTTTCAAAGAACTCATTAAAAAAGATATAGAAAAACAGGGCGTAGAGGTGGTTGAAGGCACACACCATCAACCACACATATTTTCAAACCAGGTTAAGTTGATTTTTTGCCCGCGCATGGCTATAATTTTTTTGAATGAAAAGATTTTTCCTTGCTTTATTTTGCCTTTTTATGTGTTACTACACGCAAGCAGAGTCAAGGACACTTATCCTTAACGGAGAGCTTTTTAGTTCCGTCACAGTTGACCAGAGAGCAGGCTTTAAGCTTGACAAAAAGGTGGCAACCTTTAAATACCGCTTTGCCCTGCCTGTAAATTATAACACCAGGCTTTCTTCACAAAAAATTACAGGATTATCCCTTAAGTTCAGTCCGGAACCGACAAAGGTGTCTGAGGTAACAGACAGATTTGGCAACAGGTTTAAAGAGGTTTACTACGAAAACATTACAAAAGACATCTCGGTCCAGATAAATTTCAATGCAGAACTGGTAGCCAACCTTGCAGGGATGGAAAGCGTTGCTACCTTCCCCGTCACTGATATACCTGATGAAACAAAAGTTTATCTGAAGGCAACCAGGCTTGTTCAGTCAGAAGACGGGGAGATAAAAAGGCTGGCAAAGCAGCTTACAGCAAACACAGGGTCTCTGTATGAAGCGGTTAACAACATTATCAATTATGTTACCGACAATGTGAAATACACCTACAACCCTCCACAATATGACGCCCTTTACACCCTTAAGACCGGTTCCGGCAACTGCCAGAATTTTGCCCATCTTTCCATAGCCCTATTCAGAGCGGTGAATATACCTGCACGCATAGTGGGTGGCATATCTCTCAGGGAGCCCTGGAAAGTGCCAGCAGGGAAAGGCTCCAGTCTGGTTCAAAGTATGGGACAGGGAGGACATGCATGGATTGAGGTGTATTTTCCAGACCTCGGATGGCTGCTTTATGACCCTCAACAGACAAAACAGTTTACCTCTACAAGACATATAAAGCAAACCCATGGTCTTGATTCTACAGACATAAACGACTCATGGCAGGCATCCCCCTACCTTCCAAAATATGAAGAAAGCATAGACGCAAGATTCACAAAAGATAACGTCTCCTTAAAGCTTGAAGGCGATGACAGTTTGCCGAGGGCTTACATGTTAAGCAATGTGGTCAAAATTCAGAAGAGGGCACCTGCACCCACACCTGTGGTAGAAAAACCAGCAACAACTGCTGCACCAGTCCGTCCGAAGGAAAAACTTTTTATTTTCGGAAACACCAGTTTTCCCAATCTGGTGGATCTGTACAACACATCTGATGGCAGGGCTACCAGAATATTTGACAAGGAAACGGCTGAATATGTTACATCAAAAGACATTTACGCACAGGCATTCACCGTTGACGAACCTATTGACATAAAGATGATATCTTTAAGCATGCATAAATTTGGGGGTGATGGAGCTGTTTATATTGACCTTCTGGAAGATGATAACGGCAAGCCCTCTTTGAAAGGCATCCGTTCAGACCTGATTTTTCTGGATAAAATTCCGAGAAAAGCGGGCTACTACTGGGTGGATTTTACCTTTTCTGACGGAAACAAAGGGATTAATAAAGGCAAATACTGGATTGTGCTCAGAAAATCGGGCGAAGCCATTATGAACTGGTTTTATATCCCCGCAAATCCTTACGGCGATAGCGATGACACACGTTCTACCGCAAAAGGCTGGCAATGGGACGATATACTAAACTACGATTTTGTGTTTAAGGTGACCGCCGAAAGGATAAACTGATATAAAAAGATGAAGCGGCAATGCCCTAAAGACAAAGCCGCTTCAGAAAACAAGTTATTTCTTTGAAAATCTTCCGCCCACCTTCATGGGATCGCCTTTGTAGCCGAGAGCTTTAAAATCAATCCTTCCCTTTTCGGAATGACAGTCATTACATTTCAGAGCCTTTTCCTTTGGTGAAACTCCGTGGAAAATTCCCATATACCTTTCTGTTTCCACAAAGTCGTATTTTTTCAGCTCTTTACCAAATGCCCTTTTTGCACCTTCCTTTATAGCCTTGTCAATATTTCCTTCCAGAAAGGCTATATCTGTTGCTATAGGAATAAGCCTTTTTGTATCGGAATCAACAGGAAGCTTAGCCTTGTGAAGCTTGTAGGCATAAATTCTTGAATTGGGGTCTTTTATCCCGCCACAGGGACCCGCCATAGTAACACTGCCCTGCACAATATCAACAGCCTTGTCAGGATCCTGGATAAAAGATTTTCCGTTCCACCAGGCATACACAGGTGTTACATTTTTTTCAAATTTAATCTCAGGCTCATATTTATCTGCATCTTTTAGATACTCCAGTTTGCTCCAGTCCCTTTCCATATCGGTTGCCTCTTTCTTGGCAAATTCAGGAATGTGACAAACGGTACAATAGACGGTTAGTGCATGTTTGTTTATTAATTCATTACTGTGAGGCTTATTGCCATGACATTCTGCCGTGTCACAGGAGGGTCTGTGCGTTTTATTATCTGTTCCTGCAAGATCGGTACCTCTACCTGAGATTCTGTGATTTTCTGACTTATGGCAGTCTATGCAGTTTAAACCAGAGCCTAAATGCACATCAATATCTTTATCGGCTTTCACCATGGAAGCTTCTAAATCACCTCTTTTAAAATTAAAACCTCCGCCTGCACCTGCATGACAGCGCAAACACATACCTTTTTTTGGTTTCTGCACGTTTTGTGCCCTTACTGTAAGGATCTCCTTTTCATCTGTTGGCACCCATCTAAGTTTGCCATTTTCAGAAACCACCTTTCTGTTGTAGCCTGGGGCATGACAGATCATACAGTCAATGTTTTCAAGCTGCTCTTGTGTAAGTGTCTCAGATGGCAAAAGGCCGAGACCTGCATGGCATTTAGAACAGCCATTGGTAACAATCTTGCCACCCTTATTTTTCACATCAAAAATCCAGTTAATCCATGGACCTGTGCAAAAGTCGTTTATCACATTGATTTTGCCGAGCCTTTTCCCTGAGGCACCTATCACGTCGGGAGTGTCGGTTTTCCATTGATAATGGGTGCTGTGAAACACATCTTTTGCCTCTTTCTCGTGGCACTTAAGACACGTTTTTGTGCCTTCAAAACTTTTCACATAGCCTTCGTGGGGGTTTTCACCCAGCTGCTGATAAACACCCTCGCTCGTTCTCTGTGCCACGGCAAGACTTGCTATACAAAGTATCGTCAGGATACTTATTAAAACCCTGTTCATAAAACACCTCCTCTTTATTTACACACCCGTTTAAAATGAGCATCCATCAACTTAAAATCTGTAAGTTACAGAAGCATAGTACACATTTATCTTGTCAACCACAGGCATTAGACTGTCCAGTGCATTTACATCAGAGATCTTTTTGGGTGCGCCGAGGGGGCTCCCGCTATTTGTGTAATCATAGTCAAACATCTGCGCGCCGAGTGTTAAGAAAAAGTTGTTTTTTCCAGCTATTGGCTGGATATAATAGACTTCGTAGACATCACCCCTTGCAGCAATTTTTGATGCTACCACATTATCCTCTGCTCCTGTAAAGTTAAGCCAGTATTTTGAGCCATGGTTATACTCAAGCCCTAAAAATCCCTTTGTGACTGCTATGGGTGCCTTAACACCTGCCCAGATGGAATAACCTGTCCTCGACTTTTGCTCGCCATTATCGTTTAAAAGCGCATCCTGCCCCATAAACTGCATCATCGGATTTCTGGAAATGCCGTCTGGATTGGTGTTGCTTACAGCTGCAGAAATGAAATAAGACAGGTCTTTCACCTTTGATTGAAAAAGAATGTTTGCCATGTCCATAGAACCTATATTTGCCGTTGGCTGCATGCGTGACACATAGCCGCCCCAGTTTGGATTCAGGTAGTACTCGTCATAGTAACCATCACCGTTAATATCAAGGGCATTAATGGTGAAGGGCATTATTACGGTTCCTGTAAAGCCATCGGTAATATCAAAGGCATGGGCATAATTAATCATAGCCTTTGTCTTTTTATCATCGTAAAGCTTCGCTATAAAACCAAGCATGTGAACGTCTTTTACATAATTTTGTGATGAAAGTGAGTAGGAGTTTCCAACACCTGACTCAAACCCTACACCGTAACAAAGTTTAAAAGATGCCCCCGGTATTTTTGTAACTTCTTCAAGCTCAAATCCCCATGATGCACCGTCAAACTGCCAGTTTATTATATGGGCTAAAGGAGATCCTCCAACTTCAGAATGAGACTTAAACTCCATTGGTGCACCATCAGTAGCAGGTCTTCTGCCAAAAGAAAGGTGCCAGTCAACCTTACCCCATCTGTTTTTGTAAACAAAATATGCCCTTTCAACCTTTAAAAGGTCATCGGTTGGCACCGAAACATCGTTACCATCCATGTTCATGGTGTTCATGTTACCGTTATAAAACTTAACCCCTGACGAATCAGCCCAGGTTTTGTACATGGCAAGCCTGCCTGAAAAAGAGAGATTGTCACTAAGTTTTGAATCGAGAGTAAGTCTGAGCCTGTTTGTAAACATGATGTCGTTGTTAGAGTTATACTTCTGCGGTGCTATGCTTTTGAACATTCCCTGATACTTTGCAAGGTCATTGGGTCCAAAAAGACCAGTGAAATGGGGTTTTCCGAGGGAGTTATTGCCAAGTATGGGCAAATCTGTCCCTTCGTCAAAGGAATTGTCCACAAATCCCAATGACTCCATTGCAGGAAACATGGGTTGTAACGTTGCACCATACTTTCCCAGAAAAACAGGATTAAAGGTATATCCACTACTGGTCGGTGGTAAATTTCCACCTATAGTCTTGCCATCTATAGCCAGTCTGTCAAAAGCCCATAACTGCATCATGGCACCTGCCCATTCAGGAAGTCCTCTGACGTCATTATAATGGGCAGATATTGCCTGCGTTCTGAAATCAATGCCAAGGCTCACCTTGTCTGTTGCGGTATGTCTTTCTGTAGTGCCTACCCTGTCCTCCAGATCGGCAAGGTCTGCTTTTAGCTGCTTAATCTGTTTCAACAGTTCATCCACCGTCGGCTGCTGCTGTGCAAAGGCTTTGCCTGACGCAAGAAGCAACATCAGGGCAAAAACAAACGTGACAATTCTTTTCATAATAAGCCTCCCTCTGTTTTTTTATAAAATCTAAAAAAATTTATAGCCTATCGCCTGTTAATCGCAGGTCTGCGGCTGTTCTGAATCAAGGGCACCTTCCATGATAAATTTGTAAATGTGCTCCATATCCTCATTGCTGATTTTGTTAAAAATTTCGTTACCTTCGTGCTTTTCCTTCAACCTTGCCATGTCGTTATCAAATAGTCTCTTCCACTGAGCCATAGTCTTGTGCATGGGCGTCACCTTTTTCGCCTTGCTGCCATCGTGGCAACTTCTGCAGGTCTGCCTGTAAACCTCTTTACCTTTAGTTGCATCACCCTTATTCAAATCCAGGGCGTAAACATAGGTGACACAAAACATTACGGCTGTCACCAGAACAAGTCTTTTCATAAGACACCTCCTGTTTATTAGTGTTTTCTAATTTTGACACAAAATCTGAGAAAAGAGAAGCAAATTAACATTATTTTTGTTAAAGGAAATGTTTCAGTGTTTCATTGAGAAGGTTAAAAGAAGAGGATGCAGGGATTGTGGCTGGGGTGGGAGGGATCGAACCTCCAGATACCAGAGTCAAAGTCTGGTGGCTTTGCCAATTCGCCTACACCCCAATAGTTTTACAAAGATACACCCTGTATGAAAGAAATTTGTCTCTGGCGGCTCTGTATGCCGCCTCACAATCTGCCATATTGTCAAAGACGCCGTAAACGGCTGACCCGCTGCCTGTCATCATCGCCTTTAAGGCACCTTTTTCTGCCAGAAACCCTTTTATCTCTCCAATAACAGGATAACGTGCGGCAACCACACCTTCAAGGTCGTTTTTCATAACCTTCAAAAGGGTTGTTAAATCTGGTTTGGAATTTTTTATATTAATATCATCACCATTTTTTGTCAATGCCATTTTAAAGTTTTCATAAGCCCATTTTGTTGAAACAGAAAAGTGTGGCACCACCACCACAAAATACAGAAGGGGAAAGTTATGGTAAGGAGAAACCTTTTCTCCTATTCCGTATACAAAGGCTGGTTTGTTAAACAGAAAAAAGGGCACATCGGCACCCACCCTTTCCGAAATCTCATCAATGAGCTTTTGTGTCATTTTTATGCTGAATTTTTCACATAAAAGTTTGATGAAAAAAGCGGCATCACTGCTGCCACCACCCATTCCGCTGCCGGCAGGTATGCCCTTTTTAACCGATACAGCCACACTGATTGGCTCAGCAATATACTTTTTTAGCACAGAAAAGGCTTTATATATGGTGCTTTTTTCCACAGCACAGTCTATGGGCGGAAAAAAGCTCTGATTTAAGCATGTCAGGGACGCTTCTTTAAACTCCATCTCTATCTCATCATAAATATCTACAGGCACATTAACCATCTCCAGAAGATGATAGTTCTTTTCGTTTTTCCCCACAATATTAAGATAAAGATTAAGTTTGGCGTTTGCCAGATACTTCACCTGTCTTTTAGTCTCCCACTATAAATGTTTTTGCAAAACCAATCTTTTTCAGCTCTTTGCGGTAGTTTTCCGCATACTCTATCTTTTTAAAACTGCCCACCCTTACCCTGTAAAAAAGCCCTTCCCTGCTATGGAACTCAACAAGCTTAACCTCAACATCACTTTCTTTAAACTGTCTTGCCAGTCTTTCGGCGTTTTCCCTAACCTTAAAGGCTCCCACCTGTATCCTGTAAAATGGTGCATCGTAACTTTCCGGTTTTCTGAAGGTCATTTTATCACCTTCGTAAACGGGATAGCCCAAAACCTCAACTTCCACCTTTGCTGTACCTTTGGTGACTATATCAAGATCCTTAGCCGCCGCATAGGAAAGGTCAATAATCCTGCTCTCAACGAAGGGTCCCCTGTCATTGAGACGTAAGATTACCTCTTTTTTGTTTTCCAGATTTTTCACCTTTACGAAAAGCCCGAGCGGAAGGGTTTTATGTGCCGCTGTATAATCATACATATTGTAAATTTCGCCTGTTGACGTGGGTAATCCATGAAAATCTTCCCCATACCACGAGGCTATGCCCACTTCCTTGTAATCAGCTGCTGCCTCAGGAAGAATAGGATAATATTTTTTACCAAAACGTTCATAGGGGGCATAAAATGCCGTTGTGTTCTGTGAAAAGGCTTCAACACAGCAAAAAAACACAGTGAGTAGTGCAAAAAAAAACTTTATTCCCATAGTCTTTAGTTTATCAAAGAAGGCGTTAAATTTAAACCTAATTTGAAAGCTTCATCATCTCGCTTTTTGAATAAATATGGGCTAATCTTAAAGGTTCAGGAAGGCGATACCTTGTGGTTGTTTCCATTATCACCTTAACGGAAGAAGGTATATCCACCCTGTGTCCCGGTGATACAAAAAGCGGTTTTGTGTTTTCCTTTGTTCTCACTACAGCCCCACATACCTGATGCCTGTAATATAAAAGACTATAGCTGCCTTTTGAACATGAAAGGGCTTCATATTCGCCAACAAGCCTTTTTTTTGCACACCCTATGGTAGGAAAATCAAGCAATACGCCAAGATGGGAAGCAAACCCCAACCCCCTCGGATGGGCAATGCCCTGTGCATCAACCATAATGACGTCGTAATGATGCTTTAGCATCTTTATGGCTTTTAGTGTAGTTCCAATCTCTCTGAAAGAAAGATAGCCCGGTATATAGGGAAAAGTGGCTTCACCTGTCTCACAGGCATATTCGGTAACAACCCCTTTTTTTAGGTCATAAACAAGGGCTATGGATATAATTGCGTTGCTTTTTTTGTGGTAGGAAGAGTCTATGCCAAGTATATAGCGAAGGGGCTTGAGAAAGGGTTCAATAACTATCTTTTTTCTAAGTTCCCTTTGTATAACTGCCAGTTCTGTTACGTCATAACACTGCATTACAGAAATATACCCGAAATTACATTGTTACAGAAACCACATCTGTTTTGTTTCATAAAACTTTTTATTATGGAAAACCCTGAACGTTCTATAATCAGCTTGTTACAGTAAGGGCAAAAACTGGATTCCCCCTTTTCATCAGGTATATTGCCCGTATATACATATAAAAGCCCTTCCTGTTTTCCAATCTCCCATGCACGTCTCAATGTCTTTACCGGTGTTTTTGAGGCATCAAGGAGTTTATAGGTGGGATAAAAAGCGGTTACATGCCACGGCGTGTCATTTGAAAGCTCATTTTTTATAAACCTTGCAATGTCCCTTAACTCTTCTTCTCTGTCGTTATAACCGGGTATGATAAGTGTCGTCACCTCTATCCAGATGTTTAGTTTCTTGTATTGTTTAAGGGTGTCAAGGACCCCTTTCAGTGTGGCACCACACACCTTCCTGTAAAACTGTTCTGTAAAGCCCTTTAAATCCACATTGGCGGCATCCAGATAGGGTTTTATGTCCTCCAGTGGTTTGTCTTCCGTATAGCCATTGGTAACAAAAACGTTGTAAAGCCCCTTTTCTTTTGCCAGTTTTGCGGTGTCATAGGCATATTCAAAAAATATGGTAGGTTCTGTGTAGGTGTAGGAAATGCTTTTAGCCCCACTATGGATAGCATCTTTTACCACATCAGTAGGCGGATAATATTCACCGACTATTACCCCCTCATCCTTAGGCATCTGCGAAATGTCATAGTTCTGACAATGAAGGCAACGAAAATTGCATCCCACCGTTGCGACGGAGTAGGAGGTTGTTCCGGGAAGAAAGTGGAAAAGCGGCTTTTTCTCTATGGGGTCCAGATGTCTTGCTACCGCCTTTGCATATGTGAGTGCTGCGAGCGTTCCGTCTATGTTTTTTCTAACACCACAAATACCGATTTTGCCATTTTTTATCACACAGTGGTGTCTGCATAAAAAACATTGAACGCTGTCATCTTTTTTTTCATAATACATCGCCTGTTTCATTTTTCATCTCCTCTTCCTGTAGTTTTAAACGGTAATCCCGATAGAAGAGGCAACAGCCAATAAAGGCAGATATGATGACCGGTCCCAGAAATATGCCTATGAACCCAAAAGCCTTTATGCCTCCAAAGAGGCTGAAAAAGGTTAAGAGTAAGTGTAGAGAAAGGTATTGGTGAAGAAAAATTGGTCTCAGAAAGTTGTCTATGGTGCTGATAAAAAGCATTCCCACGATTATGACCAGAACCCCTTTAAGTATCAGCCCTTTAATCATAAGAAAAATGGCAAGAGGAACCCACACAAGTGCACTGCCAACAACAGGTATAAGTGAAGCAACAGCTGTTAATACTCCCAGAAGCAGTGAAGATTTTACCCCGATAAAATAAAAGGCGATGAATGCAATCAACCCCTGTGCAAAGGCGGTTAAAAGCACCCCCACAAAGGTTACAGAAATAACCTTTTTTAAATTTTCAAAATAGTACTGCACCTCTGTATCTGAAAGTGGAATAAGATTTTTCAGTAAAGACGAAAACGACTTGCCGTCACGCAACATGAAAAAGGTGGTAAAAAAGGTTATAAAAAAGCTGAAAAAGGCTGATGGTATGCCTATCAGTATGCTTTCTGCCTTTGTGATTATTATGCCGCTGAACTCCTTAAGTTTTTCCATTGCAACAACAGGCACATCTATGTGTTGAACATTTAGTGAGTCTGTAATACGGTTTACAAAATCCTGTATAGTTTTATTTTGAAAAACCTTTGTAAGGTCTAAGGTTTTGTCGGTCATGATAGCCTGTGCAAAATCAATAACCTCCGAAACAATAAGGGTAATGAGAAAGGCACCGGGTATAACAACAATAAAAACTATAATAAACATTGTTATGGAAGCCGAAAGCGTCTCCCTGTTTTTTGTCAGTTTAAGTATCAATTTATGCAGGGGCGAAAATATAATGGTGAAAATGCCTGCCCACAGAATAGGATATATAAAGGGGGACATAACCTTATAGATAAAAAAGAAAAGGGCGAACTAAATACCCCACAATAAAATAAGACCAATAGGTTTTGTTTGAGGCATCTGGTTAAATTTTACCCTTTATACTATAAAAGCTCAATGGGTTTTTTAATCACCGGGTTAAATGCTTTGTTACTATTTTTAACCTCTTTTTCTGAAACTTCCGGTTTTTCTTCAGTCTTTACCGTCCCCTTATAAAGCTGTCTGTCAAAGGCTTTGACCACCGACGTCCAGTTACCATTCTGGGTGTCTTTTTCAACAGCAAGAATAAATCCGTTTAGTTTGGCATCCAGATTGTCAAGGAAATGAATAACAAGCGCCTCCAGAGTTTTTGGCTTCTTGGGTGAACCAAACTCATACTCCCCATGATGGCTTAAGGCTATATGACGCAAAACATTTAGCAGATGGGAAGGAAAATCTGGAATTTCCGATGCCTTCTTCACCAGAAGTTCGTCTGCAAGGACTATATGACCTAACAGTTTCCCCTCATCGGTGTAACTTGTGGCAAAACTAAAGGAAAGTTCCTTTATCTTCCCTATGTCATGAAACATGGCTGAAAAAAGCAAAATATCCCTGTTTAACAAATCGCCATAAAAATCAGCCACAAGACCTGCCAATTTTGTAACGTTAACTGTGTGCTCCAGTAACCCCCCTTTATAGGCATGGTGAAGGCTTTTTGCAGCGGGAAAAACCCTGAACTTTTCCTGAACAAACCTGTCTTCAACGAAAACCTTTTTAAATAAACCTGCAATAAAAGGATCCTTTATCTTTTTGCCAAATGATAAGAACTCCTGCCATAAACCTTCCAGATCTTTGCCTGATTCGGGTATAAAGTCCTCTTCATTTATGTCAGCCATATCAGAGACCTTTTTGATGTCACCTATTACTATCTGTGCAACGCCCTGATATACCTGCACGCTACCTTTGACCTTTACAAAATCATCCTTTTCGAACAGTCTGTTCAACTCCTCAACCTTGTCCCATATCTTGCCGTCAACAGTTCCGGTTTTATCTGATAATTTCAGAGAAATATAGGGTTTGCCGGTCCGCCCTGTTGCCAGCAGCTTTTCGCTGACGAAAAAAACGTCCTGTAACTGCTCACCTTCTTTAAGCTCTGATACAAACTTTTTTGCCATAACCTATCCTAAGGATTTTATTTTTTCTGCCACCTTTAATCCATCTATTGCAGATGTTATTATGCCTCCTGAATAGCCTGCACCTTCACCACAGGGAAAAAGATTCCGCAGGGAGACAGACATGAAGTTTTCGTCACGTGTAATCCTGTAAGGCGATGATGTCCTTGTTTCAGGTGCAATCAGTAAACATTCGTTACTTATAAGCCCTTTTATTTTTTTACCAAACTCCAGCAATGCCTGTTTAAAGTACACATAGTTTTCACTATAAAACTCCCATATGGGGTAAGTTTTTAGTGAAAAGGGATATGAAGAGTTTAACCTGCCGCTAAAACTGTTCCTTTTGTTCACAAAATCCATTACCGTTGCACAGGGTGCATCATAATTACCACCACCGGCAACAAAAGCTTCTCTTTCAAACTTCTCCTGCAATGAAAGCCCTCCAGTTATTTCATTATGCCACAACTTTGGATTATAAGAAATAACTATTGCGGCGTTGCCAAAAACTCCGTCTCTTTTGTATTTACTCATACCGTTTAAAACCAGTCTTCCCGTTGTGGAGCAGGCAGGTACCACCATTCCGCCGGGGCACATGCAAAAGGTGTAAACAGAAAAACCGCCTTCAGGAAAGTGTTTCGTGAAGAAAAACTCTGCAGGCGGCAGCCCCATACTGTTTTTACCATACATGGATGTGTTTATCAACACCTGTGGAATTTCCAGCCTGTATCCCATGGCGAAGCCCTTGGGCTCCACATATAACCCCTCTCGCATCAAACTTTTTAGCGTGTCAGCTGCGCTGTAGCCAATGGCAAGCACCACAAAGTCGCTCTTTATTTCCCTTTTGTTCGTTACCACACCTTTCACAATACCATCTTTCACAATCAGGTTTTCCAGCCTTTCTTCAAAACCTATTTTTACCCCGAGTTCAATTAACCTTTTACGCAGGTTGATAATCACCTTTCTTAAACGGTCGGTGCCGATATGAGGTTTTGAAAGATAGCCAATCTCTTCAGGGGCACCGGCTTTTATAAAGGCGTCAATCACAAAGCTGTAGTAAGGATGTTTCGTTCGGGCGGTAAGCTTACCGTCAGAAAAGGTGCCTGCACCTCCTTCGCCAAACTGAATATTAGACTCTTCATTCAGCAGCCTGTCTTTCAGAAATTGATTAACATCTTTAACCCTTTTCTCAATACTGCTCCCTCTTTCAACAATCGTGCAGTCTATCCCGGAAGCTGCCAATGACAGGGCACAGAAAATACCAGCAGGTCCCATACCAATAACAGTAACAGACCGCCTCTTTTTTACAGGCATAAAGGTGAGTTTTTGCTCTGTATTATCTTCATTGACAGAAATCACGTTGTATTTTTTAAAGTTTTCGTTAAACTTCCCTGTTTCAAAGCTTATTCTGTAAATCCAGTGGATGTTTTTTTTATCTCTTGCATCAAGTGATTTTTTTATAACCTTTAAATGGGTTATTTCTGCAGGGGCTATATCAAGTTTTTGTGCAAGCAGTTCCTTGGGGGATACCTGCTGGTTCACTGGAACAAAAAGGTCTATCTGATACATAGATTAATGCATGGGAAAAGAAATTTTCACGTTAATACCGCCACCTTCCGGCAAAGACAGATCAATCTTTCCTTTAAGCTCCTTGAGATTCAACATCACCCTCGTGAGCCCTGCACCGTTATTTTTAATGTTAATATCGTAAAACTTAAAAACATCGTCGCATCCCTGAACTACACCACTCTGATAAATCTCCAGAAAATAGTTCTGCTGATGACTGGAAAGGCTGATTTCCAGTATTCCGTGCTGGGAAGCACAGTTTATCAAAAAGCTAAGCAGGTCCTTTACCAGCACATAAAATAACCCCTTTTTTCCGGTGTAAAGAGGTAGTTTTTTCATAAATTCTGTTTTTACGTAAATATCCTTAACCTTAATTATCTCTTTGAGTTCTTTCAGAACATCCTTGATGACTGTTTTAAGGGAAAACTGCATAACCGTCCTGAACTCTTCAGGATGTTTCAGAATATCAAGTTCGTCCTTAATGACATTAATCTTCTTTTTAATGGTGTTAAAGCAGTGCTCCCTGTCACTTTCGTCAATGTAACCCTTTTCCAGCAACTGGATGTTTGTTGAAATTGTCTGCAGGGCATTTTTAATACGGTGAGAAAGTTCAGAAAGAAAACCTTTCAGACTCTCCGCCTTTTCTGAATAAATAAGGTGCGTAATACCGTCTTCTCTCACCTGTCCTTTTTTGTTTTTTTCGGCAACACAACAAAGATACTGTTTCATTTTTATCGTCTTATCCAGTTTTTCTGTAACATCATCAATATTGAAAGGCTTTTTTATAATGTCCACAATGTTTGGCGGGAATGTGTTTTCATAGTTTGGAAAGTCGGCTGCGGTAAACAATATGACCGGAAAATGGCACCCCTTTTCCAGTATCATATTTGAGAGGGTTATTCCGTCAACCTCTGGAAGGTAGTAGTCCACCAGAGCCACATCTAAATCGGGGTTTTTGTCAATTTCGGTCAGAGCTTCCCTGTAATGGCTGGCTTTTTTTACAGAAAACCCTGCCCTCCCCAGTGCCAAGGAAACGAGCATCAGGATCTCTTCATCATCTTCAACAAGAAGTATGTTTTTTCTCAATGTCTTCTTCTACTTCTACTTAAAGTAAAGTCTAAGCTCTTCTATAAGTTTTTTGGTTATACGGCTTTTTTCTTCCACATCTTTGAACATGTTCAGCATAAAATGGTTTACCTCTTCAACCATGTCAACCACTCCCTTAAATGTCTTCGCTTCAGCTTCATTTTCCTTTAAAACATCCTTGGCAAGATTTCTTATTTCCTCGTTGGCTTCCACAATCTGATTGCTGCCCTTAGCCTGCTCATCGCCAGCCATGGCTATTCTCTTTGCCGTATCCCTGATTTCATCAATAGCCCTTGAAATATAGGCAACTCCCGTTTGTTGTTCTGTTACAGCTTTTTCCACCGTTTCACTGAGCGTTTTTGAAATTACAGATCCTTCTTTTAATTCGCCAAAAATCATTTTTGAACGTATTGCTACAGACAGCCCCTGGTCAACCATCGAATAAGTTTTTTCAATAACCGAAATAAACTCTTCTGCGCCGTTTTTCAGCTCATCAATAATATTTTTGATTTCATGGGCAGAAAACTTGGTACGCTCCGAAAGAGACTTAATTTCATTAGCCACAACCGCAAAGGGTTTGCCATATTCACCTGCCTGTGATGCAATAATAGAGGCGTTCAGTGACAAAAGGTTCGTTTGTTCCGTAACATTTGTTATGGTAAGAACGATCTGATAAACACTGTTTATTGTGCTGCGGAAACGTTCAAAAAGGTTGCGTGAGACGTCAAAGGTTGATTTTACCTTTTCTATAAAATCGTAAATTTTGCCCAGTATATCTGCACCTTCTTCAGCCTTTTCGTTAAGTTTTAGGCTGTTTTCAAGATTTGCCTTTGAACTCTTTGCTATTTCTTCCGAAAGCTCCTTCAACTCAAAGGCGGTGGTGGCAAGCTCTTCGGTTGAATTGTACTGTGCCTTTAATGCCTGCGACGTTTCTGCTATTGAAGAGTGTATCTGGGCAATAGAAGCCACGCTTCGTTCGAGAGACTGAAACAGTTCGTGCATATTCACATCCAGCGTCCTGTAGCCTTCGTTCATTTCTGAGATTATCTCTGAAAAACGCTTTATTAATTCATCATGTTTTTTCTTCTGGTGGAGTATCATTTCAAAGGTGTTTTCAAGCTGAGCGGAAAGACTGTTTATGCTCTCAATGAAATACAGGTTTGTTATTGCCTGCGACACCTGCTGGGACAAAAGGGACAAAACAGCCAGTTCATCCTCCGATGCCACCTTTCTCTTGTACTTATTGTCCACATTAATTACCCCAATGGGTTTACCCAGCCTGTGAAAGGGCAGACAGAAAAATGACTTTGTCCTGAATGTCTCCACATTGCTGAATGGTGGATGAAGATGAAAATCCTTGGGATAGTCATCAATGTTTTTTATGAGATAGGTTTTGTTATCATGTATGGCACGGAACAAAAGCCCACCTTCATTGCTGTTAAAGGGCACCCATATCTTTTCTATGGGATCTCTCGTGCCGTAAGTCACCACACAACGAATAATCTGCTTTTCCTCATCTACGATAAGTATATTGACCCTATCAAATTCAAGTATTTCATAGGCACACCGCGCAACCTCCTCCAGAGCCTTATTAATATTTGGTGCCTGCTGTATGTGCTTGCTCGCCTCAAGCAGTCTGTTCGTCTTTACTCTCAGATTTTCAAGCGTTGTTTTGTATTCCTGTTCCCTATTTTGTATTTCTACCCTGCTCTGTTCAAGTTCTTTATTCTTTTCACCTATACTGTCTCTATTATAGCCAATTATGTAACCGAGCGTGCCCAGCACCACAATGGAGGAACAGAAGTAAACAATAAGTGCAAGATTGTAATTGGTACTAAAGAAACCTGCAAGGTATTTACCAATATTTCCTCCCTCTGAAAAAGTGAGTACAGCAATAACAATCCAGCCTATAGGTGCACATGCCCCTGCAACAGCCCCTGCTAACATGAACCTGATTCTGTGAGTTGTGATTTTTAACATACTATTTCTCTTTCCTCGCCTTTACACATAATACTGGACATAAAGCCTTTTTCACAACCTTTTCAGCTGTACTTCCAAAGACAAACTTTTCCAGCCCCTTCTTGCCTGCACTGCCTATAACAATAAGGTCAATCTCCTTATCTTTTGCAAATTTCAGTATTTCTTCGTCTGGAATGCCAAAGATTATCATGGTTTCAAGATTGTCAACATCCCTGAGCCTTGTGTTTTTTAGCTCATCCATAAACTTTACGGCACCTGTTTCTATTTCTCTCCTGATTTTATCAAAGGAGATATGGGGCACGTAAAAACCCGTATATTCTGCAGGCTCAAAGATAACGTGAAGCACATAAAGTTTTGCCTTATGCATGAAAGCAAGTTCTTTTGCATACTCCAGAGCCTCATAGGAATAGTCGGAAAAATCTGTCGGACAAAGTATTTTCTTAACCTTCATTTTCTACCCCCTCTCTTTTTAAGTTTTTGTGTTTTTCAACTCTTCAGCAGCAACTTCCGGCAAGACAGGATTGAAGAAGAAACCTGTGCCCCATTCAAGTCCCGACATACGGAATAACCTCGGTGATATCTCTATATGCCAGTGATAATCATAGTTTATTGTGCTCCAGTAACCCGGTCTTGGAATAAGATTGGGAGCAGTATGAATCGCCATTGTGTAGGGCGGAACAGAAAGAAGCACCGCAAGTTTTTTTAAAACCATGATTACCGTCTCTGTCAGGTCGTTTGCCATGGTTGGTGATATATCTTCGTAAACTGAGTGATGCTGCTTTGGCAAAATAAAGATTTCGTAAGGAGATAGCGACGCAAAAGGGGTTATAGCCACAAAAAGCGGTGTTTCGAGAACAACTCGTTCTTTTAACTTAAGTTCATGCTTTATGACATCGCAGAAAAGGCATCTCTCCTTGTCATTATAGTAATTTTTAGCCTGTATAAGCTCTTCTTTGATTTTTCTTGGCGTTATGGGCGTTGCAAGAATCTGCGAATGTGAATGTTCCATACTGCCATAGGTGCCAAGTCCGAAATTTTTAAAAACTGTAATATATTTAAACCGCTTGTCTTTCTTAAGTTCAGAAATCCTTTCTTTATATGCCCACAACACATCTCTCACCTGATTGAAGGGCAGTTCTTCAAGCTGTGTTTTGTGTTCAGGTGTTTCAACTATGATTTCGTGAATACCAAAACCTGTTATAACATCGTAAATACCGCTCGGTCTCTTGTCCAGTTCTTCATCTGGTTGCAACACTGCCGCCTTGTTTTCAAAAGCCCTTATCCACCAGCCGGGTCCATCTTTCTGTGAATTCACCTTCCTGTAAGCCAGATTTTCCGCAGGTGTTTCACCTTCATGTCCCTCGCAAAAACTGCATTCGGTAAGTTTAGCCTTTTCGTAATGCCGCTCTTTCCAGAATTCAAACACCTTTTCCTTTAAAGCTGAATTGAAAACAACCCAGTGTCCTGTAAAAACCTCTTTTCTTATTTCCTTCATTTTATGACCGCCTCTATTCTTTTTATTAAAAGCAGGAGCTCTTCGAGTATTACAGGCTTATTAAGATATTCAAAGGCACCATAATTCAGGATTTCGCAAAAGCTTTCACAGTCACCGTATGCTGTCATCATGACAAATACGGTATTCTGGTTTTCTTTGTTATATTTTTTAAGAAGTTCAAGCCCGTCCATATTGGGCATCTTGAGATCAGAAAGAATTAAATCTATTTTTTCCTTTTTAAGCAGGGCAAGGGCATCCAGACCATCTTTTGCTTCAAAAACATCGAAGCCCTCTTTTTTCAAAAAAAGGGAGAGCCCCCATCTTGCGTCATCATCATCCTCTGCAATAAGTATCCTTTTTATTTTCATATAAATGTAAGTTTACTTTCTAAGTTACAGGTTGTCAACATCTTCAGTTTTTATCTGTGAAACTCTTTTTTTCAGAAGCTCATTCAGCAGTTTTGGATTTGCCTTACCCTTTGTTTTTTTCATAACCTGCCCCACAAAAAAGGAGAAAAGCTTATCCTTACCTGACAGATAGGCTTTAAGCTCACCTTTGTTTTCTCTCAGGGTCTCGTCTATAACCCTCACTAATTCATCTTCACTGCTGATCTGGACAAGCCCCATCTTCTCCATCAGTAACGATGGTGCCGAGCCAGAGATTATCATTTCCGGAAGCATCGCCTTTGCACCGTTTGCATTAATTTTGTCTTCGTCTACAAGTCTGAACATCTCTGATATATTTTCCGGCGTTAGTTTTGTCTCTTTTATAGAAATCTTTCTTTCGTTCAACTCCTTTAAGATTTCGGTCATAAAAAAGTTGCTTAACACCTTTGGCTTGTTGTAAAGCCTGACACAGTCTTCGTAAAAAAGGGCTACCTCTTTATCGTTTACAAGCACCTCCGCATCATACTCCGGCAAGCCATACTGTTCAACAAATCTTTTTCTCTTATCATAAGGCAGTTCAGGCATATTTCCCATTATTTCTTCAACCATGTCCTGTCCGAAAACAACAGGCATAAGATCTGGCTCAGGGAAATAGCGGTAGTCATGTGCCTCTTCCTTGCTTCTCATTGATATTGTTATACCCTTTGATGAGTCAAAAAGGCGTGTCTCCTGCACCACCTTGCCACCACTTTCTATAAGGTCTATCTGTCTTTCAATCTCATACTCAATGGCACGCTGGATAAACCTGAAACTGTTAATGTTTTTAAGCTCTGTTTTTGTGCCAAACTTTGTTTCGCCCTTTTTTCTCACCGAAATATTGGCGTCACAGCGAAAACTGCCCTCCTCCATATTGCCGTCACAAATTCCGAGGTAAAGCAGAATTTGCCTTAACTCTTTCAGATAGGCTACAGCATCATCCGACGTTCTCAAATCAGGTTCACTTACTATCTCAAGCAGTGGCGTGCCCGTTCTGTTCAAATCCACAAGGCTGCTGCCACCTTCATGGATAAGCTTTCCCGCATCCTCCTCCATGTGAATCCTTGTAATTCCAATACGTTTTTCTTCACCTTTAGGTTTAATGATTATAAAACCATCACTACAGATGGGCAGCTCATACTGAGAAATCTGATAACCCTTTGGTAAATCGGGGTAGAAATAGTTTTTTCTTGCAAAATAGCTGTTTTTATTTATTTTACAGTGAGTGGCAAGTCCCAGCATGATAGCATACTCAACAACCTTTTTATTGAGAACAGGCAGAACACCGGGCATACCAAGACATACAGGACAGGTCTGGGAATTTGGTGCAGCACCAAATCTGGTGGAACAACCACAAAAGATTTTTGTTTTTGTAAGTAACTGGGCGTGAACCTCAAGCCCTATAACCGCTTCATAAGACATTTAATCCTCCTTGCTTACCGAATAACATTTTGCCGATTCAAAGGCGTAGGCAACGTTCAGAATGGTCTGTTCATCCATATAATTGCCGATAATCTGCAATCCTATCGGCAGTTTTTCGGCACTAAACCCACAGGGCACCGAAACAGCAGGAACACCTGCCAGATTTATGTTTATAGTGAAGATATCAGAAAGGTACATCTTTATGGGATCGTCAGACTTTTCTCCAAGCTTGAAAGCCGTCTCTGGTGATGTGGGACACACAATAGCATCTACGGTTCTGAAAGCCTCTTCAAAATCCCTTTTTATCAGGGTTCTCACCTTGCTTGCCTTTTTGTAGTAGGCATCGTAGTAACCGGACGCCAGTGCGAAGGTGCCCAGCATTATACGTCTTTTAACCTCTTCACCAAAACCTTCCTTTTTTGTTTTTATATACATCTCCTTCAGATCTTTCACATTGTCTGCCCTGAAACCGTATTTTACGCCGTCATAACGTGCAAGGTTTGAGCTTGCCTCGGCCGTTGCAAGCAGATAATAAACCGCTATACCATAGCCCGAATGGGGAAGACTTATCTCTTTTATTTCTGCACCGAGAGATTTAAGCAGTTCTATGGCTTCTTTTACCTTAAGAAGCACCTCTTTATCCATACCGTCAATAAAATACTCCTTCGGCACACCTAACCGCAGTCCTTTAACATCCTGGGATAACCGAGCGGTATAGGGTGGCACAATATCTTTCAGTGAAGTTGAATCCCGTTCATCCCTTCCTGCAATAGTTTCAAGAAGAATGGCTGCATCTTTTACATCTTTTGTGATAGGACCAATCTGGTCTAAGGATGAACCAAAGGCTATCAAGCCATAACGGCTCACCCTACCGTAAGTAGGCTTAAGTCCAACAACACCGCACAAAGCGGCAGGCTGTCTGATGGAACCACCCGTATCGCTTCCCAGCGCAGCAGGTGCCATTCCAGCTGCCACTGAGGCTGCAGACCCACCGCTGCTGCCGCCAGGTATCCTTTCCTTATCATGGGGATTTCTGACAGCCCCGAAAAATGAGGTTTCATTGGAAGAGCCCATGGCAAATTCGTCCATATTTGTTTTGCCGAGAATAACTGCACCTTCTTTTTTAAGTCTTTCTACAACCGTTGCATCGTAGGGTGGAATAAAGTTATGCAAAATTTTTGATGCACAGGTTGTTCTTATTCCCTTTGTGCATATGTTATCCTTTATTGCCAGAGGCACACCGAGAAGTCTTCCTCTTTCTCCCTTTGTCCTCCTCTCATCGGCAACCTTTGCAGCTGCAATCGCCTCTTCCTCTGAAATGGTTATGTATGCGTTTATCTCCGGATTTTGTTCCTTTGCATGTTTCAAAAAAGTTTCTGTAAGTTCAACCGATGTAATCTCTTTTTTCTCCAGCAGTTCTGAACATTCTGCCACGGTCAATTTTAAAATATCCATCACTTCCTCCTACTCAACAACACGTGGAACTTTAAAGAAGTCATCACTTCTTAAAGGTGCATTCCTCAATGCCTCATCAGGTTCAAGAGACGGCTTTTCTTCATCATCTCTCATAACATCATTAACAGGCAGCACATGGTATGTTGGCGGCACATCGTCAACATTCAACTCCCCCAGTTGTTCCACATATTCAAGTATTTTCCTGAACTTGTTGGTAAAGTCATCCAGTTCAGCTTCGTCAAAATCAAGCCTTGCAAGGGCAGCCACATATTTAACAAGCTCTTTATTAATTTCTGCCACGAAGATCCCTCCTTAAATAAGCTAACTGTATAATATCAAAAATTTAGCCGCTGTGTAAACAACCAAAACTTTTCATTACTTTCTAAAAAACAGATTAAAAAGTGGCAGTAAAATAAGCGGAGCAATAATAGCTGTTACGCTGGTTATGGGCATAAATTTAGGGTCTAACTTTACGAAAAGGGCAAGTGTTATAGAAAGTATAAGCCCCGAAAAGGTTGATAACAA
>FWPU01007056.1_pt1 | contig 21313 bp, 22 predicted proteins | sample 2228361 | NCBI WGS metagenome assembly FWPU01 (sample SAMEA103939777, study PRJEB20133) | metagenome
GGAGGGGGGGGGGCGAAATCCTTCTTCTCGATACGCTCGACTTGGTCCCTGTCGAGAACGATGGTCCCCGCGGCTGTCTGGATCTCGATCTTGTCCCCTCTCTCCACCACCTTCCCCTCGATCCTTCCCCCGTTGCGCAGGTGCACCACGTCTGCGCCCGCCGCGGTCGCCAACAGCAGCCAAACCGCCAGTGTCCTCATGACCTTCCCAGTATATTAAGACGCCGCCGCGGGGCCGAGGTTGCACCTATCATCGGTTTGCGCAGGAGCAGCCGGCCTCCGCGACCGACGGCGGGCCCGCCAGGCGCCATCCGAAGCGCAGGACGTACGGCATGTGGGAACGGTCGGGGTAGAAGGAGAACCAGTCGATCGCGGAGGGGAAAGAGAGAAAGGCGCCGGCGCGGACGGGCGGGCCGGGCTCGATGTGATCCGTCGATACGACCAGCTCGTATTTGATCTCGAACTCGGACGGCGCCGGCGTGCAGGCGTGCTGGGGGACGGCGCCGTGGGTGGGCGGGCCGAGGCGGGCCCGTATGGCCCACGTGCCGCGCGGGTCGCGCGCCGTGGAGTTCCGCAGCGACGCCGCGAATAAAGGGGGGTCGTCGTAATGGTAGATCTCGTCGCCTGCCCAGAACAGCCTGTACCATTCGTCGTGGTCCCGGATCGACAGCTCGCGGAAGTTTCGCAACATCTCCACAGGGTGGGTGCAGTCGCCGCATACGGGGCATGGGTGCGATATCGTTTCGGGGACGATCCTGCGGAGAGTCCCGTCTTCGGGGGGCACGTTGTCGCCGCGCGGGGGCTCCAGCGATCCTCCCTCGTAGTTGTCCTTCTCCCGCAGATTCAGGATAAGGATGGCTATGGCGGCCAAAAGTGACGCCACCGCGGCGGCAAACGCGGGCCGGCTCATCTACCCCTCGGCCTTGAACCGGCGGAAACGTTCGAGATCGGCGGGCGACACCGACGGCCTCAGCCGCGCCAGGATCCGCTCGAAATCCTCTTTTTCCAGGGGGCGGTCGCTCGATTTCTCGACCGACTCGATGAATTTCCTCTCGGAGGCCTTCCTGCACAGGTAGGCGATGTCGGCGCCGCTGAATCCGTCCAGCCTGCGGGCCAGCCCGTCGAGATCCACGCCATCGGCCAGCGGGATGTCCTTGAGGTTGAGCTCGAGGATCTTACGGCGGGCCGCGAGATCGGGCAGGCCGACGTAGACTTTTTCGTCCAGGCGGCCCGGCCGGAGCATGGCGTAGTCGATGTTCCAGGGCTCGTTGGTGGCGCCGAGGAAGAGGACGTGCCGGCCCTCCCGGGTTTCGAATCCGTCGAGCTCCGAGAGGATCTGGGGGACCACGCGCTGCATGACGCCGCCGGCCTCGCTGTCGCGGCGTTTGGGCACGAGTGCCTCCACCTCGTCGATGAAGATCACGGCCTTCTCGCGGGCCCGGGCCGCGTCGAAGAGCTTCCGGACGTTCTTCTCGCTCTCGCCGACCCACTTGTTGAGGATCTCCGACGGGGCTATGGCGAAGAAGGGGGCGTCCAGTTCTCCGGCCACGGCCTTGGCGATCATGGTCTTTCCCGTCCCGGGCGGTCCGTAGAGGAGGATGCCCCCGCCGGTGCGGATCCTGTAGCGCCTGGCCTGCTCCGGGTGGGTGAAGGGGTAGATCATCTTGGCGCGGATCTGTTCCTTGACGTCCTCCAGGCCCGCGATGTCGTCGAATCGTGTCTTCGGTTTCTCCGAGAGGGTCCACTCGCCGGGTATGCCGCCGCCCGGTCCGGTTTCGGGCGGCCTTTCGGTCCCCGCGGCGGCCTTCTCCTGGATGGCCCGTCTCCTCTCCTTCACGTTCCTGGCCAGGTCGACCAGTTCCCGGGCCCGTCTCAAGCGGGCCTGCCTGAGCGGCCCCTCGGTTTCCTTGGCCAGCCTGAGCAGGTACTCGGCGGCCTTGAGGAAGTGGTACTTGGCCTCGCGCAGCTCGCCCATGCGGAAGCGGGCGATGCCCTTTGCCTTGTGCTTCTCGAACGATTCCAGGAGGAAATCCTTGGCCATGGCCGTCCGTTCATTTGGCGTCCCGCGCGGCCGCGCCGGGCGCCCCTGCGAGACTCGGCGCGGTCATCTCTCTCGATCCAGTTCGTCCTGGATGTCCTTGAGTCCCTTTTCGATCTCGCGGTCCACCGCGCCTCCCTCCTCGTGAACGACCTCCTCTTCCAGCATCCTGTCGATCTCGGCGTCGCTGACGACCTCGTCCTCGCCTTCCACCTCGCCGGCCATCACGTGTTCCTGGGTCATCTCGAGGAATATCTCCATTTGCTGCTGGAGGGTTTCGGCCTGCATCATGGCCTTCTCGAAGTTCTTCTGGGTCTTGGCGAAGTCGACCGATCCGTACACCTCGCTGACGGCCTTGGCGACGGATCCCATTGAGCGGGCGAAATCGGCGTCGCTCTCGGCCTGGTCCTTGATCTGGACCGCGGTCTCGATGGAGAGCAGCTGGCGCTCCCGCATCCGCCTCTGGGAGGCGGTCTTCTTGAGCTGCCGCTTGAGGAACTCGTACTGGTCCTTGTCGCCGATCTTGCGGGCGCGCTTGGCCTTCTGGATGTAGGAGGCCTCGTGCTTGGCCAGCTCGCGGATGTTGCGCTTCAGGGAGTTGATGCCCTTCCGGACCTCGATGTCCCGCTCGATCCGCCTCTCTTCACGCGACTTGAAGATGCCCATGTCGGCCCTCCGTTACGGACTGGTCCTGTGCGCCCCGGATCCACGGCGCCGGCCCGCACTTCCCCCGGCGATCCCCGCTAGGCCTCCTCGGCGCTCTCCTTCCAGTCGTAGTATCTCTTCATCTCCTCCCGGGTCGTCTGCGGGTGGATAAGCCTGGCCGCGGCCAGGAAGTCCTCCCGGGTCAGCGGGCGCACGCGCAGGAGGTGCCCCCTAACAGCGTCGAGGCCCTTGTCGACGAGCGCAGGTATCTCGCGGTTTGACTCCTCGATCATGCCCGTGGTGACCTCCTTGCAGAACCGCTCTATCTCGCGGCCGCTGTAGCCGGCGGTGAGGCGGGCCAGCTCGGCGTAAGGCACCCCCGTCTGGAACCCGTTCCGCTCGATGTGTATCCTGAGGATCTTCTCCCTGGTGGCCTCGTCGGGCAGGGGGATCAGTATCTTCTTCTCGAAGCGCGAGAGGACCGCGGGATCCAGGTCCCACGGCCTGTTGGTCGCGGCGATCGTGAGCACGTAGATGTCGGAGCGCCCCTTGGACTCCATGCCGTCGAGCTCGGAGAGCAGCGTCGAGAGGATGCGCCGCTCCGCGCCCGAGTCGCTGGCGTCGCGCTGGCCGGCGAGGGACTCGAACTCATCGAGGAAGACCACCGACGGGGAGGTGTCCCTGGCGGTTCCGTAGAGCTCCCCGAGGATCTTGGAACTCTCGCCGAAGTACTTGGAGAGTATGCTGGATACCTTGACGTTGTAGAAGACGCTGGGAACCCCCGCGGTGGAGCGAACGGCGTTGGAGGTCGCCGCGGCCAGCAGCGTCTTGCCCGTCCCGGGAGGCCCGTAGAAGAGTATCCTTGTCCAGGCGGCTATCTTCACCCCCGGCGGGTGCTGGGCGAGCGTCATGCCGAGGGCGAACTTTATCTCGTTCTTCGTCTCCTCGAGGCCGCCGATGTCGTCCCATGTTATTCTGGAGGCGTGCATGAGGTTCGAAACGATCGACCGGATCTCGCCGCCGGCGGACGGCTGGGGCGCGGCCGTCGCGTTGGACGGCGCTGCAGCGCCGGGGACCAGCTCCCTGGAACGGAGCTTCATGGCCATCTCTCGGTACTCGATGGCCTTTTTCTTCCTGCGCTCCTCCGCCTCCCGCCCGATGGCCTGCTCGGCGAAGATGAACATGAGGTTCGCGGCCTTCTCGTACGCGGCCGCGGCCTTGTCGAACTCCCGCGCCTCGTAGAGGGACTTGGCCCTGGCGAGGGCCTCCTTTATCGGTGCGTGGACGTCGAGCTCCATCGTCACTCGGCCTCCAGGTCGGCCTGGCGCCTCTCGCGTTCGCGAACCCTGCGGTCGGCCAGCTTGAGGCCCTCATCGAAGTCTTCGATCTCGCCCTCGTCCATCTTCTGCCAGACCTCCATCACCTCGCCGCCTTCCCTGCCGAGCTGCTCGGTTATCTCCGAGGCGCCTTCGGTCACCGAGGAGAGGACGCTGTTGAGCTTCTCCAGGTACATCTCCTGCGTGATCTTGTCGTCCTCGAGGTAGGCCATCAGCTTCGCCTCGTCCACACGGTTGAGGAGCCTGGAGAGACCATCCCTTGACATCTGGCGGCGTTCCAGGGCGAGCTTGAGCGCCGACATGGTCGTGAGCTCCTTGGAGATGACGGCCAGCTCGCGCTCGAGCGTCTTGATCCCGGCGGACTTCATCTCGTAGAGGCGGGCCAGCTGGCGCCGCCTGGAGGGGGCCTTGATCTTCATCCCCTTGGCGAAGATGTCCTCCCGCTCCTTCTCCAGCTTCTCGAGCTTGGAGAGCGTCTGATTCTCGCGGATCGTCAAGCGTATCTCCTCGCGCTTCACCTGGTCGAGGGTGAGCTCCTTCCTGCGGACGCCGAGGATGTCCATCAGTCCCATGGCGACTCTCCCCACGATCCGGCGCGGCGGTTCATGCGGGTTCCTCCTCGCCTTTCTCCTCCTCCTCCTCCTCCTCCTCCTTCTCCTTCTGGCCGCCGGAGGACTCGCGGCTGGTGGCCTCCCTTAAGGCCTCATCGAATTCGAGCTCTCCCTCGTCCATCTGCTCCCAGGTCTTCATCACCTCCATGCCTTCGGTGCCTATGTCTGCGGTTTCGTAGACCGGGTCGTTGACGACGCCGAGAAGCGCGTCGAGCTTCTGGAGGTAGACCTCCTCGCCGACCTTGTCGTCCTCCAGGAGCGCCGTGAGCTGGGCCACGTCCTCCTCCGACATCTTGTGGAGGATGTTTTTGACGGGCGCCTGGCGCTGGCGCTCCAGTATCCCGCGCACGCGGGTCAACGTCATCAGCTCCTTGACCACGCGCGTGAGCTCCCGCTCCATCATGGAGAGCCGCTGGGAGAACTCGCCGAAACGCCGCGCGTAGATGCGGCGCCGCGCCGGCGACTTGCACTTGGCGCCCTGGTGGAAGATCTCCTCCCGCAGCTTGTCGTATTTCTCTATCTGGCGGAGGTGCTGGTTCTCGCGGATCTCCAGGCGCTTCTCCTCGACGCGGATCTCCTCCGGCGAGAGGTCGGCCAGCCCCCGCCGCTTCCCGAATATCTTGCCCAGAATAGACATCGCGCGCCCTCCGGTTCCGGCCGGTTCATTCCTCGAACATGATCTCCGGCGGCTCCTTTTCCTCCATGCGGGGCTCCGCCTTCGGCTCCTCCGCCGGCTTCTCGGCCTCCCTCTTCTCGCGCTTCCTGGTTACGGTTTCCTTCTCCGAGATCTGCTCGGCGGCGCGCTCCTGCATCTCGCGGAGTATCTCCTTCTCCTCTTCGTCGGGGACCTGCGACTCCGGCGTCAGGGATATCCCCTCGGCCAGCTCCCGGGCCTTCTCGAGATCCTCAAGGAGCTGCTTGGCCTTGATGGCGATGTCCTCCATGGACTTCTTGTCGGGCAGGGGCTCGCTGGCCAGCTCAAGCACCGTCTCCAGGGAGGCTACATGCTCGTTGAAGACCTTCAGCCGCTTGTTGTAGATGTTCTCGATCCGGTTGTTGAGCTCCTGGATCTTCCACCGTATCTCCTTGATGCGGCGCGCGATCATCAGCCGGCGGGTTTCCGTCATCTCCCCGCGGCCCTCCTCCAGGAGCTCCTCTTCCATGCGGTCCAGGATCTCGATGTCCTGCATCGCCCGCCGGCGGCGGGCCTCGTCGCGCCGGCGCGCCTCCTTGAGAAGGATCAGCGCCTCCCGTTCGTCCCGGGCACCGCGATAGAGCGGGGAAACCTCGTCGGGGAGGTCCTTGAGGCCCAGCAGCTTCTTGATCTTGTCGAGCATCGGCTACCCGTAAGTTCTGACAAGGCGGTAAGGCTTTGCGGTCGTGTCGAACCGCACGTAGGGGTCCTCGGCTGCGACGGCCTCGAAGGCGCGCCGTATTATCGGAAGGGGATATCCGAGATCCTCGAAGGCGGCCTCCTCGGTCAGCTCGTCCATGATCAACTCGAACGTGTGCCGCCTGACCCAACGCCTGACCGCCGCGACCTTCTCCTCGTCGCTGGTGAGATCGAATATCCTCGCCGCGCCCCGCCAGCGCGGGTCGGGCGGCAGGTAGGAACGCCAGGCCTCATTGCGCAGTTCCAGGAGCGCCGCCAGGAAGTTGGGGCCCGAAAGCATCCGGCGCGCGTCGTCTACCCAGCCCGTGGTGGAGAAAGCCCCGATGTAGTAGAAGACCTTGTCGCTCCGGACGATGATCTCCTTGACCCTCGCCAGCTCCTCGGCGGAGGCACGCCGGCGCGAGGAGCCCTCCCTGACGAGGTCTTCCGAAGGGCTGAAGGCGGCCCCTGCGATCACCACCCTGACGGCGGGCTTGCCTAGAAGCTCCTTGTGGACCACCTCGTTAATTACGATCACGTTCTTGGGCATCTCCTCGTACGTCCGCATCAGGTCCTTCTCCGCGAGCCTCTTCACCAGCGCCTTCACTTCTCTGGACCTGTCGTCGAGCGTCTTCGTTACGCGGTTCCGGAAGGAACAGTCATAGGTGCGGTTGGTCAGGGGGTCGTAGATGCCTTGCGAGGCGCCCACCCGGGCCGCCAGGCGCTCGAAGAAGGCCTCCTCCGCCGCCAGCGCGGACTTGCGGTCCACGGCCGGCTCCTTGGTCGGGCGGATGCGCGTGCTACCCACGTGGAGGCCCCCCGGAACGGATCTTGCTCATCCATAAGTCGATGACGGGCCTTTCCGCCTCTTTCCAGACGTCGATCTGCGCGGACGGCCGCGACGGCGCCGTGGACTTCCACAGGAACAGCCGGCGGCCGCCGGCGTCGGCGGCGCAGATCAGGTCGCTTGCGGCGTCGAGGGTTCCGACCTGCGCGCCCCCCGTTTCGTACGAAGTCTCCAGGTTCTGGCCCAGCACCCGGGCGCGGACCGACAGGTCCCGCGTGCTGTATACTAGGTGCGGAATCGCGCAGATTCGGGCCAGCCGCACGGCGACCACTGGCTCGCGCTTGCGCACCAGCACCACTGGCTGGTCGGGCGCGTCCATCCTCCAGCATATGATCGAGCCGTTCTCGGTGCCGGCGAAGATCGTCCGGGCCGCCGCGGCCGCGCAGGTGACGGGACTCTCGACGCTGGAGACGAACTTCACAGGCTCACCAGGACGGCAGGCCGGGGCCATGTATACGTGCTGCCCGCTGGCGAAGATGATGCGCCCGTCGAGGGCCTGCACGGCGCGGGTGGTGCGGTTGGCGCCCGTAATGTCCGGGTATAGGATCTCGGCGGTCTCCCCGGGCCGGTCCGCCCTCCAGCGCGCCAGCCCGTATTCGGAATGCGTGGCGTAGATGTGCTCACCGGCGGCGGCGATCGAGTTGATGCCGCCGCGCACGTTGCGCCCGTCGGGGAGCGGGAACTCCATGATCCCCCCGCCTCCGCCGGGCGCCGCGGCCGCCACGTGCGCCTTGGCCCCGCACAGGATCAGCGGACCCGACGGTGTGTCGGCCAGGCGGACGGAACGGAGCGGGCTGCGGAAGTCGAGGATGCCGCGCGGCGCCGAGCCGGCAGGGTCGATCTCCAGTACCTTCGATCCGGCGGCCGCGTAGAGGCGCCCAGCCAGCGAAGATTCCACCTCGTCCGGCTCGACGGATGCCCCGGTCCGCAGGAGGTTCTCCATCGCCTTGTAGATGGCCTGCACAGCCTCCTCGCCGCAGTCGCGCGCCTTCGAAACCAAGTCGTCCGCGGTGATCCGCAGGAAGTCGTCCTCCATCAGCTTGGCGTACAACAGGCCCTTGAGGCGATCGTCGCGGACGCCGGACAGTATCTCTCGTAAGGCGCCCCCGCTGAGCATCGCCGCCAGCCGCCTGAGACGTTCCTCCTTTCGCTCCAGGATTTCAACGGCCCTGAGTTCCTCCTGGCGCCGGCGGCGCTCCTCCGCGGCGCGCATCTCGTGCTCGGCGCAAGACGCTTCCAGCTCCGCCAGCCGCACGACGCGGACGCCGGCGTCGAAGAGATGCCTTTCGAGCCCCGCCGTGATGGCGGCCCCCAGCGTGCCGGAAAGGTCGGCCCTGTGCAGGTCGGCCGCCGGTTTGGAGGCGGCGAATTGCGAGGCGATCCGCCGTGCCTCCGGGTTCACTCGGGTCTTCAGGTCGTTCGAGGAGTACGCGCCGGGAAAGTCGAAAAGCGACCGGCAGAAATCGCCCAATAGATCGTCGCGGCCGGCGGCCGGCGAGAAGCATACCACGCAGGAGATGCAGACCGGAAGCCCGTCGGATGACCGGAGATCGGCGAATTCGAAATGGATCGGGAACTCCCCGGTCTTCACCAGTACGAGATCGAATTTCCCGGAAACCCTGCGGCCCTCCTCGAAAAGGGCGTTCGTGCCGTCGTCGAATGTCGCAAGCCCCGCCGTGTGGCGCGGGATCGTCAGCGACTTGCGGAAGAAGCCGGCGAGCTCGCGCGAACTCACCTTGATCGCCATCAGGTTGCGGTCTGCAAGGAACTCGCGCAGGGTCTTCTTGGACATCCGGCAGTAAGGATATCAAATCCGGGGGATTAATCAAGGCGCCCCCCCTCCCTTCCCCTGGTTATGAATCAATCGCTTTGATTCATAATCAAGGGCGAGATGAATCAAACGCTTTGATTCATAATAGGGGTTAGGGGAGGACGGCCCACAGGCCGGAGGTGCGGTCGTAGTAGATGAGCGCCCTGTCGGGACCCCAGCGACGACGCCCCGCTCCGGTCCGGGTGGTGCGGTCCAGATGCAGGGTGATCTCGAACGTGCGTCCCTTGTCGACGAAGTCGCGCTCTGGCGATGAGGTGAACTTGGTGCCGTCGGCGAGCCGCGCAAGGTTCTCGCAGAACTCAAGGCTCGGGGCCGCCGGCGGCGAACCCGCCAGATCCGAGGCGAAGCCGCAAAGCAGCGCCCGGATCGCGCGGATCAGGTCCGCGCGGCGGGTGAAGACGACCCTGGCCGCGTCGCCCTCGGCGGCGAATATCACGGTTTCCTCCGGTATGGAAATCCGCATGTGCGTCAAGTCGTCGTGGAGCGCCTCCAGCACCTCTTCCGGGACATCCTTGGGCAGGCCATGGAGTCCCACCCAGTCGAACCGGCCGCGGCCTCCCCAGGCGCGGGCCAGCGAGAGCATCCCCGCGCCGGTCGTGCGAAGGATGTACCCTTTGAGCAGCTCGGCCGGGGCGTCCAGGCCGTCGCGGAGGATCCGGCCCGACTCCGCGCGGTCGGAGCGCCACAGCTCGGTCCATTCGGCCTGCGCCCTGACGATCAGCCCGCCGTATTCCCGGCGAATCGCATTCTCGACGTCCTTTGACGAGGGCTCCCAAAGATCCGGCCTGAGCAGCTCCGGCGGTATCCGATAGACGAGCATGTCCAGGGGAAGGATCTCGGGGGAGAAGACATAAACGAAGAATAACGGGGTGAACCCTCTGGCGTAAAGATGGCACTCGTTGGGCGCATCGATGCGGACATATATCTCCAAGGGAAGCGGCGGCGCGGTCGCGCTCGTCGGGGCGCCTGCGTTCACGCGGGTCATTATAGGCACGCCCCCGCCGCCGACAACGGATTTCTGGATTGCCGCGCCGGTGCTGCGCTCCGTTCGGAAGGCCGTCGTACCCCCTTCGATTCGCCGCGAGGTTTACCGGGATTGATACCACCCGCGGCCCGCTGCGACGGCTCTCGCCGATTCCCGTTGACACGTGTGGCGGTGCCCCTAGAATGTATCGGCCAAATGGTATGACAGGAGGGTATCAATGGCGATACGCGTTGCGATCAACGGGTTCGGGCGCATAGGCAGGCTTGTTTTCCGCGCGATGTGCGGCCGCGCGGAGTTCGACGTGGTGGCCATAAACGACGTCACCGACGCGAAGACGAACGCCCATCTGCTGAAGTACGATACCATCTACGGGCGTTTTGAAGGGAAGGTCGAGGCCAAGACGGACGCCCTCATCGTCAACGGCAAGGAGATAAAGATAGCAGGGTCGAAGAACGACAAGGGCGAGTTCGTGCCGGGCGTGAAGGACCCCTCGAAGCTCCCGTGGAGGGAGATGAACGTGGACTGGGTCGTGGAGTCCACCGGGGTGTTCACCAAGCGGTCCGAGTGCGCCAAGCACCTGGATGCCGGCGCCAAGAGGGTGTTGCTCTCGGCCCCGGCCAAGGATGAGGTGGACTGCACGACCGTGATGGGGGTCAACCACGAGGCGATCAAGCCGGAGCACAAGGTGATTTCGAACGCGTCATGCACCACCAACTGCCTGGCTCCGGTGGCCAAGGTCCTCAACGACAAGTTCAAGATCGTCCGGGGACTGATGACCACCATCCACGCCTATACGAACGACCAGCGCACCGCCGACCAGGTTCACAGGGATCTCCGGCGCGCCCGCGCGGCCGCCATGAACATTATCCCGACGTCCACCGGCGCCGCCAAGGCGATCGGGCTCGTCATCCCCGAGCTGTCAGGCAAGATGCACGGCGTCGCCATGAGGGTCCCTGTGGCCGTGGGTTCATGCGTCGATCTGGTCTGCGAGCTGGGGCGCAAGGTCACCAAGGACGAGATAAATGCCGCGATGAAGGAGGCCTCCGAGGGCGCGCTCAAGGGTATCCTGGGTTACACGGAGGACGAGATCGTCTCCTCGGACGTCATCGGCGATGAGCGATCCAGCATCTTCGATGCCAAGTCGACCATGGTCCTAGCCGACTCTCTGGTCAAGGTTTTGTCGTGGTACGACAACGAGTGGGGTTACTCTCAGCGCTGCGCGGACATTATCTACTACGCTTCCTCGGGAAAGATCCTCGGGAGATAGACGGACATGGCCAAGCTTTCGGTTCGCGATCTGGATCTCAAGGGCATGCGCGTACTCATGCGGGTCGATTTCAACGTGCCCGTCAAGGAGGGAAAGGTCACCGACGACACGCGCATCAAGGCCGCCCTTCCCACGATCAGACATGTCCTGGAAAAGGGTGGCAGATTGGTTCTGGTCTCCCACCTGGGGCGGCCTGACGGCAAGCCCGATCCCAAGTACACCCTGCGGCCCGTGGCCCAGCGCCTTCAGGAACTCTTGGGGCGCCCCGTGGCCTTCGGCGAGCCGTCGGGAGACGTGACGCTCCTGGAGAACGTGAGGTTCGACCCCGGCGAGGAGAAGAACGACGAGGCGCTCTCGAAGAAGCTCGCATCCTACGGCGACGTATACGTGAACGACGCGTTCGGTACCGCGCATCGCGCCCACGCCTCGACGGCGGGGGTGACCAAATACTTCAAGCAGTGCGCCGCGGGTTTCCTCATCGAGAAGGAGGTCCAGTACCTCGGCAAGGTGCTCTCGAATCCGGACAAGCCCTTCTTGACCGTGATGGGCGGGGCCAAGGTGTCGGACAAAATACTGGTCCTCGAGCAGATATCCAACAAGGTGGATGCGATCCTGGTCGGCGGCGGGATGGCCTACACGCTGCTGAAGGCGCAGGGGAAGCCGGTGGGTGCGTCCAAGGTCGAAGGGGACAAGTTGGATGTGGCCAGGAAGATATTGGCTTCGGCGCGCGTCGTTCTGCCCATCGACCACGTGGTGGCGGACCAGATGGATCCGGCGGCGGCGACCCGGGTGGTCGACGACGTCCCGGAGGGCAAGATGGGGCTTGACATTGGCCCGAAGACGGTTGAGCTCTTCAAGAAGGAGCTGGCCGGCGCCAGGACCGTGCTCTGGAACGGGCCGTTAGGGGTCTTCGAGATGGCCCCGTTCGCCGCCGGCACCAAGGCGATCGCGGAGTACCTGGCCTCCCTGAAGGCGACCACAGTCGTCGGCGGAGGGGACACCGCCGCCGCCGTGGAGAAGTTCGGTGTGGCCGATAAAATGTCGCACGTTTCGACGGGGGGCGGTGCGTCCCTTGAATTCCTCGAGGGCAAGACGCTGCCCGGGATCGCGGCCCTCACGGACCGCTGAGGGGCGCTGGGCGTGGCCGGAACGACGGACCGCGCCTGAGGCGGCCGCGCGTCCATGAAGCCGATTCGCATCGCGCCTTCCCTCCTGGCGTCGGATTTCTCCCGCTTGCGGGACGAGATCCAGAGGGTCGAGGCCGGCGGGGCTGATCTCCTGCACGTCGACGTCATGGACGGCCACTTCGTGTCCAATCTCACGGTGGGTCCGGTCGTCGTCGAGTGGGTGCGAAAGGTCACCCGCCTGCCGCTGGACTGCCACCTGATGGTCACGCACCCGGAGAGATACGCACCTGTGTTCGCCGACGCCGGCGCCGACTGGATTACCTTCCAGGCCGAGGCGGTGGCGCGCGCGGGGCAGTCGCGCTGGAATGGACGGGGGTTCGTTCTGCGCCGCGGTGGAAGGTCGTACGACCAGCGGCGCCTGGAGGCCGTCATCGAATCAGTCCGCTCGCGCGGGAAGGTCCTGGGGGTTGCGATCAACCCGGGTACCCCCGCCGGGGTCCTGGACTTCCTCGACCGCGTGGACATGGTGCTGGCCATGACCGTCTGGCCGGGCTTCGGCGGCCAGAAATTCATTGAATCCGTGGTCCCGAAGATCCGACAATTGCGTCGGAGATCGGATTCGCTGGACATCGAGGTGGACGGCGGGCTTAACGAGGAGACGATTCGGAAGGCCGCCGGGGCGGGCGCCAACGTGATAGTGGCGGGGACCGGGACTTTCCGGGCGCCGGACGCCGCCGAGGCGATCCGCCTGCTCCGCAGGGGCGCGGAGGAAGCCCATGGCGTTTGAGAAGATCAGACGGCTGATGTCGCGTAAGAAGCGCATTCCGGGGGATCTGTGGATCAAGTGCGCCGGCTGCAATGGCATGGTTTACCGGAAGGAGGTCGAGGAGCGGAAGATGGTCTGCCCGCAGTGCGGCTACCACTTCACGCTGACCCCCCGGGAACGCATGGATATGATGCTGGATCCGGGCTCCTTCGTGGAGATGTGGGATGATCTGGTCCCTGTCGACGCCCTCGGCTTCGAGGGTGCGATTTCCTACCGTCAGAAACTCGAGGCGGCGGAGAAGGAGACTGGCCAGAAGGACGCCTGCGTGGCCGGCATCGGCCGGATGGAGGGGAGAGAGGTCGCCTTCGCCGTCACCGATTCGCGCTTCATGATGGGCAGCATGGGATCGGTGCTCGGGGAGAAGATTACGCGCACCTTCGAACTGGCCGCGGAAAAAAATCTTCCGGTGATAGTCGTCTCCGGTTCGGGCGGCGGGGCGCGCATGTACGAGGGGTGCGTTTCCCTCATGCAGATGGCCAAGACCTCGGCGGCCGTCGCGCGGCACGGGGCCAGGGGCGGGCTTTACATCTCGGTGCTGACCAATCCGACGATGGCCGGAGTGATGGCCAGCTTCGCGGCGCTGGGCGACGTCGTCATCGCTGAGCCCAAGGCCCTCATCGGTTTCACGGGCCCCCGCGTAATCGAGCAGACGATCAAGCAGGAGCTTCCCAAGGGCTTCCAGACATCCGAATTTCTCCTCGAGCACGGGTTCGTCGACATGGTCGTGGAGCGCCCCAGGCTTCGCGAGGAGATCGTCCGTCTCCTGTCTTATCTGGCGCCGTGATACGGGTCGCCCTCGTCATAGGCCGCCTCAACGTGGGCGGCGCGGAGGCGGAGCTCGTACGGCTGGCCAACGGCTTGGACCGCGCGCGGTTCCAGCCGTTCGTCGTGACGGTCCAAGACAGCGGGCCCCTGGCGGAACGCCTTCGCGACGTGGAGCTCGTAGAGCTGGGGCGGCGGAGGAAGTGGACCCCCGGCAGCTTCCGCGCCCTGTGCGGCCTCCTCCGGGCCAGGAAACCGCACGTGGTCCAGTCGTTCCTGTTCGCCGAGAACGTAATGTGCCGCTTGGCGGGGGAGGGCGCGGTGGTTTCGGCCATCCAGGGGTCACTCTCGGACGACTGCGAAACGGGGACGCCCTCGCTGAGGCTGTGGCTGGAGAGGCGGACCTTCGGCAGGGCTCGGGCGGTCGTGTCAAACTCGGCCTATTACCGCGATCTTTACGGGCGGCTGGGGTTCGACGCCGGTAGGATCGAGGTCATCCGGAGCGCCGTCGAGCCGGTCGCGGCGTCCGGCGGGGGGGCGGCGGTGCGGCGTGAGTTCGGCGTCCCGGAGGGCCGCCTGCTGGTGACGTGCGTGGCGCGCCTCGTCGAGCGCAAGGGACATGAGGACCTCCTCAAGGCCGCCGCCGGGAGGTACGCGCTGCTGTTCGTCGGCGACGGTCCCCTGCGCGGTCGGCTGGAGGGGCGCGGGGCGATCCTGGCGGGGACGAGGAGGGACGTGCCTGAGATACTGGCCGCCAGCGACGTCGTGGTCCTCGCCTCGCGCTTCGGCGAGGGCTGCCCAAACGCCGCGCTGGAGGCGATGGCCGCCGGGCGCCCTGTGGTGGCCACGCGGGCGGGCGGGACCCCAGAGGTTGTGAGGGACGGCGAGACGGGGATACTGGTCCCTCCGGGGGACACAGGTGCGCTCCGGGCGGCCTTGGAGCGCTTGGAGAGGGAGCCGGGACTCCGGGAGAGGATGGGGCGGGCGGGACGCGCGCTGGCGCTTTCGGATTTCGGCGTGGAGAGGATGGTGAAGCTCTACGAGGATTTGTACTTCAGATTGACTGGGGGCGGCGCACCGATATAATGGCTCAGGCGTGGCATCATTCACCATCATCCGGCAAGAGAGCGGGGTCGAGCAATACCTGAAAGAGATTCAGAGCGTTCCTCTCTTGACTGCCGAGCAGGAGCGCGAGCTCGCCAAGCGGATGAGGCACGCCGATTCCAAGGATCCCCGCAAGGCGCGCGACGGGAGGGAGGCCCGCGAGCAGTTCATCCGGGCCAACCTGCGCCTGGTGGTGAGCGTGGCGAAGAATTACCTCAACAAAGGGCTTTCTTTCCTCGATCTGATCGAGGAGGGCAACCTGGGGCTGCTGCGGGCGGTCCAGCGGTTCGACCCACGGCGGCGCTGCCGATTCTCGACGTACGCGACGTGGTGGATCAGGCAGGCCATCCGCAGGGCGCTGGTGAACACGGCGAAGACCGTGCGCGTCCCGTCGTACATGGTCGAGATCATAGCCAAGTGGAAGAGTCTGCAGAACGAGTTCGCCCAGAAGCACGGCCGCAAGCCGGACATCTCCGAGGTGGCCTCCGAGATGGACCTTGGCGACGAGGGCATGGCCATCCTCAAGCGAGCGATCAGCGCGTCGGACAACTTCTCCCATCCGGTGAGCCTGGACGTGATGTGGCCCACCAGCGAGGTGGCCGACGGCAAGGAGACCTCGTTGCCGGATCGTACGGTATTCTCGCAGATGGATTCCGAAAGGATCGAGAACATGCTGCGCTCGATCAACGAGCGCGAGGCGGCCGTGCTGAGGTACCGCTACGGCCTGTACGACGGGCAACCGATGACCTTGGGGGACATCGGCAAGCGCCTTCGCATCACCCGCGAGCGGGTCCGCCAGATCGAGAAGATCGCGCTCCGGAAGCTTCACAGGCGGCTGGTCAGCCGCAGCGAGGATGAGTGATGGGGCATTCGGGGAGGGGAGGGATCCCATGAACAGCCTTGTCCGGGAAATCCGGTCGCTGATTCGTGACGTGCCCGACTTCCCGAGGAAGGGGGTCGTTTTCAAGGATATCACACCGGTCCTTTGCAATGCAGCCCTTTTCGGCCGGGTGTGCGCTGCCCTGGAGGAGTACGCGATGGGGCGCGGGGCGGATGTCGTGGCGGGCATCGAGTCCCGGGGATTCATCTTCGGCGGAGCGCTGGCGGTGAGGATGCGCCGTCCGTTCGTGCCGATACGCAAGAAGGGCAAGCTCCCCTGGAAAACCGTCCGCCAGGCGATCAATCTCGAGTACGGCAAGGACGCCCTGGAGATCCACAGGGACGCGCTGGAACGGGGGCAGCGCGTGGTCCTGGTGGACGACGTGCTGGCTACCGGGGGCACGCTGGCGGGGGCCTGCAAGCTGGTCGAGCGGGTGGGCGGCGTGGTGGCCGGCAGCACCTGCCTCGTGGAGCTTTCCTTCCTCAAGGGCCGGGCGCGCCTCAAAGGTCGTGACCTCTTCTGCCTCGTCCGCTACTAGCAACTGTTAACGAAAACGCGACGCGAAAACGTTAACACTTGTGGGGTACGCGATTGTGGGAAACGCGCGATACGACATGATCATATTCGACCTGGATGGCACGCTGGTGGACAGCGCGCCGGACATAGTGGACTCGCTGCAACGTGTGCTTAAGCGCCTGGGGAGGCAGATCGTGCCGGCGGATCAGATAGTAGGGGCGATCGGCAGGGGCATGCGCAAACTCATCGAGAGGACTTCGTCCCCGCCACATGAGCCGGTCATGGAGGCGTTCCTGGAGGACTACGGCGCCCATCTGGTCGTGCGTTCGCGGCTTTATCCGGGGGTGGCCGATACCCTGCCCCGCATACAGGCCCGCAAGGTGGTTCTTTCCAACAAGCCTCAGGAATTCGCCCGGCGGGTGCTTGAGATCCTGGGCGTGGCGGGTCATTTCGAGGCCATTTATGGGGGGGATTCGTTCACCATGCGCAAGCCGGAACTTGAGGCCTTCAGGGGCGCCACCAGAGGGGCCGGCCGTGTCCTGATGGTGGGCGACAGCGGCGTGGACGTCGAGACGGCCCGGAAGGCCGGCGTCCCGATCTGCGCGGTGAATTACGGCTACCAGAAGCCGGGGGAGCTGGACGGCGCGGACTACCGGATCGACCGATTCGATCAGCTCCTAGACCTGCTCCGGTAGACCGCCTCCTCGATTCCCACCGCCGCGATCATGCCGGCGGCGGCCAGCAGGTACGGCGCCCTGGCGTCGCGGAGGGCGTCGGCGAGCATACCGCCGAGGAGGGGGAAGACGATGTTCCCCGAACCCAGCACCGCCTCGTGTATGCCGGAGTATTTCCCGTGCTCGGCGGGCCCGTGCAGGCTGTAGTAGATGCTCGATGCGTAGCTGAAGCCGAGCCCTATGCCCACCAGGGGTGACAGCGCGAGGATCAGGCGGTCATCCCGCGCCAGCGCCAGCGCCGCCGCCGAGGCGGCCAGCAGCAGCTGGGTTGAGAACAGGGGGGCACGCCGATAGGCCCACCGGTTTCCCCTCCGCATGGCCAGGAATGTGGCGGTCTGGGCCATGAAGACCGCGCCCAGGAAGACGCCGAAGAAGGTCTTCCTGTCCATCATCGTTCCGAGGTTTTCCTCGTTAAGAAAATGGAAGAAGTGTATCTGGAAGGTTGCCCCCAGGCCGAAGGCGAAGAAGTTCGCCACGTATCCCAGCGCGCGGAATACGGCGTGTTCAGGCGACCGTTGGGGGTCGCGGCCTCCGGCGGATCGTCCTTCGCTCCAAGGGTAGAAAAGCAGTATGGCCAGGCCCGCCGCTGCGGCAGACCACAGGGCGTACCGCGGGCCCAAGTGGCCCGTCATCCATCCGGCCGTGAGGAAGCCGAGCCCTTTGCCGATCGACCACAGGACGTTGAACAGACCGATGGCCCTCTCCATCCGGGCGGGTTCCGTCTCGTTGCCGATCGCCCCCTGGACGGTGGGCCAGAAGATGCTTCCGGACAGCGCCAGCAGCGGCGCGGCGAGGAAGAGGCCGGCCAGGGTATCAACGCGGCCGACGACCAGGCAGGAGAGGGCCGCCCCGGCGCATCCGAGGCGGGCCATCAGCGACTTCGGGGCGCGGTCGGCGAGCCGTCCCATCAGGAGGCAGCTGATCGTATAGACAAGGGTGGAAACCGCCGGGAGGAGGCCGAGCTGCGTGTGGGTCGCTTTCAATTCCTCGGCGCGGATCGGGATCACCGTCCAGGCCACGTAGACCAGCCAGTCGTACAGCAGGCCACCGAGGCAGTAGAGCCATAGGCGCATGGGGTCGCGATTGTAGGTTCGGAAGGGCCAGGGGGCAAGGACCGCGCCCGGCTTGGCGGTCTTCGACGGGCACGTTCATGCGGCGTCGCCGGGCATCCTCGGATCCCCTTACAATTGGGACGCAGGCTTGGCTGCGAAATCGAAGACGTAATCGAAGATGGCGTGCAGGCGCGCGATGAGTTCGGGATCTTCCAAAGTTACGCCCAGTTCTAGGTTGTAATGGAGACTTGTGTCGGTCATGTTGGCGCTGCCCACGTAGGCCATCGACGAGTCCGCCAGGATCATCTTGGCATGGAGCTGGAACATCTGGGCCGTGGCGTGTTTCTCGTGGAGGTAGCGCACCGCAAGGGGGCGGGTGGTGGCGAAGCGTTCGAGCACCGGGCTTGATTTCATGCGCGACTCCCGGAGGGTGGTCACGATCTGGATCGGCGCTCGTGCCTCCTGGGCAAGCGTCGTGAAGGTCGGATCGACGTAGGGCGAGAATATCTTTATGGACTTGCGGGCGGCGGCGAACAAGCGGGCATAGACTTCCGCGGTCGTGGCGATGCCGCCCGTGCGGGCCTCAAGCGCCTCGCGCATGGGCACGGGGACGGAGAGGACCAATCCGGTTGCGGCGCCTCGCGCTGCGTGTGTTTCATCGTCTCCAGCCGCGCATCCGCCGAAGACTTCCTTCCAGATTTGTCTGATCATGGGATCTCCTGAAATGGGCGGGGGTAGTGGGCGGGCTTCGGTGTTTTCTCGACTAACTTCTCAAAGAGCCGTGGGCTGTGACTAGCAAAGGACGCGCCAGGCTGGGGCGAGTTGGGAACCGGTTCGCGTTCAAGGCGTTGTGAGTGTCCGTTTGAACACGGCGGATTGATGGTGTTACTTCCCGTAACGCGCCGTAACGTGACCGGCGTGGTTACGCCCGTCTTGCGTTTGACGCGGACGCAGGGCGCGGGGTTTTCACGGAGCCGGCGCATCGAAGCATCCCCTGAGCGATTCGAAGGAGATGCGCCGGCGGCCGGCGGAAGCAGGGTTGGCCCGGCATCAGTTTCATCGGGGCCGGGCGGCGCTTTCGCGGTCCGGTGCGGTGCCGCATCCAGACATTTCGCTTGAGTTCGACGGGTGGTATCATGCCGGGCGCCGCCGGGGCCCGGCCGGCGGCCATCCCGGCGCGGCCGCGCGCGGGGGTGGAAAGCTCTCGCGCCAGCGTCCCTGGCCACGGATGACAAGGAGGCATCCATGATCAAGCTCGCCAAGCGCCGGCTCTTCCGGATCGTCATTCCGCGCTACCCGGCTTTCAACATCTACAGCGCCGTGGCCAGGCGGACAACCGCGCTGGGTCCCGTCTGCGTGGCCACCGCGGTGAGCCGCATGCCCGGCTGGGAGGCCGAGGTCATCGACGAGAACAACTACCGATTCCCCGGCCCGACAGACGAATCTGGTGCTCCCGACCACGCCGCACTGCAGGCGCTGCGTCCGGCGGACGCGGTCGGCGTGTACGGCGGGCTGTCCTGCACCGTCCCGCGGGCGCTGGAGGTGGTGGCGCACTACCGTCGTGCGGGGATCTTTTGCGTCGTCGGAGGCCATCACTTCGACGCCCTGCCCGGCGAGGCGCTGCGGGCCGGGGCGGACGCCGTGGTTCACGGAGAGGGCGAGCTGACCATCACCGAGCTGCTGGGGGCCTTCGAGCGCGGGGGCGACCTCGGCGCGGTCGCCGGGATCAGCCGGTTGCAGGACGGCCGGGAGGTGCGGACCGCGACGCGGCCTCCGCTGGAGGACTTCGAGGGCCTGCCCCTGCCGGATTTCGGGTTGCTGCGCTACGCCAAGGTCTTGATCTACCCAGTGGGGCGGATCCGCGGTTGCGGGATGAACTGCGAATTCTGCGCCGTCAAGGGCCGGGCGCGCTGCGCCAGCCCGGAGCGGCTGCTGGCCCAGATCAGCTCGGCCGCCGAGGGCCGCGGGGCGCGCGAGTTCTTCGTGGTCGACGACCAGTTCGCCCAGGACCGCGGCGAGACGTTGCGCTTCTGCCGGCTGCTGCGCGAGTATCAGGAGCGGCTTGGCCTGAGCTTGTTCCTGACCGTGCAGATCAGGCTGGACTGCGGTCGCGACGATGAGCTGCTGGCCGTGATGCGCGCAGCGGGGATCCGCCAGCTTGCCATCGGCATCGAATCGCCCATCGAGGAGGAGCTCCGTGCCATGGGCAAGCACCTCAGGGTTGAGGAGATGGTCGGGCTGGCCCGCAACTACCACCGGCACGGCTTCCTGGTTCACGGTATGTTCATATTCGGCTACCCGATGCGCCCGGGCGTGGAGTTCCGGATGGGCGCGGCCGAGCGGGTCGGGCGCTTCAGGAGGTTCATTCGCGAGGCCCGGCTGGACACCGTCCAGGTGCTACTGCCCGTGCCGCTTCCTGGGACGGCCCTACGGGAGCGGCTCCAGAGGGAGGGACGGGTCTTTCCCATCGAGGAATTCGGCTGGGAGTACTATGACGGCAACTTCCCGCTGATCGTGCCCGACGCGCCGCTCACCGCCTCCGACCTGCCGGCCTCCTCGCTTGCGATCATGGGGCGGTTCTATCGCTTCCTGCGGCTGCCCGGCGTGGCGGTGCGCACCCTGGGCTTCCCGCTGGCCATGCTGCCGCTGGTCAACCTTCGCAGGCGCTGGAACCGCTGGTACCGGCGTTGGCGCAATGACGTGGTCTGCACCGGCGGCTACTTCATCATGAAGGCATGGAAGAAGCAGTTTCGGGAGGGACCATTCCGCCGCAAGCTCTTCCAGGCCAACGGAAGGTCCGCCGCGACGGAGTGAGCGCCGCCGAACGTCCTGAGGATAGTTAACCCGCCCGGTTTCCAATTCGCAGGCGAGTCGCAGATGGTCGGGGCGACTGGCGCTCGTTTGAACGCGAGCTCGCCGTCCTTGGCCCCCTCGTGGGCCTGTTTCTGGGCCCGTCGGAGCCGCGCTTCCTGGATCATCTTGCGCCCTTCCGGCGTGGTGATGTCTCCCTCCGCTCGATCAAAATGATGGAACGAAGGATGTAAAGCCGGGTGTCCTCCGAAACCTTCCTCAAGTGTACCTGGCGGCTCGAATTGGCGATTTAAGCCGGGAAAATCCTTCTATGAAGTAAGGCTGCAGGTCAAGCGTTTCGCCTCATGAATTCACCCCTGTTGTCCCCTGGACTTCACGCTGTCCCCGCCGTAAGTGGGACGGCGTGAAGTCCAGGGCGCCTTCCATTTCTTGTCGCCGGAGCGTAACGCAAGGCGAGTGACAGCCACGCTGGCACGAGCCTTGCCGCGGAGGCGACACCACCGATTCCTGCCACGATCTTCTACAGACGTCTTCTCGAATCTCACAAGGGCCGGCATACCCCCTCGTCT
>FWPU01000481.1_pt1 | contig 21312 bp, 14 predicted proteins | sample 2228361 | NCBI WGS metagenome assembly FWPU01 (sample SAMEA103939777, study PRJEB20133) | metagenome
CTTTCGATCAGCCTTTCCCGCCACCGGGCCGCCTCGCTCTCGACTTCGGCCGGGATTTCTGCCTCGGTGTAGGTGAGCCCCAGATCTTCCTCCCTCCAGACGACCGAGCACATGCGGACAAGATCGACCACGCCCCGGAAATGGTCTTCCTCCCCGAGCGGGATTTGGCAGAGCACCGGGTCGCAGCCCAGCTTCCTGCGCATCATCTCCACGGCCCCGAAGAAATCCGCGCCCACCCGGTCCATCTTGTTGATGAAAGCCAGGCGAGGCACCCGGTACTTGTCGGCCTGGTGCCAGATCGTCTCGGACTGGGGTTCCACGCCCTCCACGCCGGAGAAGACGAAGATGGCTCCGTCGAGCACCCTCAGGCACCGTTCGACCTCGATCGTGAAGTCCACATGGCCCGGCGTGTCGATCAGGTGGATCTCGTGGTCCTTCCATTCGAAGCTCGTCACGGCCGACGTGATGGTGATCCCTTTTTCCTGCTCTTCGGGCATCCAGTCCATGACGGCCTGGCCGTCGTGGACCTCTCCCATCCGATGAATCCTGCCCGCATAGAACAGGATCCTCTCGGTCAGCGTGGTCTTGCCGGCGTCGATGTGGGCGACGATGCCGATGTTGCGAACTCTCTCAAGCCGTTTTTTTTCTGCCATGAGGCGCCGACCGGTCTCGGTGAGAAGAAAACTTGAAGAGGGGCGTTTCGAAAGCGCTTTATGCTATCATGTAAATATGCCGCCTTCAACCGGCGGCAACGGGCGCAGACGATGCGGCCGGTCCCGTCGAGAGTCCCTCGCGCCCGTGCCGGCCCTGGGATCCGTTGACAAGGCCGCCCCTTTTCACTATTGTTGCCGCCGTATCGGCGTCCAGGTTTCTGGCCAGGCCGCAGCGAAGAGACCTCTCGGGCGAAAGGGAGCCACGTGATCTGCAAGTGCCATCTCTGCAACGCGCACCTGTACCCGGGGGACAAGAGATACCGTCTCAAGATCTGGATCTGCCCGGACTCAGGGGAAGACCTCCCTGCAGCGACCCGGGAATGCTTCGACGAGATCGGCCGGGCCTTCCTTCCGGACTGCGATGAGAATCCCTGGTTCGAGTCGCTGGAGGCGGAAGACCCCGAATCGTGCCAGGAGGCCAGCCTCGTCCTCTGCAAGAGCTGCCAAGACCGGCTTTTGCGTAATCCTGTCTTCCGGGAACATCTGCTGTTCCCGGCACACGAGGTCCAGGCGAAAAGAATCCACTAGCAGGCTTCGGGCGTGAGGGGTGGGAGATCAGGTCTCTGCCTGACCGCACCCCCAGACTGGATCTCGCCGGGGCGGCTTTCTCCTAGGAAAGGGGGCCGTTGGCTGCCCTGCACACGGCGTTGCCGTGCTTCCTGGCGTCGTAGGCAGGAAGATACACGCTGAAGCGCGTGCCCTTGCCGAGTTCGCTCGCGACCTCGAGCCTGCCCTCGTGCTCGTTGACGATCTGGTAGGCGATCGAAAGGCCCAGGCCCGTCCCGTCGGCTTTGGTCGTGAAGAACGGATCGAAGATCTTTTCCATGTCCGATCCGGAAATGCCCGGCCCGGTGTCGCACACCTCCAGGCCGACCCAGAAGTGTCCCTTCTCCCCTTCCTGCAGGAAGGTGCGGAAGGAAAGAACGCCCTTGGGCTCCATGGCTTGAATGGCGTTCAGGCCCAGATTCTGGATCACCTGTGCGATCTGGCCGGGGTCGGCGAAGGCGGGCGGCAGGTCGGGTTCTTTCCGGAATTCGATCTGGATGCTCTTGCGCCGGGCCTGAAAATCCAGGAGCTGGATGTTCCGCTCGACCAGCACGTTCAGGTCGCAGTCGCGCAGGATCGGCCGCGCAGGTCTGGCGAAAGAGAGAAGATTTTCCAGCAGGGACTCGATCCGGTTGGCTTCCCCCTGGGCGATGTCCAGATATCGCTCCAGAAACTTCCTGTCGTCCCACTTCCTGGGGAGAAGCTGCAGGAAGGACTGAATGGCCACCATGGGGTTGCGGATTTCGTGCACCAGGCCTGCAACCATGGTCCCCACAGCGGCCAGCCGGTTGGACCGGATCATCTTCTTCATGTTCTCGATCCGCTCGGCGTGCAGCCGTTCCCGCTCCCTCTGGGCATGAAAGTAATCCAGGCCGCGCATGATGCCGGTCCGAATGTCCTCGTGCTCCCAGGGCTTGCGGAAGTAGCGGTAGACTCTTCCCTTGTTGATGGCGTCGATGACGACTTCGATGTCCGCGTAGGCGGTGACCAGAATCCGCAGAATCCTGGGGTCGATCCTCCGGACCTCCTCCAGCATCTGAACACCCGTCATGCCGGGCATTCGCTGGTCGGCCAGCACGAGCTGGATGGGCCGCTCCCGGAGCCGCTGGAGGCCCTCCTGGCCAGAACGGGCCGTCCAGATCGTGAAATACTCCTCGAACTCGTCCTGAAAGGCCTCGAGGTTTGCGGGCTCGTCGTCCACATAGAGGATGTTGAACGATTTATAATCCAACGGCCTCGCGGGTTCTTCCATGGTCCGTCTCCTCAGCCGCACGTCCCCTGCGATCCTGCATCGGCAGAAAGATCCGGAAGAGACTTCCCTTGCCCGGGGTGCTTTCCACCTCGATCCGTCCACCATGCTCTTCCACAATCCGATGGGATATGCTCAACCCCAGACCCGTGCCCTGCCCGACTTCCTTGGTCGTGAAGAAGGGCTCGAAGATCCTGGGGAGTTTTTCCGGCGGGATGCCGCATCCGTTGTCCTCCACGGTGACGACGGCCTCCGAGCCGATCTGCTCCGTGCGGACCCAGATGTCCCCTTTTTCCTGGATGGCCTGGGAAGCGTTCACTAGAAGGTTCATGAACACCTGGTTGAGCTGGGCCAAGTTGCAGGGGACCTTTCGGGCGAGCCGGTAGTCCCGGTGCACGGAGATCTCCTTGCCGGACTCCCGCGGCAAGAGCACCAGGGTGGCCTCCAGCCCATCGTGCAGGTCGTCCTCCCGCATCCCCTCGACATCTTTTCGGGCGAAACTCCGGAGGCCGGTCACGATCTCCTCGCACCGTTTCAGCCCGAGCAGCGCTCTCTGGGCGGTGCGGAGGATCTTTTCGCGATTGTCCCCGGCGGCCGGCGCGGCTTCCGAGCGATCCGAGGCGTTGAGCAGCCGCGCCAGCGTGTTCAGGCTGCTCAGAGCCGCATTGAGCGGGTTGTTGATCTCATGGACAAGGCCCGCCGAGAGCACGCCCAGGGAAGCCATTTTTTCCGAGTGGACGAGCTGGCTCTGGGTCTCCTTGAGCTCTTTCAGAGCCGCCTGGAGCTTCAGGTTCTCCTCCTGGATCTGCTTCTCCAGGCTGCGGATCTTGATCATGTTTCGCGCCCGGACCACAAGCTCCCTGGGGTTGAAGGGCTTGGTGAGGTAATCGTCTGCTCCCTTCTCGAACCCCTCCACCTTCATGTCGATCTCGGCTTTCGAAGTCAGGAGAATGATCGGCATGTGCTGGTGCGCCGGGCTCCTCTTGAGGAGCTCGCAAAGCTCGTACCCGTTGCGGTTCGGCATCATGATGTCCGAGACCACAAGGTCCGGCGGATCTTCCTGGATCTTGCGCCATGCGTCGTCGCCGTCGACCGCCGTCCTCACAGCGAAGTCCTTGGAAAGGCAGCCCGCCACAAACGTGCGCATGTCGGCGTTGTCTTCCACGACGAGCACCCGATGACGCTCCCCGCTGTCCCCTGGCCCCTCCGGACCGAAAGCGGCAGGCTCCTCCTCCGGGAGATCCGAAGGCGTTCTCCGCCCTCCCCGGTCGGCCTCCCCTACATAATCGGCCCGGCGGTACAAAGACTTGATCCGGCTCTGCTCCGCCTTCGCCTCGTCCGCGGGCCCGTGAACCTCCCTCTCGCCCAAGGGCAGCGTGAAAGTGAAGACCGCGCCTCCTTCCGGCCGGTTGGCCGCTGATATGCCTCCACCGTGCAGCTCCGTGATTTCCCGGGCCAGCGCAAGCCCGATCCCCGTACCGCCGTGCCTCCGGCTGAGGGAGTCGTCCACCTGAACGAAGCGGTCGAAGATCCGGTCCAGGTCCTTCTCCGGAATCCCGGGCCCTGTATCGAGCACGGAGATCGAAACCTGCTCCGCCCCCTTTTCCCACCGCACAGCGACCGTGCCACCCTCCGGGGTGAACTTCAGGGCGTTTCCGATCAGGTTGATGAGGACCTTTTCGACCTTGTCCCGGTCGAAGTACAGGTCCGGCACCGGCGGGCCGCCCTCGCATCTGACCTCGATCCCCCTCTTTTCGCCGGCCGGCCGGAAGGAATCCACAATCTCCTGGACGAACTCGTTCAGGTCGTACCGGCCGATCTCGAGGGCCATCTTTCCCGCTTCCAGCTTGGAGAGATCCAGCAGGTTGTTGATCAGCTTGAGGAGCCGCAGGGCGTTCGTATGGACATGCTCCAGATAGAACCTCTGCTGGCCGGACAACGGACCCATTTCGCCCTGGAGCATGGCTTCCACGGGCGACAGGGTCAGCGTGAGAGGCGTGCGAAGCTCGTGGCTCACGTTGGTGAAAAAGCGCATCTTCATCCGGTCCAGCTCCTGGAGCTTCTCGTAGGACTCCTCGAGGCGCCGCTTGCTCTCGGCCAGCTCCCGGGTGCGCTCCTCCACGAGTTCTTCCAGGTGATCCCTGTGCTTCTTGAGTTCCTCGTGGGCCTCCTCCAGGGCCTTCTGGGATTCCTGGAGTTCGACGTATTTTTCGGAGATCGAGTCCACGGCCGATTCGAGAGCCTGAAGCTGCTCCCGCCCGACGGCCTCGTTGCGGCGGAGGGTCCTGCGCAGATCGAGCGTCTTGCCGCTTAGGTAGCCGATGAAGAGAAGCAGGGCCGTAAGCACCCAGAAGGGCACGACTCCGCCCGGATCGACCTGGCCGTGCGCCAAGAGGCCGAACAGGCCGCCGCAGAGCGTGCCCACCGCCGGATACAGGTAGCTCGGTCTTTCCTGCCAGGAGAATTCATAGACGCAACTTGCGTCTCCCTGCGCCGTGCAGCGGGTCTCCCGGCAGAAGGCCGTGGGCATGCCCCAGATCCTCGGGATGGCGGCGAACTGGCCCATGCGGTGGAGACAGAACAGCTTGTCTGCTTCCGCGTACTCCGGACGCGGCAGGTACTCCAGGACGAGACGGTTCTTCTCCGCCTGGAGAATCCGGAACTCTCCCACGCGGTTGTAGACCTTCGAATGCTCGACCCACTGTTTGAAGACGAGAGAGGGCGTGCCGACGGATTTCGCGCCCGTCCAGATCGCAGGGCCCAAGATCTCCCGTCTGACCGTGTAGGTGCCCGCCTCCCAGCAGGCTTTTTCCGAACGGCACCGGTCCCGGATCAGGGCCAGCAGGTCATGGGCGAAATCGAAGGATATCCAGTTGTTGGGGTCTTCCAGGTAGGCCCGGGTCATGCCGTGAGCCTCCAGGAACCGGTCCGTTTCTTCGACGCCGCAATGCTCGTCCAGATACAGCAGAGCGCTGCGCATCGAAAACCCGGAAAGTTCTGGCTTCCTGTACTGTCCCTTCATGGCCCCTTCGAGTCGTCCCGATGAACGGAGTCAGGCCGTGCCCTGGACGATGAACATCAGGTTGTACAGCAGGACATCCGGGTCCGACAGATCCTGGAGGAACCGTTCCTTCCAGCCGAGGGCCTCCTGCCGAGAGCCGAAGGCCTTTTCGAAATGGCCTTCCAGAATGGCGAGCTTCATCTCCCAGGCACGGCGGGCGAGCGAGTCCGTCTTGCCCGTGATGAGATGGTGCGGCATGAGATCCACCCGGATTTCCTTGAGGCCCGCCTGTCGAAACATGCGGTAGAGCTTCCGACCGACGAAGGCGTCGAATCCCAAGGGCTCCAGGGCCGACAGCAGGGCCTGCAAGGCTTTCTGCCGGGCGTCGTCCTCCGGAAACCTGTACAGACACATCCCGTCCACGTCGGCGACGGCGACGCGCCCTCCGGGCCGGGCAAGGCTCTTCATCTTCTCGAGAGCCTGCCTCCCCCGTTCTCCGGCGAGGTACTGGAAAAGGCACCTCGAGAACACCAGGTCGAAGCGGCCTTCTTTCAGGCCGCACGAGAAGAGGTCGCCGCAGACGAACTCCACGTTCCCCGCTCCCCCGATGGCTGCCATCTTCCTGCCTGCGCAAAGCCTCTGGCGGCTGAAATCCAGTCCGACCACAAGGCCCGGAAAGACCTTTTCCGCCAGAATCCGGGTCACGGCTCCGGTACCGCAGCCCACTTCCAGCACCCGGAGACCCGGTTCGAGAGGCAGAAACGCCAGTTCCTTGAGAACGACATCTCTCTGGGTCTTGATCTCCAGCCGCTCGGCCTCGGCCGGATCTTCCATCAGGTATTCGGGCATGGATCTCCCCTCTTGTTTGAATCGGTCGGTTCGAGGTCGCACTTTACGAAAAAATCACCCGGGCCCGGCGCGATAGCCCGCCATGCACTCCCTGGTGGTGAAAGCAGGGTTCCAGTCGAAGGTCTTCTGGAATCGCGTGGAATCCACGGTAACCGAGTACAGGAATCGCGTGACAGACGCAGGCGGGAGACGGGAGAGCCTCGCCGAGTACAGCACCTTGAGAGCGGCCGCAAAGAGACCCTTGGGCAAGAAGATCCTGCGGATCCCCAAGAGCCGGCAGATCTCGCTCACCCGGAGCGCATCCGGCGCGGCCACGTTGAACGGGCCGTCTGAGGGCTTCGCCACGGCCAGATGCAGAGCCCGCACCATGTCCTGGACGTGGAGGACCTGAACCAGGGGGTCATATCCCCGGACGCAGGGAAACAACCTCCTGCGAAAGAGCTTCGCCAGCGTGTTCTCCACGCCCTGCCCCACGACGAGAACCGGTCGGAGGATCGTGACGACCGTCTGCGGATTCGCCTTCTTGAACCGCCCGAGTCTTTCCTCGACCCTGAGCTTGCATTCGGAGTACACATGGCCCGGATCCGGCCTGAGGGGCCAGTCTTCCGGGACGAAGGGAGGATTGTCGGGCCGGCACCCGTAAACGGCGGCGCTGCTCGCGAAGACGACCTGCCGGACGCCGTGCTCGGCCGCCCCGGCCAGAAGGTTCTCCGTGCCTTCCAGATTGATCTGGCGCGCCCTTTCATCGTCGTGGATGTTACGCACAACGAACGCCAGGTGCACCAGGCAGTCGATTCCCTGCAGGAGCTGCCTCGCCCGAGGACTGCAGATGTCCTCCCGCACGGGCAGCCACCTGGGACTGCCCGAAAGGGGCAGCGCGCTCAGATCGAGGCCCACCAGTTCGGATACGCCGGGGTCTTCGAGAAGGGCAGGCACCAGCCGGCTGCCGATGCAGCCCGATGCCCCTGTCAGGAGGATTCGCCTGTTTCCGGCCGCACCGGGCCGGTCCGGCCGCGGAGATCCGCTAGAAGGACAACTCGCGCCCGGCCCTCTCCCTTCGCTCTTCGAAGCGGCTGAATCTCTCCTGAACATAGTCGTAGTAGCTCTTGATCGCCCTGCGGGTGGACGTAAAACAAATATATTCCTTTTCTTTGCGGAAGCCCGCAGCCAGATAATCGCTCACGTCCTCTTCCTGGGTCAGGCAGATGGCCGTTCTCGCACCCAGGGAGCGATAGAATTGCGCCACGATCTCGATCAATTTCCTGCGAACTTCCTGCGCCCGGCTGTCGCGCCGGACCGACCAGACGGAAAACGTGTTCAGAAGGCCGGACAAGTTGACGCCGAGGGACGCATTCTCCACCAGGGCGAAAGCCGCCAGTTCCCCCCTGTCCCTCGCCACGAGGCAGAAGCGCTCCCGCACGAGGCCCCTGGCCCTGTAGGCGGCCGAGATTCCGGGAAGCTCGAAGGTGTTCCTCTGAAGGCTTCTGGAGCGGATGAGCAGCGGGTGCAGCTCCCTGCGCAGGCAGTTCTCCACGATCTCGTAGTCGGCATCTGCGGCGCGTTCGATAACGATGCCCTCGGCACGGAAGCGGACCGGCAGCTCAAGGGGCCTCTGTTCCGGCATGTCCCGATCCAGGTCCCGAGTGAGGAACTGGTGCCTGGTGAATTTGAGCTGTTCCTCCAGGGGATAAACCTCCAGGAACCCCGAATAGATCTTCCAGGGGAAGGAGTTCTCCCTGCGAAAATAGGTGATCAGGTAGCGGATTTCCCTGTGCTCCATCAGGAACTGAGCCAGGCCGAGGATCACATACTTCGGAACGAGCTTCACCGGATGCCCGGTAGCCGCCAGGTGCTGGAAGAGCCAGCAGTCCTCGTAAGCCAGCACGGCCGAGGCGGTCCCGAGCTCCTGCCCGCCCTCCCGGAAGGCGATCTGCTTGAAGAAATCGGCTTCGCCCGAGAGCAGCTTCTCCCAGGTTTCGTCCACCTCTTTCTTGATCCGCTCGAGATAGGCAGCCTTGCCGGGATAGAGAAAACCCGACTTCAGGAAAAGCTGCCAGACATTCTCGATTTTCTCCACCGCCACCTGCACGATATGGGGGTTGCTCCTTTGAAAAATGTATTCCGAAATCCGCTTCTCCACCTGGACGGGAAGGTCGAGAAATTCCACGCCACACTGTTTACCCTGCCCGCCTCCCTGCTGGTCTCCTCCCCGCAAGGCCAGGGAACGGACCTCCACAGGTCCTGCCTGCAAGATCTCCCTGCCGAGTTCGATCTTGCAGTCCCTCAGCAGAAATCCTTTCCACAGGAGGTTCCGAACATAATCGCAATCAAAGGCAAGACCCCGAATCGAGAGGTCGCGGACGGGAAAGACGCATTCCTGTCCCAGGACCGGGTGGACGAACCGGAACCGCGCTTCGAGATCCCCCTCGCAGGAAACACGAAGGACCCTTCTGCGCTTGGCCTTGTAAATCTTCCTGGGGATCTCCAGCCTCAGCCACCCGTTTTCACGGAACGTTCTGGCGACAAAGAAGTGATAGATCCCGTAGAGAAGGTAATGGTAACTGAGCTCACCCTCCTGAAAGAGGTTCCGGGGAGCGCGGGCCAGGTGAGCGGACATGACCCTGAAATCCAGGTCTCCGTTGCGTCTCTCTGACTGGAGGACGCCGTCCGAGAACAGGATGCAGTTCTCGCGGCCCGTCAGGATCTTGGTCCCGCTCTGGCAGACCCTTCTCAGGTGCTGGAGGATCGCCTCCGGCCGGGTCATCTCCTCCATCTCGTCTTCCCGAAAAGCCGGGACCTCCCGCAGTCGGGGAAATCCGCTTTCGGAGAAGACCACGCCCACCCTCTGGTAGACTTCCCCCGACGGCGCGCACACAAGCTCTGCGTACTTCACCACGCCGTCGCTCACCCTGCAGGCCCGGTCCGTGGCATAGAGCGCCATTCCTTCGAGCAAGGTTCCGGCCGTGTAGACTTCCTCGCCCGGGTAGCTCTTGAACGCGAGGCCGCCGTAGCTCACGTCGAGGACGTTTTTCACACGATTGAGCCCTGGGTCGAGAGGATCGGGGAATTCAACGGTGAGAAGGGGCCTGAGATCCTGACCGAAACGGTCCTGGCGCCTTTCCTCCCGGTAATGAATCTCGGCCGGCAGCGCGAAGGAAAAGGGGCCGGCCGCGAACCGTGCCGGGTTCTCCTCCACGACAAAAGACCATGTCTTTTCGCGGTGGCTGAAACGGAAGACAAAGGGGACCTTGTCCGGAAACGCCCGGTCCGCGTCCTGAAGCGGAACGGCGTCTGCGAGAACCGTCGGGGAGCCGCCATCCAGCAGGATGTCTCGCAGGTAGGTGGCGTAAGAAACGGTTCCTCCGAGACGCCGAAAGTGGACCGGAAGGATTTTCCTGCACGCGCACCGCAGGGTTTTCAGAATGGAATCCGGATCCCGGACGGTGTGGAGATCTTCGGTGTCTTCGGCTGGGGCAGCAGGAGAAGAACGGCCGGCAGTGAAGGGCTTCGGGGCCCCAGCAAGCAGATCCTCAAGCCTCTCTCGCGCACGGCAGGGGACCTCCTCGAAGGCGACGCCCACTCCCGAGGGGGGCACAGGAGCGCCTTTTTCTGGAAGGGCCGCGCGGTTTCTCGGCCTCCGGTGGACGACTCTGCCGGTCAGGGAAAGCTCTTCCCGCAAGTCTGATCTCTTCAGGCGCAGGTGGAGCCGTTCCCCCTCCTCGGGCGGATGAAAACTGTGCAGAAACGCCCCGCCCAGGCTCAAGTCCTCGGTCACGCTCCAGAACGCACGGCCCCCCTTTTCATAAACCAAAGGGAACCGAACAGCGTGCCGTTGGTGTATCCTTCTTTCTTTTGTTATGCCACCCAAACCGATTTCCTCACAGCGTTTTTCTGGAAATGGGTGTGGCCGGTTAGGGCGGAAAGTTGCAACTTTTCTTTAGGCCTTCCGGCTATCTTTGCGTTCTATATACCCTTTTTCGATCCCGTGTCAAGCATTTTTTTGGTCCTGTGCCCGGCGGCCGGGCCAGGGCCTAAAGTTCGCCCCCTGCCCATGCCGATCTTCTATTTGTCTACCTGCAACGGAAAGAATCCATGGAACCCCTCAGCATCCTCGTGCTGGACAACGACCCTGAAACAGCGGCTTTTTTCAAGGACCGCTTCCGCAGACAGGAAGACACGGTCGAAATCTGCGGATCACCCGAGATCTTGGGGCAATTCCTCCAGAAGGGACTTCCGGACGTGGTGATCCTGAGCACCGACTGGAGCGGCGAGGGGGGCATTCCGGCTCTGGAGGCGCTCAAAAAGGAGTGGGAGGACCTGCCCGTCATCTTCGTCAGCCGCGACGGCGAAGTCCCGCAGGTCGTCGAGGCCATGAAGCGGGGCGCAAGAGATTACTTTCTTAAGCCTTTGCAGGAAGGCGGAATCGACCGGTCCGTGCTCCAGGCCGTCCGAGAATCGAAGCTGCTGCGCAGGGTTAACCAGCTCCAGGAGGCCTACGAGCGCCGGGGCCAGTTCGAAGGGCTTGTGGGGGTCAGCTACCCCATGCAGCGGCTTTACCGCATGATCGATTCGGTGGCCCGCGGTGATGCCACGGTCCTCATCACGGGCGAAAGCGGAGTGGGCAAGGAGCTTGTGGCACAGGCGATCCACCGCAGGAGCCAGCGCAGGGACTTTCCTTTCGTCGCCGTCAACTGTGGAAGCATCCCGAAGGACCTGTTGGAAAGCGAACTGTTCGGCCACGAAAAAGGCGCCTTCACCGGAGCCGACCGGCGCCAGGTGGGCTGCTGCGAAGCTGCGCACAACGGAACGCTATTCCTGGACGAGATCTGCGAAATGGCGCCGTCCCTCCAGGTCAAGCTCCTTCGGTTTCTGCAGGAAAGAAGCTTCCGGCGCCTCGGCAGCGACCGCGTGATCGCAGTGGACACGCGCGTCATCTGCGCGACCAACCGAGACCCCATGAACGAAATCCGCGCCGGCAGGCTGCGGGAAGACCTGTACTACCGGATCTCGGTGATCCCGATCGACGTGGCGCCCCTGAGAGAGCGGAGGGAGGATATCCCGGTCCTGGCCATGCGGTTCCTCGAGGAGTTCTCGGCCAAGTACGAGAAGTACTTTTACGACTTCTCGGTGGAGGCTATGGAAAAAATTTTAGAGTATCCCTGGCCTGGAAACGTGCGAGAACTCAAGAACACGATCGAGCAGATCGTGGCCCTCAACATGGGTTCCCACGTGGTCGAACGGTTCCTTCCCGAGAAACTCCGCCGTTCCAGAGCCCCTTCGATCCCTTGCTTGAAGAGCCCTGCGCCTGGCGACCCGATCTCCGGGGACGGGTTCCGCAGGGTGCTCAGACTGCACGAGATTGAAAAACAGGCGATCCTGCACGCCCTGAAGGTCTGCCACGGCAGCATCGGCGAAGCGGCCAGGAAGCTCGGCGTGGGGCAGGCCACCCTGTACCGCAAGGTCAAGAAATACGGCCTCAGGCCCTGAGGCTTGGGGGTCAGTCCTTCATTTTTCGGATACGGCCATGGCGCGCCTTTGCGGCACCGCCGCGCCCCCCGCGGGCACGACAGAGCGTGCCCCTCCAAGGAGGCATATAAAGGGACGCGCTCCGTACGTCTTGGTTTCCCGCTCCCTGGAGGGACGCGCTCCGTCGAGTCCTTCTTTTGCTGAGGCCACGGGCGTCCTCGTCCCTCCAGGTTCCCCTTCTGGCCCGGACACCCGAAAAGTGCCCCTCAAGCCTACCGTTCGCGGGAACTCTGCGGAGCGTCCTCTGTCCAATGAGTACGTGTTGCGGCTCCGGAAGCGGCCCGGCCGCATGGCGGGCAGCCCCATGCCCCCCGCCAGGCCACCGGGCACCGGGGCGTCTTTGACAGGCGGAAGGAACTCTTTGGATTTCTTGTCCTTTTCGGGCTCCGTTTCTACAATACGGAATTCTCCCCGGCTGCCAGGCAGGGAGCCGAGCGCCACCGGCAGGTCCTCGAGGCTGAAGCCTGGCACGGGGCCGGGTTCCGGCGGAAAACGGCATCGGCTGAACCATCAGAAAAGGCAGGAACATGAAAGCAAGCGTCCAGGAGATCACGGAGGAGGTACGGTCCATGGGCCCCATGATTCAAGACGTGTTTTCCGAGATCGGAAAAATCATTGTGGGCCAGCGCCGCATGGTGGAGCGGCTCTTGGTGGGCATCCTGGCCGACGGCCATATCCTGCTCGAAGGCGTGCCCGGGCTGGCCAAGACGACCGCCGTCAAATGCCTGGCCCGGACGATCCAGACCCGGTTCCAGCGCATCCAGTTCACCCCGGATCTTCTTCCGGCCGATCTCATCGGCACCCAGATCTACAGGCCCCGGGAAGGGGACTTCGTGGTGAAGAAAGGGCCTATCTTCAGCAACATCATCCTGGCCGACGAGATCAACCGCGCTCCGGCGAAAGTTCAGAGCGCCCTGCTGGAAGCCATGCAGGAGAGGCAGGTGACCATCGGCGAGGAGACCTTCCCGCTCGAAGAGCCGTTTATGGTCCTCGCCACGCAGAATCCGATCGAACAGGAAGGCACCTATCCCCTGCCCGAGGCGCAGGTGGACCGATTCATGCTGAAGCTTCTCGTTCACTATCCGAGCCGTGAAGAAGAACTTGCCATCATGAACGCCCAGGCCGCGGCCCGGAAGCCGGAGATCGCGCCCGTCATGGATCCCGGCCGCATCCGGCAGGCCAGGGATATCGTGGACCGCGTCTACATAGACGAAAAAATTCAGGCGTACATCGTCGACATCGTTCTTGCCACCCGGGACCCAAAGGCCTACGGCCTGGATATCGGAAACTTCATCCAGTACGGCGCCTCCCCCAGGGCCTCGATCTATCTCAATCAGGCGGCCAAGGCTTACGCGTTCCTGCAGGGAAGAGGATACGTGACCCCCCAGGACGTGAAGAGTCTCGCCCCGGATGTGCTCAGGCACAGGATTCTGCTCTCCTACGAGGCCGAGGCCGAGAATCTGACTTCGGACGACATCGTCGCCCGGATCCTGGAGCGGATCGAAGTGCCCTGAAGGCCCGAGCGCGCCCCGGCCCCGGTGCTGGCTCCGCACCGGCGAGCCGCGGCCGGGTTCGAATCGGACGGAGCGATCCTTGATCCCGGAAGAAATCCTCAAGAAGATCCATCTCATCCACATCCGGACCAAGCACCTGGTCAACGAAGTCATGGCCGGAGAGTACGAAAGCGCGTTCCGGGGACGGGGCATGGAATTCGAGGAGGTCCGCGAGTACATCCCGGGCGACGATATCCGCACGATCGACTGGAACGTCACGGCCCGGACCGGGAGGCCCCACGTCAAGCTCTACCGCGAAGAACGGGAACTCGTGGTCATGCTTCTGGTGGACCTGAGCGCCTCGGGCCAGTTCGGCTCCCAGCGGAAATTCAAGCGAGAGGTGGCGGCCGAAGTGGCGGCCGTGCTGGCCTACACGGCCATCCGCAACAACGACAAGGTGGGGCTCCTGCTGTTCACGGACCGGGTGGAAAAGTACCTGCCCCCCAAGAAGGACCGAGGCCACGGCTGGAGGGTGATTCGCGAGGTCCTGTCCTTCGAGCCCGAAGGCAGAGGGACGGACCTGGCCCTGGCTCTCGATTTCCTCGGCCGCGTGGTCCGCAAACGAGCGATCTGTTTTCTCCTTTCTGATTTTCTCACCTCGGGCTTCGAAAAACCCCTGCGCCTCTCCAACAAGCGGCACGACATGATCGGGCTGGTGCTCTCGGACCCCAGGGAGGAGGACCTGCCCGCCGTGGGATTGCTTGAGCTCGAGGACTCGGAGACCGGCCGCAGGATTCTGGTCGACACCCGGGACCGCGGGTTTGCCGCAGCCTACCGGGCTCTCCGCCGGCAAAGTGCGGAAGAACGAAAGAGGCTTTTCCGCTCCATCGGCATGGACCACGTGGACCTTTCCACGGCCGTGCCTTTCAGCGAGCCTCTGCTGGCCTTTTTCCGGCAAAGGGAAAAACGCCTCTGAACATCGCAGAGACTCCCATGGCCGACACGCAGGAAAAATGGGCCGCCGCGGGCATGGCCGAACGGAAAAAACCCTATGTTCGGTGGACCTTCTACGCAAGCGTGGCCTGCCTGCTCCTTCTCCTGGGCCTGTGCGGCGGTGTCGCCTACCTGGCGCTGAGTCCGGGCGGACGGACGGGACACGCCGCCGGTGCCGGACTGAAACCGGAGTTGCGCCGAGAGCTCGCGGGCAGGCTTCTGGCTGCCGGTCTTGCGGACCAGGCGATCGAGCAGTACCGGCGCTACCTCGAGGAGGCGCGGGTTCCTCCGGATCAGCAGGGGCAGATCGCCTACACGATCGGCAAGCTCTGCATGGACAGGGGACGCTATGAAGAGGCTTTGAGCTGGCTCTACCAAGTCGAGATTCTCCACCCGCAAACCGAGCTGGCTGCCGAGACCGGCTCGAAGATCGTCGCCTGTCTCGAACGGCTCGGCAAGTACACCCAGGCAGAGTATGCCCTCCAGTCCCATGCCGCCCCGAGCACGGAAAAGGCGTCGAGTCCGACCTCCGGCGCGGTCGCGGCACGGATCGGCAGGGACGCGATCACGGCGCAGGAAGTTCTGGAAGCCCTGGACGCCCTGCCCGACTGGATGCGGGAGTCTTTCCGCGAACCGGCCAGAAAGGAAGACTTCCTCAAGCAATACGTGGCAGAAGAGCTCCTGTTCCGCAAGGCCAAGAAGCTCGAGCTCGACAAGGACCCCCGGATCCGCCTCCAGGCAGACCGGGCTCTCCGACAGCTTCTGATCCGAAAGGTTCTGGAGAGCGAAGTCGAGGACAAGGTGCGGATTTCGGAAGAAGACATCGAACTCTACTATCGAGCCAACCGAGACCGGTATCAGGAGAAAGAAGGTTACAAGATCCGGTTCATGCGCATCCCCAAAGAGCAGGTCCGAGAGGTCCAGGAGGCCCTCAAGCGCGGAGAGGACTTCGCCTCCCTGGCCAGAGCCCGGTCCCTGGACCATGCGAGCCGGGCCGCAGGCGGCGAAGTCCGGGAGTGGATCGTGGAGGGCCTTGACCCCACGGGCCTCGGAGATCCGGGAAGACTGTGGAAGGCCCTTTCCGCGCTGGGCAAACCCGGCATCGCCGGCCCGGTGGAGACTCCGCAGGGCGTCTTCCTCTTCGAGATCGTCGATCACAGGCCTCAGCGGGATCTCCCGCTGGAGCAGGTCAAGGCAAGAGTGAAAGCAGACCTCTACCAGGAACGCATCGAAAAAGCCTACCAGGATCTCGTTTCCCAGGCTTTCGCGGCTTCGGATGTCCAAATCTTCCCCGAGGCATTGGGCAAGGCCGAGGGCAGCGAGAAATCAAAGGGGGGCGCGGCGCCAGCCGTGCGTGCCGAGATTCCGGGGCCGTCCGTCCCCTCTGCAGGCCAGGGCTCGCCGGAAGGTGCGGTTCCGGAGGATGGGTCGGATGGGAAATAGGGAGCGGAAAAGGGCCGAAAAAAGCGGCCCGCTACAAAACGCCAGGCGCCTGTCCGGCCCGGTGCTCTATCTCATCCTGGGAGCCCTCGTTCTCCTCGGAGCCGGAGCCTGCAAGCCCGGCCCGAAGGCGCCGGCGCCTCCTGCAGGGCCGCCCTCCGAGCGCCCGGCTGTGGAACTCCGGGCCGAAGTCGACCGCGCCGAGGTCGCAGCGGGCGAGCCTGTGGTCTACCGCATCGTCCTCAACGCAGACCCCACCGTTTCGGTCTCCCTGCCCGACGTGGGACCCAGGATCCAGGGCCTGAGAATCGTGGACATGGGGGAAGACGCGGCCAGGAATGTCGAGGGCCGAAGGGAAAGCGGCCGATGGTACCGCCTGGAAGCCGACCTTTCCGGTTCCTACGTGCTGCCAGGCGTCAAGCTGCCCTACACCGGCCCGGACGGCAAAGAGACTTCGGCCGAAGCAGAGCCGGTCTTTCTCAAGGTTCTGCCCCCCAAGCCGGTCTCCGGCGCCGGGGAAAAGCCTGCCGACATCCGGGACCTGAAGCCCCTTGTGGAAATCCGCAGGCCCCTGCCCGTCCGCTGGATCCTGGCGGCGTCGGTCCTGCTGGCAGCCGCCGGGGCAATCGGCCTTCTGTTCTGGCGGCGGAGGCGGCGCCAGCCCCGAGTTCCCCCGACGGCCGAAGAACTCGTCCAGAAAGAACTCGCGGACCTCGACGCTTCCGGGCTCGTGGAGGAGGAGCGGTTCCGGGAGTATGTGTTCGGCCTCTCCCTCGTCTTCCGGCGCTATCTGGAGAGAAAGTTCGGGATCCCCGCAGCCGAACAGACGACCGAAGAAGTTCTCCAGGGGCTGCGGAGCTCGCAGCGCATGGGAGAGGACTTCAAGCGTGCGGCCCGGGCCTTCCTTGAGAGTACGGATCCGGTCAAGTACCGGGGGCTCGCCCCTGACCGCCGGGAGACCGAAACCTGGAGAGCCGAACTCGTGAGCTTCGTGCAACGCGCGGCGGCCGCCTCGGAGGCGGGCCCGCTTCTTTCGGAGGCGGCCTGAAGCCATGTTCCGCTTCGAAGACCCGGGATGGCTCCTGCTCAGCGTGCTCCTGGCGCCGATTCTCTACCGGTACGCAAGAAGGAGGGGAAGCACCGCCCTGCGCTTTCCGAGCCTGGATCTTTTCGGGCGGCTTCCTCCGCAAACCTCGGTCGGGCTCAGGCATCTGCTCATCGTGCTCCGGGCCACCGCCATGGGGCTCGTGCTTCTTGCCCTGGCCAGGCCCCAGGCCGGCCAGAGAGAAACCGAGATCCTGAGCGAAGGCGTCGATATCGTCCTTTGCCTCGACACCTCTGGGAGCATGCAGGCCCTGGATTTCGAGATCGACGGCAAGAGGGCCGACCGGCTGGCCGTGGTCAAGAACGTGGTGCTTGACTTCATCCGGAAACGAGAACATGACCGCATCGGCATGGTCGTCTTCGGCGAACAGGCCTTTACCCAGTGCCCTCTCACGCTGGACTACGGCGTGCTCATGAGCTTCGTGGAGCGGCTGCGCATCGGCATGGCAGGCGATTCCACGGCCATCGGGTCGGCTCTTGCGACGAGCGTGAAACGGATCAAGGACGTACCAGGGAAAAGCAAGGTGGTGATCCTTCTGACCGACGGCAGGAACAACACCGGAAGGGTCTCCCCCCAGACAGCGGCCGAGCTCGCCAGAACCTTCGGTGTCAAGGTGTACACAATCGGCGTCGGCGGGGAGGGGGAATCCCCGTTCCTCGTGGACACCCTTTTCGGGAAGCGATACGTGTATCAGAAAGTGGACCTGGACGAGGACACCCTCCGAAAGATCGCAGACACGACCGGCGGCATGTACTTTCGCGCAACGGACACAGCGAGTCTCGAAAAGATCTACGACCAGATCGACCAGATGGAGAAAAGCCAGGTGGAGGTCAAGGAGTATACCGAGTACGAGGAGCTCTTCCCGCGGTTCCTTCTCGCGGGGCTCCTTCTGCTCCTGGCGGAGTTCTTCCTGGCCCACACCTGGTTGGCAAAGATCCCCTGACGTCCGGCGTCGGCGGAGCAAGAGCCCTCTGGACGAGGAAAGGACAAATGCAGTTCGGCGATCTTCAATATCTTTACCTTGTCTGGATCCTGCCGGCCATGATTCTCGTGGCCGTTTACGGGTTCCGCAACAAGGCCAGGCGGCTTGCCTCGTTTGCGGACCCGGCCCTGTGGGCCCGCCTCGTGCCCGGTCTGAGCCGGCGCCGCCAGATCCTGCGGGTCCTCCTTGTTCTCGCCGCGGTGGCTCTTTTCCTGGTCGCCTTGCTCAGGCCCCGGTGGGGATACCACTGGGAGGAGGTCAGGCGCAAGGGGGTGGACCTTGTGGTTGCGGTGGATCTTTCCCGGAGCATGCTCGCCGGGGACGTTCCCCCCAGCCGGCTGGAGCGGGCCAAGCGCGAGATCGCCGATCTGCTCGACATGCTCCAGGGTGACCGGGTCGGCCTCGTCGCCTTTGCCGGCGCGAGTTTTCTTCAGTGCCCCCTGACCCTGGACTACGGAGCGTTCCGGCTCTTTCTGGACGCCCTCGGCCCGGACCTCATTCCGATCCCGGGCACCGCCATCGGCCGGGCGATCGAAACGGCTCTCGAAGCGTACGACCCGAGCCGGCGGACCTCCCGGGCGCTCCTTCTTATCACGGACGGCGAGGATCACGAAGGCAAGGTCGAGGAAGCAGCCGAAAAGGCCAAACAAATGGGCGTTCGCATTTACGCGATCGGAATCGGTTCGGACCAGCCGGCACCGGTGCCGCTCGAGGACGGCGGAGGCGACTTTCAAAAGGACCGAGCCGGTCAGGTGGTCATGACCCGGCTGTCGGAGCCCCTGCTCCAGAAGATCGCTCTTTCCACCGGCGGCGCCTACGTCCGGTCCGTGAGCGGGGACATGGACCTCCGGAAAATTTACCAGGAGGAAATCCGCGAAAAACTGGAGACCGCAGAACTCGCCAGCGGCAAGAAGAGAAAATGGGAGGAGCGGTTCCAGTGGTTCCTCCTTGCCGGATTCCTGCTGCTCTCTCTCGATGCCCTGCTCCCGGAAGGGAGCCGGCCGGCCGGCCGGCGCCCGCCGGGCGGAGGCCGCCGGAGGCGCCTGTTCCGGTCCGCAGCCTTTGGGTGGGCGGTCTCCGTGATTTCGACAGGGATGGTTCTGTCGCCGGACCGGGCCGAGGCGGACTCGGTGTTCTCCAAGATCCGCAGGGCCGAGCGGCTCTACGAGGAGAAACAATACGACAAGGCCCTTGAGACCTATCTGGACGCTCAGGTCGAGAGGCCCGAAGATCCGCTGCTCCGGTACAACATCGGAAACGTCCATTACCAGATGCGCAATTACGCAGACGCGGAAAGAGCCTTTCTGGGCGCCGCCGCCTCCCCGGACCCGGCTCTGGCGCAGAAAGCTCTCTACAATCTCGGCAACTGCGCCTACCGCCAGGGCAGGCTCGACCAGGCCGTGGCCTATTACCAAAAGGCTCTGGACCTCGACCCCAAGGACGAGGACGCCCGATACAACCTCGAATTCGTCCGCGAAGAGATCAAGCGCAGGCTCGAAGAAGCCCGCAAGCGGGAGGAGGAGCAAAGAGCCGAGACGCCGCAGCAGAACGGCGAGGGACAGAACCGGCAGGATCTGTCCGAACAAAAGGATCAGAGAGAAAAGGCCGGGGAGCAGGCCCCGGAATTCCGGCCGCAACAACAAGAAGAAAAGTCCGAACCAGCCGGGCAGGAGCAGCCGAAAGCCGAGTCTTCCGGGGAAGGAGGAATGGACCGGGAGCAAGAGGCCGCAGTCTCTCAGGCCCGGCCCGGGCCGGAGGCGCCTGCCGGGGAGGAGGAAGCCCGCGGCGCCACAGAGGCTGCCAAGAGATTGAGTCCCGAGGAAGCCGAGCGGTGGCTCGGAACGCTGGAGGAAAACCAGCAGGAACTCCTCAAGAAACAGATCCAGGACCTCGTGGGAAGGACCGAGTACAGACCCGAAAAGGACTGGTAGGGCCAGGCCCATGGAGAAAAGCGGAATGGAGAAGCCCGCGTCGCGGCCAGACGAACTCGAAAGCCGGCGCGCGAGTCCGGTGCTCCGGTCCCGGCCGGGCCGCACCTTCCCGGGCCATGCCGGCAGGCTTGCCGCATGCCTCTGGCTGCTGGCGGCGTCTTTCGCGACGGGCATCGGGACCGCGCCGAGCGCATCGGCCCTCGAAATCGTCGCCACCGTGGACAAAACCGAGGCGACCGTGGAGGACCAGATCCTTCTCACCGTCTCGGTCGCCGGGGAGCGGAGCCTTCCGGAGCCCCCGGAGCTGCCGCCTCTGGCCGATTTCGACGTGGCCCAGGGTGGGACCGCGTCCCAGACCCGCATCCTGAACGGGCAGATCGAATCCTCCGTGTCTTTTACTTATGTTCTTTCGCCTCGCAGACCCGGGGATTTCACGATCGGTCCGATCCGCATCCGCAAGAAGAACGAGACCGCCCAAACCGAGCCGATCCGTCTGCGCATCCTGCCCGCGGCACGCCAAGGGACGGCGGCCGAGGCCCCGCCCGCCTTTGTGGAGCAGGTCGTGGACGTGGAAAGCCCTTACGTCAATCAACCGGTCCTGTATTCCTTCCGTTTCCTGAGGAGGGTGCAGGCCGTAGAGGCGCAGTGGGACCCGCCGCCTTTCGACGGGTTCTGGGTGGAAGACCTCGGCAAGGAACGACAGTACCAGAAAATCCTGAACGGCCAGACCTACCTCGTGACCGAAATCCGGAAAGTGCTCTACCCCCTTTCCGCCGGAGGGATCGAAATCCCGGCCCACGGCCTCACGTGCAAGCTCGTGATTCCCCGGCGCTCGTCCGGTCGGCGGGGCGACTTTTTCGGAGACGATTTCTTCGAAAACCCGTTCTTCTCCGGCCGCGAAGCCGTGACCAAGGTCCTCGAGCCCGACCCGATCCGCCTCCAGGTGAAGCCCCTGCCCGAGGCAGGCAGGCCCGCCGACTTCAGCGGGCTGGTCGGCGAGTTCACTCTTTCGGCCGAGATCGGGCAGGAGCGCCTCAGGGTCGGCGACTCCACCACCCTCACGGTAACGGTGTCGGGCCGGGGCAACCTGAGGGACCTGGCGCACGTTCCTCCTGAGGAGATCGCAGGCTGCAAGCTCTATCCGGACAAGCCCTCCCTGGAATGGAAAGCCACAGAGGAAGGCATGCTCGGAACCAAGATTTTCAGGAACGCCCTTGTCCCGCTCCAGGCCGGGGAGCTGGAGATTCCTGCGGTGACGGTCTCCTACTTTGACCCTTACGCGCAAGCCTATCGGACCGCGCAAACCCGCCCCATTGTGGTGACGGTGGAGAAGGCGGCCGAGTCCGAGGATCTTCGTTGGACCCAAGGATCCTCCGGGCCGACGGGAGGAGCTCCGGTCCAGCTTCTCGGCAAAGACATCCTGCCGATCCACACCGGGCTCGCGGGCTCGGGGTCGCAACTGCCGGGCCGCCGCGATTTGTGGC
>FWPU01007059.1_pt1 | contig 21301 bp, 16 predicted proteins | sample 2228361 | NCBI WGS metagenome assembly FWPU01 (sample SAMEA103939777, study PRJEB20133) | metagenome
CGCTCCCTTTTGTCCCACGATTGAAATCGTGGGCTACTTTCACAAAGCCCCGATGCATCGGGGTTTTGTTAGGTGCTCTTAATCTGGGCACGGCGGTCAAACCGGTGCAGCCGGTGGACGTTCAGTTTACGGGGCAAACACTCGTTCTCCGCAAGCCCGAAGAGAAAGTCGTCGTGCGGCTCAAGAGCAACCTCGACTTCGACGTGACCGGCGCGCTGTTCATTGACCCGCATCCGTCGCTGACGTTCGACGCGCTCGCCAAACAGTTCACGCTCCTTCCTCGGCTCCGCTATCGCGCTGGAAATGAACGGTGTCAACCACCTGCGCAGTTCCTATCCCGAAGCGCGACCGTTGCAGTGGAGGAAGCCTTAGTTCGGAGGCATTCACGGTTGCGTCGGAGGGAGTCGGATTTGCGCTTTCAGCGAGCCACGTTCACGGGCGAACCGAGGAAGCGCGTTGGCAAACGCGGCATTGCCGGGCGCGGCGTGAAAGTCAATGCCGAGATGATGCACAAGGATTTGAAGTGGCTGCGGATGGAGATGGAGTATCTGACCGTCGGCGCAAGCAACGTCCTCGCGCTGGTGTTGCGCCTTGCCAACCTGACCGACTGCCCGCAATGGATGGCGCGGGCGTCGCCGTCTGGACACTGCCCATCGGCAACGGAGGCGGAACAGTATCGCGTGTTGACAGAAGCCACTGATTTGCCTTAAACTGTGAACTGCATAAGCAGCATTGACAGGCAAGCATCACGTTCATCCTGTTAATCCTGTCCCAAAATCGAGTAAGGAGCGCACAGTGAAAGCCATTATCGTTCATGAGTTCGGCGCACCAGACGTTATGAAGTATGAGGACGCGCCCATGCCCGCCGCAGGCGCGGGGCAGTTGTTGGTGAAGGTGGAGGCGGCAGGTGTCAACTACGCGGACACGCTGGCGCGGCGCGGCAGGTACGGCAGCGGCAGGCTGCCGTTCACGCCGGGGTTTGAGGTGTGCGGCATTGTCGAAGCCGTCGGTGAAGGCGTGAAAGGATTCAACATGGGACAGCGCGTGATGGGTTTTACGTCAGCGGGCTACGCGGAGTATTGCGTGGTCCCTGCTGACACGGCGCTGGCTGTACCCGATAACTGGACGCCCTCAGAAGGGGCGGCGTTTCCCGTGCAGTTCCTCACGGCGTACTTCGCGCTCAAAGGCGCGGGCGGAGAAGTCAAGCCCGGTCAAAGCGTTTTGCTTCACGCGGCGGCGGGGGGCGTCGGCACGGCGGCGGTGCAGATGGCGAAAATCATGGGGGCAAAGGTGTTCGCCACCGCGAGTTCCGACGAAAAGTTGGCGAAGGTCAAAGCGCTGGGCGCGGACGTTTGCATCAACTACACGCGAGAGGATTTCGTCGAAGTCGTCAACCGGCACACGGACGGGCGTGGGGTGGATTTGATTATGGAAACTGTGGGGGGCGACGTGTTCGACAAGAACTTTGAATGTCTCGCGCCGCTGGGTCGCGTCGTCGTGGCGGGCTGCGCCAGCGGCGACGCGCGTAGCGTGAGCGGGATGCAACTGTTGTCAAGAGGTCACACCGTTTCGGGCTTGAACCTGCGCCACTTCGCCACGCAGTCCGCCTTGATGCACGAGGCGTTGACGACGATGTTTGGCTGGATTCAGGCGGATGTGATGAAACCCATCGTCGGCGAGTCGCACCCACTCAAGGACGCCGCTGAAGCGCATCGGCGCATGGAGGCGCGACAGACCTACGGGAAGATTGTGCTGATTCCGTGACGGCGGGGAAGGAGGGGGAAGTCAGGGGAAACAAGGGGAGGCGGAAAAGCCTCATTGCGAGCACAGAAACAGCCCGCAACGCGACAAGTATGACAACTCTCGAAGTGACCAACCTGCGCGTTTCCTTTCCTACCCCGCACGGCGCGTTTCGCGCCGTTGACGGTGTAAGTTTTTCCGTCGCGCCGCGGCAGACGCTCGCGCTCGTTGGAGAATCGGGCAGCGGGAAGACGATGACGGCGCTGGCGGTTTTGCGACTGATACCGCCGGGGGCGCAGTTGGAGGCGGAGGGTTTGCGGTTGAACGGCAAAGACTTGCTGCGCCTTTCCGAAGCAGAGATGCGCTCGGTGCGGGGCAAAGACGTGGCGATGATTTTTCAGGAGCCGTTGACGGCATTGAACCCCGTCTACACGGTGGGCGAGCAGATTGCGGAAGGTTTGCGACGGCACGAGCGCTTGAACCGCCGCGCCGCATGGGAGCGGGCAGTGGATGCCTTGCGCGAGGTGGGCATCCCCGAACCCCGACAGCGCGCCCGCGAGTATCCCCATCAACTCAGCGGCGGCATGAGACAGCGGGCGATGATAGCGATGGCGATTGCGTGTCGTCCGCGTTTGCTGATGGCGGACGAGCCGACGACGGCGTTGGATGTCAGTGTGCAGGCGCAAATCATTGACCTGCTGCTGCACCTGCAGGAAGAGCATCATACGTCCATCCTGCTCATCACACACGACCTCGGCATCGTCGCCGAAATGGCGCACCACGTCGCCGTCATGCGCGAGGGGCAAATCGTCGAAAGCGCGGATGTGAAGAGCCTCTTCGCCCAGCCGCAGCACGATTACACGCGAGCGTTGTTAGAGGCGGTGCCATCGGTCGCTGGAGTGATGGCGTGATGGAGTAGTGGAGTATTGATGTTTCCAATACTCCATCACTCCATTGCGCCATCTCTCCGACGGAGGTAAAGAGTGAAAGTCGTTCTGCTCTGTGGCGGGAAGGGCATGAGATTGTCGGAGCACACGGCGACGCTGCCGAAGCCGCTGATTGAAATCGGTGGGCGTCCGATTCTGTGGCACGTCATGAAGACCTACGCGCACTATGGATTCCGCGACTTTGTGCTGTGTCTCGGCTACCTCGGTGAGAAAGTCAAAGAGTATTTTATTCGCCACGATGATTGGCGGGAGGAAGACTGCGTCCTGGAAACCGCCGCCAGCGGACAGCAGCGCGTCGAACTGCTGCGCCCATCGGAACAGTGGCGCATCACGTTTGCGGACACGGGTTTGGAGACCGACACCGGCGGACGACTCAAGCGCGTGGCGCAGTATGTGGACGCGGACGTTTTTTTCGTCAACTACTCGGACGGGCTTTCCGATTTAGACCTCAACGCGCTTTTGCGCTTCCACCAATCGCACGGCAAAATTGCCACTCTCACCGCCGTGCGCCCCGTCTCGCCGTTCGGCATGTTGAACATCGCTGACGGCAAAGTGACGCAGTTCGTCGAAAAGCCCCGCATGGACACCTGGATTAACGGCGGCTTCTTCGTCTTTCATCGCCGCATCTTCGACTACCTCACCCCCAACGCCAACCTCGAACGCGACGCCCTCGCCCGCCTCGCCGCCGAAGGAGAACTGATGGCGTATCAGCACGACGGACACTGGACGTGCATGGACACGCACAAGGACATGGTGACGCTCAACCAACTGTGGGAGAAGGGGGAGGCGTTTTGGAGGAAGTGGGAGTAAACTCAAAGCGCTTGTTTTTTTCCCCTCCCATAGCCCTTTCACGGCTCTTCACATTCGCATTAGTGTCTCCGCGGGGCATCATTCTTTCCCTTCCTTCCGAAAGATAATGATATGCTGCCTCGGCAGGATGTTCAGCGTCTCCACCCACTTGAGCGGGTGCGGCTGCATTTCAAGGCGGACCTGCTTTTCGCTCATTTTGTGGACGAGTTTGATGGGCACGCGCGGGTCTTCGAGGCGATACTCGACGAGCACAAGTCGCCCGCCCGGCTTCAAAGAGCGCACCATCGCTTCCGTCATCTCGTAGGGATGGTCGAACTCGTGGTAAACGTCCACCATCAGAATCAGGTCAACCGAGTTGGGCGGCAACTTGGGGTCGGTGATGGTTCCGAGAATGGGTTCAACGTTCTCAACCTTCTTTTCCTTCATGCGCTTGCGGATGATGTCGAGCATCTCTGGTTGAATGTCCACCGCGTAGACCTTGCCCTTCGGAACCAGCGGCGCGATGCGGAAGGTGATGAAGCCGCTGCCCGCGCCGATGTCGGCGACCACGTCGCCCGGCTTGAGTTTGAGGGCTTCAATCATCTTGTTCGGCTGCTCCTCCACATCGCGCTCCGGGCGGTCGAGCCACTCAGCGGCTTCGTGCCCCATGACCTGCGCAATCTCGCGCCCCATGTAAAACTTGCCTGTGCCGTTCGGGTCATGCGGGTAGCGATAGACGTAACGGGGTTGGGGGGAGTGGGCGGGGGGGGGCTGCTGGGTGGTGAGAAATGGGGAGTGCCATGCCGTCCATTGCGACCAAACGCCTGACGACAAACGCTGCCGCAGGCGCAGCCAATACATCGCGCCGGGGGTGAGGGCTTGCAGTCCCTTGTAACTGCCGGTGAACGTGCCATGCTCGGCGTCAACCGTCAGCGTTCTCGTCGCGCCGTCCATCGTCTTCGATACCCAGAGAACATCTTCGCCGCTTGCGTCCGCTGTGACGGCAGCCTCCCATGCCGCCACGTCCGTTCCCGCTGTGCGCGTGAAAGTCGGCGTTGTGCTGACGGTGATGGGACCGATGCGCTGCGTGCTGATGGCGAACTCGTCGAACCAGCGCGATTGTTTTTTCACCGAGCCTTGATTCCAGTAGTTCTCCAAAAACACCGCGTTGATGGCGTAATCGTTCCACGCGCCGTGCCAGTCGAGGTTGTAGCGAATCGCTTCCAGCTTGCCATCAATCCACAGCGCAAACGCGCCATCCTTTTGACCGGGCGTGTTTAGATAAATGCCTGATTCGACGCATACCCAACGCCCCGACTCAGCCGTGCTGAAAATCGGCGTCCTTGCGTTCTGCAAGCCCAACCAGCGCAGGTTGTCGAAGTCGTTGTATTTCGTCGTGACCTTGCGGCTGTCGCGGATGCCGGTCGCGGGATCAATACACAGCACGTCGCCCTTGCCGCCCCAGACGTGCGCGATGAAGCCCTGACTCCCATCGCGCCCCGCGAGACACGTCGCCCGCGCTAACTTTGCGGGGTTGCCCTGCCAACCCGCCTCGTGCTTGACGTAAACGCGCCAGTAGATTTCGCGGAAGGTTTCGTTCTGGCGAACTCCTCTGCCGAACGGGTTTCTGCCGAACAACACCTTGAGGTTGCCCGCCGACACCTGCCCCTTGTCGAACGTGCAGCGCATCGCGCCGCGCCCGCCGTAGCCTTCATTTTCGCTCCACACGAAACTGCCGTTCGCGTCGTCATATTCAAAGTAACGCGAGCGCAAATCGCCGGGCTGGTCGAAGTTGTCGTAGAAAAGCATCGCGGGATTCTGCGCCGTCGACGGCGGCGTCAGCGGCGACACGAAATCTACGCGAATCGTCGCAGGCGGCGATTCAGCATCACCCTGCCGCACCTGCGCCCACACGCAGCCGACGAGCATCACAGCGCACAAGGCGACGATGGGCGCGAAGATAAGCCCTCTGACCTTTGCAGATGGTCTCCGACATTTCATGTGAACTACTCCCCTCCCAGCGGGTGCATTACGCAGAATTTGCCCCCCTGTTGCCACCGAGTCAAATTCGGTGTCTAAGACGAGAGGGCTGCCACCGAATCGAATTCGGTGTCTAAGACGCCGCATTCGATGCGGCGGTGGGGGCTGCCACCGAATCGAATTCGGTGTCTAAGACGGGAGAACTGCCACCGAATCGAATTCGGTGTCTAAGACGGGAGAACTGCCACCAAGTCAAATTCGGTGTCTAAAACACCGGAACGAAAGTCTGCTGAAGCAGACTCTTGCCTTTCTCCCGCCCCGATTTATCGGGGCTTTCCCGCCGTTGTAGACGCCGCATTCGATGCGGCGGCGTGAAAATGTCTAATGAAAAAACGTGAGGGGCAACAGCCCACGTCTGTGCCCCCCTATTCCTCTCATCCACAGAAAACGTCCTCAGACCAGCGGCGTCTTTCCTGGAACAGGCGAGGGATCCACGGCGCACGGTCCCGGCTTCAGGTTCTCTTTGACGTAATTGAGTTTGGACTCGTTCATCACGAAGTCCCACGTGACCTCTTTACCCGTGTAAGCCGCCAGGCGTCCCATGATGGCTATCATGGTGCTGTAAGCGACTTGCTCGCCTTCGTTGAGAGGACTGCCGTTGCGAATGCTGTTGATGAGATCCGTATGTTCCAGAACGTAGCCGTTGCCCCCGGGACCGCTGAAACGGAACGGTTTCTCTCCCACGATTCTGCCGCCGGGGTCGGAAACGCCCTTAGTGCCGACGACGTTCTCGCTGATGCGGCCCGGGCAGCCTCCCCAGTGGCGGCACATGCTGAGGACGCGCGCGCCATTGGGATACTCAAACTCAATGGCGAAATGGTCCCAGATGTTGCCCGGCGTGACGCGCGCCTGCCGCCCGCCGACGCCCATGCACTTCACCGGGTGCGCCAAGCCGTCTTTGCTGAAACACCAGTTAATCACGTCAAGGTTATGAATGTGCTGCTCCACGATGTGGTCGCCGGACAGCCAGACGTAGTGATACCAGTTGTAGCACTGCCTCTCAATTTCGCTCCACTCCGGCTTACATTCGCCCTCACGATTCCAGATGCCGCCGCCGTTCCAGTAGCATTGGGCAGCGACAATCTCGCCGATGTCGCCGGCGTGGATGCGCTTGATGGTCTCAACGTAATTGGGACTGTGCCGCCGCTGCGTGCCCGCCACGACGCCCAGCCCTTTTTGTTTGGCTAATTTGGAGGCTTCAATGACCATGCGCACGCCCGTCGGGCAGGTCGCCACTGGCTTCTCCATGAAGACGTGCTTGCCCGCTTCGACAGCGGCTTTGAAGTGTGTGGGGCGAAAGCCGGGCGGTCCCGCCAAAATCACCATATCAACGTCGCTGTTAATGACCTTGAGGTAGTTGTCGAAGCCGCCAAAACACTTGTCCTCCGTTACCTTGCACTGCGCGCCCAGACCCGCGAGGTTGCGGCGGCAAGCGTCCGCGCGTTCTTTGAACAGATCGCCCACAGCGACGATTTCGACGCCGGGCGCAGACCTCGCGCAGTCGTACGCCGCGCTCGTGCCGCGCCCGCCGCAGCCGATGACTCCGACGCGAATCGTGTCTGCACCAGTAACGTAGGCGTTGGTGACGTTCGCCAAGCCCGTCGTTACTGCTGCCGAGGTCAGAACCGCTGAGGTTTTGAGGAAATCTCGGCGCGTGACTTGCCGTGCGTCCTGCTGAAGTGTGTCGTGTTTGTTCATGACGTTACCTCCCCTATCAAATTTGTTTGTCAAAGTGTTGCACCTATTTTGCCTGATTGGGGAGAGAATGTCAAGCGTGCTATGAGACACGATTCCCCTTGCGGTCAAAGCGAATTATACCCGTGACGCCCTTGAACTTAGCGTGGAGAAGCGCGTCCCGAACGGCGGCGCGGTCGGGAGGACGTTCAGCAGAGGAGACGGCCCGAGCGACGTGAATGAGGAGGCGCGTGGCGTCGTAGGCGTAAGCGGCGGCGGGGGAAGGCGGTGTGCCGTAGCGAGCGCGGAAGTTGCGGCGGAAAACGTTCGCTTGCGTATTGTCCCGACAGGTCGGGACGTGTTGCATAGAGCAGGGCGAGAACACTGCCACGCTCTGGGGCTGTCGCTGAATGGCGCGGGTGACTTGGGCTTCCAACGCTGAAGGGGCGAAGAGGACGACGCCTTGCAGTTGGTCAAATCCATTTCTGTTATCTGCCGACAGGATGTCGGCGCTACGTTCTTCCATGACTTGCCAGCGGCGGTTTTGCGGAATCGGGTGCCCTGACTTTTCGGCGGCGCGGAGGAAGGCGTCGGCAGCAAGGCGCGCGCTGCGGTCATCGGCGATGAGGACGCCGACGCGCTGCAGATGTTTCTTGATGAAGATTTCCTGAATGAGAGCCTTTGCCTGCTGGTTGTCGTCAGGGACGCAGCGGAACATCCAGGGGATGCCGATTTGCGTAAGGGTCGGGTCGCTCGCCCACGGTGTCATGTAAACGATGCGGGCTTTCATGGCGATTTGCTCAATCAAGTGCGCGCTTTCGCTGCTCACGCCGCCTAACAGGGCGCACACCTGTTTGTCGGAGACGAGTCGGACGATTTCGCGGCTGCCCGCGCCCCAGAGACCGTCATCGGGACGGACGACGAGTTCAAATCGTTGTCCGCGCGCAACCGCGTTGGCTTCGGCAATCGCCCTCTCCGCGCCGCGTTGCACTTGTTCGCCTTCTGCTTTGCGCCTGCCGCGCTGGGGGATGAGGAGACCAATTTTGATTGCGGATTGTCCCGATGTATCGGGACGATTTTTAGAACGGGCTGGCAAGGCGTCGCCGTTCCTCTGGAGGGGGATCGGTAGGCGCGGTGCGTCCCTGCCAGCCCCAACGGTGTTCAGGAGAACGGATGATAGGAAGAGGCTGAGGCAAACTCGGCGCACTTCTCCTCGCCTCCTTCAACTACGCAGCATCGCAGTTCCCTGCCAACGGCAGCGGCGACGGGGACCAAGCGGTGTATGAGTTCGGACAGGCGCATCGGCGTGATGGATTGCGAGCCGTCGGAGAGCGCATTGGCGGGAGCGGGATGGACTTCGACCATCAGCCCGTCCGCGCCAGCGGCAATCGCCGCCAGCGACATCGGGATTATCAACTCCCACCGTCCCGTGCCGTGCGACGGGTCAACGACAATGGGCAAGTGCGTGAGTTGCTTCATCACGGGAACGGCGGAGAGGTCAAGGGTGTTGCGGGTGTAGGTCTCAAAGGTGCGGATACCGCGCTCGCATAGGATGACGTGCGGGTTGCCGCCCGCCATGACGTATTCGGCGGCTTGCAGCCACTCCTCCATCGTGGCGGACATGCCGCGTTTGAGCAGCACCGGCTTGCGCGTTTTGCCGACCTCTTTGAGCAGCGTGAAGTTCTGCATGTTACGCGAGCCGACCTGAAAGATGTCCGCGACCTCCGCGACGGTTTCCACGTCGCGGGTGTCCATCACTTCGGTCACGATGGGCAACCCCGTTTCCTCCGAGGCTTCTTGCAAGTAGCGCAGCCCCTCGCGCCCCAACCCCTGAAAGGTGTGCGGCGAAGTGCGCGGCTTGAACGCCCCGCCCCGCAGCACGTCGGCTCCACGCCGCTTGACCTCCCACGCCGTCTCAAGAATCTGCTCGCGGTTCTCTACCGCACATGGTCCCGCCATGATGACCAGTTCCACGCCCCCAACGGTCAGCCCTTCACGGATGAGCACAACCGACCCTTCCTTCTTCCACTCGCGGCTGACGAGGCGATACGGTTTGCGCGGCAGCGTCACGCACTCAACAAACGGAAGAAGGTTAAGGCGAACCGTTAAATCCTCGCGCACGGGTTCGTCAATGACACCCACCGCCCCGACGACAGTCCATTCGACCTCCCGCCAGAAAGCCGTCTGGTAGCCCGCCTGAGTCAGGAGTTGACAGACCTGCTCAATCTGCTCATCAGTCGCTTCTTGTTTCAACAACACAATCATTCTTCTCACCCCCTGACAACCAGGCGGAAACTCAGGGAACGCGGGGAAGACAAGGCAGGAGGGAGCGGGGTGCCTATGGTTCCTCGCGCTCCCCGGAGTTAACGGATGTTGTGTGCCGTCTTCTGCTGGCTCTCGGAAAACGTCGCCAGTCTGAAATGGAACCGACCGTCTTTCACCTCAGCGAGATAAATGGGACAGACGTTGTTGCGCGCACCGTCGAAAATCATTCTGCCGGTCACGCCGCGATAAGTTTGGAATTCGCTCAGCGCCTCCGCGATGCGAACGCGATTTAAGCCGACTTTGCGGATGGCGGCGATGAGTAGGTTCATGCCGTCGTAGGCGTATGAGGCAAATACTTCTGGCTCGCTGCCAAATCGCTTCTTGTAGGCGCGTTGGAAATCTTTGAGCATTGCATCGTTGGCAGTTGGGTCGAACGGATAGGGACAGACGATGCCCTCTGCGTCGCGCCCCGCCGTCTCCAACAGCACCGGCGACACCGCGCGGAACCAGCCGATGACCGGCTGCTTCATGCCCATCTTGCGCATCTGCTTGACGATAAGCGCCGTTTCGCGGGGATTGCCCCAGACGACCACCGCTTCCGCCGGCGTGCTGCGGATTCGCTGCAACTGAGCCGAGAAGTCCTTGTCGCCGTCCTCAAAGCGTTGGTCGACGACGAACGGACGTCCCATGCGCCGCGCCGCGTCCGTCAGTTTTTTCACGGCAAACCGCCCATCGCGGTTGTTGATTCGAAACAGCGCAACAGCCCGATATTTCTTCTCTTTGAAAAGATGCCAAGCCGTGACGTAAGAATACTGACGGTCATCCGGCAGGTTGCGCAGGATGAAGGGCACGCGATGCTCCATGAGCGTCGGGTCGGTGGTCGCCGAGTTGACGATGGGAAGGGGAACCTTGAGCGTAATGCGCATCATCACATGAGAGTTCGCGCTGTCCATAGAGCCGAGAACGCCCCAGACCTTCTCATCGCTATACATCTTAACGATAGAGTTGCTGCTGTCGCCCCACCGCGCTTTGTCCTCGTGAACGACTAACTCAAAGGGAATGCCGCGATACCCCCCGGCGGCGTTGGCGCGTTCGATGGCTAATCGCGCCCCCTGCCACATGTATTTGCCGAACATCGCCAGCGGTCCCCCGTCCTGCGCGGGACCGAGAAAGCCGATTTTGACGGTCTTCACTTTGGGTTCTGGCTTCTCGCGTCCCGCGCCGAGCCACTGCTGCGGCTGGGCGTAGAAGTTGTCCTGATATGGGCGCACCATCCGCCGGTAGGGAATGAGGTCGCGCGGCGTGTTGGCGTAATAAGACCGCTGCCCCTGCTGAGGCGCGGCGCGCGCTTTGGCGGACTGCGCTTTTTTCGCGGGCGCGGACGAACCGCCCCACACGGCAGCCGCGCAGAGCATCAGCAGGACGAGGACAGATATTCCGCGTCTCATGGTAAGTCCTCTCCTTCACGCATCGGGCTGGCAGAGACGCCCGCCCTTCCTTCATCACGCTTCTCCCCGTCTCTCCGTGGGAATCATGGCGATGGCTTCAATCTCCACCAGCAACTCCTCGCGGCAGAGGCGCGCCTGGATGCCGGTGCTGGCAGGCAGCGGGTCCAAGCCCAGCCACGTGAAGAACATGGTGCGGACTTCGTTGAAGTCTTTGTAGTCGCGCTCGATGTCGCGCAGGTAGCAGGTGCAGCGCACGATGTCGTGCCATGTCGCTCCCTCTGCTTCCAGTAGGCGCGTGATGTTGCGATACGTGCGCCAGCACTGCGCGCGGAAATCTCCGATATGCACCGACTCCCCTTCATCACCGACGCTCGCCGTGCCGGAAATGAGAAGCAGCGTCAAGCCGTTCAACTCAATCCGCAGCGCGCGGGTAAACGAGGAGGGACGGGCGTAGTGGAACGCCTCGTTGAGAACGTCGGGCGCGCTGACCTGATAGCGGGGGACGCGGGGCAGTCCCCTCTCCATCGGTGACGACGGCGGAGGGAGCACCTCCCCGTTCTCCGAAATGATGCCCAGCCGTCTCATCTCCTCGTACTCACCCTCGGAAAGCCGACGAACGTCTACGCTGATTTCATGCTCAACTGTGCCAACTGCCATTGAAAATCTCCTCCCAAATATGCAATGCCTGTCGCTAATTCTGCTGACGACGTCTCATCGGGACAGTTCATTCGTGGGCAAAAGAGAAGGGATTTCCGCCTCTCTCCACGAGTGAACCGCCTGACTGCAACAAATCCCGTCAATCTGACAGCGGCATTTTCTTCGTCATAAGTTCGTAACGGCTGCGGGATGAGGGCGACCCTCGGCTCACACCCTGCGCCGTTGCTACCCAAACGTCGTCGCCTTGAAAGTCCACGCCCAACGTGTAGTTGTGGGCGAGGCTCTGGGGCAGGCGTCGTTTCTCCATCACCCGCGAACCGCGGCTGATGCGCAGTTCGCCGCCCGCGTCCCCTTTGCGATAGGTCGCCCAAGTCGTCCCGTCAAAACTGCTCAATCCGTCGTCCGTGCAAATCCATCCAATGTGACCGCGCGCTCTGACGAAGTTGATGAAATCGCTCGCCAAACCGCTGTCGGTTTTGTAGTAGTTCTTCCAGTGCCTTCCATCGTAGGTGCTCAGTCCGAAGTAACTCCCCACCCACAACATCCCATTTTCGTAGGAGACGGCGGGAATGACTTCGTGCGTCGGTCCGTCGTCTTTGAAGAGGTCAATCTCCAACTCCCCATCGGGGTCGTGGTAGTCCTTCCAGAAATTCGTCTTGTAACTGTACTCCACCACGCCGCCCCCCCACACGCCGACGTAAACCATCCCGTCCTTCGCGCTGATGGCGTAAGTCCACGGCTCAAACATGATGGTATTGTTGTTGTTGAAAATCGCCCAGTCGCGGCGGCGCACGTTGTAGCGGCTGACGCCCGAGGCGGTGGCAACCCACACGTCATCCCCCAGACACGAAATGCCGTAGACCACGTCGTTCGCCAACCCGCTGTTCATCTGATTGAAGTTTTCAAATCGCCCGCCGGAGAAACGCGCCAGCCCCCCGGCTGTGCCCACCCATAGGTCGCCCGTTTGCTCGCTCACGTCTAACGACAACACAATGCGGTGCGGCAAGCCATCCTTGACGCCGTAAGCGCGCCAGACGCCGCCTTCGTAAAGCGCCAACCCCTCGTCCGTTCCAACCCACACGCGGTCGCCGTCCACCCGAACGCATTTCGTGTCATCAGAGGGCAGACCGTCTTTTGTGGTGAAAGACCGCCAGCGGTCGTAGAGCAGCATCGGACGCGATGGTGGATGGTTGCCCCGACTTGTCGAGAGTCCCGATGAATCGGGAATGGACGATGGTTTGTGAGGACGCGGTGGCACTACCGTCTTCTTGCTGTCAGTGGCGGCGTAGCCAGCAGAAGACCGGCTGAGGTTGGACGTATGACGCGCAATGAACTGTGCAAATACGTACGTCGCGCACAGGAGCACAATAGCGACGATGATTCTCACCGCATTGAGTTGAATTGTGCGTCTCATCAAAAAAACCTCACTGGGCAGAGGGTCAGCGGCGTCCCGTCGCGTTGCGCGGGGCGAGACGCCCCTATTCCTCATCACATCTCTGCATCCCTGCATCTTCGCATCCTTGCATCACGACAACGACAGCAGATACGCCACCAAATCGTCCAATTCCTGCGGCGTCAGTTGGCTTGTCTTGCCGTGTCTGTCGTTCTTGTTGTGAAGCGTGAAAACCTCTTTGAGCGTCGCTGCGCGCCCGTCGTGCAGGTAGGGACCGGTGCGGTAAACCTCGACGAGCGTCGGCGTGTCGTAGAGTCCATCCGAGTCGTTGTCGCTCTTTGTTCCGATGTCGTGCGCTTTCAAGTCCGTGTAGAGCGGAGCCGGGTGGCAGCCTGCGCATCGGGCTTTGCCTTCAAATAACGCCTTCCCGCGTTTTGCGGCGGGTGTGAGTTTCCCGTCGCGGGTCAGATGCGGGCTGGGTTCGGGCTGCAGCGAGTTGAAGTAGGCAAGGACGGCGTCCACCTGTTCTTGCGTCGGTTCGGTGAAGAGGATGACGCGGAAGCCCTGACGAATCGCAATCTCCGGGTCCTCACGCACGCGGCGCGACATCATGGGCGGGGTGCGCGGCGCGAACAGCATGGACTTGTTGTTTTTCGGGTTGCCCAAGCCGTCGTTGAGCAAGTCCCAGTTGAACCCGTCCATGCGCGCCTTGTGGGGATGGCAGGTCGCGCAACTGTGCCAGTGTTGGAAGGTCACAGTCGCGTCGTGAAAGATCATCTCGCCGCGCCGTACGAGGTCGGGAGCGGGTTGCGTGCCAACGGGAATGGTGTTGACCGTGTTCCCGCTTCCCGCCTCAATGACGGCAACGTTGCCAGAGAAGTAGTTCGCTACGTAAAACTTCTGTCCATCAGCCGCAAGCGCAATCCCGTGCGGACCTTGCCCGCCCGACGGCACACGCTGAATCGCCCCGGCAATGTAAAGCGCGGTCAAGTCCACCGTCAGCAACTCGCGCGCTTCGGGTGACTTCTTAATTTCTTCCCACGGGTTGGGCGAGGTCGGGCTGGCGATGCGCCCGATTTCCGGCGGGACTTTGCCCTCCAGCAGTTCGTGAAGTTTCGCGATGTCCACGACAGCGACCTGATGCGTTCCGGTCAGAGCAACCCACAACTGTTTCCCATCCGCCGAGAGCGCTATGCCGCACGGGTCCGCCGCGCCTTCGCTCAGGTTGTCCAGCAGCATGGTCGCGTAGGGACGGCGCACCTCATCACAATTGTTTAGGTCAATGAGGCTGAGAGCGTTGGTGTTAATCCAGCCGCGTTCCAGTTGCGTCGGCGGAACATTGAAGTGTCCGAGACAGTGAACGACGTACGCCCACCGGCCATCGGGCGACACGCAAACCCCACGAAGGTTCGTCGAGCCAGAGGACAACTTAATGTGCCGCGCCGACAAACTCTTCACGTCCACAATGCTCACGTCCGCCGCAAGGTCGGGATCCGTCGCTCGTCCCAGCGACAATCCGTTGCTCACAACGACCCTCGACTCATCAGGCGTGACCGCCGCAAACTGCGGCTCGCGCACCATCGGCACGCGCTTGACTTCCTTCAACGTCTTTGCGTCAACGACCGAGAGGCTGTGAACGTCAGAGTTGCAGACGAAGAGCAGGTTGGCTCTCTCCGCCAGCGCGAGTCCCATCGGGCGCAGTCCGACTGACACGCGAGAGATAGGAGCGGCATTGCTGACGGCAGTGGGAGTGATGCGGGGACCGTTTCCCAATTTATCGAGGGCAATAACCGCAACACTCCCCGCGCCGTATTCGGAGACGTAGAGCCTGCGCCCGTCACGCGAAATCGCCAACCCCGTTGGCTCCCCCCGAACGGGAATCTCGCCAACTTCGCGGTTCTGCGCGGCATCAAGGACGACCACGCACTTCGCGGTGCGGTCAGAAACGTAGACTTTCCCATTCGCCGCCACGACCCAGAACGGCGAGCGGTAAACCGGCGGCGCCTTCGCGCCCTCCGCCGCGTTGCGGCTCCTGCCCGAAAACGTCACACCAAGTCCCAACAGCACAACAAGCACAACAACCGACAGTCGAACACATACTTTGCCCGTCATGGCTCCCTCCTTCTTCTCACGCACTGCGTCTTGCCTCTTGCGTTTCACGCATCACAACGTCCTCAAATACTCTATCAAATCATTCAACTGCTCCTTCGTCAGGTCGTTCACTCTGCCGTGCTTATCCGTCGTGCCGAAGCGCGTCCAGATTTCCTCCAACGTGGCAGCGCGTCCGTCGTGCAGGTAGGGCGCGGTCTGATAGATGTTGATGAGATGCGCCGTGTCGAACTCGCGGAACGTGTCCGTCTTCGCTGCCGTGTCCACGTCGTGTTTCTGGCGGTCGGTGAAGTGCGGCGGCGGATGGCAGGTGGGACATTGGTTGATTTTAGGAATCGGCTTGCCTTTATTATCTACCGTCCGCTCAAAAATCGCCTTGCCGCGCTTTTGCGCCTCCGTGAGCGAACCGTCGGGATTGCGGTATCCATTCGGATAGGGCGGGATGGACTGGATGAACGCGACCAGCGCGTTCAAGTCGCCCGGCTCAAACGGTTCGGAGCGCGTGATGAAGGCGGCGAAACGCACACCGCACTGACGGTAGAGGCTGGGACTGATACCGTTCCATTTGAATGGGGTCGTGCCTTCAATCAGTTGCAGATTGCGGTTATCCACCAGATTGACGCCGACGCCGTTCGACTCCAAATCGTAGGTCAATCCGTCCACATGACCGTCGGGATGACAGGAGCGGCAGGAAAACTGCCCCTGAAAGGTATGGCTCGCGCTGTGGAAGAGTCTGTCTCCGCGTCTGATCGTCGTCTCATAGCGCGGACCGCCGAGGTCAATATCCGCGACAACGACATCGCGTTCCGTCGAAATCATCTGTATCTTGTCTGCCAACCTCGCCGCCACGTAAACGAAGCGCCCATCCGGCGACACAACCAACCCCTTCGGGCACGCCGCCGTTTTGATGCGCGTGAGGACGAATTTGCGGCTCATGCCGAGATGGTTCGCCAGAGTCGGTAGGGGCGGCGCGTCTCTGCCAGCCCGTCCATCGAGCAGCGCAGTCAGCCGCTCTACGTCCACCACCGAAATCACGTCTGCGCCGGAGTGCGTGACGTACGCTTTGCGTCCGTCGGGCGTGAAGGCAACATCGCACGGGTCGGCGTAGAAGGTCTCTGCTTCGTCCAGCAGAACCTGCGTTGCGACCTCGGATTTCGCCGCTCCGCTTTTGTGGATTTCGGAATTCAGGTTGATGACCCCCAACCCGTTCGTCACCATCCACCCCCGCGCCACTTGCACGGCGGGGATGAGATTCTTCGGGCGAACCAGCGTCGTCAAAGCGATGGGCGCGGTGGGAGAAAAGGCGACACCTTCCATCAGGTGCGCGTTGCGGAAGTCCTTGCGTTCGGCGACGACTTGACGTTCGGCGTCAATGACCGTCAACTCCGTCACGAGCGGCGTGCGGAACGGCACGGGGTTAGAGAGAAGATTCGTGACATAGACGAATTTCCCGTCAGGCGAACGCGCTACGTCGAAGGGACGACGTCCCGCCTTCAACCGCTTGCGCTCTTCACCGCTCTGCACATCCACGACGGAAACGTCGTCAGAAAGCGAGTTGGCAACGAAAAGCGCCTCTCCGTCCGCGCTCAAATCCAACCCCGCCGGTCCGTCGCCGACTTTTATCGTCTGCAAAACGCGCATCTCCTCCGCGTCAATCACGGAGACGGTGGACGACCAGCGATTGGAGACGAATAAAGTTTTCCCGTCTCGACTCACGCAAACGTCGTGCGGGTGCTGTCCAACCGGCACTTCAGTGACGACCTTGCGCTGTGCCGTGTCGACCACCAGCAGTGTGTCGTGTCCCGAAGCCGTGACGTAGAGGCGTTTGCCATCGGGCGAAAGCGCAAGATTCAGAGGCGAGCGATACCGCGTGTCGCGTTGCCAACTCACGGTTGGTTTCACTCGGGCGTGGAGGTGACAGATGAGGCAGTTGGGCTTCCAGCGACTGTCGCCCGTCATCATCTGCACGTGCGCTGTCGCCCACAGATGCGCCCGCCCCATCACGGGCAGCAGCCCCACTGTCATCAACGTCGCGCCTATCAGGATTTTCTTGCGGCGTCTCCTCACGGTAACAACGATGTCAATGAGTCAATGAGTCAATGGGTCAATGTTCCTACCTCATTGACTCATTGACCCATTGACCCATTGACCAAACGGACGGGCGGTTTCGCAATCGCCATCGGCACTTGATTATCCGGCGCCAGTTCCTTGTCTTCGTGACAGCCGATGCAGCCGCGTTTCTCGTTGGGGCGCACCCAAATCCACGTTTGCTGGCTCATCACGACTTTGTTGCCTGCGTCCAGCGTCTCAAGGCGCAGCGGCGTGTCGGCAGGCACTTCCAGGGAAAACGAGCCGTCTTTCTCAAGGGGCACTTCGCCCAACACGCGCGGCTTCGGCGTCGCCGCCCAAACTCTCAATTTCATAAGTGTCCCCGCCGGCAGCGCGTCCAGACCGGTCCTGAGCGCAGGAGGTGGACCGGGGCGATTAGAGAGGCAAGCGTTCAGACAGAAGAGCATCCCTGTCTTCTTATTCTCGTCTACGACACTTGTATGCCCCTTGGGTCGGGAGCGCGGCGCGGCGGGGACATACTGCTCATTCCCTATGGCGTCTTGCGTATCGGCGTTGCCCGTGAACGGCGCGATGCCTGTGCCGTCAGAGTTGACGGTGAGCCATTGGGAACGGCGCGGAGTCCGTTCTCTACGGATGGTAAACAGGATGCGTCCATCGGGCAGAACTCTGGTATTTGCCACCGGTTGCAGGTTGAATGTAATGCGCACGACGTTGGAGCCGTCGGCGTCGCTGGTGTAAAGGGCGTTGGCGTCACCTTTTCCGCAGATGTAAAGGATGCGCCCATCCGGGAGGTAGTGCGGTTCGGCGCAGTCACCGCGCTCGTGTGTAACTTGCCTGAGACGCTTGCCGTCGCATCGCACCTCCCACACCTGCCAGCGGTCTTTAAGGGTGCGCTTGCCTGCGAAGAGCACCCTCTGACCGTCGAATGAAACTTCCGGGTTGCGCACCGCCACAAACTTCGGCGTCAGCACGGTGAGTCGCTGCTTGTTGTTTGACGTCGCTGCTACGAGATAACTGGGGCGGGGATCGAGGGAAGCCTTAACACTTTTACCCGCCCCTCGTCCCCCGTCCCCTGCCCCTTGCACGAAGATAAGCGGCGGCGGAGCGGAACTCATGGCAGGCTTGCGATGCGTCATCAGCCCCACCGCCGCAATCAACGTCGCCAAAGCCACAATGCCTAAAGCGTGCGCTTTGTTCATGGAGGTCAATCCCCCGTTTCCTCAATGGTAAGAATCTGATTAGCGCGAACGTCTTTCAAAATCTGCGTTCTTCCCGACAGCCATCGAATTTCGATGCGCTCCACGCGCTGCCTCTTGCCCAAACCGAAGTGCAGGCGTGGGTCGTTGGCGGACAGGTAAGCCCCGCCGCCTTCTCTTTGGGCGACGACGGTCTTGTTGTCGTAGAGCAACTTCACCCGCGCGCCCACGCCATCGCGGTTGCTTCCCTTTCCTTCCCCTTCCTTCCCCTTCCTTCCCCTTCCTTCCCCTTCCTCCCCCTTCCTTCCCCTTAGTTCAATTGTCAACCAGTTGTTGCGATTGCCGCCTTCGTTGCGCAGCAGCACGGGGCGGTCGTTGAGGTTGACGATGAAAGCGTCCACGTCGCCGTCGTTGTCGTAGTCGCCGAAGCACGCGCCCCGCCCGCACAGTTTGCGCTGGAAGTGGTCGCCCGACTGCGTTGAGACGTCGCGGAAGTTGCCCTTGCCGTCGTTTTGCAGCAGAACGTCCTCCTGCCCCCAGAGATGATGGAGCGCGCCGTTGATAATAAAGAGGTCTAAATCTCCGTCATTGTCGTAATCAATCAGACCCGACCCCCAACTCACGTACTGCCCACTGGCTGCCGCGACGCCGGCTGCCGCGCTCTGGTCGGTGAAGAACCCCTTGCCCTCGTTGTGATAAAGCGACTTGAAGGTGTTGTCAGGAACGAACAGGTCAAACAATCCATCGCCGTCGTAATCGCCCCATGTCGCCATCATGCTTGCTGTGCCTTCGCCCGCGTTGTTGAAGGCAACGCCTGTTTCATTGGCGACTTCCGCAAACTGCTTGCCGCCCTCGTTACGGTAGAGTTCCTTCGGCATCGCGTCGTTGGCGACATAGACATCCATGTAGCCATCGCCATCGTAGTCCGCCGCCGCCACGCCCATCGCCCTCCCCGTGGGGTTGAAAACGTTCATCTTCGTCGTCACGTCCTCAAATGTGCCGTCGCCGCGATTGCGGTAGAGAACGTCAGGTTGACCTCCGTATGACAGCGGACCGGGAAAGGCGTCGGGTTGATAGTAGTATTTGTAGGCGGGGTCGAAGGTAATGTAGTTGCCGACGTAAAGGTCAAGGTTGCCGTCGTTGTCGTAGTCGAAGAAGGCAGCCGCCACGCTGCAATGCGAATCGTCCACGCCCGCCTGTTTTGCGACCTCCGTGAACGTGCCGTTGCGGTTGTTGTGGAAGAGCGCATTGGGACCGTAGTAGCAGCAAACGTAAATATCAGGATAGCCGTCGTTATCGTAGTCGCCAACGGCAACGCCGATGCTGTAACGCTCAAGCCCCACGCCCGCGCCGTCGGTCACGTCCTCAAACGTGCCGTCGCCGCGGTTGTGATAGAGGCGGTTTTTCGGACGGAAGGGGGGCGGCGACCCATGGCTCAAGTCTTTGTGATGAACGCCGGTCACCACATAGAGGTCAAGCCATCCATCGCGGTCATAGTCCAGAAAAGCCGCGCCGCCCCCCACCGATTCAACGAGGTTGTTGAGTTCCTGGTCGCCGATGGAATGAATGAAATCAATGCCCGCCGCTTGAGTGACGTCCACAAACTGAAAGCCTTTGAGCGAGGCAGCGTGGGCAGATGAGGAAGGTAGAACGGAGGAAGAAGCGCGATGCGTGGGGACAGAGTGCGAGGACGGGCGGCAGCCCACCACAAACACCAATAGCACCACCAGTTCTCTGAGACGCATCGCGCTTTTCCTCCTCAAGGGTGAGTCACTTCGATTATACTCATTCAGAGGGAGCGCGTCTTTGATATAAATCAAACTTAATAAAAATTAACGGAGGTGCTGTGCGAGGTCTTGTGGGGAAAGAAGAATAATGCGGTCACGCGAAGAGCGCACCAAGCCAGCGCGTTTGAGTTTGCTCATGGTGCGGCTGGCGCTTTCCAGCGTCGTGCCTGCCATCTGCGCCAATTCCAGCCGCGTGATGCGCGAGGGGATGACGCGCGTGCCGCCTTTGCCATCGGTGCCGAACCGCTCGTTCAGTTCGAGCAAAGCGGCAACGACGCGCTTCTCCACCGTATCCAGAGCGAGGTTCTTCATTTTGGAGTGCGCCAGACGCAGCCGTCGCGTCACTTCCTGCGCCGCGCGCACCGCCAACTCGGGGTGTTCGTTCATCATGCGGAGGAAATCTTCGCGGGCGATGCACATTACCTCCGTTGGCTCCACCGCTTGCGCCGTGCAGGGCAACTTGACGGCGTCCAACAAGCAGCAGCAGCCCACAAAATCCCCCTGCCCAAAGAAACCGACAATCATTTCCCTGCCGTCCGACGACGTGCGCGTGACCTTGACGCGCCCCGTGCAGATGAAACTGAGGAAACGCGCCGCGTCGCCGCCAAAGTAGAGGAACTCGCCCGGTTCAAACTGCCGCACGCGGAAAACCGAACAATACTGTTTCAGCGTTTCCTCGGGCAAAACCGAAAACAACGAGGAGGCCTGCAATGCTTCCACTCCGTTTTCGTTCATCTCAAATCACCGCCTTCTCATTAAGCACGACCACGCCAGCGGTCGAAGCCTCCCCCCTCATCCTTTATCCCTCCTCCCTGCTTCACAGCCCCGCCTGCCCGCGATACCGCTCCCAGTGCAGCACGTCCTCCAACGGTCGCTTATCCTTCTGCGGCACGTCCACCGGGTAGCCGAGCGGGATGAGGCTGACGAGTTTGTAATCTTCGGGCAACCCTAACAGTTGTCGAATCGGCTCGCGGGGGAGGGGAGACTGTTCGTAGTCAGGCACGGAGTGCAACGGAGTGCCGTCGTGAACCACCGCACTCCCCTACGTTTCGTGCGTGACTACAAACTCCCCTCTCCCATACGGCGGGAGAGGGCAGACTGTTCGTAGTCAGGCACGGAGTGCAACGGAGTGCCGTCGTGAACCACCGCACTCCCCTACGTTTCGTGCGTGACTACAAACTCCCCT
>FWPU01007060.1_pt1 | contig 21301 bp, 16 predicted proteins | sample 2228361 | NCBI WGS metagenome assembly FWPU01 (sample SAMEA103939777, study PRJEB20133) | metagenome
CTTTCCGTGCCCCGGGGCAACGGGGCAACGGGGCAACGGGGCAACGGGGCAACGGGGCAACGGGGCAACTGATTGCATCACTCATCCAACCTGTCAACTCCTTTTTTGAATTTTTTTGCCCGCCCTGCGCAGCATCGGGGTGACCCGGATGGGACGGGTCTTCGCGCGCCCCAAACCCGCGGCTGCCGGCCGTGGTCACCACGGGAAACGATGTGGTCCAACACGGTTGGTCCGGGGCGGCTTGAGCCGGAGTCGCCCGCCATCCGGCGCGTCGCATCGTTGTCTGGTTCAGGCCACGCATATGGTGGCAGACGTTGGTTCGCAAACCGATAACCGCGAGGCGCTCGGAGGGGCGCACCTTTTTGTTACACGATTGTAACCAGAGCGGGGCTGATTTAGTCTGTGTGCCCCGTGAATCGAGTGACAGGCTCCAGTCTTGCGGCGGCTCCAGTCGGCGTGGGCCGGCGTTTCAGCGCTGTCCGGCGTTGGAGCGCGGCGGTCCTGTGGGGGGCTGGCGCGAGCCTGATGTGGGTCTGCGCAAACGCCGCAGCCACGTTGCCGGCCACTTCGTCCGAATTGTTCAACCCGACCCGGGTTTGGACCGTGCATCTCCGGTTCACACCTGCGGAATGGCGGGCGATGGAGCCTGCGGGTGGATTTGGTCCGTTCGGCGGTCCCGGGCGGCGCGGGGAGGGGCCGCGTTTGGGGGGACCGCCCCCCGGTGGCTTCTTACCCGGGGGGCGCCCGTCGGGGGACGCGCCGCGGGAACGGCCGCCGGGAAGTCCCGGCGGTTTTGGTCCGGGGATGTTTCTGGCTCCGACGTGGGTGCGTGCCGGTGACGCCGACCGCGATGGCCGGTTGAACCTCGAGGAGTTCCGGCGGCTGGCTGGTCAGTGGTTTGAAGGGTGGGACACCAACCGCTCGGAGGCGCTGAGCGCGGAGGAGGCGCGCGCCGGATTAAATCGGGAGCTGGGCGGTCCCCGGGGACCGGGGGGGCCTCCCGGGCGCGGGCCGGGCCTAAATCTCCAGGGCCGCGAGGGACAGCGCAACGGACTGGCGGCGGCGCTGGGGATTGATTTCCCCACCGTGAAAGCCGAGCTGGAGTTTGAGGGTCATCTCTTTCCGGCGGTGTCCGTGCGATACAAGGGGAACGGCACCTTTCTGCAAGCGCGCGGCACACTCAAGCGCTCGTTGAAGCTAGACCTCAACGACGTGTTCCCGCGTCAGAAACTGGCCGGGGTGTCCAAGCTCAATTTGCACAACTGCGTGACCGACGCCAGTTGGATGAACGAGGTGCTGGCGCATCGGTTGTTTCGGGACGCCGGCGTGCCGGCGCCGCGCACCGCCTACGCGCGAGTGTTTCTGACCGTGCCGGGGGAGCACGACCGCCGGTTTCTGGGGCTGTACTCGCTGGTGGAGAATCCGGACCGCGACTTTGCCGAAGCGCAGTTTGGCACCCGCAAGGGAGCGCTATTCAAGCCGGTGACGCCCCGCTTGTTCGAGGACCTCGGCGACGACTGGGCGGCCTATCGGCAGACCTACGATCCGAAAACGCCGGTCTCGGAGGAGGAAACCCGCCGTGTGATTGCCTTCAGCCGATTGGTGTCGCACGCAGGCGAAGAGGAGTTTGCCCGGGCGGTGGGCGATTACCTCGACCTGGACAACTTTGCGCGGTTCATGGCGGTCACGGTTTGGGTGAGCACGTTGGACAGCCTGCTGGGGCCGGGACAGAACTACCTTGTACATTTGCATCCGGTGACGCGGCGATTTCAGTTTATCCCCTGGGACCTGGATCACGCCTTTGGACAATTCCCGCTCATCGGCACGCAGGAGCAGCGGGAACACCTCAGCCTGTGGAAGCCGTGGCAGGGGCAGAAGCGATTTCTGGAACGGGTGTTTGCCGTGCCCGCCTTTCGGGAGCTCTATCTGCAGCGGCTGACGGAGTTTAACCGGACGATCTTCCGGCCGGAACGCCTGATTGCGCAGGTGGATGAACTGGCGGCGGCGCTGCGTCCGGTGGTGGCCGAGGAATCCGCCGAGAAACTGGCGCGCTTTGATCAAGCGGTGTCCGGACGCTATCCGGAACCGGAATGGATGGGGGGCTTCGGGCGCGGACCGGGGCGGGGCGGTTTTCCGGGCGCCGGACAGGCGTTGAAACCCATTCGCACTTTCGTGCCGGCGCGCTGGCAGTCGGTGGAAGACCAACTGGCCGGGCGCGCGGGCGGGCTGACCCTCGAGGAGGGCTTTGGTCCGGGCGGGCGCGGCCCGGGCGGCGGTCCCGGCAATTTCGAACCGGGCAACTTCCTGGGGCCGGCCTTCCTTGCCGCGCTGGATGCGAACCGGGACGGAGAGCTGAGCCGCGCGGAAATGGAGCAGGGCTTTGCGCGCTGGTTCGCCGTATGGGACGCGAACGGAGATGGGCGTTTGGACGAGCCCGAGCTGCGCGACGGCTTGAACACAGCCTTGGGGCCGGGCGTCGCGCCCGGAGGTCCCGGCGGCGATTTTTCTCCGGAGCCCGGCCGGCCCTTGGGTCCGCGAACGGATCAGAATCCGCCCGGCCATCCGCTTCGCGAGGAAGCGCCCCGAGGCCCCCGCGACCGGACAGCGGCGCCGGGGCTCTGACGAGTTTTTCGCTCCTCCAACGAACCTGAAACAACCTCCCGAACGCAACCTCTCACCCTGCCATGCAACTGGATCAACTGCTCCGCAACCTCCAACCGGTCCCGACCGACCAGGCAACCCTGACGGCTTTCGGGGTGCACCTGGTGCTGGCTGCCGTACTGGCGGCCATCCTGGCGCAGGCCTATATCCACTTCGGCCTCTCGCTGTCCAATCGCCGCCTGTTTGCGCGGAACTTCCTGCTGCTGACCCTGACCACGACGCTGGTGATCAGCATCGTGAAATCCTCCTTGACGCTGTCGCTGGGGCTGGTGGGCGCGCTGTCCATCGTGCGTTTCCGCGCGGCCATCAAGGAACCGGAGGAGCTGGCCTATCTGTTTCTGGCCATCGGCATCGGGCTGGGCCTGGGCGCTGGCCAGGTGCTGGTCACGGTGCTGGCGATGGCGGTCATTCTGGCGCTGGTGGCCATTCGCTATTACACCCGCCGCGACGGAGAGAGCCCGAATCTTTACCTGACCGTGACCGCCCCGGGATCGTCGCAACTCACCGCCCAGGCATTGCTGCAGGTCATCACGGGCGCGGGGGCGACCGCCAGCCTCAAGCGCTACGAAGAGAGCCCGGACCAGATCGAGGCCGCTTTTCAGGTGAACTTCCGTCACCTGAGCGCGCTGGAAGAGGCGCGACGACGGCTGCGCGAGCTGTCCGGCGGCCTGCGCATTAGTTGTCTCGAAGACCGGGGGCTGGGACTGTGAGGGGCCGTGCATGACCGAGCCGCTGCCCAATCCGCGCTGCGAACGGAAATTCCTCCCTCCCGCTGGCGCGCTGGAGGACGTGCTGGCGCGCATTCGCCGGCATCCGGCGCTGTTCCGGGAGGCCTATCCGCCCCGCTGGATCAACAACCTGTATTTTGACACGCCGGATTTGCGCAGCTTTCACGACCACGTTTGCGGCCTGTCCTGGCGCGACAAGACCCGCCTCCGCTGGTACGGCCCCGCGGGCGAGGCCGTGGTGCATCCGGTCCTCGAACGCAAAATCAAGCGCGGCATCGTGAGTGGCAAGCTGGGATACCGGCTTTCGCCCCTGAGTCTCAACGGAGGAATGCCGTGGGCCGAGGTGCAGCAGCGGCAGGCTTCGTCCGAGCTGCCCGAACGGCTGCGGGAGCACCTGCGGGAACGACGGCCCGTGCTGGTTAACCGCTATCTCCGGCGCTATTACCTCAGCGCCGACGGCCGCCTGCGGCTGACCGTGGACACGGATCTTGAATTCCGCGATGCCCGTGGCGCCAACGGGTCGCTCCCGCGCCTGGCTGTGGCCGGGCCCCGGATCATTCTGGAACTCAAATACGCCCCCGACCATGCCGAAGAGGCCGCCGCCGCCACGCAGGCGCTGCCGTTTCGCCTGACCCGCTGCTCGAAATACGTCCTCGGCGTGGAGCATCTCCCGGCGCGATAAACCCACCCGCGCCCGAGCGCCGCTTGATGCGGCGAAACGGACCGTCGCCTGGTGGGGGGATCAATACTGGGTGGTGGACTCGACTTCCAGGATCGCCGCGGGGTATTGATCCGCGGTCAACTCGATGACGAAGGAGCTTTCGCCCGCCGCATCCGCCCGCGCGGTGACCCGCCAGAGGGCCTTGGCGCGCGGTTCCAGCCGGGCCAGCGGGGTGGTGATCAAAGTTCGAGAGGAACCGGGCTGCAGGTCCACCGTGGTTTCGCCCTCCGCCGAAATAAATGACTGGGTCTCGGCCAACCGGCCCACCCAGCGGAGGTTGGTCAGCGTGGCCGAGCCCTGGTTCAGCACGAGGATTTCATAAGTCACCGTTTCGCCCACTTCAATCGGGTCCGCCAGGTCCACCACCTCGAGCAGGATGCCCGGGACGCCGGCCACTACCGTCGAGCAGGCGGTTTCCACGGTCGGGGCGCAAAGGCCGCGCGCCGTGGCGGTGAAGGTCAGCACACCGGGGGTCTGTTGGCGCACCGTGGCGCACCGCTTGAGCATGGCGCCCGGCGGGAGGTCCACCGCTTCCCAGGTGATTTGCGCCTCCTGAACCTGGCCTGCCTCGTCGGCGGCGCCGACTTCCACGCCGGGGGGCAGCCTCAGGGTGAGCGTGACGCCCGGCTCGGGAGCGTCTCCCCTGTTGGCCACGGCCAGGCACACCTCCAACGGCCGTCCGGCCAGGCCTTCCTCCGCCACGCCGCAATCCAGCACCAACCGCGGGGCGTGCACCTGCAGGACGGTGGTGTCTTCCGCCGAGGCGCCTTCCGCGGAGGTCGCCCGCGCGCGGCTGGCAAACTCGCCCGCCGCCGCGGCGCGCAGGCGGTAGCGAAACCGCTGGCCCTCGCCCACGGGCAGCCGGTCCGCGTCCAGCGTCACTTCCTGCTGGCCATCCTCGGTCGCCAATTCCGGGGGAAGAGCGTGGACCACCCGCACGTTCGTCAAGGGTACCTGGCCGGTATTGAACATTGTGACTTCGTACTCGAACGGCGCGCACACGGTGGGATGGACCGCTCGCTGGACCAGACGCGCCGCGGCCCGGGGCAGCGGTCCGAGGTCCTCCACGTAGAAATTGCTGCAAGGCTTGGGCGTCACGCAGCGCCAGCGACGGCCGCGGGAATTGAATTCAAACGCATAGGCCGGCGCCGGTTCCTTGCCGGCCCAGAGCACATCCATGAGCGCCACCGGCCGCCCGTCCTTGCGCGAGGACATGAACGGCATGCGCGTGCCCGGCGGAATGGGCCGATCCTCGATGGGCGCGGCGGCGGCGGCCCGGCGCAAATCCTCCGGGTCGCCCGGCCAGCCGGCCTGTCTAAGGATGGCTTCAACGTCCGCCCGATACTCCTCGGCGGTCAGCAGCCGTCGAAGCTGCTCCGTCCGGATTAAAGGCGGCGCAATGCACGTGGCGGGATTGCCCAGACGCGTGGCGTGATGCTACTGGGCGAATGACGCAGGGGCTCCCGTGGCGAGGACCAGCAGCAAAGCCAGTACAGGTCGGAATGCACGACGGGAGCAGTTCGGATAGATGCGGTTGCGGGTCATAAGAGCACCTCCCCGGTTTCGGGGGAAGGCCGGCCAACATCGGTGACCGGTTCCGGACGCCAGACTCATGCTGAAAGCTTTACTTTGAACCGGCCTGGCTGCAAAGCATTATTGCAAATGCCCCTGGCGCGCCAGCGGTGGAGTCCATGCGAGTCCGCCGTCGGCTTCTTACTCCTCGCGCACCAGATCGCCCACGGCGGCTTCGCCGGACATCACGTCCGCCACGATGGTGGTTCCGTCGGCGGGACCGCTGATCCGCACTTCGCCCACGCGCCGCCCGTCGCGAAACACCCCGAGCCGCTGCTCCAGGAGGGGCAGCCGGTGGAAGGCAAAGTCCACAATGACAAAGCGCAACCGGGGATTGAGGAAGACGACGCGGCCCTGGACGGGAATGACCGGGATGATCTGCGGGAAGGGGTTTTCATCAACCTGGCGTCCACCGGTAGGAGTCACGGTCTCGCGGGTCGGGGCGACGGGCGTCCCGGTGAAGCCGGCTGGAGATCGTGGTTCGCGAGCACACGAGCTCCCCAGCAGCACCGCCGAGAGCAGCAGACAGCGCAGGTTAAGGCGCATGGCTGGAATTTCCCACCTGACGCCGGAAAACGTCAATCCGGGCACTGAGTATATGGACCGGGTCTGTAGGCAGCACGGCGCGGCTGGCGTGTTTGACCGCCCTCGCCGGACCGGGGTAGGGGAGTGAGAAGCAGCGGCCATCCCGTGAGGTCGCTGGAAGAGCGCGCCCGACCGGGATTTCCCCGCCCGGAAAAGGGGAATGATGTCCCGGGGGACTGGCGGTGCGGCAGTGAGTTGTAACCATTTCGTGTTCCGCGGCTCGATTCAGCCGGTGGAACCATGAAACGACTGGTGATTCTCGGAGCCGGCACCGCCGGCACCATCATGGCCAACCGGCTGCGCCGGCGCCTGGCCGCGGATGCCTGGGCAATCCAAATCGTGGATGAACACCCGGATCACTACTATCAGCCCGGGTTTCTGTTCCTGCCGTTTGGCCTATACACCGAGCGGGATGTGGTGCGGCCCAAACGCCGGTTCATCCCGCGCGGCGCGGAATACGTGGAAGCCGCGGTAGAGCGCATTGTGCCGGAAAAGAACCGGGTGCGCCTGGCCAACGGCACGGAACTGCCCTACGACGTGCTCATCATCGCCACCGGTACCCGTCCGGCGCCCGATCAGGTCGAGGGCATGGCCGGGCCGGACTGGCGACGCCGGGTGCATGAGTTTTACACATACGAGGGGGCTCGCGCCCTGGGCACGGTGTTGCGCGACTGGACCGGCGGTCGGTTGGTGGTGCACGTCAGCGAGATGCCCATCAAATGCCCGGTGGCGCCGCTGGAATTTGCCTTTTTGGCGGACTGGTGGCTGCACACGCGCGGGCTGCGGTCGCGCACCGAGCTGATCTATGTCACGCCTCTGTCCGGCGCGTTTACCAAGCCCATTGCCGCGGGCATTCTCGGGCAACTGCTCGAGCGCAAGCGCATCACCGTGGTGCCGGATTTTGCGGTCGCCCGGGTGGACAACGACCGCCGGGAACTGGTTTCGTGGGACGACCGCACCGTGCCGTACGACCTGTTGGTCACCGTGCCGCCCAATCTGGGCGCCGCGATGATCGAGGCATCCGGCCTGGGGGATGAATTGAACTACGTGCCCACCGACCGGCACACCCTGCAGGCCCGAGGACACGAAAACATCTTTGTTCTGGGCGATGCCACGGACGTCCCCACCTCGAAAGCCGGTTCGGTGGCGCATTTCGAGGCCGAGGTGCTCACCGAGAACATTCTCCATTACGTCCGGGGCGAGCCGTTGGCGGCGCGGTTTGACGGCCATGCCAACTGCTTCATCGAGTCCGGCCACGGCAAGGGTTTCCTGCTGGATTTCAACTATCACCTGGAGCCGGTGCCCGGGAAATTCCCGCTGCCTGGGGTGGGCCCGCTGGAGCTGCTGGGGGAATCGCGGCTGAACCACTGGGGCAAACTGGCCTTCAAATGGGTGTACTGGCATCTGCTGTTGCAGGGCCGGCCGATCCCGTTTGTCAGCCATCGCATGAGCCTGGCCGGCAAAAAAATCCCAGCCGGCGCCCTGAAACCGGAGCCGGCGGGCTGAACGCGACTTTTTCAACCTCGGAACACGACACTGCCATGCCACAGAAAACCATCGCTGGAACCATCATTGACGTGGACGACGAGGGCTACCTGACCAACCGCGCCCAGTGGAATCGCGCGGTGGCCGAGGCCCTCGCTCAGGAAGAGGGCATCACCCTCACCGACGCGCACTGGAAAGTGCTGGACTTCATCGCCCGCGACTATCAGGAGCGCGGCAGCGTGCCCGGCCTGCGTCGCCTGAACAAGGTGGGCAACATCGCCACCAAGGATCTGTTCGCGCTGTTCCCGGACGGCCCGATCAAGAAGGCAGCGCGCATTGCCGGGTGTCCCAAACCCACCAATTGTGTGTAAAGGAGGTTCCCATGACCGAAGTCAAGAACCCCATCAAAAAGGTCTCCATCATCGTCTCGCGCGGTTCGCTCGACGGCGTGTATCCGGGTCTGATCATGGCCCATGGCGCCCGGATGGAGGGGATCGAGGCGAACCTGTTTTTCACGTTCTTCGGCCTGTACGCGGTGCTGAAGGGGTTCAACGAGCGCCTCCGCATTGCCACAGTGGGGAATCCGGCCCTGCGCGTGCCCGCTGCCAGGGGATTTCCGCTGCCCACGTTGCTGGGGGCGCTGCCCGGCATGTCCGCCCTGGCCACGCGGATGATGCAAAAGGAGATGGACAAGCTGGACATCCCCCCGGTGCCCGAGTTTGTCGAGATGGTGCATGACGCCGGCGCCCGGCTCTACGCTTGCAAGGCCACCGTGGACTTGTTTCACCTCACCCCGCAGGACTTCGTGCCGCAGGTCGAGAAGGTGCTGACGGTGGGCGAGTTCTATGCCCTCTCCGCCGGCGCGCAGATCATCTTCACCTGAAGCCGGCTGCGGGGTCGGTAAGGCGGGCTGTCTCAGCCCGCCGCGAGGTCCGCACAGGCTCCGTGAAGACGCGAAGGGCGCGAAAAGTTGAGCGGTCAGCGGTGACGCTGCCCCTCTTGGGCAGTCCCAATGCTCCGCTTTTCCCCCGGGGCTGCTCGATCCGCGCGCCAGCGCTGGGAGTGCGCCGGCTGGCCGGCGCTTTCTGACAGCGGCAACAAGCGGTCGCACTCCAAACGCTTCGCAGATTCAGACCGTTCGATCCTTCCCGGATCGCCAGGATGGCTGCCGCTACCGCAGCGGCAGGCTTCCCAGCCTGCCGTGGGGCCGGGCTTCCAGCTGGCGGATTGCAGCCTGCGGATGACGCAGACGCTGTGGAAACAGCCCCACCGCGGCGCACTCGGAGAGCGCGCCCTACCGGGGATTTGGGCAATCCAGCATCGGTAGGGCGGGCTGTCTCAGCCCGCCGCGGAATTGGGGGCTGCGGTCCTTTTGGTGGGTGCGAGACTCCGCCGAGCCGGCCCATCCCCATCCATGATTTACCATCTGTCCATGCCGTCCAGTTTTCCATTTGCCTCGCCGTGCGGGGCCGGATTTCATCCGGCCATGACACATTCCCTTTCCGGCACACCGGCCCGCTCTTCCGCGGTTACCCGTCGCCAGTTTCTGCACCGCGCCACCGGCCTGGCGGCCGGCGTCAGCGTGGTTTCCGCCCGCGCCCTCCGCGCGGCGGAGGGGCCGAAAATCGCCCTGGGCCTCATCGGTTGCGGCGGCCGCGGCCGCTGGATCACCGACCTGTTCCTCAAACACGGGGGATATCGCCTGGCCGCCGTGTACGATTACTTCGCCGACCGCGCCAACGCGGCGGGAGATCAATTCCAGGTCCCCGCGGCGCGCCGCTTCAGCGGCTTGTACGGGTACCGAAAGATGCTCGAGCTGCCGGAACTCCAGGCCGTGGCCATCGAGAGCCCGCCGTTCTTTCATCCCATGCAGGCGGCGGACGCCGTGGCCGCAGGCAAACACGTGTACCTCGCCAAGCCGCTGGCGGTGGACGTGCCGGGGTGTCAGAGCATCGAAGCCAGCGGACGCCGGGCGAGCGCGAACCAGCTGGTTTTCCTGGTGGACTTTCAGACCCGCGCCCATCCAGATTACCAGGAAGTGGCCCGGCGCATCCACGCCGGTCAGATCGGGCGGCTGGTCTCGTTGGATGTCGGGTACCAGTGCGACCTGTACTTCCAGGGCATGGACGACGAGTTCCGCAAGAGCCGGCGCGACGCCGAGGCCCGCGTGCGCGCCTGGGCCGTGGACCGCGTGCTCTCCGGCGACGTGATCACGGAGCAAAACATCCATTCGCTGGACGTGGCCACGTGGTTCACCGACTCCGCTCCGGTGAAGGCGGTCGGCGCCGGCGGCCGCGCGCGCCCGTTCGTTGGCGACTGCTGGGACCACTTCGCGGTGATTTTCTGGTTCCCGGGCGACGTGATTGCCAGCTTCAGCTCCAAGCAATTCGGCTTCGGCTACGACGACATCGTGTGCCGGGCCTACGGCACGGCGGGTACGGTGGACACGCACTACGCGGGAAAGGTCACGCTGCGCACGCGCGAGGACGCCTTCAACGGCGACTCGCGCAACCTGTATCAAGACGGCGCGGTGCGGAACATCGCCGCGTTTCACGCGAGCATCGTCACAGGCGATTTCAGCAATCCCACCGTCGCGCCCAGCGTGCGCTCGAACCTGACCACCATCCTCAGCCGCACCGCCGCCTACACCGGCAAGGAGGTAACCTGGACGGAAATGATGCAACGCGCCGAGGCGTGGGAATTTCCGTTGCATGAACTGCGGGCGTGAGCCGTCGCCCGGCCCGCACTGGCTCTTGCCGTTATGAGAACCGCTGCGACTGCCTCCCGCCGGGACCGCGCCCTGGCCGCGGTTTGCCGCCATTGCCCGGTCTGCCGCACCGCCCGACGGTGCCCGGGCAGCCTCGCCTTCAAGCTGGTGCAACGGGTTGAATCCCGTTTCTGCCCGTTTTGCCGCGCCTACGCCCGGGTGTACGGGCGCCCGGCGCATCAACCTCCGCCCGGCTGACCCGCCCCTGTCGCCGCGCCCCGCATGGTCGCGCCCTCCGCAGCATCGGCCATCGCCCCGCTGGTCCGCCTGCGCAGCATCGGCAAACGCTTCGGGCCGGTGACCGTGTTGCGCGGAGTGGACCTGGACCTCTACGGCGGCGAGGTGCTGGTCCTGGCCGGTGAAAATGGCGCCGGCAAAAGCACGCTCATCAAGATTCTCGGCGGCGTCCACACCGACTTCGAGGGGACCATCGAAATCGCGGGCCGGGCCGTCCGCCCGCGCTCGCCCCTCGAGGCGTCCGCGCTGGGCATCGCCATCATCTTTCAGGAACTGTCGCTGGTGCCCACGCTGAGCGTGGCGGACAACATCTTCCTCGGCCGCCCGCTCACGCGGCGCGGGTTTGTGAACGACGCCGCTCAGCGCGAGGCGGCGCGGCGGCTGCTGGACCAGCTCGGCCTGGACCTGGACGTGGACCGACGGGTCGAGGACCTGCCCATCGCCCAGCAGCAACTGACCGAGATCGCCAAGGCCCTGGCCCGCGACGCCCGGGTGATCGTGATGGACGAACCCACCAGCGCCCTGGCCGCGCCGGAGGTGGACAAACTCTTCGGCCTGATCACCGACCTTAAGGCCCGCGGCTGCGCCGTGGTGTACATCACCCACAAGATGGAGGAAATCGAACGCATCGCGGACCGCATTTGCGTGCTGCGCGACGGCGAACACGTGGGCACCGCCCCGGCGGCGGCGCTGCCGCCGGCCCGGCTGGTGAACTGGATGGTGGGCCGCGAGCTGGGAGAACAATTTCCCCGCCACGCCGCCCGCCCCGGCGAGGAGCGTCTGCGCCTGGAAAATTTTACAGTGTGCCGCGCGGGCCGTCGGGTGGTGGATCGCGTGTCGCTTCAGGCGCGGGCCGGAGAGATTCTCGGGCTGGCCGGCCTGCAGGGCTCCGGCGCCAGCGAGTTGTTCGCGGGGCTGTTCGGCGCGTTTGGCGCCGGTGTCAGCGGACACGCCCGGCTCAACGGACGGCCGCTGGAGATTGCCTCGCCGCGCCGGGCCATTGATCAGGGCCTGGCTTGGCTGACCAACGACCGCAAGGCCACCGGGCTGGTCCTGCCGCTGTCCATCGTGGCCAACGCCACCCTGGCGGACCTGCCGCGGCTTGCGCCGGCCGGCTGGCGGCAACCCGCGCGCGAGACCGCCGCGGCCCGGGAGCTGGGGCGCGTCCTTTCCCTCCGGGCGCCCTCGCTCGAGCTGGAGGTGAGCGCGTTGTCCGGCGGCAACCAGCAAAAGGTCGTCCTGATGAAATGGCTGCAAACCCGTCCGCAGGTGCTGCTGCTCGATGAGCCGACCCGGGGCATTGACGTGGGTGCCAAACGCGAGATTTACCAGCTTTTGAACAACCTGACCGTGCGCGGCCTGGCCATCCTGCTCATCACCTCCGAACTGCCCGAGCTGCTGGCCCTGAGCGACCGGATTGCGGTGTTGCACCGCGGCCGCCTGACAGCGGAGTTCACGCGCGCGGAGGCCACGCCGGAGAAAGTGCTCGAAGCCGCCATGGGAAGGGTATGAAGGCCGAAACAACAACCGCGAACTCCACCGCCCGGGGAACCGTGGGCCGCTGGTGGTCCAACCCGGCCAGCCGGGCCGTGATGGCTCTGGTGCTGGTCCTGGTGTTGGGCTGTGTGTTCCATGCGGACGGGGCGTTTTTCAAGACCGGCACTCACCGGGACGCGCTCCGGCAGGCCTCGGTGTTTGGCATCCTCGCCTGCGGCATGACCCTGGTGATCATCGGCGGGGGGATTGACCTGGCGGTGGGCAGCGTGCTGGCGCTGGTGGCGGTGGCTTTCTCCCTGCTGAGCATTCATCAGGGCTGGAGCCCGTGGCTGGCGGTGCCGTTGTGTCTGGCCCTGGGCGCGGCCTGTGGCGGCACGGCGGGCAGTCTCACGGCGGGATTCCGCATCCAGCCCTTCATCGCCACGCTGGCCATGATGGTCTTCGCGCGCGGGCTGGCAAAGACCCTCTCCGGCGGCATGAAGGTCTCGACCGCGGTGCGGAATCCCGCGGGCGGCTACGACTACGTGCCGGTGCCGGCGGTGTACCGCCTCATAGACAGCCGCATCCTCGGCGACAACGTGTCCGTGGTGACGGTTATTTTCCTGGGGTGCGCCCTGCTGACGTGGCTGTTTCTGGCGCGACATCGCTGGGGACGGGAATTGTACGCCATCGGCGGCAACGAGGAGGCGGCGCGGCTCTCGGGCGTACCGGTGTTTCGGACCAAGGTGTTGGCGTACGCGGCCAGCGGCCTGCTGGCCGCGGTGGCCGGCATCTGCCAGGCAGCCCAGGAACTGCAGGGCGATCCCGAGGCGGGCGTGGGATACGAGCTGACCGCCATCGCCATCGTGGTGATCGGCGGCACGCCCCTGACCGGCGGGCGGGGCGGCATCGGACTGACGCTCCTGGGCACCCTGACGATCGGCTACCTGGAAAAAATTCTGAGCATCAATGCCGTACCCGAGGCCAGTCGCCTCATGCTCACCGGCGTTATCATCATTGCCGCCGTGCTGACGCAACGTCGCCGGCGCACGTGACGCGCCGGCAAGCGTCGTGCGAAGGGCGCGAAGGGGGCAGCGCGTTCGGAGAACGCGTCCTACCTGAGGGTTGGGTAATCCGGGCGGGTAGTGCGGGCCGTCCCCGCCCGCCGCGGGTCCTGACTGGCTAGCATGCCAACGCCAGGGCTGGACGCTGAGCGCAGGCCATTCTCCGGGCGGCTGGAAGCCGCCCTCTACGGCAGCCAAGGATGGCTGCCGCTACCGTAGTAGCGGCAGGCTTCCCAGCCTGCCGTAGAGCCGGGCTGGAAGCCCGGCGGTGCCGACTCGGCGCGCTCGCAAAGCGCGCCCTGCCCGGGCTTTGGATAATCCATGCAAGCCCCATGACAAAACCGCCTTCGCCCCGCCCATTCACCCTTCAGTTTTCACCATTCACCCACCAAACCTCCGCAAACCTGTGCCCTCAGACGCACATTTACAGTCCGGGGCCAGTCAGTAGTTTTCCCGAAGAGTTGCAGGTGCTGCCAAGCGCCCGTCACGTGAGGATTGACGGCGGGCGGCATCCGGCACAAGATGACCTCGTGCAGCACCAATCAACTCCTGAACGAAACTCATTGCCATGAAGCCGTGTAACGACACTCGAAACCGCCGGCATCGCGGAGGATTCACCCTCATCGAGCTGCTGGTGGTCATCGCCATCATCGCCATCCTCGCCGGCATGCTCCTGCCGGCGCTGGCCCGGGCCAAATCCAAGGCCACGGGCATTCTCTGCATGAACAACACCAAGCAGTTGATGTTGGCCAACCACATGTACCAAGGGGACAATAACGACAAGTTCCCCGGCGCTTACCACGGAGGATTCGTCCCGGGCGCCAACGCCCGCGAACGTCCCTGGGTGACCGGATGGCTGGACTGGGGGACCAGCTCGGACAATACCAACACCCTCTACTTACTGGACCCACGCTATGCCGTGTTGGCCACCTACTTCGCCAACGCCAAGAACATCTACAAGTGCCCGGCGGACAAGTACGTTTCTCCGGCCCAAAAGGCACGCGGTTGGACCGAACGGGTTCGGAGCGTTTCTGGCAACATTCTGGTTGGAGAGGGCAACGCCGAGACCGGTCCGATGGGTTCCATCTATGCGCATCCGGTAAAGGCTTCAGACCTGCACATCCCTGGCCCCACGGAAACGTGGGTGTACGTGGATGAGCACCCGGACAGCATTAACGACGCAGGTTGCTTCCCACCCAATAGCTCGGTCAACATCGTGGACATTCCTGCCACTTACCACAATGGTGCCGCGGGCTTTGCCTTCGCCGACGGACATTCCGAGATCAAGAAATGGACCGGTCCGGTGATGCGGGGCACGATGTCCAAGGTGACCTTTACGCCGCGCGTCAACGTGGCCTGCCAGAGAAACGACCCGGACAAGACCTGGTATTCTTACAAGAGCCCGCGCAAGACCACGGAAGTGTACTGAACTTCGCGGTGCTCCGGGCGGTAGTTGCTTCAAGTTTTCCGGAAAGTTCGGCTCTGGTGTTCGCCATCGGCCCGCCTAACGGCGGGCCGATTTTTTCCGGGCAGTCCGCTTTCGAGCACCCGCGTGGCTGGTGTTGCCGTGGCCGTCCCGGCTCAGATCACCTGCTTCAGTACCTGTCCCAGGCGGCGGATGCCTTCTCGAATCTCCCGTTCGGTGGCGTTGCCAAAGCTCAGGCGCATTTCCCACTCCGGCGCCCGCCGGGTCGGATCAGGGCCGTAGCACAGGCGGCCGGGCACGTACAACACGTCCGCCGCCAACGCCCGCCGGAAGAGGTCCGAGCGCGGGCCGGTTCGCGTCCTGCGCGGCAGTTGCGCCCACACGTACATGCCGCCGCGCGGCTCCCGCCAGGTCACCCCGGCGGGGAAATGGCGTTTGAGCGCCTCGAGCATCCACCCGGCCTTGGCGGCGTACCGCGCGCGCAACCGCGTCAGGTGGCGGTCGTACACCCCGGAGTCCAGGGCGCAAGCCAACAGATGCTGGCCCAGACTGGCGGTGCCGAAGTCGTGGTTGCCCTTCACCCGTAGCACGGCCGTGCGGACCGGCTCGGGCGCCAGCCCGAAGCCCACCCGCACTCCGGTGGCGAACGGTTTGCTGTAGGTCCCGGCGTAAATCACCCGCTCGCTCCCGCCGGGCGCGGCCAGCGCTGAGGCCGGCCCGGGTCCATGAAAGCCCAGTTCCCGGTACGCCGCGTCCTCCAGCAAATAAATCGGATGCCCGGCCGCGCGCTCGGCCCACCGCAGCCGCTCCAGCACCTCCGCCTTCCGTTCAAACGCGGCGGTCGTAGCGGTGGGGTTTTGGTGGTAGGTGACCAGGTACGCCAGCTTCAGGCGCCCGAGCAGGCCGTCTCGACGGAGCCGCTCCAACACCCGGTCGAGGTGGACCGGGTCCGGCCCGTCCGGCAACAACCGCACGCCCCGACACTGCGCGCCGCGACATTGCAGGATGCCCAGGTACACGAAATACGTGGGGGCCTCCACGATCACCACGTCGCCCGGATCGCACAGCACCTCGGTGACCAGGTAGAGCAACTGCTGGGAACCCTGGGTGATGATGACAGCCTCGGGACGGTAGAGAGCTTCCGGCGCCTCGTGGCCGACCGCGGCCCGGTCCTGGGCTAGCACCCGCGCCGCGGTCCGTTCGCGCAGGACGGGCAGTCCCGGCGTGGAACCGTATTGCAGGGCCGGCTCGCCGGTTTGGCGCGTGGACAGCAGCTCCGCCAGCAGTCGCCGGGTCTCGGCCACGGGCAGGGTCTCATTGTCCGTAAACCCCGCCGCCAGAGAGATGAGGCGCGGCCGCGACAGGGTTTGCTCCATCAACCACGAAATGGGCGGCGCACCGGTGCGCCGTCCCAAAGCGGAAAGCGCGGTCTTCAAGTCGCGCGGAAGTTAACCGGAATTCGGGCTGTGCGGCAATGAGCGGTTTACGGCGCCGGCAACGGGACGGCGGGACTGCTCAACGTGTCCAACCAGTCTGAAAACGCCGAGACCAGTTGGCGTCGGCCGGCTTCGAGAAAATCGTTGTGATCGCCAGCCAGTTCGGCCAGGCGCCTAGGCGGATTGGCGGCGGCGAAATTTCGCTCGGCGTGCGAAAACCGCACGAGGGTGTCGGCCCGGCTGTGCAACAGCAGCACCGGCACACGGATGCGGGGCAGTTTTGCGTGGGTGTCGTAGCGCAGGCGCGCCAGCCAGCGCACGGGCAGGAAAGGAAACAGCTCCGCGCCCAGGTCCGGGATGCTGGTGAAGGCGCATTGCAGGACCAGCCCGGCCAGCGGCGCGCGCAGGGCCAGCTCCGCGGCCACCGCCCCGCCGAGCGACTCGCCGTAGGCCACCAGGTTTGTGCCCGCAAACCCCCGCTCCACCAGCCAGGCATGGGCGGCCTCCGCGTCGCGGTAGGTGCCCTCCTCGTCCGGACGCCCGCGGCTGCGGCCATAGCCCCGGTAATCAAACAACAGAACGTTCACGCCGGTTTCGAGCAGCGCATCGGCCACGTCCAACCGGTGACTGATGTTGCCGCCGTTGCCGTGGCAGTGCAGGACGGCCAGGTGACGACGCGGCGAATCCGGGTGGGCGGAAAAAAACCAGCCGTGCAACCGGACTCCATCGCGCGTGGTGAGCCAGACCTCCTCAAATGGACGACCCAGCACGTCCGGCTGCACCCACAGGCTGCGGGTGGGCTGGTACACGTTGGCCCGTTCGAACCAACGCAACATGAGCCAAAGCATCCCCGGCAGCAGCAGCCAGCCCAGGAGACGTTTTTGCGGGAGACGCCGCGGCGATGCCATGCCCCACCCTGCCACGACGGGGCCCGTAAAGGCGAGCGCCAACCCGGAGCCCGGCGAGGACAGGATTTCCTGCCCGCCGCGGGTCTTGTAGCGGCAGGCTTCCCAGCCTGCCGTGGAGCCGGGCTTCCAGCCCGGCGGATTGTAGCCTGCGGACCACGCAGACGCCGCGGAGGCAGCCCCACTCGGCGCGCTCGGAGAGCGCGCCCTGCCTGAGGGGTTAGGTAATCCGGGCTGGGAGTGCGGGCCGTCCCCGCCCGCCGCAGGGCAGCCGGGGCGTGGGATTGATGATGACGACGGCGCGTTCGGAGAACGCGCCCGACCTGAGGGTTGGCTAATCCATCGCCGGTAGGTAGGGCGGTTGGGACAGCCCGCCGCTGGCTGCCGTGGGTGACTGGTAATCGTCCCGGCCTTGCTGCGATGCTCGCGGCGGGGTACTGTATGGGCATCTCCGGAGGGGCGGAGGCTCGCTCCCGGTTCGCCGGGGGAGGAAAGTCCGAGCACCACAGGGCGCGACGCCGCGTAACCCCGGGCTGCGGTCCGGGAATACACGCGGGCAACTGGGCCGCGAGGCCCGGTTGACGGACAGTGCCACAGAAAACAGACCGCCGGTCATCTTCGCGGATGGCCGGTAAGGGTGAAAAGGTGGGGTAAGAGCCCACCGCTCGCCGCGCAAGCGTCGAGGCACGGAAAACCCCGTCGGGTGCAAGGCCAAATAGGGGATCGAGAGCGTGGCCCGCGCCGCGTCCCGTGCAAGCGGGACCGATCCCGGGTAGGGCCGCTCAGAGAAATGAGCCTCTCCCCCGCCTTCGGACGGGGCAGACAGAACTCGGCTTACAGCCCCTCCGGAGTTTTTGCTCCGCCTTGTCCGCTGCTTCCCACGGTCGGGGTCCAAGCATTCGATGTCCCAGCCGCCGTGGGTTGTGCCGCACCCGTCCCTGCCGCCGAGAAACGAGAGCCGGCACTGGGGGCAAACCCGGTCACCGCTTTCAGTTGCCGCTGCTGCGCGGTCGCACCACCGACTGCGGTCGCAGGTAATCCAAGAGCGTCTCGGGACCGAGCACTCCGCCACCGCAACCGCTGAGGTTGCATCCGGCGTAGGGAACGCCGTGCGGGAAGAGGTTGTGGCCGTTGATCCAACTGTTGCCCGCCACCATCGCCTCGGCCACGCGCCGGGCGCGGTCGAGGTTCTGAGACCAGACACTGTTGGCCAGGCCGTATCGGGTGCGGTTGGCCAGGTCCACCGCTTCGGCCTCATCCCGGAATGGGACCACAAACGCCACCGGGCCAAAGATTTCTTCCTGCCAGCATACATTGTCGGTGGACCCGGTGAGCAAGGCCGGCTTCACGTAAAAGCCGCCCTCGCAGCTGGGCACTGTGGCCGGGCCGCCTTCCAGCAAGACGCGGGCGCCGGTTTGCGCGCCGCGCTCCAGGTAGCCCAGCACGCGCTGGCGCTGCTTTTCGCTCACCACCGGGCCCATCTGGGTGTCCGCGTCCAGCCCGTGGCCGATGCGTTTGGCTGTGAGGGCGGCAGTGACCCGTTGGAGAAAGGTGTCGTGAATTTTTTCGTGGACGATCCAGCGCGTGGCGGTGCAGCAGACCTGGCCGGTGTTGAGGGTCACGGCGTCGGCCAACGCCCGGGCGACCGCGTCCACCTCCACATCGTCAAAGACCACCGCCGCTCCCTTGCCGCCGAGCTCCAGCTTCACCGGCACCAGGTTGTGCCCGCAAGCTTCGCCCACCAGCCGCCCCACCTCCGGCGAACCGGTGAAGGACATGCGGCGAATGCCCGGGTGCCGCGCGAGGGCCGCGCCGGCGGTTTCCCCAAACCCGGTGACCACATTGATCACCCCGGGCGGCACGCCAGCCTCTTCGGCCAATCGGCAGAAATACAGCGTGGACAGCGGCGTGTCCTCGGCCGGCTTGATGACCACGGTGTTTCCGGCCGCCAGCGCCGGAGCAATGCCCCAGCCCACCAGCAGCAGCGGGAAGTTCCACGGAAAGATAAACGCGCACACGCCGTAAGGCCGGCGCACCTGCCAGGCTTCGAAGCCCGAAACTGCGATTGGTTCCCGTGGGCGGGTGTGCACGGCCAGGTCCGCGTACCAGCGCAGGGTCTGCGCCACGTTGGGGATGTCGCCGCCGTAGGCCTGAGCCAACGGCTTGCCCACGTCCAGCGACTCGATTTGGGCGAGAATTTCCCGGTCCCGGTCCACCAGGTCCGCCAGCCGGTGGAGAATCACCGCCCGGTCGTTCACGGGCATCGTGGCCCAGGATGTCTCGCGAAACGCGCGTTCGGCGGCGCGGACTGCGCGGTCCACATCCGGCGCCTCGCCGGCGGCCACCCGGGCCAGCACGCGTCCGGAGCCGGGGTCACGGGTTTCGAACGTGCTGCCACCCGCGGCCTCCACCCATTCCCCGTCGATGTACAGTTTGAAGGGTTGCAACGCCAGAAACTGGTCAACACATGGATGCAATGCCGTCATGACCACCTCCGCTTTCAACGTCCGACCCGGTCCCGGTTGGTTGATTTCCCGCCCACGGCTTTTCCCCGCCCGTCGAGGACAGGAGCCGCGTCGAAATCACGGGCAGTCTTCCAGGAACCGGTCGAACCATAGCGCGCATGGGCTGTGGTTGAACAATGGCGGACGAGCGGGCGTCGCGCAAGTCGCCGGAAAAAGGCCGGGGTTGAGGAAAGTGGAGGGTGACTGATGAGATCCGATTCGTGATGGGCAAAGGACGGCATGCGTGTGTCCGGCCGGCGCGGGTCAGTTCACCAGCCGATACCAGTTGTCGCGTTGGTGGGGCTCGTAGCCGAGGTCGCGGATGAGCCGGCGCATGTCAGCCACGGTCAGGCGGAAGGTCGCTCCGGCCTGCGAGACCACGTTTTCCTCGATCATGATGCTGCCCAGGTCGTTGGCGCCGAACTGGAGGGCGACCTGGCCGATGTCCGGCCCCTGGGTCACCCAGGAGCTTTGCACGTTGGGAAAGTTGTCCAGGTAAATGCGCGCCAGCGCCTGGGTGCGCAGGTATTCGTGCGCGCCCACTGTGGGGGCCTTCAGCCGGGTGTTCTCAGGTTGGAAGGTCCAGCCGATGAAGGCCGTGAAGCATCCCGGCAGCGGCAGGTCCGGGTCCGTTTCCAACGCGCCGTGGCGGCGTTGCAGCGACTTGTCCTGCTGCTGGCGCAGCCGGTCCAGGTGTTCGATGCGGTCCTCCAGCGTCTCGACGTGGCCAAACATCATCGTCGCCGTCGAGTACAGCCCCAGGCGGTGCGCCACATCCATCACTTCCAGCCAGTCGTCGCTCATGGCCTTGAGCGGCGAAATGCGCCGGCGCACGCGGTCCACGAGGATTTCCCCGCCGCCGCCGGGGATGCTGCCCAGACCCGCGGCGCGGAAGTCCGCGATAATGTGTTCCAGTGGCTCGTTGAAGACCTCGCGGAAGTGGATGAACTCGCTGGGGCTGAAGCCGTGGATGTTCACCGTGGGGAACTTCGCCTTCAGGTGGGCGAGCAGGTCCAGGTACCATTGTTTGGACAACCCGGGGTGATGGCCGCCCTGGAGCAAAATCTGGGTGCCGCCCAGCGCCACGGTCTCCTCGATCTTGCGGTCCATTTCCTCGAAGGAGATCACATAGGCGTCCGCGTCCTTTTCGGTCCGGTAAAAGGCGCAGAATTTGCAATACACGTTGCAGATGTTCGTGTAGTTGACGTTCCGGTCCACGATGTAGGTGACGATCGCGTTGCCCCGGCCGCCGTGAGCGGCGGCGCGGGCCAGTTGGCGGCGGCGGTGGGCCAGCGCGCCCAGTTCCTCCAGCGGCAGGGCGGCCAGCCGCACGGCTTCCTCCCGACTGATGCGCTGACCGTCCCAGACCTTCTGCAACAGGTCGTCCAACGACGCATCGTAAACCATGCGCCCAGCTTAGCCGCGCCTGGATGGATGGCAACCCGCGGCCCAGCCGGAGCGCAGACGTTTGGACGTTCAAGAAGACCGGAGGCAACCAAGGCTCGCGCAACCGTGGCGGTCCAAAGTCGAGGGGCGAAAGCCGAAACCACAAACGTCGAACGACAGACCTCGAACACAGAAACCGGGCTCGACTGGGTCTTGCCCCACCACGAGGGCCGAAGGCTAAAACCCCGCGGCGGGCTGGCGGCGGGCTGGGACAGCCCGCCCTACCTTCTTCTGCGTCTTCCGCGCGGTTTGCGGGCTGGCGTCCAGCTCGGAAGAACGTCGGGTCCG